>Ga0187786_10000293_pt1 | contig 15581 bp, 14 predicted proteins | sample 0815_BV2_10_20_M_FD_132449 | JGI IMG/M metagenome (GOLD analysis project Ga0187786, IMG submission 132449) | Tropical peat soil microbial communities from peatlands in Department of Meta, Colombia - 0815_BV2_10_20_MG | ecosystem: Environmental > Terrestrial > Soil > Wetlands > Peat | place...
GAGATTGACGACCGTAACCCAGCCTGAAATGACAAGCATGAAAATAGGCAGACGGATTCTGGGATGGATGAACTTGCGCATCGCCGAGACGGTCAGGTTAACCATCACCTGGACGAAGACAACCGCAGCGCCCATGAAGACGCCGTTCTTGAGGTTATTGGTCACAGCTATAGCAGGGCAGAGGCTAAGCGCAAGCTTGAAGATCGTGTTTTCTTTGAGTATTCCATTTTTTATTAGTTCCCAATAGCTGATATCTTCATTTGTGCTCGACATGTGCAGCACCTCCTCCCTGAATCGTATCCTTCAAAAACTGGACGCCGTTCTTTACCGCATCCTCAGTTACAGCGCGGCTGGATATAGTTGCTCCAGTGATTGCCTGGATGTACTCTGTGGTGTCTGTCTTCAAGACTTTCAGATGATCAATGTCCTTACCCTTAAACTGGCCCTTAAACGCTGGGGTTTCGACCTCATCCCCGAGGCCTGGCGTTTCTTTTTCATCGAGAATTTCTATCTTCTGCACTTTGAAATCCTTATCCACCGCTATAAGTGTCTTGATATAGCTTGAATAGCCCTTGCCGTAAGATTGCACTATATAACCTACAGTTGCATCACCTTTTTTGGCCACCCAGTATTGGGCATGCCTTTCATGGCTCTCCCAGTCGCCGAGTTTGTCGATCTTGTCGGCATCGGGAATAAGCAGTTTAAGCGCCTTTTGCTCGGCTATTACATTGTTCTTAAATCTTATAGGCGACGTTGTCGCGTGGACGACAGCCAGGATCAGCCCGCCGATTAGATAAATGACTACAAGGTTAAGCGTGATCTTAATAATGTCTTTTCCGGTCATTGCTTGACCTCCTTCACCTTTACAGCCCCAAACACCTTCGACTTGAATCCCCTATCGATTAGAGGCGAGAAACAGTTCATAATCAGTATGGCGAACATGACGCCTTCCGGATATCCACCCTTGAGCCTAATAAGCATCGTTAGGAAGCCGCAACCGGCCCCGAAAATTATCTGCCCCATCTTTATAGACGGACATGTCACATAATCGGTAGCCATAAAGAAAGCGCCCAGGATAATGCCTCCGCTCAGCAGGTGCAGAATCGGGTCACCAGCAAACAGAACGCCCTGCCCACCGAAAATCCAGGCTATAACAGCCGCGGTCCCAAGGAATGATACCGGGATATGCCATGTTATGTATCCGCGGTAGAGAAGAAACGCGGCCCCTATAAGAAGCGCAAAGGCCGAAGTTTCGCCCAGAGAACCGGCCCTGTTACCGAAGAGCAGGTCTATGTACAGATTGAGCTTGTTGCCGAATACTTCAAGAAGCTTTTGCATGCCCTCCTCTTTGAGAATGCCAAGCGGAGTAGCAGTAGTTTTCGCATCCATTGCTATAAAGGCCGCGGTCGGCGCGCTCCATATGGTCATGAGCTTCGGAAACGACAGAAGCAGAAAGGCCCTGCCGACAAGCGCGGGATTAAATACGTTGAACCCGAGACCGCCAAAAAGCTGCTTGGTAAGGGCAACTGCAACAACGGAACCGACTATCGGAATATAGAATGGAACTGATGGAGGCAGATTGAGGCCAAGCAGCAAACCTGTAAGGAATGCGCTGCCGTCGTTGACGGTGATATTTTTCTTGACGGCCTTCTCATATAAATACTCCGACAGGATCGCCGTCACGATCGAAACGGCCAGGACAATGGCCGCCTTTGGTCCGAAGAAATAAACCGACATTACAGTAGCAGGCAGGAGCGCCGCATTCACGCTCCACATAATGCGGCTGGTCGTTTCCTCGCTTCTCAGATGAGGGCTTACCGAGACTATGAGTCTGCTTGCGTCCTTCGCATCCGTCGCCATCTTACTCCCCTTATTAGCATCTGCTATGTTTTGGTCGCTCATGGCTTCACCATTGATTTGGCGAGTCTAACAAACTGGACAATGGGCCTCTTTGAGGGGCATACATAGGTGCACGAGCCGCACTCGAAGCAGTCGAACAGGCCGTACTCCTTCGCCTCCTCATAAAAGCCCCTCTCGGAAAGGACGCTGATCATGGAAGGCATAAGGCCCATTGAACAGGCCTCAATGCACCTTCCGCATCGTATGCAGGGGTTGTAATCGTCCACATGAACGAGCCCCTCTTCCGGAAGGGCGAGAATGCCCGAAGTGCCCTTGGTCACAGGCACATTCAGGTCATACATTGCAAAGCCCATCATCGGGCCGCCGGAAATGACCTTTGCAGCCTCGGTCTTAAACCCGCCGCATTCCTTGATGAGCTCCGAAACGAGCGTGCCTATTTTTACCATCAAATTGGCCGGTTCGTTTATGCTTTCCCCAGAAATGGTCACTACACGCTCGATCAGGGGCTTGCCGTATCTGGCCGCTTCATAAACGGCTATAGTCGTCCCTATGTTCTGAACAACCACGCCTACATCCATAGGTAGTGCGCGAGGCGGGACTTCGCGGTTGACGGCGGCCTTGATAAGCATCTTCTCAGCGCCCTGCGGATATTTGACTTCGAGCCCGCACACCGTAATATCAGGGCTGCCGGCAGCAGTTTTCTTGAGGATATCAATAGCATCGGGCTTGTTGTCTTCAATCCCTATAAAGGCCTTTTTGACTCCCAAGATCCGCATCAGCACCTTCGTGCCCTCAATGACGTCCGACGGCCTTTCGATCATCAGACGATAATCGGCAGTAAGATAAGGCTCGCACTCGGCCCCATTTATTACCAGCACATCTATAGGCTTTTCCTTTGGGGGTGAGAGCTTGACGTGTGTAGGGAAAGCGGCGCCTCCCATGCCAACAAGTCCGGCATCCTTCACCATTTCCTTCAACTGATCAGGCGGCATGGAAAGGTAGTCGGGATGATCCTTCAGGGACGTCCACTCCTCCTGAAAGTCGTTTTCAATGACAACGCAAGGGGTCAACTTTCCGGTTGCCAGCGGGAAGTCGCCTATCGAAATTACCTTCCCCGAAACCGATGAATGAACCGGGGCCGATACAAACCCACCCGGGGTCCCGACAACTTCGCCCTTCTTGACCATCTGGCCTATTTCGACGGCAAGCTTACACGGGGCCCCGATATGCTGGCTCAGCGGAATGATTACCTGCTTTGGCGCCTGGGCAACCCTGATCGACCTGCCCTTTGCTAATTCTTTTTTGTCCGGGGGATGTACCCCGCCTTTAAATGTGAGCGGCATGATGCTTTCTCCCCATTATCAGATTTTGCGAATAAATTGAATATATCGAATAGCTCGCTTCTATAGAGTTTATTCTTGGGCAACCCGTCCCGGGCGAAGGCCGCTCGGCGGACTGACAGACTGTGAAATTCCGCTGATTCGAATGCAATAAGAATAAACCGAAGGTTTGCGACAGAAACAAAGGCTGCCATATCTCGGATTGCCGGATGAATATGTCTGCTTCTCCATATTAGTGAATGGCCCCTTTGTACGGGTTATCACATGGGGAGAGAAATTCATTTATCTCCCATTCCGCAGTCTCATCTCATTCCTTCACCGGCCCAGTAAGTTCCGTCGCTGCAACACATTGGCAATCGGCGGCGGCCAGGATTAAGAGATGCTCAATTATAACAGATGAACCGACGCATGTAGCAATGCCGAAAGATTTATAACAGAATTTTAAGCCTTCCAGCCGTGTTCGCCGATTAATGGCACGAAGGCGCAGGGGGTGCTGAATTCCTCTACAAGATCATCATTTACTTTTCTGCCCTTTAGCAGCATATGGGAGAAACGCTCTCCTACCGGCGCAACCACTATGCCTCCGTTCTTCAGTTGCCGCACAAGTGGCTTCGGTATTTCAGGCGCAGCTGCAGTTATGATGATGCGGTCAAAAGGCGCCTGGCTTTCAAGGCCAAGCGACCCATCTCCCACGACAATATATACGTTTTCGTAACCGAGTTCTTTCAGCTTCGCAGCCGCATTGTCTGCCAAAACAGCGATCCGTTCTACCGAATAAACCTCTGCAGCGAGCTCAGCAAGGACAGCAGCCTGGTAGCCTGAGCCCGTCCCGATCTCAAGGACCTTCTCGCTGCCGGTCAGTTCGAGCAGTTCGGTCATTACAGCAACCATGTACGGCTGAGAAATAGTCTGTCCCTCCCCGATCGACATAGCTGAATCGTCGTAGGCGGCGTATCTGACCCGCTCCGGCATAAAAAGATGCCGGGGAACTTTCTTCATGGCTGCAAGTACACGCTCGTCCCTTATGCCGCGAGCCGCCAATTGAGCGGAGACCATCAGTTCCCTTAATCTTTCGTATTCATCCATTCCTTTTTCAAAACTTCGAAAGCCGAATAGTTTGTCATGTCCAGATGCACAGGAGTAACGGATACGAACCCGTCCATAACAGACTGCATGTCGAGATTCTCCCCATGTTCCCAGTAAGGCTTACCGCCGCCTATCCAGTAATGTTTTTCACCCCACGGCGACTGGATCTCCTGTATAGCATTGTCATATATGCGCTTACCCTGCTTCGTTATTCTGACTCCTTTCAGGGTCTCCGGAGGCTGATTCGGCACGTTTACGTTAAGCAGAGTATCGTACGGAAGCTGCTTTTCCAATATGTAACGGGCGACTTCTGCTGCAAAGGGAACGGCGGAATCGAACAGGAAAGGCCTGTCTCCGGCAATAGATATGGCAAAGGACGGGACACCCAAAATAGTCCCTTCTATGGCCGCAGATACAGTTCCAGAATACGTTATATCATCTCCAAGATTGGCGCCCCTGTTGATGCCGGATGCCACAAGGTCGGGTTTTCTCGGGAGCACCTTGTGCACGGCAAGGGCGACGCAGTCTGTGGGTGTGCCATTGACGCTATAGACGCCGCTTCTCAGCTCCTCCACCTTCAGCGGCCTGTGCAGGGTTAGGGCATGGCTGACGGCGCTCCTTTCGCGGTCAGGAGCTACGATGTATGCTTCACCGATTTCGCACATCGCATTGAAGAGCGCTATAAGTCCCGGCGAGTGCACGCCGTCATCGTTGGTGACCAGAATGATTGGTTTCATGTCTAGATTATATCAAGAGCGTGAAAGGTTTGACATTAACTGAAGCCCTCGCAGAACGCATGGACGTTATATCCCAGATCCTCATAACAATAACCGCCCTCAAGAAGCGCATACCGTCTGCCGCCGCAATGCTTTTCAGAAAATTCCTTCATCAGTCCGCCTATCTCTTTATAAGCAAGCGTGGAAAGTTTACCGCCCCAATCCTTCACATATTCATCAAATCCTGCGGATGCAGCAATTATATCGCAGTCATCAGTCTTGCCCAGAATAGATGCAATCTCGTTAAGGTAGTCCTTCTCGGTCCCGCTACCGGGATTGAGGATCTTGAAACCCTTTCTATCGCCCAGAATATTAATATTTCCATCTCCTCTGTGAAGATCGAAGTCCAGCACAAAGGCAGAGACAATCTTGCCTTCGGACTTAAGCTTCAAGAGGGATACTGCTAAATTGTTAAAAAAACAGAATCCCCAGCAACTGTCGGCAGATGCGTGATGACCCGGCGGTCGAATGCACCCAAAGGAGGGCTCCCTGGCAAAGGCGAGCTCGGCGGCCGTGATCGCTCCTCCAGCAGCGAGGATTGCCATCTCATAGATTTCTGCAGACCGTCGAACATCCGCCACGTGGGAGGCTGAATGAGCCCTCAGAAGGTCCTCTTCGCCGGCCCGCTCCGGAACAACAAACTTATAGTGAGGATGTCTCTTCAATTCCCGAATGATCGGTTCCATCCGACCGGGCAATGCAGCCGGATCATTATCATATTGCCGATAAAAAGCTTCATGAAAAATGATATTCATAAACTGCCCTCCGCAATGCCATGAAGTGATGCCTCTATATACCGCAGCCCCGGCCTCTGAATTCTTCCTCCACCTGCCGGCAAATCTCGTCAGCGGAATGTATGTATTTGGGCGATATATGCACGATCTCGATATTCGCTACATTTGCTTCGCGGGCTATCCTGCCCGTTATGGAGGCCGTCAGATGGCTCCGTTCCCTGGCCCTTTCGATTTCATGACCCGGGAAGTAGGCTTCGCAAAAAAGCGTGTCGGCGCCGGAAACAAACCGGATTATCTTTGAGATGTTCTCTTCTTCCGGCGATACGTCCGTCACATATGATATCTTCTGCCCACGCGTGATGGTTGCAACAGGCATGGCGTCGCCAAGCGTTATCGTCCTGCCGCCGCAATCGAATACTGTCTCGTCAGGGGCGCTACGCCGTATCGCCTTCTTCAGGTCCGAAAGCCACGGCCCTATCTCCAATCCCATTTCCTGGAGGAGCGCCTTGTTTATATTTATGTGATATTCCTCTTCCAGCGAATAGGCGAGTACCGGCACGTCATGAGTAAGCGGCAATGCCCTGACATTGAACAGAGGATCGTTAAGTATAACGTCGTTGAATTGAATAGGCCGATGGTCCACCTTCTCGAATGCATTTGCGGCGTAAAACCCGCTGTGTCTGACCATTCCATCAACGATTTCGAATACTTCCAGCTTGAGAGGGTATTTGCGGATGAGGTTCCAGGTATAACCCTTTAGCTTTCCCTCGACACATGAGATAATGCCGCTGGGACCGTAGATGCGCAGCGGTTCGTCACGCCTAAGCGACGCGCGGATCACCGAATCGATGCCGATGAAATGGTCTATATGCATATGTGTAATGAAGATATCGCTGATCCTGAGCAGATGACCCGCGTCGAGGGCGCTTATATTGCCGCAGTCGAAGAGGACAGCCCTTCTTTCCCTCATTATTCTTGCAAGGACGGACGGATCATCGAATGGTCCGTTGACGCGGGCGGCATGAAAAACGGGCTTCATAGTGTTATAATTATAACTTAAAATATATTTAGCTTATCAGTAACTTGCCTTAACCGCATCTTTAGGAGGACCTATGCCCGAGCTCAGAAAAGACCCTATATCCGGACGGTGGGTGATCATATCGGTCGAGCGCGGAAAGAGACCGACCGATTTTGTTTCGCCGTCTCAAAAACGCAAAGCCGGCGGCTTCTGTCCTTTCTGCCCAGGCAACGAGCACACGACCACACCTGAAATCATAGCATTCAGGCCTGCAAGCACCCCGCCGAATTCGCCCGGATGGACGCTTCGCGCAGTGCCGAATAAGTTCCCGGCGCTGCAGATCCATGGAGAGCTTCAAAAGATGGGGGAAGGCGTCTTTGACAAGATGAACGGGATTGGCGCTCACGAAGTCATAATCGAGACCCCCGACCATCAGCTGTCTCTTGCGACGATGCCGTCAAGGGCAGTCGAGGATGTTCTCTGGGCTTATTATTTCAGGCTTATGGATCTGAAGAAGGACTTCCGCTTCAAATACGTCCTGATATTCAAGAACGAGGGCGAGGTTGCCGGATCATCTCTTGAGCATAGCCACAGCCAGCTCATTGCATTGCCGATCATCCCGAAAAGCGTCAAGGAGGAGATGGACACTTCCAAGCAATATTATGACAGCAAGGAGCGCTGCATCTTTTGCGACATCATAAACCAGGAGATCGAAGCAGGTAAGAGGGTGATTTATGAAAACGACAAATACGTGGCCCTAGCACCGTTTGCTCCGCGCGAGCCGTTTGAGACCTGGGTTTTGCCGAAGCGCCATGAATCCAACTTCGGCCCTCCCGACAAGAGCTTTTCAGGACTGGCCGACATACTTCAGCGCGTACTGAAACAACTGGACAGGGTGCTCGACACGCCTCCTTACAATTTTATTCTGCATACGTCCGCCTTCAAAGAAGAAGTGAATGACTATTATCACTGGCATATCGAAATCGTGCCGAAGCTGACCAGAACAGCAGGATTCGAATGGGGGTCGGGTTTTTATATCAACCCGACACCACCTGAAGAAGCGGCTAAATTCATGCGGGAAGCAAAGATATAGTCCGATGAAGATCGCCCTGATATCGTCGGAGGCGGTGCCTTATTCCAAGACAGGGGGCCTGGCGGACGTCGCCGGCACACTGTTCAGAGAGCTCGATGCGATGGGCCATGACACCGCACTTTTTGTCCCGCTGTATGCCTCCACTAAAGGACGATTTCATGAGCGCCTTGCTGATTTGAAAATCGAAATCTGGATTCCTATAGGCACTGCGACAAAGAAATGCAGGGTGTATTCCGAGAAGCAGCCGAGCGGAAAATCGACCGGCAAAGGGACCGTATACTTTATCTCAAACGATGAATATTTCGACAGACCAGAGTTGTACGGTTCTGCCCAAGGGGATTATACGGACAATGACCGGCGATTCATATTCTTTTGCAGGGGCGTTCTTGAGGCGTGCAGAATTCTCGGCCTGAAATACGACGTGCTCCACTGCAATGATTGGCAAACAAGTCTCATACCGCTCTACCTGAATACGATTTACCGGCGCGACCCTGTCTTCGCTGCAACAAAGACAGTATTGACTATTCACAATATGGGATATCAGGGTCTGTTCCATCCGTCGTCACTTGACGCTGCCGGGTTCGGCCCGGAAATCTTCCATCCCGATGGCGTCGAGTTCTACGGGAAGGTCAATTTTCTCAAGGCAGGACTTATATCTGCAGATATACTGACTACCGTAAGCCCGACATATGCGAAAGAGATCCTGTCACCTGAAAAAGGCTTTGGACTTGATGGCGTTCTCAGGAAGAGAGCCGCCGCCCTTTTCGGCGTGCTTAACGGCATCGACACGACAGAATGGAACCCCGGGACTGATGTTCTTCTTCCCTCCAAATACTCCAGGACAGACCTCGGCGGCAAAGCCGAATGCAAGCGCAGGCTGATGTCTAAATGCTCGCTTGAAGGTACTCAGGACACTCCGCTGCTGAGCTTCATCGGGAGGCTTTCGTCCCAGAAAGGCATCGATCTTCTCGCAGATTCAATAAGCGAATTATTAGGTAAAGGTGCAAACCTGTTCATACTCGGAAAGGGCGACGAGCGGTTCCAGGGCCTGCTTAAGAAAATGGCTTCGAACTACCCCCGCAGAGTGTATTTCCTTGCAGGATTCGACGAGGAGCTGGCACATCTGGCATATGCAGGCTCGGACATTTTCCTTATGCCGTCTTTATATGAGCCATGCGGTCTGGGGCAGATGATCGCAATGCGTTACGGGACAATACCGGTTGCATATTCAACCGGCGGGCTTGCCGACACAATCGTCTCTTCAGAGCGCTCTTACGATAAATACCTCACGGACGGAAATTACAGTACAATTAAAGATACGGGGTTTCTGTTCAACAGCCACAACCGTGATGCCCTTATGGCCGCAGTCGGGAAGGCGCTGTCCGTATTCAGGCAAAAAAACATCTGGCAGATATTGGTCGGGAACGCAATGGAGGCGGATTTCTCCTGGAAGAATTCTGCAGAGAAATATCTCGAACTATATGAGAGACCTGTAACGATAGCCCGATGAATAATCATGACATCACATATCAAGGACCGAGCAAGCCGTCGTCCGAAGCACACCGCAGCGCAGATGCCGAACTTCGCAGGCTCAAGGTCCTGCATGCTATTACCACATCGGTGCTCTCTATAACGGATTTTCAGGAACTCCTTAAGAATATCGCCATAGAGTCAGTCAAGTTCTTCAACGCATCGGGAAGCATCCTCAGGCTTCTCGAAGGCGGCAAGCTCAAAGTGGAAGCCTGTTCAGGCCTTTGCGACGGGATCAAGATTGAACTGGAGATCGGCGAGGGTATCTGCGGCGTGGCCGCCAGGGAGGGCAAGACTGTATATTACAACCGCGCCGACGGCATTTATCAGGCCGCTATGCAAAGCATTGAGGTGGGAATATGCACGCCCCTGAAAATAGGCGATACACTCATGGGAACTTTCAGCCTTTACGACAAAATGACTGTGGACGGAGATATCATCCCTTTCGGAGAAGATGACAGAATAACTCTCGAAGGCTTTGCTTCGGTAGCCGCGATAGTAATCGAGAAGTCCATGCTTTACGAAAAGGCGCTGAAACAAGAGCGCGAAGCGGTCGAGGCAAAAAGGCAGGTCGAGGAGCTCAAGGACTATCTTGAGGGGTTGATCGAAAATTCGCCGGACGCTATCGTCACCACAGACCTCGACGGAGTTGTCACCTCGTGGAATGATGCTTCGGAGAAGATGTTTGGATATGCGCGCGAGGAAGTGATGGGACAGTTTCTGCCGAATGTGCCGCATTTTCTAGTCGATACGGAAAAAAGCTACATGGTGCAGATAAGAAACGGCGAAACGCTGAAAGACCTGGAAACAGTTCGTAAAACCAGTGACGGACGGATCATAGATGTGAACATTAACATGTCGCCGATCAAGAACTCCTCCGGAGATATAATTGGAATAAGCAGGGTCGGCAGAGACATAACGGAACGCAAGAGGATCGAAAAAGACCTACTCCGCAAGAATAACGAATTGTCCCGCCTGCTTTTCATAAGCTCCACAATGCGCGGCACCCTCGAGCTTGACCGCCTTTTGCGGATGGTGCTTACCGCGGTCACAATGGGCGACGGCCTGGGCTTCAACCGCGCAATGCTTTTTCTTATAGAAGAAGGCGGCAGGACCATAAAAGGTGCGATGGGCGTCGGCCCCGCCAATCATGACGAGGCATGGGAGATATGGTCGCGGCTCTCGATGGAAAACAAGGACATTCACACAATTATGCAGGAAATAGAACTCGGCCCTCTCAGAAAGGACTCCCTGATGGACCGTCTGTGCTGCGGAATAGAGGTAACCCTGGATGACGACACTGTGCTCACCCGGGCTGTAAAAGAGAAAAGGGCTTTTAACATACCCGACGTTCGCACAGAGCCGTTGTCGGACGCCGTTCTCATACAACAGCTCGGAACAATGGCGTACGCCGTGCTGCCGCTTATTTCCAGAAACAAGGTGATAGGCGTCCTCTGGGTCGACAATCTCTATTCCAGAAAGCCGATCACCGATCATGATATGAACATCCTTAAAGGGTTCACAGACCAGATAGCGTCCGCAATAGAAAACCTGCGTCTTTTCGAGCATGTTACCGAAGCCGAACAGGAACTCGAGAATATCTTCGAATCCATCTCAGACCTTATGTACATAAACGCTAGGGATTATTCAATAAAGAAGATCAACCGGGCAGTAGTCGACAAGATAGGAAAACCGCCCGAGGAAATAATAGGAAAGAAATGTTACGAAATCTTCCACGGGATGGACAGCCCGTGGGAGTTGTGCCCTCACCACAAGACGGTTTCGACAAACAGGTCTTATGTCGGAGAGGTGGACGACCCGAACCTGGGCGGCACTTTTCTCATATCAAGCTCTCCCCTTTTCGATCAGGGCGGCGAACTGACTGGTACGGTGCATATAGCCCGCGATGTCTCGGAGATAAAGAAACTGAAGGAAAAGATGGTATCCATCGAGAGAATGGCCGCTCTCGGCGAGATGGCGGCCAAAGTGGCACATGAGATAAGGAACCCGCTGCTTTCCATAGGCGGGTTTGCACGCAGGCTGGAGAAACGGCTCGACAGCGACCTGAGGGAGCATGCTAAAATTATCGTTGACGAGGTAAGGCGCCTTGAAGGTATACTGAACAATACCCTCAGCTTCGTGAAGAGCTCGGTTACCGAACGGAGGGAAGTGGCTGCAGCCGACCTCATCGCTGATATTACCACCCTGCTGGAACCGGCTGTGAATGAACGCGGCAATGTCCTCAGAAAAGAGGTTGACCATTCCGTAACACTGATAATCAATTACGACAGGATGAAGGAAGCTATCCTGAATCTGGTCAGCAATGCAAACCATGCGACCGAGAACGGCATGATAACCGTTGGGGTCTATTCAGAATCATCCTTTTCCGAGCCGGACCTCCTTGATCATCGGGCAGAAGAAAAAGATGCTATTATTGAAATACGTGACACCGGATACGGCATAAGGGAAGAAGACCTGGACAGGATCTGGGACCCCTTCTTTACTACCCGGCCTACTGGCACAGGACTGGGGCTGTCGATAACAAAGAGAATTGTCGAAGAACATGCAGGCAGGATAGATGTGGAAAGCAAAGTTGGAGAGGGCACTATTTTCAGAATTTATCTGCCGCTTAAAGGAGGCCCGGCATGAAGATACTGGTTGTGGACGACGAGAAGAACATACTGAAACTCTACAAAGCTGAGCTCGAAGACGAAGGGTACACAGTAGTGACGGCAAATTCGGGCAAAGAAGCTCTGGAGGTCTTCAGGGCGGAAAATCCCGACATCGTGACGCTCGACATAATGATGCCGGATATGGACGGGATACAGGTATTGAGGCAGTTGAAGCAGGAAAAGCCGCAGACGCCGGTTATAATGCTGACTGCATACGATTACCGCGACGATTTTTCCGTCTGGGTTTCGGATGCTTACGTAGTAAAGTCTTCCGATCTGGTTACCCTGAAAAATACAATTAAACAAATAATTGAAAAAAAGTAATTCGTCAATAACTGTAAAAGCGGACCTCCCAGCATATGGCGGTTTTTCACTTGCGCGCGGCAAAGGCGCTGTCCTGCTTATAAAGAACGCCGTGCCGGGTGAGACTGTCGAAGCCAGGATCGAAGAACACAAGCATGATCATGCGTTCGCATCCGTCATAAGGGTTCTGGCGGCATCGCCCGACAGGGTAGAGCCTTCGTGCCCCGTATTCGGCTTGTGCGGGGGCTGCCAGCTTCAGTATATTTCGTATCCGCGCCAGGTGAAGATCAAGGAAGAGATACTGTCGGATTGCCTGGGCCGTATAGCAAAAAAGCATGTTGAGATGTCCAATGCCTTTATCGGCACAAGTCCCTGGAATTACAGATATCGCGGTCAGTTCAAGGTCGGCAAGGGCTCTTTCGGTTTTTATCGCGAAAAAACCAGGGACGTGATAGATTTTGATTACTGCCCCATCATGAGTACGCAGGTCAACAGCCTTTTTTCAAAGGCCCGCGAAGTATACATATCCGCACGTGCCCTTTTTGAAGGGATTTCCGAGTTTCATATTTCCTGCGGAGATACGGGACTGGCCTTTCTCAAGTCGACAACGAAGATATCCACGGCTCGCTGGAACCAGATCGCGATGCTCCTACTTGAAGCCGGGTTTGGCGGAGTCAGCGGGACATCAGGAAACGGCAAGTCCGTGAGTTTCGGCAACGAACATATGACCCTTGAACTGGAGGGGCTGAAATATTCGGTTTCGGCACGCAGTTTCTTCCAGAGCAATTGGGAGCTCAATAAAACCCTTGTACGATATATATTGACTAGCATGCAGCCTCTGGCTAAAAAAAGGGTTATTGACCTCTATTCAGGTGCCGGCAATTTCTCGCTTCCCTTCGCGTCAAACGGCGCAGACGTCTATGCAATAGAAGAAAATCAGGAAGCCGTTTCCGACGGTAAAAGAAATGCGCGGCTGAACAACATCAGGAATTGCCGTTTTATCGAGTGCCCGGCAGAGCGTCTCAAGGTGTGCGACACTGTGGATATTTTGATCGTAGACCCGCCAAGGCCCGGCCTTTCCAATACCGCCCTGGATAAAATCCTCGTGCTCGAACCCGAACGGATCGCCTATATTTCGTGCAATCCTTCGACGCTTGCAAGGGATATTAAGAAACTCCTCGGCCTGTACGAGCTGGAGTCTGTGCGCATCATCGACTTTTTCCCCCAGACTTACCACATCGAATCTTTGGCGGTCCTGAAGCTGCGCTAACAACTGCAGCCCCGCGAACGAGCCATGCATGATAACGAATGATTTCCTCGATGCCGCAATAGAGGCTGCTCGACAGGCAGGGGAGTTCATAGCTGCCAATCGTGGGACATTAAACGCAGGCGACATAACCCTTAAACAGGCATTCGACTTCGTCACGCGCGTCGACACCGAATCCGAAAAGATCATCGTCAATGGCATAAAAAGAAGGTACCCGGACCACCATTTCCTCGCGGAGGAATCACACCGCGAAATGGAAACAGATGGCTACCGCTGGATAATCGACCCTCTCGACGGTACTACAAATTACATCCACAGCTTTCCGATGTCCGCTGTTTCGATAGCCCTTCAATACAAAAAAGAACTTGTCATCGGCGTTGTCTACGATCCTCTCAGAAGAGAACTGTTCGCAGCTGGCAAGGGACAGGGGGCCTTCGCCGAAGGAAAGAAATTAACTGTATCTCCTCTGACGGACATGAAGAACGCCCTGATTGCCACAGGATTTCCGTTCAAGAGAAGGGAAATGACTGACCGTTATCTCGCACTGTTTAAAAGCATATTTCATGAGGTCGGCGACATACGAAGGGCAGGCTCTGCCGCCCTGGACCTTTCTTACGTGGCCTGCGGTCGGCTGGACGGGTTTTTCGAGATAGGGTTAGCCCCATGGGATTGCGCGGCAGCGGCGCTGATGATCACAGAGGCCGGCGGCTTCATCACCGATTTCAGCGGCGGCAACGATTTCCTGTCTACAGGGAATATTGTGGCGGGCAGTGCCTTGACCCACCCAATACTGCTAGGAAAGGTCAAAGATGCCTTCGCCGGCATTATCGACAGGTAGCCTTTAGGTCCGCGTCAGGCCTACTATTAAGAATAATTAATGATTTCTTAATTTTTTCTTAATATTTTCGTTTTATTATATCTCGTATTGATTGAATAATCAGTTTTATTATCAAATAGTTAGTAATCTTAAACGACACTTTGGCTCTTTTCTTGTCGGTTATTGAGCGCGAATCAAATCGATTTCTCAGGATCTTGAGCAGGCCTTCGGCAGAGTCAATGATTTTCATAACTGGAGGTAACGGATGAATATCCCCCCTGATTTATATGGAGCGTTTGGAAAGGTGCAGATGTTCTCATCGCTGAATATAAAAGAGATCGGGGAGATTGTTGCCAAGGTATCAATCAAGGACTATCAGAAAGACGACGTGATATTGTGGGAGGGAGATGCCAATCCGCACATGTATCTGGTTTTGTCGGGACGCGTCAAAGTCGTCCAGGCTATAGAAGACGGCAGGGAGCTTATCAGGGCTATTCATGAGTCCGGTGATTTATTCGGCGAACTATCGTTGATGGACTCGGTCACTTCACCCGCCGAGGTTGTAGCCATGGATCGCACATCGGTCGCAATTATTGACAGGGAAAATTTCCTCAAGATCATCCATACGCACCATAAAGTTCTCAATAATTTGATACAGATGTTCTGCACAAGGCTTCGTAATCTGTGGGAAAGAGCGCAGATCATCAATTTCAAGAGCCCGGAACAAAGGCTGAATCTGCTTTTTCACCAGTTGTCGGCCGATTACGGAGAACAGATTGAGGAAGGGACTTTATTGAATATAAGACTGACGCACCAGACACTGGCTTCGATGACGGGCCTTTGCCGCGAGACAGTGACGCGAGCCCTTGATGCGTTAAAACGAGACAAATACATCAAAATACATAAAGGAGACAAGAAGGTTATTTTGCTACCGGCGTTCCTTAAATGCCGCTCAGCTCTCGGCGTCCAGATGCCGCACGCATGCCAAAATTGATCTATTGTGCGCCCTAATTGTTCGATACAATGGTACGATAGCCAAGAATATCGCCCATCGGCGCTGAGACCCTGCGGGCTGCTATTCCCTC
>Ga0187786_10000295_pt1 | contig 15544 bp, 20 predicted proteins | sample 0815_BV2_10_20_M_FD_132449 | JGI IMG/M metagenome (GOLD analysis project Ga0187786, IMG submission 132449) | Tropical peat soil microbial communities from peatlands in Department of Meta, Colombia - 0815_BV2_10_20_MG | ecosystem: Environmental > Terrestrial > Soil > Wetlands > Peat | place...
AGTCGGAAGGGGGCCTTTTCTATACCATATTTGTTGCGGTGATTGGTGCTGTTCTGCTGACATGGATATTCCGCAAGGTTACGGGCTCAAAAACCTAGCTGTTGCATGTGGTAGCGCCGTGGCGTAGGGCGATTTCTGTTATGCCGGATGTTCAATCTTGTCTATTGTGTCAAAGGCTCCGACTGATTGCCTGACAGTCCCCGGCAATCAGTCGGAGTTTCAACGGCAGCAAACGACATCTAACGCATTCCCGGTATAACCTGACCCCGCGACCTTGCTGGCCACCATATTGGGTGCCGGCTTGTAAGTTTCAAAGAAAAAGGCCTTGGGCCATTATAACGCACCCTACAACGCCAAAGACTAAACCAACATACCAGAATTTCTTTCTTTTCGTCAGGGCGGCAATGGCGGAAATGGCAATCGCTATCTGAAACAACGTGACGCTTCTTGCAAGAACCACGTGATGCTTCAAGTGATAGGCCGCTTCTTTTTCTTTATCCTGAGCCTTTTCCATGATTTCTTTGCCTTCCGTAACATACTCCCGTATCTTTTGTAAGTCTTTTTCTTTTTCTTCCTTGCTCGCCGACGCCTGACTTTCTACTTTGTATTCTAAAAGGTAGCGCTTAATCGATTTTGCCTGATAGTAGCTCCATTGGTTAGCAGCGTCGATCTCTTTAATTACGGCCTCGTTGGAATGATCCCCGGTCAATAAGGATGCAATTGCGGCCAAGACGGCAAAAATCGCCGCCGACAATGCCACCCGGGTTATCCACTGTTCACCTTCATGCGCCTTGTGGTGCATCTCCTCATGCAGATTCTCCAAAGGGATCTCTTGCTCTTCCATGGCGATATGGCCCTCCCTCTTCTATGATTAAAGATTGTGCCCCGCAAAACGGGGTTCCGGAGAAATCTATCGGACTTTGGTCAAAACATACACCATTGTAAGTTTCAGAACATAGGTTCGTATCGGCAATGAAAAAATATCCTATAATCCGATTCTATGCAAACCAAAGACTGTCAGTGAGGCGCATATACAGTATAATCCGAACCAATACCATCGATTATGCTCTAGCCAGCTTGATAGCCATTTTAAGGCGAACAATCCCGCCACAAAGCTGAGAGCCATACCAAGCAGACTCGGAAGAAAAAGGCTCGTAAGATCGCCAATACCGTGAAGCGAAACATGGCGCGTTTGCAGCAGTCGCATGACTTCACGAGCAATCACCGGCGGTGTGAGGACTACTGCAAGAGCAAAACTGAACTCCTCGGCTTTAATTCTATTGACACCTAATAAGAGACCAGTCGAGATTGTAGCTCCTGAACGTGACAACCCTCGAAACGGCAAGCAAAATCCCTGAATTATTCCAATAAGGCATGCCTTTCTGATGTCTATCATTTCATCTCTGCGGCGTCGATGGACTAACCCAGCAAACAGAATTAATATGCCAACAGCTGCAAGAGAGCAAGCAATGAGCAAAAGATTGCCAAAGAGGTGTTCAATTTCTTGTTTGCCGGCATCATGAAGAAAGGCACGTTCTATAACATACTTCAGCGACAAGCCGACTATTGCGGTAAGACATGTCGCAATGCCGATTACTTTCATAGAATGTATAAAGACTGTCTTGGATAGAAAGAAACTTGTCTTCCAAGAGTTCCAAAAATAATAAATTACAGAAAACATGGTTCCTGTATGAAGCATCACCAGCAAGAGGGTCATCTCCGGGCTTGTAGGATCCAGGCCCATCAGTTTTTCTGCAACGATTACATGTGCAGAGCTCGAAACAGGCAAAAGCTCTGCTAATCCTTGTATGAGTGCGAGAATGCTTATTTGGACAATGTTCATTATATAGAGCCCCCCCTGAAGAAATCGTTCGAATTTATGGTGTCGACTGGAATGCTTAATGTGACATAGGCAACACGGACCCCCACCGCTTCTTTAATCTATTCAGGTCATAACCTGCACCATTATAGCAAAAGGGCGAGTGCACGATCAGGAGGCAATTGTATTTTAAGGATAGGTCCTAATCCCTCCACCGTCCAAAGCGGAGCGGGTCAAAAAGATTTGCTCCTGCTCCCGCTTTTGCGGCGGCTTCCAATTCATTAATCGTGGCGTTATTAGGAAAATAATACGCACCCATTACGATGTCCGTTTCTAATCCATTCACAATTTGCCCGATATATTGCTGATAGTCAGGACAAGCGCGAGCATTGTCCGCAGTGACAGTCTTCTTAAACCCAACATATTTGCCATAACAGGCGTAATATTGAGCTGCCATCTCAATCGATTGACGATGCGTTCCACGATATGCAAAGGCGTCGAAGCCAGCATTTCTCATAAGCTCAGCGGTATTGAAAAGCCCTGCTAACACGCCCAATGTATAGCCAAAGCCTTGCGATGGATTAGCATTTCTGTAGCGGTCCTCGATTTCCCCGGGTGCAACAATAGATGTCTGGAAGGAAGGGTGGTTTGTAAGGCTGTCAGGACCAGGATTTTTGTAGCATGCAATCGGTGTGTCATTTTCCCCATAGATAGCATGGTCGAAGTATGTTACCCAGGGCAGCGACACAGGAATGGAGCGGTCATTACCATAGAGAACTGCATTGAATTTGCGCCCGTCATCGAAAAAGCGCGCAATTGATAGAAGCCCAAGCAAATGAGCGCCGAAATGATTGCTAAAACGTTCGCATGTCCTGTCGGAACGGTTCGCCACCTCCGGTAATGTAAAAGCGAAGTTGGAGGCTTCACGGATCAGGTTGAACATGGCGGCATGAAAAGCATTAAGAACAGTCACATCTGCGGCGCTGAACACCCCAAGCGATTGCAATAGATCCTGCGCATGAACAGAATAGATGATGCCTCTTGCGACTTGCAGTCCCGCGGCACTCTGCTTGAGAAGGACAAAATGATTATGATCGTCACAGAACTGCTCGGCTCTCTTTAAATAGGTTCCCTCTTGATCGCGAAATCCGCGCTCCGCCCAGGCTAAAAGAATCCGTTTCGCGAGAGCTGCCGCCTGGTCCGGCGATGGAAAATCTGGCTTAGTATGTGCTCCATTTTTTATAAGAGCCGCGTAGAGCGCCAGCCTTGACGCAACGATAGCCGCACCGTTGGGCGGCAACATTTCCGGCTTAATGTTCATAGCTGCACGCAGCTGGTCGATTGTACGAATTTCTCCAGCATATCCGATCAGAGGTTCATAAGAAAAAGCATGCAGGTAGACTTCAAGGTCGCAACCGCAATACACTGCACTCCAATCGGTTTTGGCTGCAAGGTGGACCTTGACTTGATTAGCAAGCTTGGAGAAGATCTGCGAGGAAAAAGAGCCTGTAGTATTGATCCGTTTGACCATATCACGCAATTCGGCTGGAGTTATGAAGACTCTGGGGTGTTGTGCTGAGCTTGTGTAAATGCCGGGAAGGATGGGCTGAGCATCTAAATTCTGGGCCGATGTTTTTTGTGTGAACAGGAACAAAGAAAATAGACTAGCAACTAATGCCAATCCTAACCTTAACCGCTTAAAATTGAACGTCATGCCGTGCATGAACCTCCTTGGGACGGAATGCGCTTAAGTTCAATACTTGCTACTATCAATGATAATCAAGCATTCTTCCGAGCCTTACTGTATGAGGCATTCCCATCTCCCCTCGCTGCCGATGAGCTTTGAAAACAGCAACAAAATGGAGGCGGATTGCCATATATATTAGACTCCGCCTCCATTTCAATGGTTAGGAATTACTTATTGGTATTGGAGGTTGTCCCCTCTCCAGTGTTTACTCTTCTCTCATTATGTTTCTTCTTGTAGATGTTTTTGCTTGCGCGATTCTGTTCTCTGGTAAGTTTCGCGCGCTCCTTTTTTGTGAGCTTGCCATCTGACTTCATTCTGGACTCATCCTGCTTTATCTTTGCCTGCTGGGTCTCAAGCTTGCCGGCCTCACGCGGGCTGAGTTGTCCGCTTTTTATTCCTTGGTCGATGCGCTTTTGCTGGTTGATCTCACGCTGCTGGATGCCGGGGTCGTCTGTTCCAGCTGCAAGCGCAAGTGCGGGTGTAATTGTCAACGAGATTGCGAGTCCTGTAACGGTGATGAGACTTGAGAGACTTTTCATGATATCCTCCATTTTGTTGTTGAGGCGCTACCTTGTATTCATCCTTATATCAATCTGCATGCCAAGACATTGCGCACCTGAGAATACCTTTGAAACCAGTTGGTTAGAAGATGAACGCAAACGGTATTTTGATCTTTCTATTTCCCGTTCTAAGTAATATTATCCTTAATAAGGGAAATAATCGCTCCGGCTATGAATTTCAAGAGCTTTAATTGTTCCATAGTAAATGATGGATCAATTAATCAGAATATTGTCTGCGCAAATGCATGAAGAATGTAAGGACTGCTTTCTGCACAGCCCCTATCTGAGCAACCCGAATAATTGCTCAGATAATGTGCTAAATTTTATGAACGAAGTTTAAAAGCGATAGTACCGCAATGCTTTTGTCTAAGCACTCGCATGGTTGCGCGGGCGTGCCAGCGGGTGAATGCCGCCCAGAGCGCCTTGACGGCGGGCAGAAATGATAAATTCACGGATGCAGTTCGGTTGAGCAACGCTCGTTTTATTGGTGGAGGTGCCGCTGATGAAACTTACGCTAACGTTCTTTGTTGTTATCGCAGCTATGATAATTGTGTCGCTCTGTCCTTTTGCAATCCAGGCGGAAGACAGTGGTTTATGGCAGGATTCGATGAGCGTATTGCAACGATTACAAAAAATAGAACGGATTAACGGTGATCAAAAAAGAAACGAGGCTGCCTTAGTCAGTGAACAGTCTCTCGCGGCTTACCTAGGCAACATCGTAACAGATGTCTATGGCGGGCGTGAGCTGATCATATATATGCCGTCGCTCCTTCCCCCTGCAGGGCAGCGCGCCATGGTGGTCGCCTTGCATGGAGGAATGGGCAATGCCAGGATCATGCATGATCGCCTAAAAATGGATGAAGTTGCAGAGAAGAATGGCTTTATCGTCGCCTACCTGAACGGCTCTTCTGCGGCCGTTCATTTACCTGAGACGTTTCGCGCTTGGAATGCCGGTGGCGGCTGCTGTGGCAAGCCTCACAGAGAAAAGGTTGATGATATCGGCTATATCACAGGTGCAGTGCATTATCTGATTGAGAAATACGGAATCGATCCCGCTCGCATCTTTGGAACTGGCCATTCAAACGGCGCTATCATGACGCAGACCTTGATGTGTCAGACCAATCTTTATCAGAAAGCAGTTTCACTTGCGGGATCGCTAATGGTAGATATTGACTATTGTCCCGCTGCACGGGGCAGAGCAATTCTCGCGATTCACGGCACACATGATCAAAATATCCCAAAGGATGGTGGCAAGGGCTCCAGAGGCGTGACCATCATTTTTTATCGCTCTGAAACGGATTCACAGGCAAGGTTTCGAAGCGCTGGCGGTATGTATGACATTCTATGGGTGGACAGCGATCACTCTCTGGAACATATGGCATCGGCGCTTCGAAAGAGTGAAGGAATCAGCCTTGCCGAGAAAGAAGCGCGATTCTTCGGAATATCTCAATGGCCCCGATAGAGAAGACAGTCGAATTTTCCGATGCAAGTCAGAGGCAGTCCGCTGAATTGTAAGGGTATTGTGCACTAGAATGCAAATCAGCTTCGAAAAGAAATTGACCTGGGCTAAGCATTCAAATGTCTAACCCAAGATGAATGTATTCGTTTTGATCGTGAAGATTTAGGACGTCATGAGACGGATCATAACCTATAGCTGCTTTGCCCTAAAAAAGGTCAAATGCCGAAACCGATCACGCTGATCATCCCTAAAAATCATTCCAATCACTTCATAAAAGTGAGCGGATTCTACCAGAATCACTGCTCGATTTCAGCTGGACACGCAAATGATAAACACACTTGGATGCATCATTTGATAAGGCTCTGCTGCCATCTACTTGTTGAAGCTCTATGTATTTGCACACTGCACGGGAATCCTTCATTTCCCGCCTGCATCCCATAAATAAGCGATCACTTAACTAATAATGCCACGGTCGCCGACTTCTTTTTCATTTCAACAATCAATTTCTCCAACATATAAAATTTCATCAGAGACTTCACAATCAGATATGCTGATAGACCAATAAGGCTTGCGCAAATCAATAGCAGAGGGATTAGGAAATGAATTACTTTTGAAAACTCGTAGAATTTTGAGGTGGCGACGAGGATGCTGAATACTGAAAGAGGTAGCGCAAGGATCGCTATTCCAGTCCTCATCACTGACAGAGCTGTACGCTTCTCGGATAATAGAAGCTCAATTTCTTGAAGTAGCAGCGAAACATTGGTGTCGCCGATGACCTTTCCTTCTTGCGTGCCCAATTCTGATTGACCTTCTCTGAATACCATTATTGCCGCATAAGCAATAGACGCATATCAAACTTATAAGCCTGGGTAATCATTATCGTCACAATGAGGCAGGTAGATTAAGCGAGAATATCAGTAAATCACAAATTATTTTCTAAGCATCTACCATTTCACGATATATTACAGGTGATGTCACCATTGCATCAACATGCATGTGAGAAATCTTAGTGAATTCCGCTTAAAACATGCACCATTATATTAAAGGGTTGGGTGCAATGATTCAGGAAGTTATCCGCTCAAAGAGTTCAGCATCAGCCGCAGTTGATTATCTGCCATGCGCCTATTATCTGATACTTCGTGTAAGCGGTATAATGACGTCGGATTTCCTTCTCCCATTTTCATAGAGCATGCCTTAAGTACAAGGTGGTTTGTCACTTTCTCATTGCCACTTTGATAAGAGGATATGTTCTATACACGGCTGGATACGTTAAATTCCGCCGTGTATACCAAGGTCAGAGAATCGTGCGCCCTGCTATTTTGCTGGCTGTCCCTGGGCTTCATCTGCTTGTTTAAGATGTTTCCAATGCTTTCCGTGATGCGTCGTCTTCCAGCAAGCCCTTAGGTCATCGTTGTTCTGAGCCGCAGTAATGCAGGCTCTTGATTCGTCACGCCTCTGGGCCATTTTTTTCTCTCGATCATCCATCTTCTGAAGGATACGTGCCTTCTTCGCTGTGAAATCCTCAGGCGACTGCGGCGCGGTTGATGAGTCTGCACTTGCCAATCCCGCGAAAAGAACTGAGGCTAGAGCACATGAGCAGATTGTAACCTTTCTTATCATACAAGCCTCCTTTGGTTTGCACTTCATGTTTGAAGACACAGTAAAGCCCAGAAAAGTTTAAGCAAATAATAAGTTCTGAAATTGCGATGCGCTATATGCGTCATAGAAACTATTTTGCGGTCGCATTAAACCAGATTTCATTCGGGCATGTCTGCAGAACTAGAACAACCTGTCTGGGAAGCCACCACTTTGTTTAAAAAGGAGGTTCAGCCATGACTACGGAACAAAACGGCCGCATAAACATGGCAAAACATATTTTGCCTTCATCCGGTAATCTTTTGGGACTTTGTTTTGCCATTCTCAGTTTTATAAAAGTATCAGGTCTCTCAAATACGACAATCATCGATCAAGTCTTGGTGATAGCTATTGTTCTTTTTCTGTCTGCCAGTATTGTGTCATATGCTTCTATGAAATCTCAGAAGAACGGAGCTAACTGTGAGCGAATTGCCGAGTTCATATTCTTAATGGGGCTTGTCCTGATAGGAGCCTGTGCGGTAGCTGTAGGCATCGAGCTAGTTCAATGATATTGGCTGATATTTGAGCGAATGCAGGCAGTTTTGTCAGTACTCGTTTATAAAAGATGTTCTAATTTTAATTCGACTGATGCAGGGAGATGGAAGACTATGATTAGTATGCGGAGCCGCACTGTTATCAATTGCTCCTTGCTTATCCTGCTTTTTATGCCGCTTTCGTTTACTCTAGTCACACTTGTTAGCGCCGCCCCCGCTTTCAATATGAACGCGACTCCGGATGACATTATCATACAGATGAAAGATAGGCTTAATTTGACAGCAGACCAAGTGATTAGAATTAAGCCAATCATTGAAGATAATTATTCAAAACGGCAGATGATTATCAAGGATAGCGGTACAGACAGAAAATCAATGAGCGGTGCCCTTCAACAGTTACAAATGACAACTGATCTTAAACTCGGCCAAGTTTTGTCAAAAGAGCAGCTAGACGAATATCAGAGATTACGGATTGAAAAAGACGATTCTCACAAGACGAGTGATGGACCAAAGGGAAAGGGAGGAAAGGCGGGGGGACTTCGCATGCATTAACCAACACTGGCGTATGATATGGGGCTTTAAGGTTGTATATGGAGATTGCCATGCGGGAGACATGCGGTATCGGGAAGTGCTTTGTTTGATGCAAAAGAATTTTTATGTAACATTGCATCGCATGTCTCTGTTATCTGCGGTGACCTTAGATGATTACCGCGATAGAATCGCTATTAAAGCGATCCGATAAATGTCCAAGGAGGAAGTAGAAGATGAAATGGTCATGGAGAGTAAAGCAGATCGGCGCAACGGCGCTCATGGTTGCTTCCATCATGACGAGTACCTGTGTTACAGCATTGGCAGGTGAGTTGACAGTAGAACCGTATGTTGGTGTCAGCGCGATGAAATGGCAGGAGTTCTCTAATGACGGAAGCCGATCACTCAAAGAGACCGGGCCTATTTGGCAATTTGGCGCAAATGGCAAATACCGATTTGACAACAATGTGACACTGAGAAGTACCGCAGAGTTTTACACAGGAAGGCTGAATTATGACGGTGAGAATCAAGCAGGCACGCCTTCAGATACCAAGACTAGCTACCTCGGTGTGAAGTTGGAAGGAGCATTCGGGTATGCTTGGAATGCATCACCTGAGTTAACGATTGAGCCATATGTGGGGGTTGGCTATAACACTTGGAAACGTAGAATTGGCGATTCCTCTGTAGCAGAGGGGTACCCCGAATACTGGCAAACCCTTTATGCTAAAGCTGCCGCGTCATTCACTAACAAGATTAACCAGGATTGGGCGATCTTTGGGGACGCTGGTGTTAAATTCCCATTCTGGAATGCTCAGCGCATTGACCTGACTAGGTTTGATATGGGTGATATCACAACGCGGCCCGGCAAACGTCCAAGCGCCATTTTTGAGTTAGGAGCAGAGTATAAACGGTTTACCCTGACGGCGTCCTACGAGGGAATGCGATTTGCGAAATCCCCAGACGTGGATATCCTCAATGGTACGTCCATTGTCTACCAGCCTAAATCTCAATCAGATATGTATGGTATTAAGCTGGGATATCGCTTCTAATTGCGGTGAAGCGTTAGAACTGTAAGCAGCGAGTAAGCACCCCGTCGGTACGAATATGCCGACGGGGTGCTTAGAATGATTATTTTGTAATACAGCCAGTCCATTTACAGTAATGTCCGTTCAAAGAGCAAAACTTTAAACCTTTTCGCTGGACTTTTCTCCTAACATAGAGGCGGAGGTGTAAAATGAAACGGGTTATTGTTTTTTGCCTTTTGGCACTGCTAGTCGTTTTGATTTGTGTTCCACCGACCTATGCTGGTGGTCATGTATATTTTAGAGGCGGAGTATGGGTAGGGCCTGGGTGGGGGGGACCTGCATATCCTTATTACTATCCGTACTATACCGAGCCTCCGCTAGTAATAGAACGGCGTATTCCCGTATATGATAGACCTGCCCGACTCCCTGATGCTCAGGATTACTGGTATTACTGCCCGGATCTCAAGGCATACTATCCATATGTTCGGAAATGTCCAAGCGGGTGGTTAAAAGTTGTCCCTTCTGCTCCATCAGATAATGAGCCGTCGATTAATTCAGGACCTTCTCAATATGAAAAAGGCGAAAGGGATCGGTATTCGCTTCCTCCCGAGGAAAAGAGGTATTAGCAATGGTTACATTAAGATTGAAGGCTATATCTGTTATGTCTGCTTTGGCTGTAGTTCTTGGTGGCTGTGCCACTGTGCCGACGGGGCCTACGGTTAGCGTGTTTCCCGCTCCGGGCAAGCCTTTTGAGCAATTCCAGGCTGATGACGCAGCATGTCGGCAGTGGGCGGCGCAGCAACTCGGCACATCACCTCAAGATACGGCGAATCAGAACACTGCCACAGGAGCAATAGTCGGGACGATTATAGGTGGTGGCCTCGGAGCTGCAATAGGCTCCGCCGGAGGGCATCTGGGAACTGGTGCTGCAATAGGAGCAGGAACAGGATTGCTGTTTGGAACAATGGCTGGAGCTGATAGAGGGTATGCGTATAGTCGAAGCGCACAACGCAGGTATGATATAGCCTATCAGCAATGTATGTATGCCAAGGGCAATCAGATCCCCGGCTTAATGGAACAAGAGCGGAGAGTTTACAGAAGAACTCCTCCACCGCCACCTCCCGCCGATTACTATACCCCTCCGGATTATCAAGAGAGGCTACAACCTCAATCTGTGCCTCAAAGGTAGAGGAAAGTGATCATCTAGGGATGTTTTAGCGAACTGCGGAAAGCTCTCTGTTTAATGTGAAGTCGCTTTTGCGGCCGTATCAACACTGCCTGTCGATCGGCGTGCAAAATTGAGCCACGAGCGGCATGTAATGCTGACCCGCGCCCTGCACCGTTACCCCCTTGATATCAAGAATTGTGCATGTTCCGCAATGAGCCTCTATTCAATGCCGATTTACATCTTCAAGTTCCAATGAGCCGCTTAGCGAATGCAATTGAATGTAATCGCACTTAAAATATGCACCATTATAGCGGAAGGGCGGATGCAATAATGCAGGAAGAAGTCAACGTATGGCAGATTCTTTGACATTGTAACTGCCGGTGAATAACATACGTGGGTTTAATGACTGGAAGTCCCCGATGTCGCCGACGAATTGGAAGTTAAAATAGTCGCCGACGACAAAACGTGGGCAAAATAACAGATTGTCGTTACTGTTTATCTCCACATTTCAGTACCTCACGCCGTGATAAAAACGTGATAAAACTACAGCTAAATCTGTATATTCAAGGGTAACTACATATAAGTCACACGAGACGAATAATCGCTAACAAACAGTGAGTTATCTGGTATTTTCAAGCTCTTGCTGATCGCCTCGTTTCGATTTAGGAAACCTGTGCTCTATCCGCCTGAGCTAAGGGGGCATGTGGAAGATTTTTAGTGTAGCATATCGGCACTTCCGAAGGTCCGTCTCAGGCGAGCATGAGGGCAAGATCAACAGCTTCCTTCGGGGTTTCGGCCTTCCGGATGCCGTCGATGTCCCATGTGCCGAGACCGATGACCGGCTTGCCGCTCTTGAGGGCGAATGCTATTTCCGACAGGGTGCCGTATTCGCCGCCGACGGCGATCAGCACATCGGCGCTTCTCACGATGAAAACATTGCGGCCTTCTCCGAAACCGGTCGCAATCGGAATGTCGATGAACGCATTGGCCTCGCGGCGGTTTGTTTGCGGAAGAATGCCGACGGTCCAGCCCCCGGCTGATTTCGCGCCGCGTGCAGCGGCTTCCATCACGCCGCCGAGTCCGCCGCAGACCAGAAGCGCCCCGTTATGGGCGATCAGCTTCCCGACGGCTTCGGCCGCCTGTTCTGTTGCAGCATCGGCACGTCCTGCGCCGATGACACCGATGATTTTCCTGTCATTACTCATGAAGCGTCGTGACCTCCTGAGGGATTTGTGCCCGCGATTCTTTTCTCCTGTCGAGTACCATGACGAGCAGGGGCAGAAACACCGATCCGAAAGGCAGCATGAAAATGAAGAGGGCCGGCACTGCCTTTGAAAGTTCCCGAAGATGGGCGCAGAGCAGATTTGTTTCTTCGCGCGTCCATACGTTTCCGGTGTTGCGATGCTTCATGAGAAGTTGCACGAGACCGTTGACTGCCAGGACCTCGCGCGTAATCATCGCCTTGTTGCGCTCAAAAAGGGAACGGAAGAAGGTCTCGCAGGGAAACTGTTCGTGAGGCTCTTTCGGCAGTGGACAGAAAGAAAAAAGTGCCATTTCGCCTACCGGATGATGAAGTTGGTAAAAAATGGTCGGGGCGAGAGGATTTGAACCTCCGACTTCACGGTCCCGAACCGTGCGCGCTACCAAACTGCGCTACGCCCCGTCTCATTAAAGCTTTTAATAATACCACAAGATTTCAAAGAATGAAAAGAATAAATCAGCGCTCCCGACACGGCAGCGCGGCATGCTTGCGAGCATTGATACGAGTGGAGATTACTTGTCGAACAGCTTCAGATACGCGCCGTACCCCTCTTTTTCGAGGTCTTCCCTGGGGACAAAGCGCAGCGCCGCCGAGTTCATGCAATACCGTAGCCCGGTCGGCTTCGGTCCGTCCGGAAAAACATGGCCCAGATGGGAACCGGCATGCCTGCTCCGCACCTCCGTTCTTGTCTGAAACCAGCTCTTGTCTTCTTTCTCTATGATATTGCCCGGTTCCAGCGGTCTGGTGAAGCTCGGCCAGCCCGTACCGGAGTCAAACTTATCGAGGGAGCTGAACAGGGGTTCTCCCGAAACAATATCGACATAGATCCCAGCACGTTTATTGTCGTTGTACTCGTTCTGAAACGGCGGCTCGGTGCCGTCCTCCTGGGTAACCTTATACTGCATCGGAGAGAGCTTCTTCTTCAGTTCATCTTTCGGGGGTTTCACGAAATTCCTCCATGGTCCGGACGACAGCGGCTCAGGAGAAGGAGCCGCCGGTTGTTGTGCCGCAGCCGTCGGGTTGCGATCCGGTTTCTCGCCGCACGAGAATACAGGAAGCGAGAGTGCGGCAGTCATGACTGCAATCAATACGCATCGTATTATTCTCATTCCAAAGTATACCACGTAATATTCGACTGCTCTCTTTCGTGGATACCGTGGCGGAGGCGCTTTTTCGCAATGTGCCGACCCTTTGCAAATCCCCGTATTGCGCTCTATAATGAACATGAAAACAGACTTCGGACTACGACGCATGAAGAAGGAGGGCAGTATGAAACGAAGCGCTTTCTTTGCGGTGGCCGCCTCAATGCTAATCGGGGTATTCTTTGTGGCGGGATGCGGGCAGAAGCAGGAGCCGTCGGCCCCGTCAGCCCCGGCGAAGCCGGCTGCTGCAATCAATATGCAGGAGGGGCAGTGGGAAATTACCACGACGGTCGATATGCCTGGCATGCCTGCCGGCGCGATGAAGCCGCACACCTTCACCGCCTGCCTCTCTCCGAAAGAAGCGGTCCCGAAAGGGCAGGAACAGACGGACTGTGTCATGAAAGATATGAATTACTCCGGCAATACGGTCACGTGGACGACTGTCTGCAAGGATGCTACCAGCAAAGGCTCCATTACCTATGCCGGAGCTTCGTATGACGGCGTGATGGAGACGACCATGAAGATGGAAGGCAAAGATATGACGACGAAGATGACGATGAAGGGCAAGCATATCGGTCCGTGCCCTCAGAAATAGTCGTCCGTCGATAACCGGTTGCCGCCGGGCACTTCCGGCTGCTCTGTTTCGCCGCCCCTGCATCAAGGAGGTGCTGCATGAAGGCATTTATTGCTGCTGCAATTGTCTCTCTTGGCGTTACGCCGTTGCTCGGATGCGTTACTGCCGAGCAGTCAAGCTGGAAAGTGCTCCGTCAGGATGCTTACCAGAACAGGTTCGCCTATGATGCCGCGAGTATAAGGCGTTCGGGTTCGGGAACCGTGAACGTGCTTGCCGACTCCAGCGGCGCAAAGTATCTTTACGAGATTGACTGCCCGGGAAAGATGCTTCGCATTCTCGAAGGCCCCGGTGCTGCTCCGGAGCGCTGGTTTGCGGTACAAGCCGGTTCGGGCGATGAACTGCTCTTTCGCGAGCTCTGCCAATAACACAAAGCCGGGGAATGCCGCCAGCCGCATGAGGGCGGGTTGACACGCCCGGCTTCTTCAGGCATAGTAAAAAAACATAAGAATCATCATTGCTGCGGCTCTTCTCTCTTCTCTTTCTCATCTCAGTAATAAATCCAAAGTCAACGCTGTGCTTTGAGGACGCCGATCGTCATGCGTCGAGCGCGGCCTATTATCAGCAAAGGAGTTGATGTCATGCACAAGAAAATCAAATTTGAAAATATGGCCGTTCTGCTGGAATTCCTCGTCGGAAGCGGGCTTGCGCTCTTTTTCCACTGGGTGCTTGATTACAAGGAGGCTGCCTTCATCATCTTCGGCATCGGGGTGCTGCTCTCATTCGCGACGTTTCTTCTGCGGGAGGAGATGGCCACCCTGCGTGACGTACTCGTCGAGAGGTATCAGCGCTCGCACGAAATACCGTTTGCGTTCTCTCGAATAACGGATGCCGATTGCCGCGCAAAGGCTGTCGAGATACTCGATGTCGCAAAAAAGACCATCTCGATGCTGCAGCAGGGATACGTCCCTTTCAGCGAGACCGAGTTCTGGCTTGAGGTGTCGCGATGCCTCGACAACGCGGGCTCGCATGTCAAGACGGTCGGGCCGCTTATCACATGGAATGCGAGCAGCGCCCTGCAGAATGTTTATCACGCCACTCTCAAGGCGGTCGAGCGGGGGGTCCGCATTACTCGCATCTTTGTCGTCGAACGTCATGAGCTTGACGAGGCGGAGGCGCAGGCGGCCCTTGAAGAACAGGCACGGGTCGGCATCGATGTGCGTCTGGCATTCCGTGATCAGCTCCCCCCTGCAGGCGACGGTACATGGCTCGGGCCGATGACATTTGATTTTGCCACGTATGACGACATGCTGGTGACTGATGTCCTGCCCCTTTCAGGGCAATACTATGGAAGAAAGACCGCCCAGCCGGGAGAGGTCTCGAAGTTTTCGAGAATCCTCGATATCGTCGAGCACAACGCGTTTCGATTTTCGCCCGATACGGAAGAGGCGCCGAATCCGGTATAAGAAAACGCGGACAGCACCGGCGGTACCCGCGATTTTATGAATGATCCGGATTAGGGCAGGACGCGCGAATCGGGGTCGTCCGATGATGACGGTGGATGCTGTCTGTCCCGCCCTGGCGTGATATCGATAATCGGGCCTCGGGAATTTCTTTCCCACAGTTGACGCACAACTTCACTGCATTCTCTGATATGTATATGTGCGATGAGGCGCATCGCCCCGAAGCTTATCGAAGCGGCAATTGCAGTGCCGAGTATCGGTATGAATCGCGCCGCCCGCTGCGATGCAATGCGGATGCCCAATTTGCGGAGAACCGGCAGCAGGACATCAGTGGTGATGAATCTGCCGACAAAGCGGGCCCCCGTCTGTTTTGCGAGATCGAAGACTGCGATCTGCATCTCCTGGCTGTAGGTGCCCACCTGTTTTTCGGCCAGACCGAAGCGTTCGTTGATGCCGCTGACGAGCTTTGAAAGGAGCCTGATATCGACGGCGGCATCAATCCACGGCAGGGGCAGGGTGCCGACGACTGCCGATTTCACGCCGGCCCGAGAGGCCATGCGGGAGCATGCCTTCACCACCTCCGCGAGTTCATGTTCGTTCGTCGGTATCATCGTGACGATATTCTAGTCATAATTGAGCAGAAATGAAAGTCCTGTGTTCAGTCGGCGCACT
>Ga0187786_10000296_pt1 | contig 15523 bp, 15 predicted proteins | sample 0815_BV2_10_20_M_FD_132449 | JGI IMG/M metagenome (GOLD analysis project Ga0187786, IMG submission 132449) | Tropical peat soil microbial communities from peatlands in Department of Meta, Colombia - 0815_BV2_10_20_MG | ecosystem: Environmental > Terrestrial > Soil > Wetlands > Peat | place...
CAGGAGGTATGCCTTGACACCGGCCCCCGCTGCATGAGCTCTGGCTGCTGCCTGAGTAAAATCAGAGAACGTGAACCCTTTGTTGATACTTTTATTCCGGATCAGGTCGTTACTGGTTTCGAGACCGACAGCACAATAGAGCGGATGGTCCCAGCTGCCATCGTCAAGTATTCCGATGAAGGAAGCAAGTACCTCTTCCCGGATAAATTCCGGCCGTGTCTCGGCCACCAGCACTTTTCCGCGGAATGCGGTTGCAATGTCACTGAGAAAGGGTGATGGAACCTCAGCGGGATCGAAAAAACTCCCCGAGGTGAATATCTTCACCATCCGGTAACTCTCCGGTTGGAATTCCGCCAATACCCAGGCTAGCTGGGCCCGGAGATGTGCAAGGATCTCGGGAGGCGATATCCTGTTGTACCGTTCGTGACGGTAACTGCACATCCGGCATTTCGACCAGGAACACCCGGCACTCTTGAAAATAACCGTAAGGCATTCCAGTAATTCATTGCCATACCGCTCCTTTCCCCGCCATACTGCAAGAGGTTTTTCCAAGGCGTTCCCATTCATTCCATCCTACTAGTTGACCTCAATGAAATAGTATATTGTGGTCATACCCGGGAACACGGGAAAGTTTTTGTCAACCGGAAAAACTGAACAGGTTTTAGTGCCGGTAGAATCAATCCGGTGACCATCACTTCGTCCTCCGTGAGGCCCAATCTCGTTCCAGAGCCCGGGCCCACGAGATAAAACTACCCCCCCGGATTATGTTGACTCTCGACGCTCCGGGAAAAGTCTCCTGAGATAAGCCTATTATATCTACCAGCAGAAACATTTCAGTACTGACACATGGTGGACCTGCCCCGGGCACAGATCTCGTTCAAAGGCGACAGGACTGATCGATCCACCAGGAGATACCCGATGAAAAAGGTCGTTTTGTGGGTACTGGGCCTGCTCTTTCTTGGAGGATCGGTGCTGGCCTACCAGGTCAATATCGACACGCCGGACTCGCTTGCCGTAGGAAAGCCTCTCGTTGTCACCGGCACGACAACCTTCGGCATCGGCACCCCCATCGATGTTGTGCTGTATTACCAGCTGACAACTACCACTGAGATAAAACGCCAGATTGTCTATGTCAATGCCGACAGGACCTTCAAGACTGTTTTTGATACGACCGGCCTTACTCCGGGGACATATAAGGTCGAAGTGCCTGCAAACGGGAACAGCGATTCGGTAACCATGCGGCTTATCCAGCTCTATGATCGGACGGATGAGATCCGTCTTGACTCTTCCACCAGCCAGCCGTATTCCGGCAAACTCTCGATCGCCGGTACGATCAAAGGCGATGAGAACTCCGGCATCCAGATTGAGGTCAGGGATGAGAACGAACAGGTGATCTTCGGACCCCAGTATGTCAATACCAATTACCAGGGATCGTTTTCGACCGATGTTCAGATTCCCGGTCCCGGGACCTACGAAGTCAGTTTCACTGACTCACGCGGGTATATCGGGACCCTGAACCTTGAATCGGTAGGATCATCAGCCCCTACCGTTGCATCACCGGTTACGACACTCACCAGAACGATCGTTTCGGCCCATACCAAAGCTTCCCGGGACAGCCCGGCCTACTTCCTCGTCAAGACCGCACCGAGGCTCATCACCCTCTCCACGTCCTCTTCAATAGACTGGGTCATCGAGTATTTCGACGAAAACGGGGTTCTCCATGTGGAGAATGACCAGGGAACGGCAGTCCCCGAGAAGGTCTCATTCCAGGGATCCGGCAAAACCGTCTCCGTTAAAGTCTATCCTTACAAATATTCTGACAGCGGTGAAGTATTCCTCTATGCTGAAAATGCGACCTCCGTTGCGGTGAGCTCTTCGGTCCCGCCGCAGTTCGCTGCTTCGGCACCGCAGACCCCCACAACCCAGCCGGCTTCCCTGGCACCTGCCATAGGGCTCGCTGCATGCGTGATCGTTTTCGTGGTCTGGCGGCAACGGACCTGATTCCCGCGGATTCCCTAGTGCCGGAATCCCGATAAAAGAAGCATTTTTTACATCCCACAGCCTACATATGGAGCATTGCCGGGGTAGTCTAGTCCGGGAAGGCGGTAGCCTTGAAAGCTACTGGTGCCCTGCACCTCAAGAGTTCAAATCTCTTCCCCGGCGTTTTCAGATTTTTTTCCCTCGACCAATTCGTAAGGGCATTTCGCGGGATAGTCGAAAAACCTCGACCGAATCTGGCAAATAACGGCGGTCTTGCGGTATGGTATCATTGTTTTTATGTGGTTGAACTGCCCACAGTACAGGAAGAGGATCCTGGCGTATGTGTGTTGCAGTTCCCGCGGAAGTCATCGAGATCAGGGATGGAAATATCGGCCTCGTGGATTATGGCGAACTCCGCCAGGAAGTCCGGCTTGACCTCGTCGATGTTAAAGTTGGTGAGTTTGTCCTGGTTCATGTCGGGTTTGCCATCCAGCGTCTCTCCCGTGAAGAGGGCCTTGAGACACGTGATATCTTCAGACAGGTCTACGCTGCCCTGGAGAGCTGATGCACGAGTACTCCATTGCTTACGACCTGTATGCTACGGCCCGGGCAGCTGCCTGCGAGCATAATGCAACCCATGTGAAGAAAGTGAGTGTTGAAGTCGGGAAGATGGCAATGGTTAATTCCGACCAGGTCATCTTCCTTTTCGATACGATCAAGGAAGATGATCCTCTTTTCAAGGAAACCGTCCTGGACTGCCATGAGACACTTCCGGAGACCAGGTGCCCCTGCGGATACACCGGAAACGAGATATTTGTCTGTCCCCGGTGCGGGGCGCTGCCTGAAATGGTAAAAGGAAAGGAGATCGTGGTAACCAACGTGGAGATCGAGGTGGAGGACTAACGCATGAAAGTCAACATGATGCATGGCGCCGGCGGCGAGGTGATGGGGGAGCTGCTGCAGACCCTCACGAAATTCCGGCATAACAATGCGGGGGGAATCGGGCTTGAGGCGATGGACGACGGAGCCGTCATCCCGTTCAATGGTGAAAACCTTGTCTTCACGACCGACTCCCATGTCGTTCGCCCCATTTTTTTCCCCGGGGGGGATATCGGGAGGATATCGGTTTCAGGAACAATTAATGATCTCGCCATGATGGGAGGGCGCCCCATCGCCCTTTCGTGCGGCATGATCATCGAGGAAGGGTTCGAGATTGACGATCTCGCAAGGATCGTCGCGTCCATGGACGAAGCCCTGGGCGAAGCGGGAGCCAACCTTGTCACCGGCGATACCAAGGTGATGGAACGGGGAGCGATCGATGGTATAGCCATCAACACGTCCGGAATCGGTATTGCAAAAAAAGTCGTACGCGATAACGGCCTTGTTCCGGGCGATGTCATCATCGTCTCCGGCACGCTTGGCGACCACGGGCTTGCGATCATGGCTCACCGCGAAGGTTTTGACCTCGGCGAACAGATCAAATCGGATGTCGCTCCCCTGTGGAAGATGATGGAAAAGGTCCTTGATGCGGGAACGATCCACGCCATGAAAGACCCGACCCGCGGAGGGTTCGCGAATGCGATCAACGAGATCGCCAGGAAGAGCGGGGTTTCTGTCAGGATTCAGGAAGAGAAGATCCCCATCCGGAAGAATGTCCGGAGTGCAGCTGCCATGCTCGGTATCGATCCCCTCGAAGTGGCAAACGAAGGCAAGGTTGTGATGGGAGTCCCAGCCTCCAGTGTCGACGCCATCCTGGAGGCCTTACGTTCACACCCGTATGGAAAAGATGCGGCGGTAGTTGGAACAGTGACAAAAGGAGCCCATGTCATTATGGAGACTTCCGTCGGAGGAGAGCGGTACATTGAACCCCCGATGGGTGACCCGGTTCCACGGGTCTGCTGATTTCTGTCTAACAAGAAACCTCTTCGTTTTTTCTCGTAAGGAAATTCCTAATCCGGTGATTTCATTCCCTGGTCATCCGGGTACCATCTCATTTTTTATGACAAACTGCCTCGTCTCTCTTGATTCACTGTAAACGCCCAGGATGGCAAATATCCTGGCTTGCGCACAGATACTCGCACTTCAGGTATTGGAGGATCCGGCAATCACAGTATCAGGAAGCACCCGTAATTCAGCAGGTGTCATTGCCCGGGCGCAACCAGGGAACGTACAGTTTTGAACCGTCCCGTGTAGGGAATGATCCTGAAGAGTCTTTGTCCTCCCTTCAGATCCTGATATGCTCGGTTTACACAACAGAACGCAGGTCCTGTCAATCGTAAGATCAGGATGGAGAAATGATCCGGGTATTTTGTTCGGATAAAAAAAAGATTAGTGTTCCTTCATCGGGTTGAAGACGTTGAGGTAGATCATGTCGCTGCCGGTGTTGTGGAGCCGTGCACGCTCGACTCTCTCCTCAGCATAAGCGAGGATGGGGAGTTCCATCGAAACGCCGGGGATGTGCCCGAACATCTTCTCGAGCTCGACCTGCTGGGCATGCATGAATAACGCGTTCGGGATCTCCGAAGGACAGAGTTCCTGGCACTGGCCGCAGTTAACGCACGACGAGGCGATGTGAGCAAAGCGGATCAGGTGGAACATGAAGTTCGGCGGCACCTCTCCGGGGGTCACATAGGCCGGATTCTTGGTCGTGCAGTCCACGCAGTAGCAGACCGGGCACGCTGAGATGCATGAGTAGCACTTGATGCAGCGCGAGGTCTCGGCCATGATCTTGTGGAGACGGTCTTTGCCCTCGCCGAGTGCCTCGAAGTCGTGTTTCCGCCACTTGTCGCCAAGCTTGAGCATGGCACCTTCGACCTTCCCCCGGATGTCAAGGCCCTTGGGATTCGCGGCTTCGGTCGCAAGAACGCCGGATTTTACTGCGCCGTTAACGAGGTTCGCACCCTTTTCGGAGCAGACCTCGACGAAGGTTGCCTTGCCGGCCTTCTCGCCGATCACACCCCAGTTGCCGCAGGCAAGGTCTGCCTGGCGGGGGACTTTCATCTTGCACCGGCGGCAGTTGCTGCGCCGGCCGTACCCGTGCTCTTCCAGTTCGTCGACAGAGATGCCTTTGTGGCCACCTTCGAATTCGATGATGAACTGGCCCTTGTCGATCTCTTCCTTGTGGACTGCGTCCGGGTCAACGCCGTACTTATCGGCGATCATCTTCCGGGCGAGGACCGGGCTGACCGACCCCCCGCAGTTGACTCCGATCATGACGATGTTGTCGAGGTTGATCTGCTTTCGCTTGGCCAGTTCGTAGAATGCCATGGCATCGCAGCCCTTGACAGTGACACCGATCTTCATCTCGGCTGCGCCATCGAAGTACTTCTTGATGAGCTTGGGCAGGAGCAGGGTACCGCAGTGGAGTGACCCGGCAGTGTTTGCCAGCTCGGCTGAGCTCTTCACGAGCGTCGGCTTTGCATCGTAGAGGTCCTTGCCCTTGGAGATGACGAGGACTGCGTCGACGGCCTTGGAGTCAAGGGCGTGCTTCCAGATCGCGGTGACTGCGCCACCGAGTTCTGCCTTCTTCTTAATGTCTGCGTCGTTGGTCCACGCGTAGAGCATATCGCCTTTCTTTGCCATATTACGCCACCTCTGTCTTTTCGAGTTTCACCGTCTCGGCCGCGAAGGTGAGCGGGAACGATACGACACCTTCCCTGATCCCGGCGGTTACCTCCGCCGTAAACTCCGCGGATCCGGCTTTTGCAGTGACTTTTACCCGTGAGCCGGCCTGGATACCGAGCTTCGTCGCGTCAGCCTTGTTGATGATGACTTTCGCTTCGGGCCACTCACGGATGATGGACGGGGTCTGAAGGGACAGGGTCCCCATGGGCCACTGGGCTGCAACCCTGAACGGGAATTCAGCCGTTACTGCCTCAGGAGCCTTGAATGCGAAGGTCGCGAACGCTGCCTTGCCGTCTGCGGTACTGAACTTGTCAGCAAAGAGGACTGCGGTACCGAACTTTCCGCCGGCTGCAGGCCACTGGACAGCCTCGGGTTTTTCGAGAGTTGCATACGTGATGCCTGCGTAGTGGGGGACTGCCTTGGTGATTGCCGCAAAGACTTCCTCAGCGCTCTTGAAGGCAAAGTCCTTCTCTGCACCGAGTGCCTTGGCCACTTCGCAGAGGATCTGCCAGTCTGCCTTCGACGACCCGACGGGCTCGACGGCCTTGCGGACCCGCTGGACGCGGCGCTCACTGTTGGTGACCGTCCCGTCACGCTCAGCAAAGGATGCCGAGGGGAGTACTACGTTTGCTTTCGCTGCGGTCTCGGTCAGGAACATGTCCTGGACAACAAGGAAGCCCAGGTTGCCGAGAGCGTCTACTGCCTTTGCGCCGCCGGCGGCAACATTCTCGCCCATGACGTACATGGTCTTGATCTTACCGGCTGCGATCGCATCGATCATGGCCGGGAGGGTTGCACCGTTTGCGCCGGGTACACATCCCATGTCCATGGCACCCTGGCCATTTGCTTTGCCGCGGAGGAGGTTGATGCCGGCACCAGCTTTCCCGACGTTACCGGTCAGGAGCTGGAGGTCGATGCATGCCTTGGCGAGTTCGCTGCTGGCTGCGCCGGCGGAAGTAATGACACAGGCCGGAGCTGCTGCATAGATCTCTGCCGCCTTTGCAACGGTACCTGCATCAACACCGCAGATCTTTGCTACTTCTTCCGGAGTGCAGGGAGCAACCGCACTCTTGACCTTCTCGAAGTCTTTGGTCTTCTTGGCGATGAAATCCTTGTTCTCCTTACCCGCCTTGATGATGGCATTCATCAGGCCCATCATGAAAGCAACTTCGGTACCCGGAGAACACGCAACATGGAGGTCGGCGATCTTTGCCGTAGCCGTTGTGCGGGCATCAAGGACAATGATTTTTGCCCCGTTCTTTTGGGCCATCATGATCCTGCGACCCGCGAGCGGGTTCTCTTCCAGGGGGTTTGCACCGGCAACAATGACTGCCTTTGCATCGGAAATATCGGTAATGGAATTTGTCATCGCTCCGATTCCGAAGGCGTCGGCGACGCTCCTGACAACATCAGCGTTGCACCGGCGTCCGCAGTAATCGATATTGGGGGTCTTGACCACGTTTGCTGCAAGATTCCTGAAAAGGAAGTTGTCTTCATTACAGACGCGACCGGATGCTACGAAGGCAACTTCGTCACCCTTTGCTCCCTTGAAGTGGGCGGCAATTTCCTTGTACGCGTCTTCCCAGCTGGCTTCGGCCAGTTTCCCGTCCTTCCTGATCAGGGGAACGGTGATGCGTTCAGGGTTGTTGACGAATTCGAATGATTTGTTCCCACGGATACATACCTTTCCCTCATTGACCGGGTTGCGATGCCAGGGAGAGATTCCCCGGACCTGACCATCCTTTACGACAAGGTTGATCCCGCAACCGGTCCCGCAATAGGGACAGGTGCTTGGTACATATTTGAAATCCATGTTCTAACCTCTGACAACAACTGTTGCCAAAAAGGCTTTAAAAACCCTTTGACCTGGAAGCAGCGATTTGATGATTAATGTGTGGGTCGCTATCGTAATCATTATAAGGGCACGATGATTTCAGGAAAAACGCGCCAATCCGTTTATCTTGATGGAGCACCATACCAGCACCATACGAGCCTGCCGATCATGAGAACCCCGTCTATCCCCCCGATGATAACCGACCTTGTGCAGACTGCAGTCATCGCGTTTGATGGAGCGGAGTTTACCACCCTCTCTTCCTGCGACTGCTGTGGCGGACCTGTCCAGGGATACGATACGAGGACGAAAAAGTTTGCTGTCGTGATCGAGAAAGGCCTCGAACGGGTGATCACGGTGAAAATAAGGAGATTCCGATGCCGGGACTGTGACCGTCTCTGTTACGCCGATGAGCCATTTTATCCGGATACCCGTCTGGGATCCATTATCATTGACCTTTTCCTGACGCTCGCTACCACCATGCCGCGGAGCAGGGCGGCGCGGGTAATCGAAGCGATGGGGATCAGGGTTGACCGCACGACATGGCGCCACTATACTGGTGACCTGATCCCGGATATCAAGACTGCAGACGTCTTTGGTATGAGGCTGCCCTTGTCAGTTCTTGCCATCCCGGGCCTTGTCTCGGCTGCCGGAGAGGGGGGTCGCATCGGCGGGGCAGAGGCGCTCGCAGCCTGTGGTTTCCCATCCTCATACCGGGCATCGCCTGACCGCGGGGTTGCGGTTCAGGAGCGGAAAGAGCGGGACAACGAGAACGAGGAAGAATAACGGGAAACCTCCCAGAAAGAACGCGGCTGAAAGGATAAGTGATGCCGCGAGGAGAATGCGAGTGGTCAGCCGGGGTTTCGTGACCATTACGGTGAGGGAAATCTTCTCGTCACAAGAGATAGTTCTTTCATTTGGTACAATATGGGTTGGTTTGAACTCCTGAATCCGTATGAACCTTCCGGGATCAGGGTTCTTCCCGCATCGCAATCTCCCTCACGGCATAGGCTGGAAGTGCATCGGCAACCGGCCCGAGTTCTTCTGTAAGGTCGAGCCCGCCGATTTCCCGGGCAAAAGTCTGTGCACCAATTCCGGCGACAATGACCCGGTGTGCACCGGAGGAGGAAGCTGCGTGCGCAGTCCGGGTCAGGATGAGCCTCCGCTGTTCCCGCCAGAAGGTTGCTGCAACGCCGACTGCGCCCTGCGTCCCGATCTCTTCCAGGTCAGAACACACAACCCGGGCAAGGCGGCGGAGCGAGGCTTCGATGGTCTTCTCCTTCCTGTCGGGCGTATCGCAGGTGTACTGGTCCGGTGTGATGTTGCCAAGTACCAGGTGGGCGTCGGCGCTGGTGGCAAAATATTCCGTACTTACCGGCGTCTCGGTCCCGTCAATCGTTACGGATCGCACGAGCGTTGCGATGTTGGTGCGGAGCATCCCCGTGTACACAAGATATCCCGCCTGGAGACGGGTAAGATCGGTCATTCCCCGGAGATGGTCGAAGCGGGTGAGCGGGATGACATCGGCAGTGGTACTGCCGACATCGAGAAGAACAGCATCGGGATACCGGGAGTTGAGGAAATCCGCCGAGGCCAGCCAGTTGGCTGCGGCAAGTTCTGGTGCCGGTCCGGCATGGAACCCGGCATCGGTCCCATAAAACCGCGCCTCCGGAAACATGTGTCTGACCGCACTGACAATGAAGGAGATCCCCTGCATCTTATTGTCAAAACAGTCGGCAAGTTCTCCGCTCATGACCACTGCTGCCGGTTCGTTTTCCCTGAGAGCGAAGGGTTTCAGCAGATCCGAAAGGGGGGAACCTTCCCAGAGGGGGCAGTAAAGGATATGGACGTTCTCATCGCTGTCCACGACCTTAAGATTCGCTCCCCCGACATCAATCCCGATCATGCCGGTGTTACCTTCCCCTCAGTGTCAAAGAAGACATGGCCGGACAGGTGCACCCCGGAAGGCCCCCGCCCCTTGGAGGCAGCAACGAGCAGGTCCGCAATCTCTTCCTGCATACAGGCGGCAATACCGACAAGGCTTGTCGTGATTCGCGGGTTGACATCCACAACATAGGGCTTGTCGGCGAGCACCATATCGACCCCGCAGTAGCCCTGGCAACCCAGGACCTCAGCGACTTTTACGGCCGTCGCGATCATCTCCTCTTCCCGTTCCGGGTGGACCGGTGTTTCTCCGCCGCAATACCGGAAGATCCCTTCCGGGGTTATCTCGATCTTCTGGCGGTTAACCGCGAGGATTACCGGAGGATTTCCGGTGAAGTACTGGCATGCGTCTCCGATAACGCGATTAGGGATCAGGCTGACAGAGAAATGCCCGCCATTGATAAAACGCTCCGCAAATTCCCCGGTCCCGGGCTCATCCTCCGAGAGCCGGACACCCTGGGCACCACATCCTTTCACCGGTTTGATCACATGCTTTCCTGCCCCGCCCTCTTCCGGGACAGAGATCCCGTGCTGCCTGAGGATCGCTGCGGTCCTGACCTTGTTTGCGCAGAGTGCCGCCGTCATGAACCCGCAGCCAAGATTATGGGTGTGCTGTTCGAGGATCCGGGTGAACCCCGAAAGCAGGTGATCAGGTGCGATTACCAGTCCCATCTCGCACGAAGGGCTGAGTCGTTCCAGTTCATCGGCAAAATCCCCGTATCCGCAAAGGACGGTCTCGTAACCGCACCGGTCGAAACTTCTCTTCAGTACCGCTAGCATTGCCGCGCCTTCCTGCGCAAGAGCAGGGTCATGTGCCGTGGTATATTCCGCGAGCAGGACTTTCATCCCTACGTTGGTATGCGCTCCGATAAAATTACCCTATCCGATCGGTGAAGTATTTCTGCGGGCGGGTGCAAACGTGAGTGCGATGAAACCCTCGATCCTGCTGACCAATGATGATGGCGTGAGTTCCGCCGGGCTCTGGGCCGCCTACGAAGCCCTCCTGCCCATTGCCGACGTAACCGTAGTAGCTCCTGCTACCCAGCAGAGCGCGGTCGGCAGGTCGATCTCCATCTTCGAGCCTTTGCGGGCAAACGAAGTCCAGATGAACGGCGAGAAAGCCTGGGCCGTTGCCGGCAAACCCACCGATGCGGTGATCATAGGACTCTTCTCCCTGCATCTCAGGCCAGCGATGATCGTGAGCGGGATCAATATTGGCGAGAACCTTTCCACGGAGTCCATTATGACTTCGGGCACGGTAGGTGCGGCCCTGGAAGGATCGAACCAGGGGACCAAGGGGATTGCCTTTTCCCTGCAGGTGGAGGACCAGGGCGACAAGTTCGATGATCCCCGGGACCACGGCTCCAGTTTCGATGCCGCGAAGAAAATTGTCCGCGATGTCGTCGGGCGGGTACTCAGGGACGGGTTCGGCCCCGATGTTGATGTCATCAATGTCAATATCCCCTCTGTCGTCCGGGGAGGGTATGAGATCACGCGCCTGGCCCCCAAGTTGTTTCATACCGGGGTCGAAAAGCGGCTCGATCCGCGGGGGCGGCCCTACTACTGGATCAACGGCCCCCTCGTGGATGATGCGGAAGAGGGAACGGATGTCCATGCAATCCGGAAAGGAAATATCTCCATCACACCAATCACCCTTGACTGTACCTCGTACCCGGCGTATGACGGGATCAAAAAGACCTTCTGCTGACGGCCGGCGGGCCACTATGTGGATCACCAGTTTTAACTAGCCCGGCACCGGATCTATCCCTTGACATGGACGAGAAGGCAGAAGCGCTCGCAGCAATGAAACGGGCCGCAGGGTACGAGGCCGCCGATCTGGTAGGCAACAGGATGGTCGTTGGGCTTGGCACCGGTTCGACGGTTTATTTTACCATCGAACGGCTTGCTGCCCGCATGAAGGATGGCCTCGATATAACCGCTGTCCCGACCTCATTTCAGACTGCAGCCAGGGCCCGGAACGCCGGTATCCCTCTCACGACCCTCGATGATGATCCGGTTCTCGATATCGCAATTGACGGGGCGGATGAAGTGGATCCGGCATTCCGGCTCATCAAAGGCCGGGGGGCTGCCCTCCTGCGCGAAAAGTGCGTCGCGGCTGCTGCCAGGCGGTTTATTGTCGTCATCGACGAACAGAAGATGGTCAGGAAGCTGGGAGCATCTGTGCCGGTGGAAGTGCTGCCGTTTGCCATTACACCGGTAATGGCACGTCTCGCAGGGCTCGGGTGTGTGCCGGTCATCCGGGAAGCGGTGAAAAAGGATGGCCCGGTCATCACCGATAACGGGAATTTTATTGCGGACTGCAGGTTCGCTGACATTGTCGAGCCGGAGGGCCTGGAGGCAGCGATTGCTGCAATTCCCGGCGTTATGGAGAGCGGGCTTTTCTGCGGTTTTACCGGTAAAACAACGATAATAATCGGAGGCGAAAAAAAGAGCAGGGTGCTTACATCACCTGATGTAGTCCCGTAACTTCTGGACCAGCGCGAGCTGGTTTGTTGCTTCTTTCTTCTTTTCTTTCTCGATACTGTCCATGATCTCCTGGATGGGTTTTGCAAGTTCATAGATCTTGACCGGGCGGCCCTTGCTTTCGGCCTTGCTCTCGCGGCTCGTGATCCAGTCCTGGTCGATCAGGTACCGCATCGCGATACTGACTTCCGGCTGGCGGAGGTCTGTTCCCCGCTCGATGGCGCGGGATGTTGCTTCCGGGGTGTTGGCAAGGAAGACAAGCACCTTTGCCACGTTGCGTTTCGTACCGATCTCGATGAGGAGATTTGCAAACTCCTCCTCTTTTTCAGTGAAATACATGACATTCTCAGTTCTCAAAACTCTCACATCCACAATAATTCTGTTAATTTTATACCCCTAATTATCCAGCGCATGATATATAGGTTCTCTTATTGTTAGGCAATAGCCATATCTTTTATATATCAAAAGATATTGATGCCAGAAACCCCGCGAATTCCGGGGGAAAAACCTTTAACCGGCGACGATTGTTGAATAAAAACAGTGATAAAATATTACATCAGGCCCAGACTGCGCAGGTCTGCGAGGATCTTGACGACGGCTTTTTTTGCATCCTCAGGCTCCTTGCCACCCGTAATGATCAGTTTCCCTGATCCAAAGAGGAGAACAACGACCTTCGGGTTATCCAGCCGGTACACGAGCCCGGGGAACTGTTCGGGCTCGTACTCGATGCGGTCGAGGTTGAAACCGACTGCAATCTTGTTGAGGTTAATGGCCGTCGCGAGATCTGCGGACGTAACGATATTCTGGATCTTGTATTCGAGCTTCTTGGGGATCTCGATACCCTGTTTCCGCAGGAGACCGCCGAGGATATCGAGTCCCTTGCTCAGGCTGTCGATGCTCTTTGCCCCGGTGAGAACTACCTTGCCGGAACCGAAGACCAGCGCGGCGATCTTCGGGTCCTGCATGCGGAGCACAACGCCAGGGAACCGTTTTTTGTTATATTCTGCATCTTTGATGTTGGATGCAAGCACCGGCAGGTCCAGATAATCGGTCACCTTGGCGGAGGCAACGATGTTTTCTATTTTGAGGGAATCCTCTGGTCTGACCTTCATATTTATAAATGCCACAAAACAGTATTTAAAAAGTTGGGTCTGTTATCCGGTACCTGTTATTCATCCAGCGTAGATACATCACCGGGGTCCATACCCATCTCTTTTGCCTTGAGGACACGCCGCATGATCTTGCCGCTGCGGGTCTTCGGAAGAGATGGCACGAACTCGATCTCTGACGGCATGGCAATCGGGCCAAGGGTTATTCTCACGTGATACAGGAGTTCGTTTCTCAACTTATCGCTCGGTGAATGGCCGACACGGAGGATCACGAACGCCTTGATGACATTCCCCTTGACTTCATCGGGCTTGCCAATGACTGCTGCTTCTGCCACGGCCTTATGGGACACCAGCGCGCTCTCTACCTCGGCCGTACCGATGTTGTGACCGGCAACGACAATGAGATCGTCCGCCCTGCCCAGCACCATGATGTACCCGGCCTTGTTCCTGACAGCGAGGTCGCCCACCGCATAGCAGCCGGGAATCGTGTTCCAGTATTTCTTGTAGCGTTCATCATCCTGGTACACCGTCCGGAGCATGGAAGGCCAGGGCTCCCGGATCGCAAGGAACCCGCCGACACCGGGCGGGACCGCTTTCCCGTCCTTGTCCACGACATCGGCCACGACCCCCGGCACCCCCTTGCCGGCAAAACCCGGGTACATGGGTTCGCCCAGCATGGTGGTGACCATATGCATGCCCGTCTCGGTCTGCCACCAGGTATCGATGATCGGGCACCTGGATTTACCGATAACGCGGTAGTACCATTCGAAGGCTTCGGGATTGAGAGGCTCCCCCACGGACCCGAGGATGCGCAGCGTGCTGAGGTTGAACTTATCCGGCCATTCTTCCCCGAGTTTCATGAACATCCTGATTGCTGTCGGGGCAGTATAGAGGATCGTCACGCCGAACTCTTCGACCATCTTCCAGTAGACCCCCGGGTCGGGGAAGTCGGGGGTGCTTTCGGTGATGACCACCGTCGCTCCCATGGAGAGCGGGCCGTAGACCACGTAGGAATGCCCGGTGATCCATCCGGGATCGGCAGTGCACCAGTACACGTCGTTGTCCTTGATGTCAAAGACATTTTTCGTTGTGTAGTATGTCCCGACCATGTAGCCGCCGCACGTGTGGACAATGCCCTTGGGTGCGCCGGTGGACCCGCTGGTGTACAGGATGAAAAGCGGATCTTCGGCGTCCATGATCTCGGGTTCGCAGTCCGGCTTAACGTCCCTGATCATGTCATGGAAATCCACCTCCATCTCCTTATGAATCTCGACCGGCTGGGTAAGTTCACGGCGCAGGACAACGATGTGCTCGACCGTTGGGGCATTGATGATGGCTTCTTCGATGATATGCTTGAGGGGGATGGACTTCCCGCGCCGGAAGGTTACATCGGCTGTGATGACGACCTTGGCCCCGGCACCCGTGATCCTGCTGTTGAGGGCTGCTGCCCCGAACCCGCCGAAGACAACGCTGTGCACCGCGCCAATCCGTGCGCAGGCAAGCATGGAGATGACCTGCTCCGGGACCATGGGCATATAGATGCAGACCCGGTCTCCTTTTTCCACGCCGAGTTTTTTCAGACCATTCGCCACCCGCATTACTTCGCGGTAGAGCTGGCGGTAGGTAAAGATCCTCTCGGAGTCGTCCTCCCCACGCCAGATGAGGGCGACCTTGTTGCGGCGGGCATTCAGCACGTGCCGGTCAAGACAGTTATAGGAGATATTGGTCTTGCCATCGATGAACCAGCGGGCGTACGGGTACTTCCATTCCTTTACTTTTTTGTAGGGGGAGAACCAGTGGAGTTCCCGGGCAACCTTGTCCCAGAACCCATCGGGATCTTTCCTGAATTCGTTGTACGCCGTCTGGTAGTCTCCCAGCCAGCTGTTCTGCCGGAAGGAGGGGTCGGGTGTGTAGTGCTTCTCTGTGAGTCTGACATCAAAGTCTTCAGCCATGGAATAACCCCGATTTAACACTATTTATAATGAGTAATCCAAAAAAAAGGTTGTTGTTATCCCGGGGGCAAGGGAGTGAGGAGTAAACACGGCGCCTGCGTTCCCCGTTTGCCAGGGATCTCTAAAAAAACCTTTCTAAGTTGCAGGGCCGTGATGACGGTTCCGCGGGTCGGGATCTGTTCCGGCCCATAAAAACCAGGCAACTCAAAACCGCTGGGTTGGAACCTCGTTATCATGCCGGTCAACTGGACAAATCCTTTTGCATTGTTTCAAATTTTGTTTCATAATCTGCAGTCCCGGAAAAGGCTAATACTTCCAGCGGTACTCAGCTGGAACTGCGAAGAGGTCGGACGGTTTTTGCAATCGCGGAAATGCCGTTTTCCTGTCCGGCGGGTTCAACCCGGTGCCCGGAAGGGTACCGGGCCGGGTACCGGGCGGCACCTCTCCAGACCGGCTTCGATGCCGGCATACCAGGAGGAAGTATCATGGTGAGAATCTACTACCGATCCATCTTCGATGAGCTGAATGATATGCGGTCCTACATGGATGCGCTGTTCCGACAGATGGGAGAACCCGTGGGGGGGACTGCCATCTGTCGG
>Ga0187786_10000297_pt1 | contig 15506 bp, 13 predicted proteins | sample 0815_BV2_10_20_M_FD_132449 | JGI IMG/M metagenome (GOLD analysis project Ga0187786, IMG submission 132449) | Tropical peat soil microbial communities from peatlands in Department of Meta, Colombia - 0815_BV2_10_20_MG | ecosystem: Environmental > Terrestrial > Soil > Wetlands > Peat | place...
ACACGGACACGTTCTTGAGCCCGAGCTGCTCCGCCTGGGCGATGCTGGCTGCGATAAGCGGCGAGGTGGTTTCGAACCCCGTGCCGAAAAAAACGAATTCGCGGTGCGGCTCCTTTTTCGCAAGGGCGATGACATCCAGCGGGGAATACAGGACGCGGACGTCCGCTCCGAGAGACCGCGCCTCAAGAAGCGATTCCTTGCCGCCCGGCACCCGCATCATGTCTCCGAAGGTTGTCAGCGTGACATTCGGCTTCTTCGCAATCTCGATCGCCGCGTCCACATCGCGCACCGAGGTGACGCAGACCGGGCATCCGGGGCCGGAAAGCAGCGTGATCTCCGGCGGGATCACGGACCGGATGCCGTGGCGAAAGATCTCCACGGTATGAGTTCCGCATACCTCCATGAGTTTAAGCGGCCTGTTGACTGCTTTCATCAGATTCCCGAGCTCGTCGGTCATATGGTGCATTGTGGTATCCATACGTTTGATTGGTTGGTCGGTTCCCTTATTGTCGAAAATCAATAGTTCACGAATTCAAGGAGAACGCAGGGAAACACCCCGGCCTTTTTTATCCGCTGTTCTTCAGCCGCTCCCTGATCAGATATGCCTGCCCCAGTGAAATGCACGCATCGTTGCACGGCACATTTCCGTTCAGGTGCGTTGTGATCCCCCTTCGTGCGAGGCGGGCTACGGTCCGCTTCAGGAGATACAGATTCTGGAATGTCCCCCCGCTCAAGGCCGCCCGGGTAAGCCCGGTGCGCGTGCTGATCCTGATGACCAGTTCTTCGATAACAGCGGCAACGGTGTTGTGGAATTTCGTTGCAATAACATCTTTCGTGGTTCTGTTCAGATCGTCCACGATCCCGCGGATGCCAGGGGAAAAATCCACAACAGTATACTCGTTTGCTTCGTGAAACTCAACGGGATAGACGTCCTCGATGCCTTCCCGGGTAGCTGCTTCCAGTGCCATGGCTGCCTCGCCCTCGAACGTATTGCGGTCGCAGATTCCCAGAAGCGCCGACACGGCGTCGAACAGCCTCCCTGCGCCCGATGACAGGGGCGAGAATTCCGCCGTCCGGGCGATCTGCATGACCTTCTCGACCGCATCGGTTCCGTAGCGTGCAGGGAAACCGGCCTGGTTCAGAAGATGTTCGGCATCCCCGCCGGACTCGCACAGGTAACTCACGGCGGTCTTCCACGGCTCTTTGATGGCCGCTTCGCCTCCGGGCAGCGGAACATACTTGAACTGCCCGGCTCTGTTGAATCCGTCGGTGCCCGCGATGAGAAACTCGCCGCCCCATAAATTCCCGTCGATGCCGTACCCCGTGCCGTCCAGTGCGACGCCGATGATCTTGTGCGTCACGCCGTGCTCTGCCATGACCGATCCGATATGCGCGTAATGATGCTGGACGCCGTGCGTTTGAATCTTCCTGCGCGCTGCTTCTTCCACCGCCCATTTCGAGGACAGATAGCCGGGATGAAGATCGTGCACGATCTCTCGCGGCTCGACGCGGTAGACGGATTTCAGGTTTTCGAGCACTTCCTCGAAGAACTTCAGCGTTTCATAATTTTCCATGTCGCCGATGTGCTGGCTCGGGATTGCGAACCTGCCCTTGGTCAGGGTAAAGGTATTCTTGAGGTCGGCGCCGCACCCCAGCACCTCGGGCCCGTCATCGGCGAGGGGAATAGGATCAGGCGCGTAGCCGCGGGAACGACGGATAAAGAACCGTTCGAATTCCGGCGTTCGGCGTTCCGGATCAGGCATGGTCTGATGGTCGTCAGGATGAGCGGTGCCCTGTGAACGGTAAACGTCAGGTTCTTCACGTTGTACTCTGTACGCGGTACTCTGTACTCGCAGCACAGAATCATCCACACGCATGAAAATGTCGCGATTGTGAAGCAAAAATCCATCGACGATGTCACCGAGTTTCCTCATCGCATCATCGTTGTCGCACACGATGGGTTCTTCCGAAAGGTTCCCGCTTGTCATCACCAGCGCAGGGAACTGCGGCGCGGCGTGATCAGACTTTCCCCCAAGGGGATGGAAGAACAGCAGCATGTGCAACGGCGTGTACGGCAGCATGCAGCCGATATACTGGTTGTTCGGAGAGACGGATTCGGGAAGGCTGCTGCCTGCGCGCTTCCGCAAAAGCACGATGGGCCTGCTCGTCGACTGCAGCAGCACTTCTTCATTGCTTTCGACAACGCAAAATCGACCGATCTCGGCAAGAGACGGCGACATGACGGCAAAGGGCTTGTTGCTTTTTCGTTTCCGCTCCCGCAGCCGGTTCACTGCGCGGGCATTGGTCGCGTCGCAGGCGATGTGGAATCCGCCGATCCCCTTGACCGCCACGATGCCGCCGTCCTTCAGCACTCTGATCGCGGCCTGTAGTGCCTCTCCCTGCTTTCCTCCCTGCCCTGTACTTGATGTCCGGTACTCGACGGACGGCCCGCACGCCGGGCAGGCATTCGGTTGCGCGTGGAAGCGCCGGTTTCGCGGATCGTGATACTCTTTGCTGCAGTCGGGGCAGAGGGGAAATCCCGCCATCGTCGTAAACGGGCGGTCGTACGGCACGGACAGGGTGATGGAATAGCGCGGTCCGCAGTTCGTACAGTTGATGAAGGGATAGAGGTATCTGCGGTTGCCCGGATCGAAGAGCTCGCGGCTGCAATCTTCACACATGCTCACATCGGGAGACACGAGTGTGAACGGAGAGCCTTCTTCCGTGTCCCGGCTCTGCTGGATCGTGAAGTCCGCATACCCGTGCAGCGGGAGCTGCGTTACAATAAAATCCGTAATCCGCGACAGGGGCGGAGCTTCGTTCCGGAGGCGCGTGATGAACTCCGGCAGCCTGACGCCTTCCGCGTCAATGACAACGCCGTCAGCCCGGTTGATCACATACCCCTTCAGCCCGAGTGCTTCGGCCAGGTTGTACACATACGGCCTGAAGCCCACGCCCTGCACAATGCCTTTTACTAGGATTTGAGCCCGCGTAGCCATTGAGCCCATTCGTCGATTCCTGCGCCGGTTCTGCAGGACACCTCAAAGATCTTCAGGTTGGGATTGAGGGCCAGGGAATCCATCCGGACCTTGTTCATGTCCGTGTTCATATAGGGAAGGAGGTCGACCTTGTTCAGGACCAGGGCTGCTGACTCCTGAAACATGAGAGGGTATTTGAGCGGCTTGTCGTGGCCCTCGGCGACGGACAGCACCATCATTTTCAAGTCCTCGCCGACCTTGAACTCGGCCGGACAGACGAGGTTGCCCACATTCTCGATGATCAGCAAATCGAGTTCGCGAAGCGGCAGCTCATCGAGCACCTCGCTGATCATGTTCGCGTCGAGGTGGCATGCCCCGCCCGTATTGATCTGGACCACGGGAACATTCAGCGCGCCGATGCGTTCGGCGTCATCGGAGCCCACGATATCGCCCTCAATCACGCCCACGCGCAGGTGCGGGGTGAGCGCCTGGATCGTGCGTTCGAGCAGGGTCGTTTTTCCGGCGCCCGGGGCACCCATCAGGTTCGCCACAAACAAGCCGGCTTCCTTGAACCGCTTCCGGTTCTCCTCCGCGATCCGGTCATTCGCTTCGAGTATTCTGGAAACCACTTTGACTTTCAATCCCCACTCCCGTTCCTGCAGTCGACACTGAATCCCAACATCGGGGATCCGCGCTCGGCAATCTTAGTGCATTTCTATCTCGTCGATTTCCATTTCCCGTCCGCGGTTGATTTCGAAGGATGCAGACCCGCAGAGCGGGCATTCAAAAATATATTGAGCATCAGGAACGTCGAACTCCCTGTTGCAGCTGTGGCACATACCGCCCACCGGCACGATCTCGAAGGTCAGGACCGCGTTCTTTGCCGGGGTGTTTTCCTTGATCGCGTCGAATGCGAAGCGGAGCGACTCCTGCATAACGCCCGTTGCCTTGCCGAGCCTGACGGCGATCGAATCGACAACAGAGCACTTCCGCTCGATGCATTGTTCAGTGGCGATATCGAGAATGCTCTGGGCAATGGAAAATTCGTGCATGACCTCACCCGATTGGACAGCCTCGGCCGTAATGGACTGGATGGCGAATCCTGCATGAACGAGGACGAAATCACCGATCCGCGGCGTTTCGGGAAGGAGCATGATGTTCACTTCCTTGCGCGCACCGAATACGTCGATTACCGCCGTATCCTGGTTCATGGATATGATTTTTGAGGGGATTGCAAGACACATGGCACGTTCCACGCGCGAAGCTTCGAAGCGGTCTTCTCAACGAGGATATCCACTTTATCGCACATCTCCTGCGTCATGTCAAGACCGAGTTCGAGCGTTTTGGGTTGAATACCGATGATGCAGATTTCACGGGGCATAGCATCAGCGAGCCGCACGATGGAAAGCACGTCCATCAGGCCGAGGTGGTGGAGCGACGCCTTGGTGCTGAATCGTGCCGGGATCTGCTCGTTCACAAGCTCGTCGATGTACCCCGGTTCGCGTTCAAAATTAACAGCGTCCACGATCAGCACTTTTTCCCGGCCCTCAATCACGGGCATGAGATCAAGCCCGCACGTGCCGCCGTCAACAATCTCGACGAAATCGGGGACTTGATAGCGCTCCCGGAAGCGGTTGATGGTGTGCACACCAATTCCCTCGTCGCGCATTAATATGTTCCCGAGCCCGATGACCGTTATGGTCGGTTGGTTGTGGATCAATGGAGTCCCTTCCGGCAGAAAGCCGGCCATGCCAGCCGGAATCAACGCTGCCCTTTTTTGCAGAAAAAAAAGCCCTCTGTTTCCACGACTGGTATCTGCCTGGTGGAACCAGAGGGCTCCTCAGTCTAAATCATGTCCTGCATCGCGTCCTAGAGGACCTTCACCTTCACGATCTCCTGGCCTTTTGCATCCACCATATGGATGGCGCAGGCGAGACAGGGGTCGAAGGAGTGGATCGTTCTGACGACCTCCAGCGGTTTGTCCGCATTGGCGATCGGATTCCCCATGAGAGACGCTTCATAGGGGAGCTTGGAATCGGACTGATCGCGTGGTCCGGCATTCCATGTTGACGGCACGACTGCCTGATAGTTCTTGATCTTCCCGTTGCTGATGACGACCCAGTGGGAAAGGGTTCCCCGCGGCGCTTCATGGTAGCCGAAGCCGCGGACCTCACCCGAGGGGAAGGAAGGTGGATTGAAGGTCTTTACATCGCCTTTGGCGATGTTGTTGACGAGCAGTTCCCACTGGTTTGTAAGCGTATCATACAGCACCGCGCACCGGATGGCGCGTGCGGCATGACGGCCGATGGTCGAGTGGAGTGCGCCGATGCCGACCTTGGCGCCCGCCAGTTTGCTCACCAGTTCGAGAGCTGCAGTGGCGTATTTCTTGGTCGGAGCGTGTCCTGCCGCAAACATGGCCAGTACGTTTGCAAGCGGTCCGACCTGCGCGGGTTTGCCTTTGAACGTCGGCGACTTGACCCAGGAATACTTGCCTTTATCGTCCCATTTCGTGTAATTCGGCTCTGTGGTTTCCTCCCAAGGATGTTTTGACCAGTCGCCCTTGTAATAAGAGTGTTTGATGCTCTCCTGCACGCTGCTTTTGAAGAATTCATCTTGATAACTCGTGATGGCCTTGAACGTGCTTACGTCGCCGCCGGCAATGTAACCGCCGGGCAGCTCGAACTTCGTGCCCTTGGTGTCGAGCGGCATGTCCGGAACCGAGAGGTAGTTCGTTACGCCGGCGCCGTACTTGGTCCATTCCGCGTAGAACGCGCCGACCGCAGCCACGTCCACGAGGTAGACATTCTTCACAAAATCGCCGATTTCATCGATGAGTGTCTTGATGTAATAGAGCCGCTCCATATTGAGCGTCGCCGGACTGTCGAGGTTGATTGCGTTTGCCACACCGCCCACGGCGAGATTCTGGATGTGCGGGGTCTTGCTGCCCAGTATTGATACGATCATGTTAGCCTTGCGCTGGTAGTCGAGCGCCTGGAGGTAGTGGGCCGCGGCAAGCAGGTTGACCTCGGGGGAAAGCTTCATGGCTGGATGGCCCCAGTAGCCGTTCGCATAGATTCCAAGCTGTCCCGAACCCACGAACGCTTTGAGCCGATCCTGGGTCTGCTTCATTACCTGCGGGCTGTTCATCTTCCACGAGGAAAGGCTCTCGGCGATAGAGGAGGCTTTCTTCGGATCGGCCTTGAGCGCAGACACGATGTCGACCCAGTCAAGCGCCGACAGATGATAGAAATGCACCATATGGTCATGCATACAATGGGCGCCCACGATCAGGTTTCGAATATATTGTGCGTTCAGCGGGATCTCAAGGTTCACCGCATTCTCAACCGCACGCACCGAGGCTAAAGCATGGACGGTCGTACACACGCCGCAGAACCTCTGGGTATAGGTCCAGGCCTCCCGGGGGTCCCGTCCGATCAGGATATTTTCGATGCCGCGCCACATGGTGCCCGAAGACCAGGCATTCACCACTTTGCCGCCGTCGACTTCACATTCGATCCGCAAGTGGCCTTCGATCCGCGTAATTGGATCTACAACGATTCTCTTTGACATTGTCGAATCTCCTTATAAATAAATTTTACGCGTGCCCGACTTTCGGAAGCACGGGGAATTTCTTAACGATATACAAATACGCCATGATCTCGAATGCAATCAAGCCGAAGGTGATTATGCATTCAGAGAACGACGGGAAGTAGTACCATCCCGGCCCCGGCGTCAGCGCGATGAGATACGAATTGAAGCGATATAGCGAACCCGCCAAGAGTATTGCCACTCCCGACATGAAAAGCGGCTTCATTTTCTCGCGATTTGCCGGAGACAGGAGAATCACAAACGCATAGAGGAACAGTGCATTCTCGACAATGAACAAAAGGCTCTTGTAATTGAACGCGAAGAGCGCCATGATCGACCCGCGCACCAGCAGGTCGCCGAAGCGGATGACGAGGTAGGCGCCGAGGATCCAGGGGATGACGGATGACAGCTTTGACAGCATGTCACGCTCGATGGGCCGGCCGAGGCCCCTTGCCGCATAGATCGACTCGAAGACAACAATGGCGTATCCCATGGTTATAGCAGAGAGCAGATACTCAAGCGGCAGGAATGGTGTCTGCCACAGGGGCGAGAGTTTCTTCCCGGCGATAACCACCATGGTGCCGAGCGAGGATTGATGCATGGTCGGCAGCAGCACGCCCAGCGCAATAAAGAAGAATACCATCTTGTTCCAGACCTTTTCGAGTCCTGTCAGATCCCAGTTCTGCGCAAACTTCGGAAGCCCGTCTTTGTATTTCCGCAGGCCTTCGAGGAATGCCGGAATGAACTCGATCCAGAGGACGAAAACGTATGTCCCGATACAGAGCGCGACTTCGAAAAGGATCGAATTCGGGTTTGCGTACCACGGCAGGACGAGATTGTATGCATGCCAATACCGGCCGATGTCGAAGAAAATCGAAAGACCGGCCAGCGAGTAGCCGAACATGCTCGCGAGCAGCGCCGGCCGCACCAGCGCGTGATACTCGCCTTTGTTGAAAACATAGACCAGCAGGGCCATGGAATATCCACCGCATGCGATGGCCGTACCCGCCACAACGTCATAGGCGATCCAGATGCCCCACGGGACACCGTCGCTCATGTTTGTGACTGAAGCAAGGCCTTGGATAAACCGTATCACAACCAGCAGTCCGGCGAGCAGGGCAAGCGCCATCAGGACCTTGAACGGCTTTGTCATGATACTTCCGCCAATAGGTTTTATTTCTTCTGACATAGTTCTCTCCCTCAGCCTAAGTTATTTGTCCTTCGTGTTCTTATGCACAAGATAAACCAAGCCGCCCAATACCACGATCGGTGCAATCATGCCCTTGTAGATGGTATGCTGGATGGTCTCCGATTGCTGGGCAACTGATTTCGGGCCGAGATCAGGAAGCCCGAGTTTTTCAAAAGGCACACCCGACAGGTAGAGCACCTGCGTGCCGCCGCCGTCCAGCTCGCCGTAAACCTTGGGAACGTAGGGCGTAACAAGACGCTCGGTCTTTTCCTTGCCGTCGACGCGCGCAACAGGGTATTTGCGATATTCGCCCGGCTTATAGGTCAGGCGCTTCTTTGCTTCCTCGAGGAGGTCGTCCATTTTTCCGAAGATCGTAGCCCCCGTCGGGCAGAACTCCGCGCATGCGCTGTAACCGCCTTTCTCGATACGATGCGAACAGAGCTGGCACTTGCGGATCTGCGGGAACGTCTTTTCCCATTCGAATTTCGGGATATTGAAGGGGCAGGCGATTTGACAATACCGGCAGCCGATACAAGCGTCAACATTGTACATGACGATGCCGGTCTTTTCGTTTTTCTTAAGCGCGGACACGGGGCATGCCGAGGTGCATGCTGCATCGACACAGTGCATGCATTGCCGCTTAATGTAAGCATGCCCATCCTTCTCGCGGTCCTTTACCGCAGCGGTTCCGTTCTTGTACAGCTTGATAAGATTGAGGGTCTTGGAGTCGTTATCCAAAGGATCGTCCCAGAGCTTGTCGTTGGACGAGAAACTCGGAGGCATTTCATTATACTGTTTGCAGGCCGAGACGCAGGCCTTGCACCCCGTACACACGGTGGAATCATACAACATACCCACTGCATCTTTTATACGGGGCTTTGCTTCGCGCGCCTGGGCCGAACCCACTCCGGAGAGCAACACTCCGCCGGCTGAAGCAACTTTTAGAAAATCTCTTCTATTTATATCCATAGGTCCGTTCTCCCTAGTGGCGTTATTTCTTCCCTTCCTCTTTTTCTTCCAGTGTTTTCGCGGCCGAATTCACCGCGGCATAGGCTGCGCCGGCAGCCGCTGCTGCAACCGCAACCCCGCCGAGCGTACCCATAACGCTCGGGCCCTGCGTCTCCACGACGTGAGGATAAAAGTCCGGCGTGGTCACAAGATGCAGGCTCGCCTTGCTGAAGAGCGGTTTGTGGAACCCCACACCGCCTTCCGAGCACCCGAAACACGGATGGCCCGTGCCCACTGGCCACGAACCGGAGCCGACATCCCCGAAAAGGATCGTGGGGCAGTTGTTGTAGGTTTCCGGGCCCTTGCATCCGAGCTTGTAGAGGCAATATCCTTTGCGATGATTTTCGTCCCCGAATTCCGTTGCAAAACGGCCCGCGTCGAAATGCGGCCTGCGCTCGCAGTTCTCGTGAATCAGTCTTCCGTAGGCGAATTTGGGCCTGAACTTGTCATCAAGATCAGGCAGCTTCTTGAATGTGAGGAAGTACAGCACTGTGGACAGGAAATTATACGGGTTCGGCGGGCAACCCGGGATGCAGACAACAGGTTTGTCCGTGACAACCTTGCTTAACGGTGATGCTCCCGTCGGGTTGGGATCTGCTGAGGGAATTCCGCCCCAGGAAGAACAGGACCCGATGGCCACCACGGCAGCCGCCTGTGCCGCGGTCTCCTTTATGATGTCCACAATAGGTCTGCCGGCAACCATGCAGTAGATGCCGCCATCCTTTAACGGAACAGAACCGTCCACGACGAGGATGAACTTGCCCTTGTTTGCCTTGATGGATTCTGCTTTTGCTTCTTCTGCCAGATGTCCGGATGGGGTGCTGAGTGTTTCGTGGTAGTCAAGAGAGATGAGATCGAGAATGAGATGTTCAAGTGTCGGATGGGTTGAGCGGAGCAGCGCTTCCGTACAACCTGTGCAATCCTGTGCGGATAGCCATATCACCGGAGGTCTCTTAGGACTGACGACTGCCTCGGCGATTTTAGCGCCCGCACTTAGCGGCAGCCCCATGCTGGCTGCCATTATGGTGCAGTACTTCATGAAATCCCTGCGCGATACACCACCTAGCTGCGTACTGAACGTTTTGAACTCTTTGTTCTTCATACAACCCCCTCGCTAGATTAGAATCAAATGCAAATATATTGAGGACTTACGTTTAGATTTCATATCGAGTCGGGGAAAAAGGAATGAAGATAAAATCAGAACTTTAATTGCTCATTTCTTATAGCAGACCCTCAATTCGTTGTCAATCTTTTTTGTGTAAAAGAGTTACACAAAAAATATCACAAAATAACGAAAACATGATGACATACTAATGCTTGGCATAATACTTGCTTAAAACATCGCAATTAATACTTCCGCCCGCTTCATAAAACATATGAGAATAAAATATTGTTCTAGTTTGCGAACGCTCTATTTCAAGCTGGAAAGATAATCAACAAGCGCATTCATGTCCTTGTCCGAGAGGTTTTTAAAAGAAGGCATATTCGTATTTGGATAATTTATCTTGGAATCTCTTATCTGCTGCCGGATAAATTCCGGCGTCCGCCTGCTTCCGACATTCGAGAGGTTCGGCGCGGCGCTTCCCCCTTTTCCGTTGATGGTATGGCACTCCGGGCAGCGGTTGCTTTGAAAAACTTTTTTACCCTCTGCATGACATCCCGCCATACTGAGACAGACGCCTGAAATAAGGCCGAGCATTGATATGACAACCGGTTTCATATTAACCCTCACTTTCTCTTTATTGTTACGTCGATACCGCCAAAACTGAAACTAGGGTGATGCCTGGACGAGCGTTTCCGACTGACCGAATACCCATGCTACGGCAAACCCGGCCAACAGGGTTTGCTTCGTCCTCATGAGCGGGCTGTCAGCAAACACGGCGCCTGACAGATTATCATAGCGGACAAACGCGCCGAACCAGGTATGCTCGAACCGCCTGCTGGTCGACACGATAAGCGACGACCCGCTGTACCCGCCCCGGGCCCGGTATACATTACGTACTCCCGGAATGGAATCCGCCGGAACGACTTCATAATAATACTCATGGTATTGCTGTGTGGCATAAAGCGGCCCGGCAGAGCATCCAAAATTCCACTTGCCTGAGGGGCCAAGGTTGGTAAAGTCCAGGTTCACCTGCGGATTGGCGACAAATCCGATGCCGTTCAGATAGGTAAAATCCGAAGCGAACACCGCACGCACCGGCACCCTGAACTGCACAAGCCGGGTACTGGTACAAGGACCGGTCAGGCAGATTTCCAGCGCAGGACCGAGCTGAAAAGTCGGATCGAGATTAGGCATCCCTCTCCTGGCTGTATTGCTGTTGCTCTTGACCGGCAATCCGCCGTCAGCACTGATGTTCAGTTGAATCCGATCCGACTGGAACAGAAACCCGTACACGCCCTTTCTGTCCATGTGGAATATTTCCCCGCGGTAAACGAGATAGGGGAAAGGAAGAACAAATAACCGCTGCTGATTGGATCCCCGGTAATCCGGCAGACTCAATCCTGTAAAACCGAAACCCGCTTCCCACAACGGTAATTCATCTGCAGAGAGGGATGCGCAGCACAAAAAGAAGGCGGCAGCAGTAAGAATGAATTTCTTCATGCAGTTCGCCGTATCATCCGCATCCCTTCAAGGAGCTGAACAGTCAGGCAGGCTAAAATGTTTTCAGAATGTACTCTGCGATGGCCTTGGCATTGCTGTTTGAAATCATCTTCTCGTCAAACTTCGTCATCCCCGGGCCGGGATTTCTCATGGTCTTAATGATATCATCTGCGGTTTTAATGCTGTTTGCAGCGCGATCTTTCTTGTGAAGTGTTTTCGCGGGATTGATGATATTGCCGCCGTCGGGATGGCAGACCTTGCAGTTTGCTATAAACAACGCCTCACCCGAAGGCGCATCCTTGCTGACAGCACCCGCCGGTACGATTATGCCGCATACAACGAAAACCAACACGAGACTGATAACTATTTTTTTCATCTTTGTGTTCTCCTCATTGCTGATGATCTTCACTACGGACGTTTCAAAAATATTCGTCTTATGTTAAGAATAAACCTTTTGCTCGTGTGAGGCTTACAAGGGCGTGCCGGAGACGTTGCGCCGTCGCACCGACAGTAAAGACTGAGTCTAGTATAGCGGAAAATTCTGCAAATGCAAGCGTACGTTGTTCAAGCAGGATTCTTCAGACGGGCATGAATCACCAGATATCCTGACATTAGAATGAACATTCCTCCGACCAACGCGAGCAGATCCGGCTTTTCAGCCAGTAAGACAAAAGCCATAGGGATCGCGGCGAGCGGCTCCATATAGCCGAGAATGGCTGCATGCTGGGCCATGACTTTTCGAAGAGCATCGAAATAAAGCAGCGGTGCCAGCGTTGAATGCATGATTCCCGTGGTCAACAACAAAAGAATAGCCTTCTGGCTGAGCCGGTAATCCGTCAGCAGAACAGCAGGCAACAGGATGATGGTCGTTATCCAGAGCAGGATCACAACGGCTTTAAAGTGCAGCTCCATGGTGCTCAGCTGGCGGGAGAAAATGATAATGAAAGCATATGCTACGCCCGAAACCGTTCCCGCTATGATCCCGGCCGTATGTTCCCTGCCTGTGGCGAACCCTCCGCTTGACAACACGATGAGAATCATGCCGCCTGCTGCAATGGGGAGGGAAATCAGTGTTTCCTTTCGTATCTGTTCCTTGATAATGGCAGGAGCGAACAGCGCAACAAAGACCGGCGCCGTATAGTGCGTAAATACGGCATTTGCAACCGTTGTATGATCGAGGGCATAGAAATACGTGATATTGTTTGTAATGGAAAAGACAGCGAGAAGGGCGAACAGCCACCATGCGTTGAAGGCCCCGCTCAGGTTCAATTCTCCACGCGCTGTCAGCACGACAGGGGCTGCAATGCCTGCAAAAAGGGAGGTATAGAAGAGGACGACAACCGGCGGCAGCTGGAGCCAGCGGATCACCGGGCCCCAGGTGCTCCAGATGAGCATGGATACAATGATTTGAAGATACTGCCTCATTCGCTTTGATGAGTCCGGATATCGGTTTGCACAAATAAAATTGCGGAGTGCGATTGGGCTTTCAATCCGCACTCCGCAATTCGGAAGCCGAACGCAGCGCTGCGTCACCTCTGCCGGGGGCCAGGATACCGTTTCTCCTCGGCCGGGTTGTCACTCGCGCTGCCCGGGGTGTTCAGGTTACATCCGGTGATGTCCCGTTCATGTGCCCGGGCATCCGGCTTCCCGGGCAATTATTCCAATGATCAGAGGAATGGACATGCGGGCCAATGCACGCCTATGATGCCGGCAGTCCCTTTAGTAGCGGTAATGCTCCGATTTGTACGGACCTTCCTTGGGCACACCGATATAGGCGGCCTGCTGGTCGGTCATCGTGGTCAGCTGGGCGTTCAGCTTCTTGAGCTGCAGGCGCGCGACCTTTTCGTCCAGGTGTTTCGGCAAGGTGTACACGCCCACCGGGTACCTGTCGGTCTTCGTGAACAGTTCGATCTGTGCGATGGTCTGGTTGGAGAAGGAGGACGACATCACATAGGACGGGTGTCCGGTGGCGCAGCCGAGGTTCACCAGGCGGCCCTTGGCGAGCAGAATGATCCGGTTGCCCGAGGGCATGATAATGTGGTCGACCTGCGGCTTGATCTCCTCCCACGGGTACTTCTCGAGGGAGGCGACGTCGATTTCCGAGTCAAAGTGGCCGATGTTGCAGACGATGGCCTCGTCTTTCATCTTGACCAGGTGGTCGTGCGTGATGACGCGGTAATTGCCGGTGGCGGTGACGAAAATATCGGCCTTGTCGCAGGCGTAGTCCATGGTAACTACACGGTAGCCTTCCATCGCAGCCTGCAACGCGCAGATCGGATCGATCTCGGTGATCCAGACCTGGGCCGACAGCGCGCGCAGCGCCTGCGCCGAGCCCTTGCCCACATCGCCGTAGCCGCACACAACGGCGACCTTTCCCGCGATCATCACGTCGGTGGCGCGCTTGATGCCGTCGACGAGCGATTCGCGGCAGCCATAGAGATTGTCAAATTTCGATTTCGTGACCGAGTCGTTGACATTGATCGCAGGGATCTTGAGGTCGCCCTTCTCGTGCATCTGGTAGAGCCGATGCACGCCGGTGGTCGTCTCCTCGGTGACGCCCTTGATTTTCGCCAGGCGGGTGGAGTACCACTTCGGGTCCTGCTTGAGTTTTGCCCTGATCGATGCAAACAGTACCGTTGCCTCCTCGCTGTCCGGTTTGTCGAGTACGGAGAGGTCCTTCTCGGCCTTGCTGCCCAGATGCAGCAGCAGCGTTGCATCGCCCCCGTCGTCAAGGATCATGTTCGAATACCCGCCGTCCGGCCATTCAAAGATGCGGTGCGTGTAGTCCCAGTAGTCCTTGAGCGACTCTCCCTTGACTGCAAACACGGCGATGCCGTCCTTGGCGATCGCTGCCGCCGCGTGGTCCTGCGTCGAGAAAATATTGCACGATGCCCAGCGCACCTCCGCGCCGAGCGCGGTCAGCGTCTCGATCAGCACGGCGGTCTGGATCGTCATGTGCAGCGAGCCGGTGATGCGCGCGCCCTTCAGCGGCTGGCTCGTGGCGTATTCCTCGCGGATCGCCATCAAGCCGGGCATTTCGGTTTCAGCAATCTGGATTTCCTTGCGGCCCCATTCAGCGAGGCCCAGGTCTGCGACAACACAGTCTTTCGTAGCCATACCAGTAGTCATAACGCCCTCCATTCAGGTTCATGAATGGGCGCCGTTGCTGCCTGTCAACCACTCCCTCGAGCCTGACAGATTCACCCAGCGGTGACTGCTGCAGCGCCCCTCGATGGGGTGGAATGTCGAGGGCAGCCACACTGGGCTGCCCCCATAATTTTAGCACATTGTGCAGATTACCCGGATTCGATCAGCAAACCGGATACGGGTTCCGCTCTTACTTCAGGCCCGCTTCTCTTTTCAGCGTTGCGGCCTTGTCCGTCTTCTCCCAGGTGAACTCCGGCTCGCTCCGTCCAAAGTGTCCGTACGCAGCTGTTTTGCGGTAAATGGGCCGCCGCAGTTTCAGCGTCTTCAGGATGCCCTTCGGCGTCATGTCGAAGTTTTTGCGGATGATCCTGACCAGCTTCTCATATTCTACCTGGCTGGTCCCGAAATGGTCCACATGAACCGAAACCGGTTCAGGAACACCGATGGCATAGGCAAGCTGCACCTCGCACTCGGAGGCGATGCCGGCTGCCACAATGTTCTTCGCTATGTAGCGCGCCATATAGGATGCCGAGCGGTCAACCTTGGTCGGATCCTTGCCCGAGAAGCAGCCGCCGCCGTGGCTGCCCACGCCGCCGTAGGTATCGACGATGATCTTGCGTCCGGTGAGGCCCGTGTCGCCCATGGGGCCGCCGGTAACGAACCTGCCTGTGGGATTGATGTGATAGATGATCGATTTTTCATCGAGCAGTTTCTTCGGGAGTACGGGAAGGATGACTTTCTCGATGATGTCCTTGCGCAGCTGTTTGAGGTTCACCTCGGGGCTGTGCTGGGATGAAACCACGATCGTGTGGAGTTTGTAGGGTTTGCCGTCCCGGTATTCGATCGTCACCTGCGATTTCCCGTCCGGCCGCAGATACGGAAGGATTTCCTTCTTGCGCACTTCCGAAAGGCGGCGCGTCAGCTTGTGGGCCAGCATGATGGTCATGGGCATGAGTTCCGGGGTCTCGTCGCAGGCATAGCCGAACATGAG
>Ga0187786_10000298_pt1 | contig 15492 bp, 13 predicted proteins | sample 0815_BV2_10_20_M_FD_132449 | JGI IMG/M metagenome (GOLD analysis project Ga0187786, IMG submission 132449) | Tropical peat soil microbial communities from peatlands in Department of Meta, Colombia - 0815_BV2_10_20_MG | ecosystem: Environmental > Terrestrial > Soil > Wetlands > Peat | place...
CCCAAGATCCTGCTTCTGGACGAGCCTTTCGGCGCGCTGGACGCCCTCACGCGGGCCAGCCTGCAGGACGAGCTGATGCGCATCGTCGCCGAGACCGGCGCCACCACCGTGATGGTCACCCACGATGTCGACGAGGCCGTGTTGCTGTCCGATCGCGTGGTGATGCTGACCAACGGCCCCTCGGCGACCATCGGCGAGATCCTCGAAGTGACACTGCCCCGGCCGCGCGAGCGCATGGCCCTGGCTGACGATCCCGCCTTCGTCCATTGTCGGGCGGCGGTGCTGGATTTCCTCTACCGCAAGCAGTTGAAGAAGGCGGCGTGATCATGAACAAACAGAAACTGGTGGTGGTCGGCAACGGCATGGCGGGCATCCGCACGGTCGAGGAACTCCTCAAGCTGGCGCCCGACCTCTACGACATCACCGTCTTCGGCGCCGAGCCGCACGGCAACTACAACCGCATCCTGCTTTCGCCGGTGCTGGCCGGCGAGATGACGCTGCCCGACATCGTCCTCAACGACTTCGACTGGTACCGCGACCACGGCATCACCCTGCATGTCGGCAAGAAGGTGACGAGGATAGACCGCACACGCCGCCAGGTGATCGCCGAGGACGGCACGACGGAAGACTACGACCGGCTGCTGCTCGCCACCGGCTCGGTGCCCTTCATCCTGCCGGTGCCGGGCTCGGACCTGCCCGGCGTCATCGCCTACCGCGACATCGCCGATACCGAGACGATGGTGGCGGCCGCTGCCAGCCATAGGCACGCCGTCGTCATCGGCGCCGGCCTGCTCGGCCTGGAGGCGGCCAACGGCCTCAAGCTGCGCGGCATGGAGGTGACCATCGTGCACCTGGCCGACTGGATCATGGAACGGCAGCTCGACAGAACCGCCGCCGACATGCTCCAGGCCTCGCTGGAAGCGCGTGGCCTGCGCTTCCTGCTCGGCAAGCAGACCGAGGCGCTGTTGGAGAAGAACGGTCGCGTCGGCGCCGTGCGGCTCAAGGATGGCATCGAGATCGCCGCCGACCTGGTGGTCATGGCCGCCGGCATCCGCCCCAACACCGCGCTTGCCGAATCCGCGAAACTGCACTGCCACCGCGGCATCGTCGTTAACGACACCATGCAGACCTACGATCCGCGCATTTACGCGGTGGGCGAATGCGTCAATCACCGGGGCACCGTCTACGGCCTGGTGGCGCCGCTGTTCGAGCAGGCCAAGGTCTGTGCCAATCACCTGGCCCATTTCGGTATCGCCCGCTATGGCGGCTCCTCGGTGTCGACCAAGCTCAAGGTGACGGGCATCGACGTCTTCTCCGCCGGCGAGTTCATGGGCGGTACGGATACAGAAGAGATCGTGCTCCACGACAAGGCCGGCGGCGTGTACAAGAAGCTGGTCATCGACGGCGAAAAGCTGGTCGGCGCCGTGCTCATCGGCGATACCGCCGACGGTGCCTGGTATTTCCGCCTGATCAAGGACGACGCGCCCATCAGTGATCTGCGCGACCGGCTGATGTTCGGCGAGCACTCGCTCGGCGACGTCGGCCACGCCGGCGGTCACAATGCCGCTGCGATGCCCGACACGGCCGAGGTCTGCGGTTGTAACGGCGTCTGCAAGGGCACCATCGTCAAGGCGATTCGCGAGCAGGGCCTGTTCACCCTCGAAGAAGTGCGCAAGCACACCAAAGCCTCGTCGAGTTGCGGCTCCTGCACCGGCCTGGTCGAGCAGATCCTCGCTTCCACCGTTGGCGGCGCCTACAAACCGGCCACCACGGGCGATAAGCCTCTGTGCGGCTGCACCGAGCGTACCCATGCCGAGGTGCGCCGCGCCATCCGCGAGCAGAAACTGCTGTCGATTCCGGCGGCGATGGCCTTCCTCGAATGGCAGACCCCAAATGGCTGCGCCAGCTGCCGGCCGGCGCTCAACTACTACCTGATCTCCACCTGGCCGCACGAGGCCGAGGACGACCCGCAATCGCGCTTCATCAACGAGCGCGCCCACGCCAACATCCAGCGGGACGGCAGCTACTCGGTGGTGCCGCGCATGTGGGGCGGTGTCACCAATCCGGCCGAACTGCGCCGTATCGCCGACGTGGCCGAGAAATACAAGATTCCCACGGTCAAGTGCACCGGCGGTGCCCGCATCGATCTGCTGGGCGTGAAGAAGGAGGACCTGCCGGGCGTCTGGAAGGACCTCGGCATGCCATCGGGCCACGCCTACGGCAAGAGCATTCGCACGGTGAAGACCTGCGTCGGCAACGAGCACTGCCGCTTCGGCACCCAGGCCTCGATGGGCATGGGCATCGAGCTGGAGAAGATGCTGTTCGCCATGTGGGCACCGCACAAGGTCAAGCTTGCCGTCTCCGGTTGTCCGCGCAACTGCGCCGAGGCCGGCATCAAGGACGTCGGCATCATCGGCGTCGACTCCGGCTGGGAACTGCACGTGGCCGGCAACGGCGGCATCCGCACCGAGGTGGCGCAGTTCCTCTGCAAGGTAGGCAGCGCCGAGGAGGTCAAGGAAGTCACCGGCGCCTTCCTCCAGCTCTACCGCGAGGAAGGCTACTACCTGGAGCGCACCGTGCATTTCGTCCAGCGGGTCGGCATGGACTACGTCAAGAGCCGCGTGCTCGAGGACAAGGAGGGACGGCGGGCCTTGCACGAGCGGCTGCTCTATTCGCTGCGCGGTTTGCCGGACCCCTGGGCCGAGCGCACCGACGGACCGGCGAAGCGCGAGTTCGTGCCGCTGAAACTGATTGCCTGAGGAGAATGCGATGAACGACTGGAACGATCTCTGCGCGCTGGAAGACATTCCCCGCCTGGGCAGCCGCGTTGTCGAAACGGACAAGGGCCGGCTGGCGGTGTTTCGCACCGCCGACGACCGGGTGTTCGCCCTCAACGACCGTTGTCCCCACAAGGGCGGGGCGCTGTCGCAGGGCATCGTCGCGGGCAATCGCGTCACCTGTCCCATGCACGCCTGGCTGATCGACCTGGAAAAAGGCGAGGCCGTGGCGCCCGACCATGGCTGCGTCAAGCGTCACGAGGCGCGCATCGAAGACGGCCGCGTGCTGCTGCGCCTGAACTGATGCCATGAACACGGTGCCCAGCATCTGTTGCTACTGCGGCACCGGCTGCGGCGTGCTGATCGGGACCGAGGGCGGGCGCATCGTCAGTGTCACCGGCGACCCTGGCCATCCGGCCAACCGGGGCCATCTGTGCAGCAAGGGCGCGACCCTGCACCTGACGACCCTGCAAACCACCCGTGCCCTGCATCCGGAACTGCGCCGCACGCGGGACGCCGAGCGGCAGCGGGTTGGCTGGGACGTTGCCCTGGACCATGCGGCCGAACGCTTCGCCGACATCATCCGCGAGCATGGCCCGGATGCCGTCGCCTTCTACGTCTCCGGCCAGCTGCTGACCGAGGATTACTTCGTCTTCAACAAGCTGGCGCGCGCGCTGGTCGGCACCAACAACATCGACTCCAATTCGCGGCTGTGCATGTCCTCGGCAGTGTCGGCCTACAAGCGCACGCTGGGCGCCGACGCGCCGCCATGCAACTACGAAGACATCGGCCTCGCCGACTGCATCATGATCGCCGGCGCCAATCCGGCCTACGCGCACCCCATCGTCTTCCGCAAGGTGATGGATGCGAAGGCCGCGAACCCCGAGCTCAAACTGATCGTCGTCGATCCGCGCATCACCGACACCGCCGCCGCGGCCGACTTGCACCTGGCCATCGAGCCGGGCACGGACACCATTCTGCTCGGCGCCATGCTGCACGTGCTGATCTGGGACGGTTACATCGACCGACGCTTCGTCGACGCGCACACGACCGGCTTCGAAGTGGCGCGCGACGCCGTGCGCGAACTGACGCCCGAGGCGGCGGCCCGCGTCTGCGGCGTGAAGGCGGCGGACATCGTCACCGCCGCGCGCTGGTTCGGGCAGTCGAGCGCCGCCCTGTCGCTGTGGTGCCAGGGCCTCAACCAGTCCCACCACGGCACCGACAATGGCAGCGCCCTCATCCACCTGCATCTGGCCACAGGCCAGATCGGCAAGCCCGGCGCCGGACCCTTTTCGCTTACCGGCCAGCCCAATGCCATGGGTGGGCGCGAGACCGGCACCATGGCGACGCTGCTGCCTGGTCACCGTGACCCGGTGAGCGCAACAGACCGCGCCGAAGTCGCGCGCTTCTGGCAGGTGCCGTCGCTGCCCGAGACACACGGCAAGACTGCGGTCGAATTGTTCGACGCGCTTGCCAGCGGCGAGATCAAGGCCGTCTGGATCGCCTGCACCAATCCGGCGCAGTCGCTGCCCGATCAGGCCAAGGTGCGGGCGGCGCTGGCCAAGGCCGAGTTCGTGGTTGTCCAGGAAGCCTTCCGCGACACCGAGACTGCGGCCTTCGCCGACCTGCTCCTGCCCGCTGCCACGTGGGGCGAGAAAGACGGCACGGTCACCAACTCCGAGCGGCGCATCTCGCGCGTGCGCGCCGCCAATCCGCCGCCCGGCGAAGCGCGGCCCGACTGGCAAATCGCCCGCGACTTTGCGCTACGCCTCGGCGCGAAAGTCAGCCGTGGCGACACGCCGCGCCTGTTTGCCTTCAACGATCCGGCTGCGATCTTCGTTGAACACGCGGCGCTCACAGTCGGCCGCGATCTCGACATTTCCGGCCTGAATCATGAAATTCTCGAACGCGACGGCCCGCAGCAATGGCCCTACCCGTCGGGCGCGACCGCAGGCCAGGTGCGGTTGTACGAGGACCGGCGTTTCGCCACGGCTGACTTTCGCGCCCGTTTCGTGCCCATCGCTGCCGCCACGGTGGCCGAGCCGACCGATGCCCGCCATCCGCTGCACCTGACCACCGGCCGGCTGCGCGACCAGTGGCACGGCATGAGCCGCAGCGGCCTGGCGGCGCGTCTGTACAACCATGCCGAGCTTGCCGTGGCCAGCTGCCATCCCGACGACCTGGCGCGGCGCGGCATCGCCACCGGCGAACTGGTGCGCGTGAGCAGCCGGCGCGGCGAGATCGTGCTGCCGGTGGCCGCCGATACTGGCATGAAGCCGGGCCACGTCTTCGCGCCCATGCACTGGGGCCGCCGCCGGCTGTCGTCAGCCGGCGCCAACGAACTGACCCTGCCGGCACTCGATCCGCATTCGAAGCAGCCCGAGTTCAAGCACGCCGCCGTCCGCATCGAGAAGGCCGCGCTGCCCTGGCGCGGGCTGCTGTTGCGGCAGGCGGCCGATGGCGAACAGGCGTTGCGCTGGAGCGAGGCGCTGGCGCCGGTGCTCGGCGAGTTCGGCTATGCCGCACTGTCGTTGGCAGGCCGCGAGTCGCCGGTGCTGTCGCTGCAACTGGCGGCAGCCGAGGCGCCCGATCCCGTGTTGCTGGAGCGGCTCGTCGCCATCGCCGGGATGGCGGGCGAAGGCTTGCTCGCCTACCTCGACGCCCGGCGGCATATCGCCAAGCGGGCGCTGATCGTCGACGGCCGGCTCGAATGCATCGCCTTCTTCGGCGAGACGGCGGCGGCTGGCTGGCTGCGCGACGCCATGCTCGCCGGCCAGCCGGTCGAGCCGCTGCGCCGCTGGCTGTTCCTGCCGGCGGGCGCGCCGCCGGCCGATCTGGTGGCCCACCGCGGCCGCGTGGTCTGCAACTGCGAGAATGTCGCCGAGGCCGAAATCGCCGCCGCCATCGCCACCGGCGCCGGCAGCCTTGAGGCTTTGCAGGGCCGGTTGAAATGCGGCACCGGCTGCGGCGCCTGCGTGCCCGAACTCAACCGTATGCTGCATTCCTTGATCCAGGCGGCTTGAAACTTCCGCTGGTTTCACGTCGAATGTCGCTCCCGACCCGACGAGAGACATCGACCCATGGACTGGCGCGAATTCCTGTTCAACTTCCGGCCCGAAACCGGCAGCGTGTCCTGGGCGGAGCGCTGGCGTTCGTCGCTCACCGCGGCGTTGGCTATCGCGGTCACGGTCGGCGTGTCCTACTGGCTGCTGTCGGCGCCGCCCTTCGTCGTCGCGGCGGTCGGCGCGTCGTCGGTACTGATCTTCGCCTTGCCCGCCAGCCCCCTGGCCCAGCCCTGGTCGGTGTTCGGCAGCTATGTGATCAGCGCCGCGATCGGCGTCATAGTCGCGCGCTTCGTGCCCACCCTGCCCTTGGCCTCTGGTTTGGCGGTGGGCGGCGCCATTCTGGTCATGATGTCGCTGCGTTGCCTGCATCCGCCGGCCGGCGCGGTGGCGCTGTTCGCGGTGATCGGCGGCGAGCCTGTGAGGAGCCTGGGCTTCCAGTATGTGTTGTCGCCGGTGGCGGCCAACGCGCTGCTGCTGGTAGCGCTCGGCCTGGCCATCAACAATCTGGTGCCCGGGCGGCGCTACCCCCGCCTGCATCCGGAGATCAACCCGCACCAGGTCAGGGATCCCGAGCCGCTCAGCCGCTTCGGTCTTCAGCACGAGGAACTGCGCGCGGTGATCGAGGAATACGGCCGGCCGCTTTACATCAGCGGCGAGGAACTGGACGAGATCATGCAGATCGCCGAGCGCCGGCATCGCCGCCGCCGCTACGGCGATCTGATCTGCGCCAACATCATGAGCCGGGATGTGGTATCGGTACGAACCGACACCACACTGCTGGATGCCTGGCGCCTGATGCGTCGCCACCGCCTGACGATGCTGGTGGTGGTGGATACCCTGAATCGTGTCGAGGGCGTCGTGACGCTGGAAGGCTTCATCCATGGCGCCAAGGCGAGCACGCCGGCGAGTCTGCGCCGACGCCTGTACCAGCTGCTGCGCTTTCCACTCGGCCGCAACCAGGGGGTGGCATCCATCATGGTTCGCACATCACTGCGGGCGACACCGGATACCCATATCGTCGACCTGGTGCCGGCCATGACGCGCGGCCTGCACCAGGTGCCCGTCGTCGACGAGAGCAATCGCCTGCAGGGCATCGTCACCCAGTCGGATCTGGTGGCAGCGCTTTACCACGGTTGCCTGGGCAAGGCCTGAGTCCTGGTTACTTGCAGAAAGCTATCTCTTGCGCTGACGGTGGGGCGTATTGCCAGCCCGGCTTGAGTGCGGGCAGCCCAATTTCCACCTCGCGCCATTTGGCGTGCCCTTCGGCTTGTAGACGCGGCAGATTCTGGCACCAGCCACGGGCGAGGCGTGCCAGCAGCTCGTCATCTTCGCCTTGCCGATAGCCGTGGGCGACGAGGTAGATCCGGCTGGCGAGAGCCGGCATGTCCTCAGCCAACAAGTTGGGGTAGCTGGTCGCACGGATGGTTGCCGCGCTGAACGTTTGCAGCACTGCCGCGCTGCGCGGGTGGCTGGCGTCGAATTTGAGCAGCCTGACAAAGCGGCGAGCTTCCGGTTTCATGTTGGCGATGAGCTTCGTCGGTTGGTCGGCGAGAATGGCGACAACGTCGACGGTCCGGCTGGTGATCAGCTTTGCCAATGCCTCTTCATGATCGAGAAAACTTGTCTTGCCGCCGGGGATCGGCGTCTCGAACAGCAGCCGGTAAAGCGTGCTGACGGCCAGCGCCGTGCCACCCTCCAGCGGACCGACGTTGATGCGCGCATCCTGGATGTCTTGTATCGAGCCGAGGCCGGAATCGCTACGGACGATGAAGTAGAGTTCCTCTTCGTACAGGGGGGCGATGACGCGCATCGGTGTCAGGTAAGTGGCAGCCTCTGCATTGCCGCGCTCGGCGGCGGCCAGGTACGCCTGGGCGACATCGGCTTGCAGTAGAACAAGCTTGAGGCCGCCACCCCGGCTGCCGTCGTCACGCAGGCGCTGCAGGCTCTGGGTCGGGCCATCGGTCGTGACAACTTCAAGGGAGATTCCGGCCGGGTCTGCGACACGCTGGGCAAGATCACGGCCAACCTGCCACTGTGTCGTGCTCTGGGGTCCGGTCAACAGTTTGGTCGGCTCCGCGGTCAGGGCCGTCGACAACTGCAGCGCTACCGCGGCCGCGAGCAAAGGGCGGCCACGGGCAAGCCTTGAACTCATTATTTCGTTGTCCCGGGATCGCACAAGCCGACGGCAGCGAGTGCTTCGGTGCACGTACCTGCTGTGGCCGCCCCTTCCTTCGTGGCCGGCTGTGGTTTAGCGGCCACTCGCGGTTGTGCCGGCGCTCGCTGGACCGGAGGTTTGGGCCGGCTGGCCTGGACGGATTGCATGGTCTGCGCCGTCTTAACAGCCTGGACCGGCACTGGATTTTTCGGCACCGGTTCGTGCTCCGCGACGGATTGCTCCTGACTTGCCGCGACAGGCGCCCCAGTTTTCCGTGCCGGTTCATTCTTGGCGGGCGGCTGCGCGGGTGGTAGCGGGGGCGCGACATTACTACTCTCAGCGCTTAGCACCTGTGACTGCCAAGCCTTGGGCAACGGCATGATGTCGCGATACACCCATAGTAACGGCAGTCCGGCGGCGGTGAGCGCAACGACAATTAACGGCCAGGCACGGATAACAGTGGTAGGAGGCAAGACTAGTGGTGGCCCATTGGCGTGGCTGCGGTCGGCGGTTGCCGAAGTATTTTCCGCGACGTGCGCCGGGTCTATGGGCGGGAAAGCAGCGCCGCAGCCGGTGCAAACCGTTGCCTTGACGCTATCGACCTTGCCGCAGCTGGGACAGGGTTTGAGATCGAGCGGCACGCCGCAGGAGGCGCAGAAACGCTCCCCCGGCTTGTTTTCGTATTCGCAGTTCGGGCAATGTAAAAGGATCATCTGGCATGCTGATGGGGGTGGGCCGGATCGGCCTCGAAGAGGCCAAGAATATCAAACTTCCTGAAGCTCGTCGCCTGTCGATTCAGTCATGTGATGGGCCGGCGAGCGCTCGTTCCGACCCGGTCAGAGGCTCCACCCAGGCCAACTGCTGTTCCAGCACCGCCACGGTGGCTTCCGAGGCATCGCCCGCGCGTGCCCGCAGGCGGCGGCGCAATTCGTCCGGCACTGCCTCGCAGGCGAGGATGGCGAAGGGAGCATGCCAATGGGTGGCGATGGCGTGGAATTCCTCGCGTTCGGCGCGCTTGAGGAAAGCCGCGTCGACGATGACCGACCAGCCGTCGGCCAGCACCTGCCGCGCCACCGCCGCCAGCCGGGCGTAGGTGCGGGTTGTCGCTTCCGATGTGTAGATCGTGCCACCGGAGTCGGCATCGGGTGCCAGGCCGAACAGGCGCTTGCGCTCGACATCGGAGCGCAGGCGGATGGTTGCGGCAGTTTCGTCCGCCAGCAGCCGCGCGGACGACGCGGTGGTCTTGCCAGAGCCCGAGAGGCCGAAGGTGATGGCGAAAGTCAGCCGTGGCGGCACGCCGAGTCTTTCGGCCATGCCGAGGTATTCGGATGCTTCGGGCGTGTTGCCGCGAATGGCGGCGACCTTGGCCCTCACCATGGCGCGATAGACGGCGTAGAAGCGCAGCACCGCCAGGGCGCCGAAATCGCCGCTCCAGACCAGCCACTCGTTGAGCAGCCAGCAGGCCAGCCCCGGCTTGCCGTGGTCGAGCAGGTCGACCCAAGTGAAGGCGATTTCGCTGGCGACGTCGATCCAGCGGAAATCCTCGTTGAACTCGATGCAGTCGAAGGGCGTGACCTTGCCGTCGATCAGCACCAGGTTGCCCAGATGCAGGTCGCCGTGGCATTCGCGCACCTTGCCGTCGCACTTGCGGCGGATGAAGTCCTCGTGGCGGCGTTCGAATTCCGTCAGCGTCCATTGCCGCAGCAGCGTGAGTCGCGCAGCCTCGGCCGGCAGCAGGGTATCGAGTTCGTCGAAGTTTTCCAGCGCCGCAGCAAGCACCTGCCCTGGTGCGCCAAAATGGGAATCGGCGGGCGCCTCGGCGGCCGATGCGTGGAAGGCGGCGACTGTGCGGGCGAGATCGGTGAGATGCGCCGGCGTTAATTCGCCCCGCGCGCAGACATGGTCGAGCCGGCCGGACTCGTCGAAGCGGCGCATCTTCACCGCGGGCTCGCCGTCGAAGTCGACCACGCCCAGATACAGGTCCGGCGCGTAGCGGCGGTTGAGTCGTACTTCGGCCGTGCAGCAGGCGCTTCGCTTGTCGACGCTGCCGTAGTCGAGAAAGGGCAACGTCACCGGCTTCTTCAGCTTGTAGGCGAAAGCTCCGGCCAGCAGCAGCCAGGAGATGTGGGTCTCGACCAGATCGACGCGTGCCACCGGATGCGGGTAGCGCCGCGGGTCGAGCAGGGCTTCGATCAAGGGAGGATGATCCATCGGAACATTCGCGTGGCCAGGGGTGCCAACACGATACTCCCGGCGCGCCCGACCGTCAGCTCACTGAGACCCGCCGCATTCGCGTGCTGTCAAGTGTCTGCGGCGACTGAAACATTCTGTTGCACCTGCCGGCTGAACTTTGCGGCAGACTCGGCCTCTACTTTCCTGTCGCCAACCAGAGGAGACCCAATGAGTTCCATAACACCTCACGCGATCGAGAAGTTTCTCGCCGATTCCCGACGGTACCTTGCCGATGAGAATCCCCGATTCACCAAGATGGCCCGGCCCCTTCCGCCGGCCCCGCGAAAGCTCCGCCAGCCGGGGCCTTCGTTATCACGCTGGGAGGCCAGGAGCAGCCTATGACGCACTACAGCATGAGCCTTGTCGATATCCTCACGCCGCCCCGGAACAAGTGGCTCACGCAACTGGCAAGACGCAAATCGAACCTGCCGGCGGGCGTGCGGGTCGTGCGCTTCAGCACCCTCGACGATGACGATCTCGACAGCCCTGAAGCCATCACGCCTGCACCTGCCCGGCAGGACCGGTAGTCGGTTTCCGGCTCGGCCGGCCGGAAGCGCTGAAAGTCAGCGCTGCTTGACCGAACCCGGACTCAATAGGCGACAAACGGGCCGGTTCCGGCCGGAGTGCTTCTTTGCTCGATCGCCATGACTACCCGCCGACCGTAGAAGAAGGGCAAGCCCCAATCGAAAACCGGCGCCCAGCTGACTGGTGCCGCGAGATTGGCGAAGGCCGTGAATGTCGGTGCGTTCGTCGCCAGTGCTGCCGCATTGGCGACGCTGAAATTCACATTCCCGGTGACACCATTGGCGGCACCTTGAACGACGGCCGAAAGTTCCTGGGTTGCCGCTGGACAATAGAAGCCGGGCGCCGCGCTGGCGCTGTCGCAGACCGGAATGGTGCTGTCGGGAAAGAACAGGGCGTTGGAGCCGCTGTCGAAGAATGCCGTGAGTGTCTGAGTCTTGAAGGTCGTCTTGAGATTTCCGCTGGTATCCAGATCAAAGGCGACGACGCTGCCCATCGCGTTGTTGCTCTGGGTGCCGATGCCGAGCGTCAGCGTGCCGGAGACGGTCGCCGCGCCGGCAGCCGGCACGGATGCGAGTTCGATGACGAAACCGTTGTTGTCGGATGCCAGCGCCGCCACCGGATTGCGTACCTGACGATCCAGAGTTGTTGCAACCGGGTTGCAGGCGCCGTTCGAACAAGTGTAGTAGGTGCCTGGAATGACGAATTGCGCGCAGACCGGTCCGCAATCCTCCAGAAACGCGCTGACGCCGAGGACGCCGTTGGCACCAAAGCTCTGCACGGTGTTTGCCGCCGCCGGACCAAGACTGGAACAACTGGCCGGGATGGTCGGAAAGGTGGCATCGGCGATGATCTGGACCGGGATCGTGGTGGTTGTCGCGCCGCCAAGGCGCACATCCGCGAGCCGTACCGCGCCCCAGGCGTAGCTATCCACGAATGCCACGCATTCGGCCAGGCTGTCGCCATTCTCATTGGCCTGCGGCGGCAATCCGAGGGACGTGTCCAGAGCCGGCGCCAGAATCCTGAGACCCGTGGAAGCGGTATCGAGAAGGACATGATCGATGGTTTGGCAGGCTGTCGTGCTACCCGGCGCGCAGATTGTCACGCTGACCAGGGGAACATTGACATTGGCCACCGGCGCCAGCCCGCTGCCAACCGCAATCGGAAGCACATTCGGCGCGGTCGGGACAGGATTGACCGACCCGCCCGAGCCCACGCTGCTACCACCGCCCCCGCCCCCGCCCCCGCCGCAACCAGCCAGGGTCGCCAGGAATGTCAGTACGACACCCAAATTTCGAATTCGCATTGTCGCCGCGCCTTACTTGATCTCGTCGATCGATACATCGGCCGGGACCAATTGCGGCACATAGGCGCGCCCGGCAAATCCCCGCATATGGCCGCCGGAATGAACCACCAGGCCGGGCTGCTCAACCCGCAGCGGACCACGCGCCTTGCGCCCGCCCTGCGCGGCGTCCCGGTAGGCTTCGAAGTGGTCGCCGAACAGCTGTCGCAGGTCCGGCATGTGGGGCCCCTGCCAGGCCACGGCGAAGACCTTGCCGGCAGGAGACAGATATTCGCGGATCGTGGTGCCGGACGGCAACTGCATTTCCTGTACCGAATATTTCCGGGCCGCGACAATGCGGCGCTGAGCTTTCATGTGCGCACGATCCACGTCGATCGAAGCCGCGTCCCCGCCCAGCGCCGCAAGTGCCGCGGTGGTCTGGGCCAACAGGTTCGCCGCCAATACCAGGACCGCCGTCTTTGTCCACATGATTCAACTCCCAAGGTCCAACATGGATCGCCCGTTACTGATCAATTCCGGGAGATTCTACGGTAACCACTCTACTGATAGAAATGACGCTGACCTGCGGCCGGCTTCCGGCCAGGCCGGCGAAAGTCAGTCTTGGCGACACGCCTTGTCGTCAACCCTGCAGCACCAGCCCGGCGTGTTCGCGCATCGGGTGGAACTGGATCTTCGGCCAGCGCTCCTTCGTCAGCTCCAGGTCGTAGCGCGAGGAGATCAGGTAGGCGTGGGTGTCGGCGGCGTCGAGCGCCAGTCGGGAACCATTGGAGTTCATGAAGCGACGCAGCTCGGTTTCGTCGTCGCAGCTGACCCAGCGGGCGCCGGCGAAGTTGGCGGGCGACATGCGGACGTCGACGCCGTACTCGGTCTTCAGCCGGTGCTGTACGACTTCGAATTGCAGCTGGCCGACGGCGCCGAGCAGCATCAGGCTGCCGGCCACCGGCCGGAAGACCTGGATGGCGCCTTCCTCGCCGAGCTCCTGCAGACCCTTGGCGAGCTGCTTGCTGCGCATCGGGTCGGCCAGTTCGACGGTGCGGAACATCTCGGGTGCGAAGAAAGGCAGGCCGGTGTATTGCAGCGACTCGCCATCGGTGACGGTGTCGCCGAGCTGCAGACCGCCGTGAGTTATGATGCCGATGATGTCCCCGGCATAGGCTTCCTCGACGCGGTCGCGCCGCTGCGAGAGGAAGGTGACGACGCCGGTCGGCCGCAGCTCCTTGCCGGTGCGGCGCACCTTCAGGCGCATGCCGCGCTCGAACTTGCCCGAGCAGACGCGCACGAAAGCGATGCGGTCACGGTGGGCGGGGTCCATGTTGGCCTGGATCTTGAACACGACGCCGGAAAAGCCGTCCTCCTCGGGATGCACTTCACGCGACACCGCCTGGCGTGGCGCTGGCGCCGGCGCGAGGTCGACCAGCGCGTCGAGCACTTCGCGCACGCCGAAGTTGTTGATGGCCGAGCCGAAGAACACCGGTGTTTGATGCGCGGCGAGGAAATCGTCACGATTGAAGGGATGGCCGGCGTGGCGCACGAGGTCGATCTCGTGGTGGGCGGTCTCCCACTCGGCGCCGAAGCGTGTCGCCAGCACTGACTGTTCGGCAACGATCTCGTCCGCATCGCCGACGCGGTCGGCGCCAGGTCGGAACACGCGCATGCGGTCGGTGCGCAGGTCGTAGATACCGTGGAAGTTCTTGCCCTGGCCCACCGGCCAGGTCAGCGGTGCGCAGGGCATGCCCAGGGTGCGCTCGATCTCGTCGAGCAGGTCGAGCGGCTCGCGCACCTCCCGGTCGAGCTTGTTGATGAAGGTCAGGATGGGCGTGTTGCGCGCGCGGCAGACCTCGATCAGCCGCAGTGTCTGCGCCTCGACACCATTGGCAGCGTCGATGACCATCAACGCCGCGTCGACGGCGGTCAGCACGCGGTAGGTGTCCTCGGAGAAGTCCTGGTGGCCGGGGGTGTCGAGCAGGTTGATGATGCAGTCGCGGTACTCCATCTGCATCACCGAGCTGGCCACCGAGATGCCGCGCTGCTTTTCGATCTCCATCCAGTCCGAGGTGGCGTGGCGGCTCGCCTTGCGCGCCTTGACGCTGCCGGCGATCTGGATCGCGCCGGCGAACAGCAGCAGCTTTTCCGTGAGCGTGGTCTTGCCCGCGTCCGGGTGGGAAATGATGGCGAAGGTGCGCCGGCGGGAGACTTCGGGGGCCAAAGACATGGACGACACGGGAATTCCGGAGAGAAACACGAAGGGGCGCGATTATCCCACGATCGCTGTTATGATTTTCGCACCGCCATGACCCTCACCGACCTCCGCTATATCGTCGCCCTTGCCCGGGAGCGCCATTTTGGCCGTGCGGCCGAGAAGTGCTTCGTGGCGCAGCCGACCCTCTCGGTGGCGGTGAAGAAGCTGGAAGACGAACTGGGGGTGATCCTGTTCGAGCGCTCGCCGCAGGAAGTCCTGGTAACGCCGGCCGGAGAGCGCATTGTCGCCCAGGCCGGAAAAGTGCTGGCCGAGGCGGCGCAACTGGCGGAGATCGCGTCCGCCGGCAAGAACCCGCTGGCCGGGCCGCTGCGCCTGGGCGTCATCTACACCATCGGGCCCTGGCTGCTCTCGAAACTGGTGCCGCTCCTTCACGAGCGGGCGCCGGAAATGCCACTGCTGCTGGAGGAGAACTACACCGATCGGCTGCTGGAGAAATTGAAATCGGCCGAACTCGACATCGCCATCCTGGCGCTGCCCGTCGACGAACCCGGTCTGGTGGCGCAGGCTGTATACGACGAAGCCTTCCGTGCCTTGGTGCCTGTGGGGCATCCGTGGGCGAAGCTGAAGACAGTCGATCCGGCGGGTCTGTTGGACCAGCCGCTACTGATGCTCGGGCGCGGCAACTGTTTCCGCGATCAGGTGCTGGACTTGTGTACGCAAGCCGGCCAGGGCGGGCCGCAGGTGCTGGAGGGCAGTTCGCTGGAAACCATCCGCCACATGGTCGCCTCGGGCGTCGGCATTACCGTCATGCCGGCGACGGCAGTCGATGGCATCGCCAGGAACGATCCGCTGTTGCGGGTGAAACCATTCGTGGAACCGACGCCGACCCGGCGTGTCGGCATGGTTTGGCGCGCCAGCTTCCCGCGCCATCAGGCGATCGACCTGATGCGTCGCGCTTTGCTCGACTGCAAGCTGGCCGGCACCCGGCCCGTGGCCAGGCGATAGCCGGTTCCTATTTTCCGGGTAGGAAAAACCAATTTCCTATTTTTTCGTGGGGACTCTTAAGCTATGGCTGTCGAGGCGTTTGGCCCGGCCAGTCGCCGGCATGCCGGTTCCATTTTCGGCGTGCCGCCAGCGAAATTTTTCCCAAGGAGACCCACCATGCAACTGAAAGGCTCGAAGACCGAAAAGCATCTGAAGGATGCGTTCGCCGGCGAATCCCAGGCGAACCGTCGTTA
>Ga0187786_10000299_pt1 | contig 15460 bp, 16 predicted proteins | sample 0815_BV2_10_20_M_FD_132449 | JGI IMG/M metagenome (GOLD analysis project Ga0187786, IMG submission 132449) | Tropical peat soil microbial communities from peatlands in Department of Meta, Colombia - 0815_BV2_10_20_MG | ecosystem: Environmental > Terrestrial > Soil > Wetlands > Peat | place...
TCGCTGAATCGAGCACATCCGGTCAGCCACTCACAGGGGAGCCCGGTACGTCTGGACGAGGAACCATTGCAGCGAGTTCGCTTGAATCCGGCAATGTTGACCTTGCTGAGGAGTTCGTCAAGCTTATTGCTGCGCAGCGCGGATTCCAGGCAAATACAAAAGTTATTACAACGGCGGATTCACTTTTACAGGAATTGATGGCTATTAAGCAATAACAATCTAATCAATATAATATAGTTGATACGTTGACGGTCAACCCGCTTTTCAGCAGGTTGACCGTCATTTTCTTGACCGTTTCGGGTCGCTTTGTATTGATAAAACAAAAAGATACGTTTTGGCATAGCCTGTGCAACTTAAGTGCTCGGAAATCCGTCTCCGCATGGGTGTTATCGGAGCATGCGGATATATATCAGTGCGTTTCCGCTCTCGAAAGGAGAACACATGGCAAAAGAGAAGGAAGAAAAGCCTGAAGGCGAAGAGCAAGCGGAAGAAGGAAAGAAAAAGGGCGGCAAGAAGATGCTCATCATCATTATCAGCGCCATCGTCGTTGTGCTTATCGGCGGGGGGGCTGCTGCCTATTTTCTCGTACTGAACAAGCCGAAGGAGGCAAAAGACACAAAGGTCGAAGCGAAAGATACCAAACAGGAAGAAGGCGTTAATTTTGCACTTGACCCGTTTGTCGTTAACCTCACCGATCAAGGCGCCAACAAATTCCTGAAAATATCCGTTCAGCTCGAACTGGCGAGCAATGCTGTGCAGGAAAAGGCGAAGGTCAAGATCCCGCAGCTTCGGGATGCGGTCATCTCATTGTTGACAAGCAAATCGTCCGATGCCCTGATGACCCCGGAGGGCAAGCTTCAGCTCAAGGACGAGATCAACCAGCGCGCCAACCAGATCCTCGGCGCCGGTTCGGTCAAAAGCGTTTACCTGACCGACTTCGTCATGCAGTAAAAGGCAAGAAACGAGGAACCCGGAAGAAGGAAGAATGGACGATATCCTTTCACAAGACGAAGTCGATGCCCTGCTGCGCGGGATAACCGAAGGTGAGGTCGAAACAGAGTCCGAGACCACGGAGGTTATCGGGGTAAAGGCGTACGACTTCACCGGACAGGAAAAGATCGTGCGCGGCAGGATGCCGTCGCTGGATATAGCAAACGAGCGCCTTGCGCGCGCTTTCAGGATATCCCTGGCAGGAGCCATCAGGCGTGTGGTCGACGTCACGAACGTGAATGTGACCATTACGAAGTTTTACGATTTCATGCGTTCTGTTCCCTTTCCGTCGAGCATCAATATATTCCGCATGGAGCCGCTCCGCGGCTTCGGGCTGCTCGTCTTCGACGCACAACTGATCTTCACCCTCATCGAATATTTCTTCGGCGGCACCGGAAAGGGGCACTACAAGCCCGAGGGCCGGGAATTTACTCCTATCGAGCAAAAAATCATCCATAAGGTCGTGCTGATGTTCTTCAAGGATATGGAAGAGGCATGGAAGCCGGTTTATCCGCTAATGCCTTCTTATGTGCGCTCCGAGATGAATCCTCAGTTCGTGACAATCGTCACACCGGTTGATGTCGTCATCAAGGTGGAATTCGTCCTCGAGATCGAGGCCAAACAGTGTAAAGCATATCTGTGTATTCCGTACGGTTCGGTAGAACCGATCAAGGAAAAGCTCTATAGCGCGTTTTCAGCAGATCACGATGACCAGGATGCGAAATGGATTGAGCGCCTCAAGGATGCCCTCAGGGGAACTACTGTGCAGATGGTGGGAGAATTGGGGCGGACCGCTCTCAGTGTTGATCGGGTGCTTGATCTCAAGGAGAAGGATGTAATTCTCCTTGACAAGCGTGCCGATGAGGATATTGCCATTCTGGTTCATGGAGTCCGGAAATTCATGGGGCAATTCGGCATCTACAAAGGGTCGTATGCACTGAAAATCCGTGCTGAAGTGAGTGATGAGCAACAGCGACAAGCATAGTGTGTCGTTCCGGACGGGAAGTCGAGGGAGGTAACCATGGCGGAAGAGACGCAGAATTTGGAAATGCAGGAGCTCCAGGAGCAGGGGCGGGCGGCTGCTACAGGACATCGGGATATCAACTTTATTCTCGATATTCCGCTTGAGCTGACCGTTGTTATCGGTCGCACCAAGATCCTGGTGCAGGAGCTGCTGCAGCTGGGGCAGGGGTCTGTCGTGGCCCTCGAAAAACTCGCCGGCGAGCCGATGGAGGTCTTTGTCAATGACAAGCTCATCGGGCGCGGTGAAGTTGTCGTCGTGAATGAGAAATTCGGCATTCGCCTGACCGACATTATCAGCCCGGCTGATCGTGTCCGTCAGTTGAGGTAGGAAGGAAGGCCCGTCGTAATGGATTTCGGATTCGAGATGCTGAAAGCGATGCTCGCATTGCTGTTCGTACTCGGCCTGCTCGTGCTCGTGCTTAAGCTGGTAAAGGGTCGGATTCTCCCGCAAAAAGGACTCATAGATCTGCTCCACTATCAGCCGCTCGGGCCAAAGAGAGGATTGGCTATCGTACACGTGGCCGGTGAATATCTGCTGCTCGGCATGGGCGATCAAGGCGTCACGCTGCTCACAAAACTGCAGGGCGATGAAATCAAGGCCGCGATTGCAGAACAAAAAAAGCCGGAGCCTGCCGGGTCGCAGACGATAGATGAAAGGCTTCGCTCCCTGTTCGGTGGGAGACGCTCATGAAGGCATTCTTTTTCGGCATAGCGGCTGCCTTGTTGCTTTTCGTCGACGCGATCTACGGCGCTGAAGCGCAGCCTGCAGCCGTCCCCGGGACATTGTTCGGGTTTAGCGGTCCGCTCGAACTCATGGTCTTCATCACGCTGCTGTCGCTGCTCCCCGCGATCCTTGTCATGACGACCTGTTTCACGCGGATTGTCGTTGTTCTCTCATTGCTGCGGCAGGCTCTCGGTACCCCGCAGGTGCCGCCGACCCAGGTCGTTATCGGCCTTGCGCTTTTCATAACGTTATTCGTCATGTCTCCGGTCGTCGATTCCATCTATGCAAACGCCTATACGCCATATTCGAAAAAGGAAATCGGTGCGGAAGAGGCGTTCAACAGGGCATCGACACCGCTTAAAGAATTTATGCTCAAACAGACGCGCGAGAAGGATCTGGCGCTGTTTCTCAAAATGGCCAAGCTGGAGCGGCCTGCAAAGCCGATGGATCTCCCGCTCCGCGTAGTCGTTCCGGCATTTTCGATCGGCGAGCTGAAACGTGCCTTCGAGATAGGGTTCCTCGTCTTTTTGCCGTTTCTCGTGATCGATATGGTCGTGGCCAGCATCCTTCTTTCGATGGGCATGATGATGCTGCCGCCCGTCATGGTCTCGATGCCGTTTAAGCTGCTTCTTTTCGTGCTCGTAGACGGCTGGGGGCTTCTTATCGGCTCTCTTATCGGAGGATATCGATGAGTATCGAGCTCTTGAATCAGTTGTCACGACAGGCATTCGAGACGGTGCTGCTGGTCGGCGGACCGGTGCTGGTGGTCAGCCTCATCGTCGGGGTGTTGATCAGTCTCTTTCAGGCGATAACGCAGCTGCAGGAAATGACGATGACGTTCGTTCCGAAGATTATCGCCGTCTTTATAACACTGCTGCTGGCTTTGCCATTCATGGTAAAAGTCATGGTCGGTTATACCCGAACGCTTTTTGAAAATATACCGTTATATGTAAGGTAATGGAACTGATGAATCTCATAAATAGTTACGGCGATCGGTTTGTGCCGGTCTTTATCAGAGTAGCGACGATGCTGACCTTTATACCGTTTGTCGGTTCGACTGCGACCCCGATTTTCGTACGAATCGGCATCATGCTGGCGCTGACGTTCCTGCTGCTTCCGATAGTGCAGGTGCAAACCGTCAATATGGTGCATGCGGTGTTTGAGTCCGCCTTCATCGGCATGGCTATAGGCCTTTGCGCGCGTCTCATCCTCGGCGCGGTAGAGATGGCGGCGCAGTGGATAAGCATCGAGATGGGAATAGGCGTCGCGGCGGTCTTCAATCCTCAATTCGGAGAAGTGCTTGGTCCGCTCAGCCTTTTTTATTCGTTTGCCGCCATGGGTTTGTTTGTCGCACTCGACATGCACTATTTTTTCATCGAAGGAATAGCGCGCAGCTTTTCCGTGACCACGGTTCAGTATCAGGGGATGTTCGACGCCGTATTGAAGCTGAACGGCTTTTTCTTCCCGTTGGCATTCCAGATTGCGGCACCGATATTTCTGATTCAGATTCTTGTCAACCTCGGCATGGGGTTTCTCTCGCGCGCCATGCCGCAGGCGAATATCTTTTTCGTGAGTTTCCCGCTGCTTATTACGGCGGGTATCGTCAGTATTATCATTTCCCTCGGCCTCAGCTTCATGGTGGTGACGAAGGGATTCTCGCATATTCGTGACGCCATCGCGGCGTTTACGAGGTAACGATGGCCGACGAATCGTTTGAAGAAAAAACCGAACAAGCTACGCCACGAAAAATCCAGAAGGCGCGGGAAAAGGGCGAGGTTCCCCGCAGCAGGGAGATTACCGGCATTATTCCGATGTGGTCCGTGCTGCTCTATCTCGTGTTCGGAGGCGCGGTGCTCACTTCGCTGATGAATTATGTGCGCACCGCACTGCAGAGGAGTTGTGAGTTCCGGTTGACCGACGGATCTGTCGTAGAGTTGTTCAAGGCCGACAGTATGCAGGCTGGCATGCTGTTGCTTCCGCTTTTTACCGTCATTCTGGTCGTGACGATTGCTGTGCACTTCCTCCAGACCGGGTTCATGTTCTCGGGAACCCCGCTCGCGCCGGACATCTCCAAGATTAATCCGCTGCAAGGCATGAAACGGTATTTCAGCCTGAACATGGTGGTGGAGACCCTCAAGGGCATCCTCAAGGTGATTGTGCTCGGCATGGTGCTCTTTTTTGTCCTGAAGGCTCAATTTACGACCTTGCCGCTGATGGTCGACATGAACATTCACAACGTCCAGATGTTCAGTTTCCACCAGATTTTCCGGCTGATGCTCATTGCGACGATAGTTATTACGATCTTTGCGGCGGCCGACTTCGCATACCAACGCTGGTACTTTTCCCGCAATCTTAGGATGACCAAGCAGGAAATCAAGGAAGAACACAAGGAAGTCGAAGGTTCTCCGCTCGTGAAGGCCCGTATGAAGAGCCTGCAGCGCGAAATGGCTCGCAGGAGGATGATGCAGGAGGTTCCCAAGGCGGATGTCGTCATAACGAACCCGACTCACTACGCAGTTTGTCTCAAATACGATCCGAAGGCGATGGGCGCTCCGCGCGTCATCGCGAAGGGACAGAACCTCATTGCCGAGAAGATCAAAGAAGTGGCGCGGACGAACGGTATCCCGCTCTTTGAAGACAAGCCGCTTGCGCGGTCGCTTTTTCCTCTCGATATCGGACAGGAAGTTCCCGAGGCGTTTTATAAGGCTGTTGCTACCATCCTTGCCCATGTGTATCGGGTGAAAGGGGGCATGCCATAACAGATGCTTGATCGTCTATTGCGGCAGAGCGATTTTCTCCTTGCCCTCGGTATTGTAGCGATACTCATATTTATGATCGTCCCGATGCCGCCGTTTCTGCTCGACCTTTCGCTGTCGTTCAGCATTACGGTGGCCATCGTCGTCATCCTCGTATCCGCGTATACGAAGAAACCGCTCGATTTTTCGGTGTTCCCGTCGGTCTTGCTCATCACGACTCTGTTGCGGCTCTCGCTGAACATTGCCTCGACCCGTCTCATCCTGACGCACGGCGACACGGGCACGGCGGCGGCAGGCAATGTTATCAAGGCGTTCGGAGAATTCGTCATCGGCGGCAATTTCCTTGTCGGTTTTGTCGTGTTTCTCATCCTCGTCGTCATCAATTTCGTCGTTATCACGAAGGGCGCGGGTCGTATCGCCGAGGTCTCGGCCAGGTTTACTCTCGATGCTATGCCCGGCAAACAGATGAGTATCGATGCGGATTTGAATGCAGGCTTGATAGATGACAAAGAGGCCCGGAGACGGCGGCAGGAGATCAGCCGCGAGGCAGATTTCTACGGTTCCATGGACGGTGCAAGCAAATTCGTCCGCGGTGATGCGGTGGCCGCTATCGTCATCATGGTCGTCAATATTGTCGGCGGATTCCTCATCGGGATTCTGCAGAAGGGTATGACGGTCAACGATGCCGTTACAACATATACCATATTGACTGTCGGTGAAGGCCTGGTTGCGCAGATCCCTGCGCTGCTCATATCTACGGCGTCGGGCCTTATTGTAACGCGCGCGGCCGGCGAGGCAAACCTTGGAGAAGACATGGTCCGGCAGGTGATCATCAATCCGAAGGCGCTCGGGACGACAGCCGGCATACTGGGACTGCTCGGTATTATCCCGGGGCTCCCGCACCTGCCGTTCCTCACGCTTGCTGCGGTGTCAGGGGCAGGGGCGTATTACCTGACGCGGGCGCAGGCTGAGGCCGAAATTACTGCTGCGGCCGGGGGACTTGCTGCCGCAGAACCCCCGAAACCGGTCGAGACGCTCGAATCGCTCCTCCCGATTGACCCTATTTCCCTCGAAATCGGGTATGGTTTGATACCCCTTGTCGAAGAGGGCGGGGCGCTGCTCGCCCGGATTAAGGCAATTCGCAAGCAGATGGTGACGGACATGGGGTTCATCGTGCCTCCGGTGCATATCAAGGATAATCTTACGCTGAAGCCGACGTCGTATGCCGTCCTTGTAAAAGGGGTCGAGGTTGCATCAGGTGAAGTCATTCTCAACAAGCACCTTGCGATTTCCCCGGGAGTCGATAGCGAGCGGCTGGACGGCATTCGGGTAAAGGATCCCGCATTCGGACTCGATGCTGTCTGGATAGACGAACGCGATGTCGAGCGAGCACAAGTGGCCGGCTATACTGTGGTCGATGTGCCATCGGTCATAACGACGCACCTGACGGAACTTGTGAAGATGCATGCAGCAGAACTGCTCGGCAAACAGGACGTCCAGCGATTGCTCGATAATCTTGCGAAGACTCACCCCAAAGTTGTCGACGATCTGGTTCCTTCGCTGCTGTCGCTGAGCGTTGTCCAGAGGGTTTTGCAGAATCTGCTGAAAGAGCGCGTATCGATTCGGGACCTCCAGTCGATACTCGAGGCCCTCTCGGAGTATGGAGCTATCGGCAAGGACCCGGAACTTCTCACCGAATATGTCAGGCAGGCCTTGGCGCGCAATATAACCCGTCAGGTCCAGAACTATGACGGGTCCGTGTCGGTCCTTCTTATGGATCCCAAGGTTGAACGCCTCATCATCGAGTCCATACAGGCGACTCCTCAGGGGGTTACCTATCTGTCTCTTGATCCGCTGATGGCCGACAGGATAGCCGACAAGATCAAGAAGGGTTTTGAAGAGGGCATCGCCAGGGGATATCAACCGGTGGTGCTTTGTTCCCAGACAATCCGGCGCTTTGTAAAGCGCCTGGTGGATCGCATTTCTGCAAGCATTATCGTAGTTTCCAACAGCGAGATTGCACCGAATACGAAAATACTCTCGCTTGGCACGATTCGGCTTGACTAAATAACGACGCGACGCAAGCGCAGGAGGTCGTGGATATGATGATACGGAAGTTCACCGGCAACAGCTTCAAGGAGGCCCTTGAGCAGGTGAAATCGGAGCTTGGGGCGCAGGCCATGATATTATCGAGCAGGAGCATCAAGGGCGCCGGTTTCGGCCTTCTGAACAAGCCGATGTTCGAAGTGACTGCCGCAGTGGATGCGGCCGAAGCGGAGGCTCCGGCTTCGTCCGATATGTCTTCGCTCATGCGCGAAATGAAAACAGTGCGCGAGGACATGGTTTTCCTCAAGGAATCACTGGCGTCGATAGTGCCGGGCCTGCGCATCGGCAAGGAAAAAAAGGGTCTCTTTAATCTCCTGGTAAAGCATGGCGTCGACCCCCAATTCGCGGTCGTTCTTCTGGAGCGCTGCAGGGAAACGGTCGAGAGCCTGAAGGCGGCCATTTCGGAGGATGTTAAGGTTCATGACTTCTCCGCTTCCGATGATAGGGGAATCCTTTTCCTTGGGACGCCAGGGGTCGGCAAGACCTCCACGCTCTCGAAGGTTGCGCACATGCTTCGCGGCCGTCATCGAAAATTAAGCCTCTTCACATTCGACGCGGACCGGATCAGCGCATACGCCCATATGAAGGAGCTTTCTCAGGAGTTGAACTGCGACCTCAGAGTGGTTCGCAGCGTCAGCGAACTGCCGCGGTTGATTTATCGAGATATGGAGCGGGGACCGGTTCTTGTAGATACGCCGGGGTACAGCTATCGTGAGTTGCTTGATGAAATAGACGATGTTTTCTCGTCGGGGTTTCCCCTGAAGCGCTGCCTGCTTATGGAAGCATCCATGGAGTCGCATGCGGCAGAGCGCATATGGCAGAATATCGATACCGATCTGATTGATACTATCGGTTTTACCAAGATCGATATCGCTGCTCAATTCGGATCGTTGTACAACCTCAGCCTGCTGAGCGGACGGCCGGTATCGTTCATCACGAACGGCCCGGCAGTGCCGGACGACATCAGGGTGCCGTCTTCCGACTACGTTGCAGGCCTGGTTGTAGGAGGTGCGTGTGCCAACTGAACAGCCGAAAATTATCGCGGTTTCGAGCGGCAAGGGCGGTGTCGGAAAAACGAATTTCGTCGCCAATCTAGCGCTCTTTTATGCCAGCATAAACAAGAAAGTCCTCGTTATGGATGCCGATGTCGGGCTGAGCAATATCGACGTTATTCTGGGGATTGCTCCGAAGTTCAACCTGCGGCATGTGCTCAGCGGCCAGAAGCGGCTGAAAGACATTATTGTTCAGGGTCCGCTCGGTATTACGATAATTCCCGCGGGTTCGGGCGTTCGGGAATTGACGAGGCTGACCGAGGAGCAGAAACTGATGCTCGTGGGTGAACTCGAAGAAGCGGATGTCGATTTTGACGTTTTTCTCATAGACACGGGGGCCGGCATATCGGACAATGTGCTGTTTTTTTGCAGCGCCGCCCAGGAGGTCGTAATCCTGGTTACCCCGGAACCTACATCTATAGCAGACGCTTATGCTATTATCAAGGTGCTGAAGAATGATTTCAGAACGCGGAATTTCCGTCTCATCGTGAATATGGCGCGCACCGAAAAGGAGGCATTCGATACGTTCAGCAAGCTTTCGCTTGTGGCAGACAAGTTCCTTGGTATTCCTATCGATTATCTGGGATTTCTGCCGTACGATCAGAATGTGAAGGATTCCATTATGGCGCAGAAAAGCCACATAGTGATGCATCCGAACAGCCTCTTTGCGAAGAAACTGGCGCAGGTTGCAAAACGGTTGGCAGATCTGCCGCCGGCTGATGCCGCCGGCTCGCTGCAGTTCTTTTTGCGGCGCGCACTGCGTATCGGATAAGGGGGACTCAGGGAGTTAATGGTTTGGTCTGTGACGCAGGAACAAAAGGATGATCTTGTCCAGAAATTTCTTCCCCGCGTTAAGTATTACGCGTCGAAATACTCATTTGCCCTCCCTGCCGGCCTGACGTCGGATGATCTTGTTTCTGCGGGCATTGTCGGTCTGCTGGAGGCGATAGAGCGCTATGACCCGAAGAGAAACGCCTCGCTCAGTACCTTTGCCGATTTTCGCATCAGGGGGGCGATGATTGACGAAATTCGTACGATGCAGTGGGCATCGAAAGACGCCCGTCGCAAGGTCGAGGAGGTGCGTCGCGCTCATGACGAACTGCAGCGCGAACTCGAACGTTCGGTGACGGATGAAGAAGTGGCTGAGCGCCTCGACATCACGCTCGACGAACTCTACAAAACGCAGTCAATGGTCAATACTTTCAACATGATAAGCCTCGACAGTCTGGGCGTCAATCAGGATGGCGAACAGCTCGATATCCTGCAGTGTCTGCCCAATAGGGATGAGCCGGACATCCTTGAGCGTCTGAATCTGAAACACGTAGTCCGGGAGCTTGGAACCGCAATAGAAGAACTGCCCGAAAAGGAGCGGACCGTGCTGACACTTTATTATTACGAGGAACTGACGATGAAAGAAATAGGTAAAGTTCTTTCGGTTACGGAATCTCGTGTCTGTCAGCTGCACGGCAAGGCTCTCATGAAGCTCAGAAGCCGTCTTGAATCCTTGCATGCATAACTAGCAGTACCGCTGCCCTGACTGATTCCTGATTTCCCCCCCCCGAAAGTTTTTCCCGAATATCACGATATATAATTATTACAGCCAGCACTTTTGGAGGTAGACATGCTGAAAAATCTGCCAAAAGTCGTCAAAAGGCTGCATGCTCATGACCCCGCCGTTCGACGAGAAGCGGCAGAGCAGCTTGCAGACGGTGACGATCGGGCCATTTATCCCCTTATTAAAGCGCTCAGCGATCCGAGTGCGGGGGTTCAGGACGCGGCCATGCGTTCCCTTATTGCGATTGGAAGTGAAGTGACCGCATATATGGTGCTTCCACTCCTGCGCGAAGGCACGTACCTCAGGAATACCGCGCTCATAATTCTCACTCGCCTCGGAGGAGTGACGGTGCCGCTCCTGTATTCCCTCCTCAGCGATAAAGATGCCGACATCAGAAAGTTCGCCATAGACCTGCTTTCAGACATTAAGGTTGACGTCGATCGTGATCGCCTGCTTCCGCTTTTACAGGATGAAAATGCGAATGTGCGTGCCGCTACCGCAAAAGCGGCTGGCGAACTCGACTTTCAAGAGGCGATTCCTGCGTTGATCGAAGCGCTGGGTGATGATGAGTGGGTTGCTTTCTATGCGCTCCAGTCGCTGGGGGAACTGGGGGCAAGGATTGCGGCGCCGCATATCGTCGAACTATTGAAAAGTCCCTCCGAAGTCGTGCGCTTCTCGGCTATAGAAACTCTGGGGCGCATCGGAACCGCGGATGTGAGCGAAACCCTGATTTCATATCTCCTGAGCGCCACCGACGACGAACGGGCCGCCATAGTTAAAAGCCTTGTCCAGATTGGCATTACTCCGGCGATGGTAGGTCTGACCGAACACCTGATTCGCATGCTTAAAGAGAGCGATTGGGAAGACAAGGCAATAGCCCTGAGAGGCATCGAGGTGCTCAACGCCAAGGCTGCGGTGCCGGTACTGGTGAATATGATTGGCGAACTCGATCCGGCTATGCCTGATACTGAAGAACGCCATGCAATCATGAGCCGTACCATACTGTCTATTGATGCAGAGTCGGAGCTCATGAAACTGCTTGCCGCGCCAGATCTCAAGTACCGTGGTAGGGCATTCGCGATTGAACTGCTGGGAGAATTGAAAAGTTCCAAAGCGGTGCCGTTGCTTATGGAGCACCTGAAAGCGCTCAGCCGCGACCTGAGACGGGCCTCGGCAGAGGCGCTCGGCGAAATCGGCGAAGCGGAGACCGTGGCTCCATTGCTAGAAACATCCCAGAAGGATGTCGATGCACATGTGAGAAAGGCTGCCATCGAAGCCCTCGGCAAAATCCGTGCGTCTCAGGCTTTTGAACCGTTGCTCGCTCTAATCGGCGTCGAAAAGTATGCAGATATCATCGAAAAGATCGTTGAGGCACTTATTCACATAGATGAAAGCCGTTTTCTGGAGAACCTCGGCTCCTATTCCGGGCTGATTCGCAAAACCGCAGCCCGCATCGTGACCGATGTATCACTTCTCCTGAAACTCGTGGAAGATCCTGAACAGACCGTCAAATATGAGGCCATCAAGGGTCTGGGGAGGCTGGGCTCGTCCGAGGCAATCGACAAACTGACCGAATTCATTGCCGATACGGATGTTGATGTCAGAAAGACTGCCGTTATGTCGCTCGGCGAGGCAAGGGTCTGTTCTGAGGCGCTGTTCCATGGTCTCGGCGACGACGATCCGTGGGTCCGTTTTTACACGGTCAAGGCGATAGCCCTGGCGTGTGATCCCGAAGCAGCGCTCCTGCAGATAGGCAGGGTCCTTGAAGACGATTTTGTCCCCGTTGTGATGTCCGCACTCGATGTTGTTCGCGATATCGGCGGGCAGGAAGCCTACGAACTCCTCTCGCAGCACCGGGAGCATCCGAACGGTGATGTCAGGGGCAGGATAGAGGAGGTGCTTTCGTCGCTATGATAGCTCCGCTGAGTGATGATGTCTTTAAACAGATGCGCGATTTCATCTATGAGCAGAGCGGCATTTTCATTCCCGACAATAAGAAGTATTTTCTTGAAAACCGCCTGGGCAGAAGGGTGCAGGAAAAGAACTTCAAGGCGTATGATGAGTATCTTTATCTCGTCCGATACGGGAATGACAAGGCCGAGCTGACCAAGCTCTTCGACCTCGTTACGACGAACGAAACCTTCTTTTTCCGTGAGCCGCAGCAGTTCGACGTTCTCTGCGGAGATCTGCTGAAGAAGGTTATCGAGGAAAATACGAAGTCGGGCCGCCGCGATATCAAGGTCTGGTCCGCCGCGAGTTCGACCGGCGAGGAGCCTTATACCATATCAATGCTCTTCATGGAGCGGCCCGAACTTGCCTCGTTCCGCAAGGAAATCATCGCATCCGACATCAGTGAGTCTGTTCTTGCCTCCGCAAAGAATGCGGTCTACGGCTCTTATGCAGTCAGAAACGTCCCCCCGGCATTTATGGGCAAATATTTTGCTCCCAGCGACCAGAACTTCAAACTGGCGGAATCGGTCAAGTCCAACGTGCGATTTATGAAGGTGAACCTTGTCAACGACAAAGATGTCCGCGCGATTCGCAGCGTGGACATTATCTTCTGCAGAAACGTGCTTATTTACTTCGACGAGAAGGCGAAGCAGAAGGCACTCGCCCTCATGTATGACGCGTTGCGGCCGGGCGGCTCGCTCATTGTCGGAACTTCCGAGAGCCTGCACAACATTACGCGTGCATTTCGACCGGTGGTCATCAACCGTGTCGTTATCTATCAAAAGGTTTAAGAACTTATTAAGGATAAGGTGAGGAACAAACTATGAAGATACTTGTTGTTGATGATGACAAGACAACCCGAAAGATACTGAGTCTCTATCTGAAGGGGAAAGGATATGAGGTTGCCACTGCCGAGAACGGACTCGATGCCCTGGAAAAGATGGGTACCGAAAATATCAATCTCGTCGTTTCCGACATGAACATGCCGTTCATGGACGGTATTGAGCTGACGAAGACCCTGAAGGCCGATCCGACGTGGGGGCACATACCCATACTCATGGTTACGACCGAGGCGGATGAAGAAGAAAAAAAACGTGCTGCGGCGGCGGGGGTGGACGACTATCTGGTGAAGCCGGCCAATGCTGAGCAGATCTCGAACAGTGTCAAGAAGATCTTGAAACGGATGTTCGCCGGGGGAGGTGATACCGGTGTTTGACTCGAGAATTAAGGTCATGGTTGTCGACGATTTCCCGACAATGCGGCGAATCGTCAAGAACCTGCTGAAGCAGCTCGGCTTCGAAAATATCGACGAAGCTGAAGACGGCGCTGCTGCGCTGACGAAATTACAGGCCGGCGGTTACGGTCTCGTCGTGTCGGATTGGAATATGCCGAACATGGAGGGCATCGATCTGTTGCGCGGAGTTCGCGCCTCGGCGGCTCCTCTTAAGGACATTCCGTTCCTTCTGGTTACTGCCGAGGCCGAAAAAGAGAAGGTTATCGAAGCGATCAAGGCCGGGGTAGACAACTATATCGTCAAGCCGTTTACTGCCGAAGTGCTCAAGGAAAAGCTTGAAAAAATAGCGGAAAGGAAACCGTCGCTGAAGGCAGGAGGCTAATATGGCCGATGAAATGGATGAAATCATAACCGAGTTCGTCACCGAAGCAGAGGAGACGCTTGATCGTATTGACCCGTTATTTGTCGAGCTCGAGAACCGCGGATATGACAAGGAGATGCTGAACGAGATATTCCGCGGTATGCATACCCTGAAGGGCGCCGCAGGATTCCTCGGTTTTCAACAGATCGTCGACGTTGCACACCGCGCCGAAAGTATCATGAAACGGCTTCGCGACAATGGCATTGCCCCGTCCCGGGGGCTGATGGATATTATTCTCACGACCGTCGATATGTTACGAGTCCTTATCGGGCATGTCAAAATACGAGACGGGGTTGAGGAGAATATCTCTGAACTCCTGAAAAGGCTTGACGTTGCCATGGACAGCCCGCTCGATGAATCCCCGCAAACAGTTGCATACGTGCTGCCGGCTTCGAAGGCGCAAGTTCATCCGGCCGAAGAGGTGACGGTTGCGGCAGCGGTTGATGAGATTACCCAGGCAGACGTTGTACAGCCTGAAGCTGTCGAACGAGCGGCCGATGTGCCTGCTGCGCCGAAGGGCGTGCAGAGTGTTGCCGACGAACCGGCCTCGCAGGTTCCGAAGGAGCGTGAAGTCGTTCAGACGCTGCGCGTCGATGTCGATCGCATCGATAAGGTGATGGACCTTGCCGGCGAAATAGTCCTTGCCCGCAACCGTCTGCTGAATCTTGCCGCCCGTCTTGAGCAGACGCATGGCGGCAATGATGCAATCGAAAGCCTTGTCGAGACGACGGGTTTTCTGGATCGCGTGACGTCGGATCTGCAGCTGGCCGTCATGAAGATACGCATGCAGCCGATTCAGAAGGTTTTTTCTAAATTTCCCCGTATGGTGCGCGATCTGTCGAGAACCCTCGGGAAGGATATCGATCTCGAGATTTTCGGTGAAGACACTGAGGTGGACAAGAGCGTCATCGAAAATATCGGGGATCCGATGGTGCATATCATTCGCAACTCCATTGACCACGGACTGGAGGAAAATGCCGAGCGTATCGCAAAGGGCAAGCCGCGTAACGGGCGGATCATTATCAGCGCGACCCAGCACGGCACCCAGATTGTCATTGAAGTGACGGATGACGGGCGGGGAATCGATATCGGTGCGGTCAAACGCAAGGCTGTTCGCAACGGCCTCGTATCGGAAGAGGAAGCAGAGAAGATGCCCGAGGAAGCCGCAATAAATCTGATTTTCCTCCCTGGTTTTTCTACCAAAGAAGTCTCGACCGAATTAAGCGGGCGCGGTGTCGGCATGGATGTCGTGAAGACGAACGTTGCCAAGCTCAACGGATATGTCGAGGTTGTCACCAAAAAAGATATCGGCAGCACGTTCCGTATCAGCCTGCCGCTGACGCTGGCGATTATTCAGGCGATGATGATCCGCATCGGTGATGAGTACTATGCCCTTCCACAGTCCATGATTGAAGAGACGCTCAGGGTAAGGCGTGATGAAATCAAGGATGTTACCGGACAGCAGGTCCTCACGATACGCGGCAAGGTTCTGCCTCTTTTTGTCATGTCGGAGGTGCTGGGCGTTCGATCACAATCAGGCATTCAGCAGGAAAACAGTTATGTGCTTGTGGCTTCCGTTGCAGACAGGCGCTTCTGCATCGCCGTCGATGAATTGCTCGGACAAGAGGAAGTCGTCATCAAGAGCATAA
>Ga0187786_10000300_pt1 | contig 15378 bp, 11 predicted proteins | sample 0815_BV2_10_20_M_FD_132449 | JGI IMG/M metagenome (GOLD analysis project Ga0187786, IMG submission 132449) | Tropical peat soil microbial communities from peatlands in Department of Meta, Colombia - 0815_BV2_10_20_MG | ecosystem: Environmental > Terrestrial > Soil > Wetlands > Peat | place...
ATTTCGCTTCGTCGAGCAGGTCATTGATCTCGGTGAGCAAGTGCTGCGAAAGCCCAAGCATGGTATCGGCCAGCAGCCGGGCGCCGTGGATCGATGTCCCAACTCGAACCAGTTCCGCCGCCGAGACGATACCGGCCAAGGGGGTACGCAGTTCGTGGCTAACGCGAGCCAGCAGGTCGGATTTCGCCCGGCTCTGCGACTCGGCACGGGAGAGTGCCATCTGCAGGCGTTCCATAAGGGGCGCCAGATAGATCGGGACGACGACGATGGGAATCGCAAGTCCCGCCCAAGTGAGGGGGGAAGCCCGCCAATAATCGTCGAGGAAATAGATTATGCAGAATCCTACCAGTGCTGCCATCTGGGAGACGAACATGTAACCTTTTCCGGAACGCGCGCCATAGCCGATTATCGAGAACAAGTAAAACCCAGCGAGCATTGGGGCGGCCTCACTCATCAGCCACATCCCTAGGGTCACAAAAAGCGGGTCTACCACCGCGGTCGCATAGGTGATGGCAGAATGAAGGCGCTCTGGCGAAGACGCTGCCAGCCCGAGGGTCGCGCATGTGTAAAGGACATAGGACCCGACTACCCACTCCAGTCTGGCGGGGATATCGCGATAGAGCAAGAGAATGACACAGCCGATCGCGATGACCGGCAAGGCCACAAGCACCCGCAGGTTGGCCTGTGCTTTCAAGGAATCTCTCAAGGTCTTCTGGGTAGGCACGCCAATCCTTTCGCCATGGCTTTCGCTGGCCAAGTCACTCTAGCTTTGTCGGCCCAATACGGTCGAACTTGATGCCGACGACTTGGTCTTTCAACAAAAATATGGAAGGTCGCGCTTGAACCCTCAAATTTGTCGTCGGAGAGCCGTAAAGATCGATGTCGCCGGTACATCCAGCGCACGTATCAGAAATCCCAAATCCGACTGTGCCAGCTGGTATTAAGTCACACGCATGCCTGGCGGACGCTTTTCAGGAGACCATGGTTCATGAACAAGGCATTTGAATGGAGCTCCGTAAACGTGTCCCTTGTCGGTCATCGTCCAGTCGTGCTGATTGTCGATGACCAGTCCACTAATCTTCACTTGCTGACCGAACTGATCCTTGGCATCGCGCCGGACGCGCAGATATCCACCTTCAATCGGCCATACGACGCGTTGAATTTCGCCGCGGAAAACCATCTCGACCTGGTTCTCACGGATTACCGAATGCCAGAAATGAACGGCATCGGTGTAATCAAGCGGCTGCGTGCCTACCCGCATCTGATCGAATTGCCGATCATCATGGTCACTGCGGTCGAGGACATGGCGATCCGGTACGAGGCCCTGGATGTTGGCGCTAACGATTTTCTGACCCGGCCCATTAATTTGCGGGAGTGCGGCGCCAGATGCCGCAATCTCATCAACATGCGGGGCTACCAGTTGCAGACCCGGCAGCATGCCCAATTCCTGGAAGGAAGGGTTGCCGAGGTACTGGCAAGTGAGCGCGAGCAAAAAATGGCGATGCTCCAGCACTTGGCGCGCGTCGGGGAAATGCGTGATTCGGATACGGGCGAACATCTCGCCCGCATGGCCAAGTATTCGGTGCTCCTGGCCCGGCGCATCGGGCTTAATGACGCCACAGTCCATCTCATATCCATGGCGGCGCCTTTGCACGACCTAGGCAAAGTTGCGATTCCGGACAGTATCCTGTTGGCGCCACGGCGCTTGACACCGGAAGAGTTGGTGATCATGCGCACCCATTCGATGCGTGGTTATGAGATGCTGAGTGGCAGCCGCGCGGATTCCATGCAGATGTCCGCGGATATTGCGCGCCACCATCACGAGCGCTACGACGGGAAGGGCTACCCGGACGGATTGGCCGGTGAAGAAATACCACTGTCGGCCCGTATCGTAGCGATTGCCGACGTTTTCGATGCCTTGATATCAAACAGGCCATACAAGGCTGCCTGGAGATTTGCCGAAGTCCAGGACTGGATGCGTTCAGAGTCCGGGAAGCACTTCGATCCGCTTCTCCTGGAGGTATTCCTAAGCGATCTGCCCGCGCTGGAAGACATCTGGGGCGGCAAGAGCTCGTCGGACTGATTCAGGGAAGATTAGGAGTATCACGTTGGTTTTATATTATTTACATAATACACATTATGCGGCATATTAAATTGTACGAACATCTATGTAAAGCTCCGACCAGATCTTCCCGATTGTCTGATAATACGAACGACAGCAAGGCTCCGCCACGCTACGTTCATGGACATCCAAAACCAGCTTCAACGTCTGCGTCGCTATCGACCCGTCGCCATCGGCTTCGTCGTCGTGATACTCGTGTTCGGCGCGTTCGGGTTCTTGGCCGGTCCGCCGATCGCCCGTTCCTTGTTGATCGATACCATGTCGGAAAAGCTGCATCGTCCGGTATCCATCGGCGCTATCAGCATCAACCCGTATGCCCTGACGGTTCGTGTCGCCGACCTCAAGATTGGAGAGACCGGCGGCGAAACGGCGGGCTTTGACGAACTGTTCCTCAATCTCGGACTGGCATCGATCTTCCGCGCCGCCCCGGTCGTCGAAGAATTCCACTTGACCGGCCCGCGGGTCCACTTGGTGCGCGAAGCATCCGGGCGCTACAACATCTCCGATCTTCTCGACGAATGGCTCAAGCCCAGCGATTCACCGCCATCGCGGTTCTCCATCAATAACATCAGAATCACGGCCGGTCGAGTCGATTTCGATGACAGGCCGGTCGGAAAGCAACATGCGATCACCGATATCAACCTGGCGCTGCCGTTCATATCGAATCTTGCCTATCAGGCCAATACCTTCACTGAGCCGGCATTTTCCGCCTCCATTAACGGAGCGCCACTGAATCTGACCGGCAAGAGCAAGCCCTTCGCCGAAGTGCAGGAAAGCGAACTGAAACTCGACCTCGGCCGCTTTGAACTGGCTCGCTACCTTGCCTATTCACCTGTTTCGCTGCCCTTTGCGATCGCTGGCGGATATATGGATACCGATCTGAGCATACGGTTCCGCAACGACGGCAAGCAACCCGCGACCCTCGGCATCGCTGGCCAGGTGAACCTGCGTGATTTACGCCTTCTTGAGCATGGCGACTCGCCATTGCTGACTCTTGATCAACTCGACATTCCCGTCACCGGCGTTGATCCCCTCAATGGTTACTTCCACTTTGGCAGCATTCACATCGCGGGACTGGAGACATTTCTCCGCGTAGGTCGAGACGGCAGCCTGAACTGGCTTGCTCTGGCCGGCAAGTTGCAGGGTAGCAAGACCACCGCCGAACAGAAGCCCGAACCCACCGGCAAGCCTGTGGAATGGTCGGTTGATGGCTTGCAATTAGCGAAGGCCGCACTCCACTGGCAGGACGACTCCAATCCACAACAGATCGCGGCAAACGTTACCAACATCGAGGGGGCTGTCGGCAAAGTCAATGGCACATTCGCCGAACCAATTGCGGCCGATATCTCCTGGTCCATCGATGCCGCGCCGCATGCCAGCGCGGAGCACTTCGAGATCAAGGATGCCCGTATCGACCTGCCGAAACACAAGATCAACCTTGGCAAAGTCGTCGCGCGCGGCCTCAAGTTAGCGCTGAGGCGGCAGATCGATGGCAGCTTTTCGGGCCTGCGGCCCCCGGCTCTGAAATCGGGCACCCATGCTGCTACCCAGACCAAGGGACGCGAAGACAGCCAGCCGTGGATCGTCGAACTGACCAAGGCCGAGGTCACAGATGCCGGTCTGCGCTTCGATGACAAGGCCGTAACGCCGGCAACGACGCAGGTGCTCGAACTCAACAAGCTGTCCCTGGAGAATTTCAGCACTGCGCCGAAATCATCGGCCAGTCTCACCGTCTCGGCCCGCCTCAACAAGAAGGGAGACCTGCAGGCAAATGGCACATTGCAGGCCGTGCCGTTTGCGTCCCGCCTGAAACTCGATGTGCGCGGCATCGAGCTCCTGCCCCTGCAACCCTATTTCGGCGAAAAGCTCAACGTCACCATCACCAAGGGGCAGGTCGCCGGCAAGGGAGAAGTGACGCTCAATCTGGCCGATAACGGCAGTGTGGGTGCCAGCTATCGCGGACAGGTCACGGTCGGAAATTTTCATAGCGTCGACAAGGCGAACAGTGCCGACTTCCTGACGTGGAAATCCTTCCACTTGGACAAGATTGATCTCAAGGCACTGCCGTTCGCGCTTGCCATCGGCGAGGTAGCCCTGTCAGACTTCTTTGCCAACCTGATCGTCAGTCCGGAGGGCAAGCTCAACCTGCTGCAATTGGTAAAGAAGGATAGCCCGCCCGAGGCCGCAGACTCGAATTCGGCGCCCTCCCCCACACCGCCACCGCTCAGCGCAGCAACCACTCCGCCAACGCCAGTGGTGGAGACTTCGCCACCGCCAATCCGGATCGACCAGGTCACTCTGCAAGGCGGCACGATCAACTTTGCCGACAATTTCATCAAGCCCAATTACTCGGCACACCTGACCGAGATCGGCGGTCGCATCACGGGGCTGTCATCCGCCGCCGATAGCGCGGCCGATCTGGACCTGCGCGGTGCTTACGATGGCGCGCCGGTTACCATCGCCGGCAAGCTGAATCCGCTCGCCGCGGTTGCCTCTTTGGACATCAAGGCCGAGGTGCGCGGTGTCGAAATGACGCCGCTATCGCCCTATGCGGGCAAATACGCCGGCTACGCCATCGAGAAAGGCAAGCTGTCGCTGTTTCTGGGCTACAAGATCGAAAACAACCGGTTGCAGGCGGACAACCGCATCTTCCTCGACCAATTGACCTTCGGCGATAAGGTCGAAAGCCCCGATGCCACCAAACTGCCCGTGCGACTTGCGGTGGCCCTGCTGAAGAACCGCCGCGGCGAGATCGATATCAACTTGCCGATCTCCGGCTCACTCAACGACCCGAAATTCTCCGTCGGCGGCATCATCGTTCAGGTCATCGTTAATGTGATTACCAAAGCCATCACGGCACCCTTTGCCCTGCTTGGTTCCCTGTTTGGCGGCGGCGCGGAACTTTCCCATGTTACTTTCGCCGACGGTCGCGTCACGTTGAACACGGCGATGCTGAAACGGCTGGAGTCTCTGGCCAAGGCGCTCGACGACCGGCCGGCACTGAAGCTGGAGATTACCGGTCGCGTCGATCCGGAAAAGGATCGAGAGGGCCTGCGGCTGGCCACGCTGGAGCACAAGGTGAAGGCACAGAAACTTGCGCAAATGGTTAAGGAGGGCAAGGAAGCCGGCGCCGCGGACGATGTGACGATCGACGACAAGGAATACCTCGCCCTGCTCGAACAGGCATACAAACAGGAGAAGTTCCCCAAGCCACGCAACTTCATCGGCATGGCGAAAACCCTGCCGCGCGACGAAATGGAAAAATTGATGCTGGCCAACGCACCGGCCAGCGACGACGATCTGCGCGATCTCGCTGGCCGGCGGGCCAAGGCGGTGGCGGACTGGCTGGCGGGAACCGGCAAGATTCCGCGAGAACGGATATTCCTGCTACCACCCAAACTAGCGGTTGATGGCAGCGGCCCGAAGGACGCGCCGCTCAGTCGGGTAGACTTTTCGCTGAAGTAGGGCCTGACCGCCGGGTTCAGGAACCGGCATCGTGATCGTGCACGCCGGCGCCGAAAGCGAGTTCCTTGAGCCGAAACAGCTCGTCGCGCGCGGCGGCAGCCTGCTCGAACTCGAGATTCTTCGCGTGTTCCTGCATCGCCTTTTCCAGCCGCTTGATCTCGCGTGCCAGGCTCTTCTCGCTCATAGCTTCGTACTTTGCCGATTCCTGCGCCGCCTTCAGCTCGCGTGCCGCCGCGTCGCTGTCGTAAACACCGTCGATGATGTCCTTGATGCGCTTCGTTACACCCTTCGGCGTGATGCCATGACGGACGTTGTACGCCAGTTGCTTGGTACGGCGCCGCTCCGTTTCGGCGATGGCACGTTTCATGGAATCGGTAACCCGGTCGGCGTACAGGATGGCGGTACCATGCAGATGTCGCGCAGCGCGGCCCATCGTCTGGATCAGGCTGCGTTCCGACCGCAGGAAGCCCTCCTTGTCGGCGTCGAGAATCGCGACCAATGACACCTCTGGAATGTCCAGGCCCTCGCGCAGCAGGTTGATGCCGACCAGCACGTCGAACTGGCCCAGGCGCAGGTCGCGGATGATCTCCACCCGTTCGACCGTGTCGATGTCCGAATGCAGATAGCGGACACGAATGCCGTTGTCGCCTAGAAAGTCGGTCAATTGCTCCGAGAGGCGCTTGGTCAGGGTCGTTACCAGTACCCGCTCCTGCTGCGCAATCCGTCTTTTGATTTCGCTCACAAGATCGTCCACCTGTGTGATGGCAGGGCGGACGATCACTTCCGGATCGATCAGTCCGGTCGGCCTGACCACCTGCTCCACCACCTGTCCTTGGTGCTGGCGTTCGTACTCAGCCGGCGTTGCTGAAACGAACACCGTTTGCGGCATCAGGCGTTCGAACTCCTCGAACTTGAGCGGCCGGTTGTCGAGCGCCGAAGGCAACCGGAAGCCGTAATTGACCAGGTTCTCCTTGCGCGAACGGTCGCCCTTGTACATGCCGCCGACCTGCGGAATGGTTACGTGGGACTCGTCGATGAACATGATGGAATCGGGCGGCAGATAGTCGATCAGCGTCGGCGGTGCTTCGCCCACCTTGCGGCCCGACAGATGGCGCGAATAGTTCTCGATGCCCTTGCAGAAACCAAGTTGCTCCAGCATTTCGAGGTCGAAGCGGGTGCGCTGCTCGATTCGCTGCGCCTCCACAAGTTTCTGTTCCCGGTAGAAAAACTCGCTGCGTTCACGCAACTCCGCCTTGATCGCTTCCACCGCCTTCAGAACGGTCGCCCGCGGTGTAACGTAGTGGCTGGACGGGAAGACGGTGAATCGTCCCAGTTTCTGCCGGGTGTGTCCGGTCAGCGGATCAAACAGCGTCAACGTCTCCACTTCGTCGTCGAACAGCGTGATGCGGATCGCGCTCTCGGCGTTTTCTGCCGGGAATACATCGATGACATCGCCACGCACCCGATACGTGCCCCGGTGGAAATCGATCTCGTTGCGCTCGTACTGCATTTCCGTCAGGCGCCGGATGATGTCGCGCTGGCCCATTCGCTCGCCCTGACGCAGGTGCAGGATCATGCTGTGGTAATCGACCGGGTCGCCGATGCCGTATATCGCCGACACCGTGCAAACGATCACGCAGTCACGGCGTTCCAGCAGACTCTTGGTCGCCGACAACCGCATCTGCTCGATATGCTCGTTGATGCTCGAGTCCTTCTCGATAAACAGATCCCGTGACGGCACGTAGGCTTCGGGCTGATAGTAATCGTAGTAGGAGACGAAGTACTCGATGGCGTTTTCCGGCAGGAACTCGCGGAACTCCGCATACAGTTGCGCCGCCAGCGTCTTGTTGGGGGCCAGCACCAGCGCCGGTCGGCCCAGCCGGGCGATGACGTTCGCCATGGTGTAGGTTTTGCCGGAACCGGTGACGCCCAGCAGCGTCTGGTACGAGAGGCCATCACCAATACCGTCGACGAGCAGGCGGATGGCCTCCGGTTGATCGCCGGCCGGCAGGAACGGCTGATGCAGCCGGTAGGGACTGCCGGAATAGCTAACGATTTGTTCAGGCATCAGAAATTTCGATTGTTGGCGCTATCGGAAGCGACGAAGGTAATCAGATATTATTGCGCGTTTGCCGAAATTTCCCGATCCAGGAGCACTGATGAGCACTTCACTCTTTACCGCCGTCGAAATGGCGCCGCGCGACCCGATTCTTGGCCTCAACGAAGCCTTCAACGCCGAAACCAACCCCAGCAAGGTGAATCTCGGCGTTGGCGTATACTTCGGCGACGATGGCAAGATTCCCCTGCTCACTGCCGTAAAGTCAGCCGAGGCGGCACGCCTCGCGGCACAACCGCCGCGCGGCTACCAGCCCATCGAGGGTACCCCCGCCTACAACGGCGCCGTGCAGAACCTGCTGTTCGGCAAGGATTCCGAGCTGCTGGCCGCCGGCCGCGCCATTACCTGCCAGTGCCTCGGCGGCACTGGTGCCCTCAAGGTCGGCGCCGACTACCTCAAGCGTCTGCTGCCCGACGCCACCGTCTACATCAGCAACCCGAGCTGGGAAAACCACCGCGCCCTGTTCGAGGCCGCCGGCTTCGCGGTCAAGGACTACGCCTACTATGACGCCTCCACGCGCGGCGTCGACTTCGCCGGCATGAAGGCCGACCTGGCCGCCATGCCTGCCAAGTCCATAGTCGTGTTGCACGCCTGCTGCCACAATCCCACCGGCGCCGACCTCACCGTCGCGCAGTGGAAGGAAGTCGTCGCCGCCATCAAGGAGCGCAACCTCGTTGCCTTCATCGACATGGCCTATCAGGGCTTCGCCGACAGCATTAAGGAAGATGCCGCCGCCCTCGACCTGTTCTCCGCCTCCGGCCTGCAATTCTTCGTTTCCAGCTCCTTCTCCAAGTCCTTCTCGCTCTACGGCGAGCGCGTCGGCGCGCTGACCATCGTCACCGCCAGCAAGGACGAGTCGGCGCGCGTTATGTCGCAGGTCAAGCGTGTCATCCGTACCAACTACTCGAATCCGCCCACCCACGGCGGCGCCGTTGTCGCCGCGGTGTTGTCCAGCCCCGAGCTGCGCCAGATGTGGGAAGACGAGCTCGCCGGCATGCGCGACCGCATCCGCGCCATGCGCACCAGCCTGGTCGCGAACCTCAAGGCCGAAGGCGCCCCGAACTTCGACTTCATCAACGTTCAGCGCGGCATGTTCTCCTACACCGGCCTCACCGCCGCCCAGGTGGAAAAGATGCGCGCCGACTACGGCATTTACGCCGTCGGCACCGGCCGTATCTGCGTCGCCGCGCTCAACACCAGGAACATCGGTTACGTGGCCAAGGCCATCGCCGCTGTACTGAAGTAAGTCGTTCAAGAACGAACAAGGGCGTCTGGTTTATTGCGGGCGCCCTTGTTCGTTGACGCTTAGCCGGCTCAGCGAGCGGCTCTCAGTTCCGGATCGGCGGCACGGCCGGAGATTGCCACCGGAGAACGGATTACGCTGGCGCTGCTGCGCATTTCGACGCTCGCCAGGCCTGAAATGGCGGCATTCTCCTGCCGGGAAACAGTCACCTGTCCTGAGGCCTGCATCAAGCCCGAGGAAAGCCGCAAGCCGTTGAGCCGGACCGCGCGGGCATCCGACGAGAACACACCGGACAGTCCCTCGAAGCCCGTGCTGCCACCGCGCACCACACCGCTTGTCCTGCCTGACGACCTGAGCGCACCCGCGAGATCGATGCGTCGCAGACTGCCGCGAACCACCTTGAAGGTACCTTCCGTGCGTAGCGCTTCGCCAAGGAGATTGAGCGCCGGGGCATTGGCGGCGACAAGCATCCTGACGCTTGCCTCGCCTTCGATGAGGGATGGTCCGCCCAGAGCATCCAGCAGTTTGCCTGACGCAACGTGCTGCAATTCAAGATTGATGGTCATGCGGGCTTCCTCGTGATCCCTCACGACCATCCCGCTGCCGCTGAACAGGCCGTCGTAGGCGCGACCTTCCAACTTGTCGATCGCGAAGCGTCCGGGCGTGAGTTGCCCATGGAGTTCAATAGCCGAGAACACCAGTCGTGGGCTGAAAGGCGCCTTCCACTCGTTCGCGACGACCGACAGCGACAGACCGTTCGGGCCGGGTACCGCCTCGGCTCGGAAATCGCCTGCATTCGGTCGTACAACAAATTTGGTCAGACCGTGCTGGACATCGAGTTCGGCGCGTCCTGCCAGGCCATCCAGCGACCCCCGGCCGAAATCGAGCGAGAGATCATCTACGTCAAGCCGCCGGATCGCGGAATTGCTCATGCCGGAAGGCTGAAACCAGCGGGAAATCCGCCCTAACCCGGCATCCTTGATACGAAGCCCTTCGACTCTTACTTCGCGGTACTGGTGGTCGCCGGTGAGCGAACCCAGTTCCGGCGCCAGACGCACAACCTCGGCAGTCGCATAGGTCGTAGCGCCGACGTTGACGTGTTCCAGAATGATGACAGGCAACGGTACGAAGCTGACGTGCAGATTGCCGATCGTCACTACGTCATCGAGCGCTCGGGAAAGACGCTGTTCGAACTGAGGACGATATTCGTCATACGGATAAAGCACCACGCGCAGTACGGCGAGAACCACGGCACCGGCAACTGCCATGGCCACGAGCGAACCAAGTTTGACCCGGGCCTTGCGTCCAGGAAGGCGGACTGGGGCAGACTGGATATCAGGGCTGTCTTCCTCACCGTAGGCCTTTTCGTATATGGCTTCTTCCTGCGCCTGCACGCGCCGCTGTCGCCGGGATGCCCACCAGGCCGCGACCGATGCCGGCAACGACTTCCGCGCCGGCGGCAGTGACATCGATTGCTCGCGCGGCCGCGTGGTGTTCTCCGTCATGCCGGAATCGACTGCCACTTCCTTGTCGAATACCGTAACGGCCGCCAATGAGTGCTCCCGTGCTTCTACGGCGACGGGCACCTCCTCAGTCAGTGTTGGCGGGCCGCCCATGCTCTGCGCCATCCTCGCAGCATGCGCGTCCAGCGACTCGATCAGATCCATCTGCAGAAGTTCGGCCAGCGCCGATTCGACCATCGCCGCATCGCCGGTCTTCTGTTTAAGCGCAGCGACGTCGGCAAACCCGTCGACAAGGATCAGAACCATGCGCAGATTGCGCTGCACCAGTCGCGTCCGTTCGCGCACGGCCTCGTCGCCCGCGGCCGTCTTGAAGAAAATCAGATCGTCGTTCATCCTCGCTTGACGGTTCGAGCCGAAATGTCTAATATCCGCGCCTCTTCAGTTCCCCGATAGCTCAGTCGGTAGAGCGACGGACTGTTAATCCGCAGGTCCCTGGTTCGAGCCCAGGTCGGGGAGCCAAAAGAATAACAAAGAATCAACGATATAGGCCACTCTCGAGTGGCCTTTTTCTTTGGTATTTCCTGCATCAAGGCGCATTTTTCTGGCAGCTTTTTTGTGTTGTTCACTTGCCACGATAGCGGATGATAACCGAATAGGTTTCTGGTGAAGAACCTGTGAACATAGAGAATTCATGCTCAAACTAACCAATATTGATCTGACGACAGACCATTCTGCTGCGCGCTACGTAAAAACAGAAATCGTCATCGTCACATTCGCCCGACAGGACGGCGAGTTGGTTAGCCTTGAAGGCCCGAACCGTTACCGGATAGGAGATGCCCTGATTACCGGCACGACCGGCAGTCGGTGGAGTGTTTCTCGTCACCGCTTTGACATGAAGTATCAGGCTGTTCCGCCCACCTTGGCTGGGGCAGATGGTCGCTACGAAGCGAGACCGATACCGGTTCTCGCCAAGCAAATTTCCGAGTTCTTCACCGCAGAACGTTCAGCCGGCGGTGATGTCCTTCGTGGAAATGCTGGAGATTGGCTGTTGCAATATGGGCCAGGGGATTTTGGGGTCGCCGAACACCACCGATTCATGCAGGTCTACAGGAAAATTGGGTAGCCAAATGGATTTCCGGTGAAAACTCTGTCTCAGCCTGGCTACCGAATGCCCACCCTCCTCGCCCGCCTTGAGCCTCTTGTCTACCGGCTGGCTGCCTATTTTGTCCTGTCTGTACTCGACGATCCGGCAGTGCTGGCGATGGCGTTTTGTTGATGGACGCGCCTGAATAAATTCTAGGCGTACTGCGGCGCGAAATCCGTTTCCGGCTGCTCGCTGGGGCCCTTTTCACCCCAGTAGGGCGATATCTTGCGCAACTGGGCAATGATGGGCGGCACGGCGGCAATCACCCGATCGACCTCGGCTTCGGTGTTGTAGCGCGACAGCGAGAAGCGGATGGTACCGTGCGCTGCGGTGTAGGGAATGCCCATCGCGCGCATGACGTGCGAAGGCTCCAGCGAACCCGAGGTGCAGGCCGAGCCGGACGAGGCGGCGATGCCCTGCTTGTTCAGGAGCAGCAGGATCGCCTCGCCCTCGACGAACTCGAAGGCGATGCTGGCGGTATTGGGCAGGCGGTTGGCGGTATCGCCGGTGGCGAAGGCTCGCGGCACCTGGGCCAGGATGCCGACCTCCAGCTTGTCGCGCAGGCGCTTCACCTCGGTGTTCTCGAAGGCCATGTGTTCCTTCGCCTGGGCGCAGGCAACGCCCAAGCCGACGATGGACGCCGAGTTCTCGGTGCCGGCTCGCCGGCCGCGCTCCTGATGGCCGCCGCGCAGGAAGGGACGGAAACGCAGGCCACGCCGCAGGTACAGCACGCCGATGCCCTTCGGCGCATGCAGCTTGTGGCCGGAGAGCGAGAGCATGCCGATCGTGCTGTTCTTCAGGTCGATGGGCACCTTGCCGACCGCCTGCACGGCGTCGGTGTGGAACATCACGCCGGCTTCATGCGCCATTCCGGCCATCTGCTCGATGGGGAAAATGGTGCCGGACTCGTTGTTGGCCCACATCGAGGTAACGAGCGCGATACGCGGCGAGAGCAGGGCCTTGTATGCGTCGAGATCGAGGCGGCCGCGCTTGTCGACCTTCAGGCGATGGATGGTGACGCCTTCCTTCTCCAGTTGGTCGCAGACCGACAGGATGGCCGGATGCTCGACGACTGTCGTGATGATGGCATTGCGCTCGGGCTGGGCCTTGAGCGCCGAGTAAATGGCGGCGGAGTTCGACTCGGTGCCGCAGGAGGTGAATACGATTTCCGAATCGTGCTCGGCGCCGAGCAGCTCCTGCACGCGGGCACGCGCTTCCTTGAGCGCTTGGCCGACCTTGTTGCCGAAGCTGTGCATCGACGAGGCGTTGCCGAACTGTTCGGTGAAGAAAGGCAGCATGGCCTCGACCACGCCCGGGTCGCAGGCCGTCGTCGCGTTGTTATCGAAGTAGATGGGTTTCATGTCAGTGGCCCCTCAGTGCCCGGTGGGCTTGTGCTGGCTGACCGGCAGTACGCGCACCATCTCGTTCAGCGCCTCGACGAGCTTCGACTGGATGCCGCCCAGCGTCGCCTGTTCCATCATGCAGCCGTGACAGGCGCCCTGCAGCTTGACGTAGATGTTGCGGCCCTCGACCTCGACGATCTCGATGTCGCCGTGGTCGCGCTGCAGTTGCGGGCGGATCTCCTCGATCACTTCCTCGATCTTGCGCATGCGCTGGTAGTTGGTCAGCTTGGGCTTGCCATTGACCAGGGCAGGCTTGGCTTCGACCACCGGCGCGGTGCAGCGCTCGCCGGCCACTTTGGTCAGGATTTCCTCGATGCCCTCGTGGCAAGTGGCGCAGCTGCCGCCGGCCTTGGTGTAGTTCGTGATCTGCTCGACCGTCGACAGGTTGTTGGCGCGTATCGTTTCCTCGATCAGCACGGCGTCTATGGCGAAGCACTTGCAGACAAGCGCGCCCTCCTCGTGGTCGTCCTTCCACACTTCGCCGCGGTAGTTGGCGATGGCCGCATGCAGCGCCTCACGCCCCATCACCGAGCAGTGCATCTTCTCGGGCGGCAGGCCGTCGAGGTAGTCGGCGATGTCCTGGTTGGTGACTTTGAGTGCCTCGTCGAGCGTCTTGCCCTTGACGATCTCAGTCAGCGCCGAGCTCGACGCGATGGCCGAGCCGCAGCCGAAGGTCTGGAAGCGCGCGTCGGTGATGCGCTCGCTCTCGGGATCGACCTTGAGCATCAGGCGCAGCGCATCGCCGCACGAGATAGAGCCGACGTCGCCGACGCCATTGGCCTCGTCAAGAACGCCCGAGTTGCGCGGGCTGAAGAAGTGTTCCTTGACCTTTTCGGAATAGTCCCACATGGCGCGCTCCTAGAAGCTGAAAGACTTGCCACAGCCGCAGGCGGCCTTGGCGTTGGGGTTGTCGAACTTGAAGCCGCTCTCGGTCATGGTGTCGATGAAGTCGATGGTCAGGCCATTGACCAGCGGCCTGGTGACCGGGTCGACGAACATCCTGATGCCGCCGACCTCGATGGTCGTGTCGTCCGCACCCGCTGTCGCGACCAGCCTCACGCCGTACTGGTAGCCGGAACAACCGCCTCCGGCGACGGACACGCGCAGGCCGGCGACCGGGGTTTCGGAAAACTTGATGAAGCGCTTGATGGCCTTTTCGGCACTCGGTGTCAGTTGGATCACGGCTCTCTCCTTGGGGAAGGTCTACCAAGGAAGTGCAAAGCCCGTGCCACGCGCTCCGGAATATGAAAACGCTTTGGCGGCAGTGACTTGGCTTGGGAAACCGCTTGTCGCAAACGCGACAAGTCAGCCGATCAGAACTTCGTAGGCGTTGCGAAGCAGTGCGAGTTCGACCGGCGGCAGGCCGCGCGCCTCGGTGATGGCGACGAAACGGCCGCCGATGGCTTCCGCCGCCGCGAAGGGGGGATCGATGCTGGTGAAGCCGGCCAGCAGCACCGGCACGACGCCGTCGACGGTATCGACGTCCATCCGGAAATCGGCGACGACCTCAAGCGAACCGGCGGGCAGCGCCATGCGTTCCTCGGCAACAGTCAATGGCCCACGGGCCAGCACCGTGTCGGGGAAGCGCAGGAAGCGCGTGCGCGCGCTGGTCTTCTGCTTGTGGAACAGAATCAGCCGCGGCGCAGCGCCACTCATCACCACATGTCCGCCGGCGCGCGCAGGCGCTCGACCGGCTTGTCGCCGAGCAGGTGCTCGTCGAAAATGGCCGCGACGTCGTCCTTGCTGATGCCCGAGTAGAACACCCCCTCTGGATAGACGAGCACGTTCGGTCCCTGGCCGCAGGGGCCGATACAGCCGCAAGGCGTGACCATCACCTTGTCGAAGCACTGGCGCTGCTGGAACTGGAACATGAACTCGTCCACCACCTCGGCGCAGCCGTTCTGGCCGCAGGAGCCGCGCGGATGCCCCGGCGGCCGCTGCGTCGCGCAGACGAAGACATGCTTCTGCGGTCTCGGCATGCGCTTACGCCTCGACGAACTTGAAGCAGCCCTTCGGGCAGGTGCGGCCGCAGGCGCCGCAACCGATGCAATCCATCGCATTGTGGACGACCATCATGGCCTTGGCGTCCTCGTCGTCCCAATCGTCGTCGACCTCGTCGTCGCCGCGGTCCTGCAGGGTCAGTACATCGCGCGGACAGACCTTGAAGCAGCGGCCGCAGCCGATGCAAACCTTGGAGTCGATGGACTCCACATAAACCGGGGTCCAGGGGGTACCGCCCCGGGTAACGGCAGCAGCGGCAGTCATGGTGTCATCCTTTCTGCAAAGTGGTCAAACGTGAATTCGCTTCCGCCCAGGCGCGGCAGGCATCGAAGGTCGATTGCGCCAGCGCCGGGATTTCCTCGTAGGCGGCGGGCAGCCGCTCCTCGACCAGGTCGTGCATCTGGCCGGCCCATTCGCTGGC
>Ga0187786_10000301_pt1 | contig 15364 bp, 12 predicted proteins | sample 0815_BV2_10_20_M_FD_132449 | JGI IMG/M metagenome (GOLD analysis project Ga0187786, IMG submission 132449) | Tropical peat soil microbial communities from peatlands in Department of Meta, Colombia - 0815_BV2_10_20_MG | ecosystem: Environmental > Terrestrial > Soil > Wetlands > Peat | place...
CCATGGACAAGGAGCTTCGCTTCGCCATCCGTGAAGGCGGCCGGACCGTGGGTGCGGGCGTCATCACCGAAGTAATCGAGTAAATGCGGATTTCGGATGTCTGTTCTTAATTCCGAAATTGAAATTCAGGAAAGGGTAATGAAATGCGGGAAATCATCCTTCTCGCTTGCGGTGTGAGCAAGCGTAAGAACTATTCGACGATGAAGAACAAGCGGAATACGCCGGACAAGCTGAACCTGAACAAGTACTGCCGGTTTTGCCGTAAACATACAGCGCACAAGGAAACCAAGGCTTAGCACGAAGCCGCAGGCAAGGATACAGGCCAGTAGCTCTAATTGGTAGAGCTCCGGACTCCAAATCCGGCTGCTGGGGGTTCGAGTCCCTCCTGGCCTGCCATTTATTTTGGAACTCCGTGTACAGAAAGGCTCGTCATGTTTAGGAAAATCACCGAGTTTCTGCAGGAAGTCAAACTTGAGTTTAAAAAGGTCGTCTTCCCGACGCGGAAAGAGGTCATCGGCTCCACGTGGGTCGTTATCGTTACCGTGCTGATCTGCGCGGTATTCTTGGGATTGGTCGACCTTACGCTCGGGAGAGTCATGACATCGGTCTTTTTCAACAAATAATACTTATTGAGAATACTATGCCGATGAACTGGTACGTTGTTCATACATATGCGGGTTTTGAAAACAAGGTAAAGGCCACCATTCTGGAGACGGTCGCGAAACTCGGGCTGCAGGAAAAGATCGGCCAGATCCTTGTTCCCACGGAAGAAGTGTTGTCCATCAAGGCCGGGAAGAAGCGCAAGTCGCAGCGGAAATTCTTTCCCGGTTACATTTTGGTTGAGATGGAGATGGACGACAATTCCTGGCACATCATCAAGGAAACGCCGAAAGTGACCGGATTCGTGGGCGGCAACACGAATCCCACGCCGCTTTCCGATGAGGAAGTCAAAACCATTCTCAAGCAGACCGAGGAGGGCGCAGTCGCCCCGACCCAGCCGAAGCATGCGTATCAGAAAGGCGACCGCGTCAGGGTCATCGACGGCCCCTTCAGCAGCTTCATCGGCACCGTGGAAGACGTCAACCCTGCGCACGGGAGGCTGCGCGTCATGGTGAGCATCTTTGGACGTTCGACGCCCGTGGAGCTTGAGTTCCTTCAGGTGGAGCGGGAAAAGGAAACGAAATAGCGCCGCGCGAGCGTTGTCAAGCGCGTCGATGTGATGGAAAATAAATATTCAGGAGCAGATTGATGGCTAAAGAAATTACCGCAAAAATCAAGTTACAGGTTCCCGCAGGCAAGGCAAATCCTGCCCCGCCCGTCGGACCCGCGCTGGGGCAGCACGGTGTGAATATCATGGAGTTCTGCAAGGCGTTCAATGCCAAGACCCAGAAGATGGGGGAGACCATTGTCCCCGTCATCATCTCCGTCTATTCGGACCGGTCGTTCACCTTCATTACGAAGACCCCCCCGGCTGCCGAGCTCCTGAAAAAGGCGGCAGGTATTATCAAGGGATCCGGCACGCCGAACAAGGACAAGGTCGGCAAGGTGACGAAGGCGCAGATCAAGGAAATCGCCCAGACGAAGCTTCCTGATCTGAATGCGGCCAGTGTGGAATCAGCCATGCGCATGATCGAAGGATCGGCGAAAAGCATGGGACTGGAAATAGTCGAATAGCAAATTGAATCATGCTTGATGCGGGAGGCTGACAACAGCCGTTCGGACCGCAAGGAGGAATCATGGCAGGGAAAAAGTTTAAAGCAGCGGCTGCACTGGTGGACCGGACAAAACTTTACAGCGTCGAGGAGGCGATCGGTCTCGCGAAGAAGACGGCGCATACCAAGTTCGATGAAACCGTGGACCTCGCAATCCGGCTGGGCGTCGACCCCAAACAGGCGGACCAGATGGTTCGCGGAACGGTTGTCCTGCCGCACGGAACAGGAAAGAAAGTCCGCATCCTTGTTTTTGCCAAGGGCGAAAAGGACAAGGAAGCCCGGGATGCGGGGGCCGATTATGTTGGCGCAGAGGACATGGCGGACAAGATTCAAAAGGAAAGCTGGACCGATTTTGATACCGTCGTGGCAACGCCGGACATCATGGGATTGGTCGGCCGCCTGGGCAAAGTGCTCGGCCCCCGGGGACTCATGCCGAATCCGAAAACCGGCACCGTCACATTCGATGTGGCCAAAGCGATCAAGGAAATCCGCGCCGGTAAAGTCGAGTACCGCGTGGAAAAAGCCGGCATCATACACGTTCCGGTGGGAAAAGCCTCCTTTGATGAAACGAAGCTCACGGACAATGCCAAGGCAGTGCTCGAGTCCATCCTGAAGGCAAAGCCGTCGTCGAGCAAAGGCAAGTACCTGAAGAGCGCTGCAGTGTCTACCACGATGGGGCCGGGCATAAAAATGGATCCGGCTCAGATCGAAAAATTGATTTAGCAGAACAAAGGTCGGCCCCGTGAAGCAGGGGTGTGGTCCGAGACAGCGGGTACCGGCGGCTGAAACAGAAGCCCCGGTTTAATTCCTTACAAGGAACCTGCCGAGGCCGGGATCGGAAACGAACAGTGGTGTATGCGCCGCTTTCTTTCAGGATTCCCGGGACGGTCATCGGGAACTCTTGAAAGAAAGGAGGACAGCATTGAACAAGGACGAGAAAAAAGAAACAATCGACGAACTGCACGAGAAGTTCTCGCGTGCGAAAACAGCGGTCATCACAGGGTACAGTGGGATCAACGTTGAGCAGATAACCGAGCTTCGCTCCAAGCTGCGCCAGGCGAAAGTTGAATACCGCGTGGTGAAAAACACGTTCGCGCGCAAAGCGGCGGAAGGCACCGGCCTTGCTCCCCTGAAAGATCACTTCGTCGGACCAGTGGGCATTGCCCTGGGGTACGACGATGTGATTGCGCCTGCAAAGGTGCTCTCGGATTTCAATAAAACGCAGGCCAAACTGCTGCTCAAGATCGGCGTGCTCGACGGAAAGCTGCTTCAACCGGCAGACATCAAGGCGCTGGCAAACCTGCCGTCTCTCAATACCCTCCGCGGAAAAATCATCGGGCTGCTCCAGGCGCCTGCATCGCGGATAGTCGGCGTATTGCAGGCCCCTGCCGGACAGCTCGCCAGGGTGCTGAAGGCAAAAGCGGAGAAAGCGTAAGGCGCAAGAAAAACGCGCCCCTCCGGGGGATGCGTATCTTAAAAGTGTATACTTATCAGGAGGAAGAGAATCATGGCGGATTTGGCAAAGATCGTAGATGAACTCAGCAGCCTGAGTGTATTGGAGGCCGCGGAGCTGAGCAAAATGCTCGAAGAAAAGTGGGGCGTATCAGCAGCTGCGCCCGTTGCAGTAGCGGCAGTCGGTGCGGCCGGCGGCGGTGCTGCAGCAGCGGCCGAAGAGAAGACGGCATTCGACGTCATCCTGGCAGCAGCCGGCGCGCAGAAGATCAACGTGATCAAGGTGGTGCGCGAGCTGACCGGCCTCGGCTTGAAGGAAGCAAAGGATCTGGTCGAGGGCGCGCCCAAGCCGGTGAAGACCGGCGTGTCTAAGGAAGACGCCGAAGGTATGAAAAAGAAGCTGACCGAGGCAGGCGCAACCGTCGAGGTCAAGTAATCAAGCTTCTTCACAGCAGTGTCAGTCAAGTCCTTGCCCTCCGGCACCGCCCGGAGGGCAGAGGACTTTTTGCGTTTATGGATACTGGTTGTTTATTTGACGTTTCAGCAGGGTGGCAGCGCAATCCATGCAGAATGAACAGCGCAGAAAGTATTCCTCCGGGATAGTAAGCCGGCTGAGTCTCTGCGTTATTCAGTCCGCATCGAACTCCGGCAAAGGGGTGTGAACATGTCCAAGGAAAAAAGAGAGCTTGTCCGCGTCAGGAAGGATTTTTCCAAAATCCCGACGATTTTGGAAATTCCCGATCTTATCGAAATCCAGAAAAAGTCCTATGATTACTTTCTCCAGAAGGACGTCTCGTCCGACAAGAGAAAAGACATGGGACTCCAGGCTGCGTTCAAAAGCGTATACCCCATCTATGATTTCAATGAGACCGCCATGGTCGACTATCTCGGCTATTCACTCGGCGATCCCAAGTACAGCATCTGGGAGTGCCTGCAGCGCGGGGCGACCTACGCCGCGCCGCTCAAAATCAAAACGCGTCTTGTTTTCTTCGAAAAGGACGAACAGACGGCCACGAAGCGCGTCAAGGACATCAAGGAGCAGGAGGTCTATGTCGGCGATCTGCCGCTCATGACCGAAACCGGCACGTTCATCGTGAACGGCACCGAGCGCGTCGTCGTCAGCCAGCTCCACCGTTCTCCGGGCGCATTCTTCACGCACGACAAGGGAAGGACCCATGCGAGCGGCAAGATCCTCTATTCTGCGCGCATCATCCCGTACCGCGGTTCGTGGCTTGATTTCGAATTCGACGTTAAGGATATCGTGTACGTCCGGATCGACCGGCGGCGCAAGATCCCGGCCACTATCCTGCTCAAGGCCTTCGGCTACTCCAACGAGGACCTGCTGCGCATGTACTATCCCGTGGAAGATATCCGCATCAAGAAGGAAGGCTTCACGCGCAGCATTCACCCGGACGTGCTCACCGGCATGAAAGCGCCGATCACGATTACCGACAAGAATACTCGCGAACAGATCGTGAAGGAGGGAGCGAAGATCACCCGCGTGGCCATCAAGAAGATGGAGGCTGCGGGCATCACGGAAATTCCCATCACCCGCGAGGAGCTGATCGACCGAATCGTATTGCGGGACGTGATCGATTCGGAGACGGGAGAGGTGCTCCTGCCCGCAAATGAAAAAATAACCGAAGCCTTCCTGGACCGGATTGCCCAGACAAAGATCGAGAAGATGGAAGTGCTGTACATGGACGGCATCCACGTAATCGCCGCGATCCGCGACACGCTGCTGTCGGACAAGGTGATGACGTCGGACGAGGCGCTGCTCGAGATCTACCGCAAGATGCGGCCCGGAGAACCGCCGACCATCGAGATGGCGAGGAATCTTTTCCAGGGCATGTTCTTCAACGCAAAGCGCTACGACCTGTCGCCCGTGGGCAGGCTGAAGCTGAACAAGAAGCTCAAACTCGATGTTTCCATCGAAAAGACCACGCTTACGGCGCAGGATGTGGTTGAGGTCATCCGCTACCTCGTGAACCTCAGAACCGGCAGGGGTGAGGTAGACGATATCGATCATCTCGGCAACCGCCGCGTGCGTTCCGTGGGCGAGCTGCTTGAAAACCAGATCCGCGTGGGCTTGGCCCGCATGGAGCGGGCCATCAAGGAGCGCATGAGCCTGCAGGACATCGACACGCTCATGCCGCACGACATTATCAATCCGAAGCCCGTGATTGCCGCGATCAAGGAGTTCTTCGGGTCGAGCCAGCTCTCGCAGTTCATGGACCAGACGAATCCGCTTGCGGAAATCACGCATAAGCGCAGGCTCTCGGCCCTCGGGCCCGGCGGTCTGACCCGCGAACGTGCGGGATTTGAAGTGCGCGACGTGCACACCACGCACTACGGCAGGATCTGTCCCATTGAGACGCCGGAAGGTCCGAACATCGGTCTCATCGTGTCGCTCGCAACCTTCGCACGCGTGAACGATTACGGCTTCATCGAGGCGCCCTACCGCCAGGTCAAGGCCGGGAAGGTTACGGATGAAATAGAATATCTTTCGGCCGTGGACGGCGAAAATTATGTGATTGCGCAGGCGAACACGCCGATCGACAGCCGCGGCAGGATGGCCGTGGACAGCGTGTCCGCGCGCGTGGGCGGCGAATTCAAACTCGTGTCCGCAGAGGAAGTCCAGTTCATGGACGTATCGCCGAAGCAGATCGTATCGGTCTCGGCAGCGCTCATTCCGTTCCTCGAAAATGACGATGCGAACCGCGCCCTCATGGGCTCGAACATGCAGCGCCAGGCTGTGCCGCTGCTCAGGCCCCAGGCACCGGTCGTGGGCACGGGCATGGAGCGCGTAGCCGCACGCGATTCGGGCGCCATCGTGTCAGGCAAGCGCGACGGTATCGTCGAGGGCGTGGATTCCACGCGCATCACGGTCAAGGGAGAGGATGCGAAGGGCCGGACCGTGATCGACACGTATCCGCTTACGAAGTTCTACCGCTCGAACCAGAACACCTGCATGAATCAGAAACCGATCGTGCGCCTGGGCGACAAGGTGAAGAAAGGCCAGGTCATCGCCGACGGCCCGGCGACTGATCTCGGAGAGCTCGCCCTGGGCCAGAACGTGCTCGTGGCGTTCATGCCCTGGAGCGGTTATAACTATGAAGACGCCATCATCATTTCCGAGAAACTCGTAAAGGAGGACCGTTACACGTCCATCCATATCGAGGAGTTCGAGATTGAAGCGCGCGACACGAAACTCGGCAAGGAAGAGATCACCCGCGACATTCCGAATCTCGGCGAAGAGACGCTCCGGAACCTCGACGAGAACGGCATCATCCGCATCGGCGCCGAGGTCATGCCCGGCGACATCCTGATTGGCAAGGTGACGCCGAAGGGAGAGACCCAGCTTACCCCCGAAGAAAAGCTCCTCCGGGCCATCTTCGGCGAAAAGGCCGGAGACGTGCGCGACGCGTCGCTCTACGCACCTCCGGGCATCGAAGGCACGGTCATCGACGTGAAGGTTTTCTCGCGCAAGGGAGAGGACAAGAACGAACGACTGAAGACCCAGGAGAGCGAAGAGATTTCCCGGCTCCAGAAGGAGTACCAGGACGAGGTGCGGGCGGCAAAGGAAGACCGGTACAAGCGCATTCGCAGGCTCCTGAGCGGAAAGACCGCTGCAGACAAGGTGGTCAACTCCAAGACCGGCAAGACCGAGCTCGCCAAGGGCAAGAAGATCACAGCCGACATCCTGGACAAGATCCCGGAAAAAGACCTTGCGAAAATCAAAGTCGAGTCCGAGGAGTATCCCGCGAAGCTGCAGGAGATTCTCGACAGCTCGGAAAACCAGCTCAGCATTCTTGAAGCGATGTACGACGAGAAGATCGGCAGACTCAAGCGCGGCGACGACCTGCCTCCGGGCGTGGTCAAGCTCGTGAAGGTCTATGTGGCAATGAAGCGTAAGCTCTCCGTGGGCGACAAGATGGCCGGACGCCACGGGAACAAGGGCGTCGTCTCGCGCATCGTTCCCGAGGAAGACATGCCCTACCTTCCGGACGGCACCCCGGTTGAGATTGTGCTGAATCCGCTCGGCGTGCCCTCGCGCATGAACGTGGGGCAGATCCTCGAAACGCACCTCGGCTGGGCAGCCAAAGCCCTCGGGCTCCATGTCGCCACGCCGGTGTTCGACGGCGCGTCCGAAGACCGTATCAAGGCCATGCTGAAGGAATCGAAGCTATCGCCCACCGGCCAGTCTCAGCTGTTCGACGGCAGGACCGGCAATCCCTTTGACAAACCGGTGACCGTGGGCTACATGTACATGCTGAAGCTGCATCACCTGGTCGACGACAAGCTGCATGCGCGCTCCATCGGCCCCTATTCACTGGTGACGCAGCAGCCCCTGGGCGGCAAGGCCCAGTTCGGCGGCCAGCGGCTCGGTGAGATGGAAGTCTGGGCTCTCCAGGCGTATGGAGCCGCATACTGTCTCCAGGAGTTCCTGACGGTCAAGTCCGACGACGTATCGGGACGCGCCAAGATCTACGAGGCAATTGTGAAGGGCGAGAACACCCTTGAACCCGGCCTCCCCGAGTCGTTCTACGTGCTCATCAAGGAGCTCCAGAGCCTCTGCCTCGATGTGGAAGTCATCGAGCGCAAAAACGAGAAGGAACGCGTGATCGGGCTGGAGAAGATGTCGTCGGCAAGATAGAAAAATGACATGACATAGACCTGAGAGGATGCGGTGTGTCCCATAAGGTCTATACGGAGGTTTCCCGTGGAAGATAATCAAATCTCGGAAAGCAAAGCCAGAGCGGAAGTCATGAGCCTGTTCGAGAAGCCAAAGGACATCAGTTTTGATGCCATGCGGATCAAGATCGCCTCACCGGACCGAATCAAAGAGTGGTCCTTCGGTGAGGTGAAAAAGCCGGAAACGATCAACTACCGGTCCTTCAAGCCGGAGCGCGACGGTCTTTTCTGCGCAAAGATCTTCGGCCCTATCAAGGACTGGGAATGCCTCTGCGGCAAATACAAACGGATGAAGCACCGCGGCATCGTATGCGACAAGTGCGGTGTTGAGGTGATCCAGTCCAAGGTGCGGCGCGAGCGCATGGGCCATATCGAGCTGTCATCGCCCGTGGCCCACATTTGGTTCCTCAAAGGATTGCCGAGCCGCATCGGAACGCTGCTCGACATGACACTGCGGCAGCTCGAGAAGGTGCTTTATTTTGAGGGGTATGTAGTCGTTGACCCGGGTGAGACGCCACTCAAGCATAAAGAGCTGCTCACGGAGGAGAAGTTCCGCAAAGGGCAGCAGGAATACGGGCCGACGGCATTCAAGGCGGGCATGGGCGCGGAGGCGATCCGGGATATGCTCAAGGCCATCGATCTCGAAACGGAGTCCGAGGACATCCGCAAGAAGATCGAGACAGCCACGTCCATGGCGACGAAGAAAAAACTGACCAAGCGGCTCAAGGTCATCGAGGCATTCCGCAAATCAGGCAACAAGCCTGAATGGATGATCCTCGATGTCATTCCCGTCATTCCGCCGGAGCTGCGCCCGCTCGTTCCGCTCGAAGGGGGCAGGTTCGCCACGTCGGACCTCAATGACCTGTACCGCAGGGTCATCAACAGGAACAACCGCCTGCACCGGCTCGAAGAGCTGAAGGCCCCGTCCGTCATTATCCGCAATGAAAAGCGGATGCTGCAGGAGGCCGTGGACGCCCTGTTCGACAATGGGCGACGCGGCCGCGTGCTGCGCGGTCCTAATAAGCGTCCGCTCAAGTCCCTCTCGGACATGCTCAAAGGCAAGCAGGGCCGCTTCCGCCAGAACCTGCTCGGAAAACGCGTGGACTACTCCGGCCGCTCCGTGATCGTGGTCGGGCCGGATTTGAAGCTGCATCAGTGCGGCCTCCCCAAGAAGATGGCGCTCGAGCTGTTCAAACCGTTCATCTTCAACAAGCTCGAAGAAAAAGGGTATGCCACGACCATCAAGAGCGCGAAGAAGATGATCGAGCGCGAGCGGCCTGAAGTATGGGACGTGCTCGAAGAAGTCATCCAGGAGCATCCCGTGCTTCTGAACCGCGCTCCCACACTGCACCGGCTCGGCATCCAGGCCTTCGATCCCGTGCTCGTGGAAGGCAAGGCCATCCGCCTCCACCCGCTTGTCTGCGCCGCGTTCAACGCGGATTTCGACGGCGACCAGATGGCGGTGCATATTCCGCTCTCCGTCGAAGCTCAGCTCGAAGCGCGCGTTCTTATGCTGTCGGTGAACAACATCTTGTCGCCGGCGAACGGCAGGCCCATCACCGTGCCGTCGCAGGATATCGTGCTCGGCTGCTACTATCTCACGAAATCCCGCTCCGGCGTACTTGGGGAGGGCAAGATTTTCTCGGGCAAGGATGAAGTGCGCATCGCCTACGATCAGGGCGTGGCCGACATTCATGCCCGCGTGCGGGTGCGCATCAGCGGCAAGATCGAAGAGACGACCGTGGGCCGGGTCCTTTTCAGCGACGTGCTGCCGGAAGGCATGGCCTTCTCGCACGTGAACAAGGAAATGACCAAGAAGGAACTGGCGAAGCTCATTGATGAATGCTACAGGAAACTCGGACTGCGGCGGACGGTTCTGCTGATCGACGATCTCAAGGAAATGGGGTTCCGGTTCGCCACCCGCGCCGGGATCTCCATCTGCATCTCGGACATGCACATCCCGAGCAAAAAACAGAAATTCATCGATCAGGCGCAGAAAGAAGTCATGGAGATCCACCATCAGTACACGGAGGGTCTCATCACGAACGGCGAGCGCTACAACAAGGAAATCGACATCTGGGCGAACGTGACCGAAAAGATCGCCGACGAAATGATGGCCGAACTCGGCATGGAGGCAGTGGAGATCGGCAACGCGAAGAAGTCGGAGCTGCAGGAAGCGCGTTCCTTTAACAATATTTTCATGATGGCGGATTCGGGCGCACGCGGCAGCACTCAGCAGATCAGGCAGCTCGCGGGCATGCGCGGTCTCATGGCCAAGCCCTCGGGCGAGATCATCGAAACGCCCATCACCGCAAACTTCCGTGAAGGCCTCACGGTGCTGCAGTACTTCATATCGACGCACGGTGCACGCAAGGGTCTGGCTGACACGGCGCTCAAAACCGCGAACTCAGGCTACCTCACGCGCCGTCTCGTGGATGTATCCCAGGATGTCATCATCACCCAGGATGACTGCGGGACCTCGGACGGCATCATCGTCGGCTCCCTTGTGGAAGGCGGCGAGATCATCGAGCCACTGTCCGAGCGCATTCTCGGCCGCGTTGCGGCCGAGGACATCAAGGACCCGATCACCAAGGAAGTCATCGTTTCCACGAAGCGTGAGATCAATGAAGAGCTCGTCAAGCGCATCGACGAGGCGGGCATCGATCGCATCAAGATCCGCTCCGTGCTGACGTGCCACTCGGTGCGCGGCGTCTGCCGGATGTGCTACGGCCGCGATCTGGGCCGCGGCAAGCTCGTAGACATCGGCGAGGCCATCGGCATCATCGCCGCACAGTCGATCGGCGAACCGGGGACGCAGCTTACCATGCGGACGTTCCACATCGGCGGTACGGCGAGCAAAGTCGTTGAGCAAACCGTTCTCGAAGCAAAGAACGCCGGCTCCGCCAAGTACATCAACCTGAACACGGTCAAGAACAAGGAAGGCGATTATGTCGTCATGTCCCGCAGCGGAAGCGTCGCCATCTACGACGAAACGGGCCGCGAGAAAGAGAAATACGCAATCATTTACGGCGCACGTCTCAAGGTGCAGGACGGCCAGAAGGTGGATGTGGGCCAGAAACTCGTGGAATGGGACCCCTACTCCCTGCCGATCCTGACGGAAATCGGCGGCAAGATCGCCTTCGGCGACATTATCGAAGGGGTGACCATGCGGGAGGAAGTCGACGAAGTGACCGGCCTGTCGCGCAAAGTGATCATCGACTACCCAAACCAGAATCTGCGGCCGCGTATTTCGATCAAGGACCAGCACGGCAAGACCGCGCGGCTTCCCGGATCGAATGTGGTCGCGCGCTACCTGCTGCCAGCAGGAGCCCATATTCTTGTGGACAAAGGCGATGAAGTGTTCCCCGGGGACATCCTCGTCAAGATCCCGCGCGAAACAACGAAGACCAAGGACATTACCGGCGGTCTCCCGCGCGTTGCAGAACTCTTCGAAGCGCGGAAACCCAAGGAACAGGCGATCATCAGCGAGATCGACGGGACCGTGGAATTCGGCGGATTCGTGAAGGGCATGCGCCGTATCCTGGTGAAGGATGGCATGGGCAACGAGAAGGAATATCTCATTCCGAAGGGCAAGCATGTGAACGTGCACGAAGGCGACTGGGTGACCGCAGGCGAACCGCTTATGGATGGCCCGGTTGATCCGCACGACATTCTGAACGTCCTCGGCCCCAAGGAGCTGCAGAAGTATCTCGTGGATGAAGTTCAGCAGGTCTACCGGCTCCAGGGCGTTTCGATCAATGACAAGCACATTGAAGTCATCGTGCGCCAGATGCTGCGCAAGGTCCGGATCGAGGAGGCGGGGGATACGTCGTTCTTGATCGGCGAGCAGGTTGACCGATTCTCCTTCTCGCGCGAGAACGAGGCCGTCATCGCCAAGGGGGGCAAGCCGGCCACAGCACGGCCGATCCTCCTGGGCATAACCAAGGCATCGCTCACCACGGACAGCTTCATCTCCGCGGCGTCGTTCCAGGAAACAACGCGCGTACTGACCGAGGCGGCAATCACCGGAGCGGTGGATGATCTCGTCGGCCTGAAGGAAAATGTGATCATGGGCCGTCTGATACCGGCCGGCACCGGAATGACCGATTACCGGAATACGTATGTTGTCGTTGACGATGAGAAGGAACAACCGGCAGCGATGGAACCCGGAAACTGACTTTTTTCATTCCCAAACGCCAGCGCACCGCGTGGGAGAGCGGTCAGGAGTGCATCCAGGGGGAAAATGGATGAAAAAAAGCTTGACAACTCAGCATTATATAGATATAATTTCCGGGTTTTGACTCAACGTTATTAAAAACGAACTATTTCATTGTTTTTAAGGAGTAATTCTCGTGCCTACCATTAGCCAACTGGTGAGAAAAGGCAGGACGCTTGCAACAAGCAAGACGAAGAGCCCTGCGCTGAAAAGCTGCCCGCAGAAACGCGGCGTGTGCATCAGGGTGTACACGACGACACCGAAAAAGCCGAACTCGGCGCTCCGCAAAGTTGCCAGGGTGCGTCTGACCAACGGGATGGAAGTCACGACGTATATCCCGGGCGTGGGGCACAACCTGCAGGAGCACTCGATTGTGCTCATCCGCGGGGGGAGGGTGAAAGACCTTCCCGGCGTACGCTACCACATTGTACGCGGTACCCTCGACACGGTCGGAGTTGCCAACAGGAAGCAGGGCCGGTCTAAATACGGAGCGAAGCGGCCGAAATAGGAACGAGGTAAGGCGAGGATAAAGGACAGGAAGATATGCCGAGAAAAACAGTCATCGTAAAAAGAGAAGCACTGCCGGATCCGAAGTACAACAGCAAGGTGCTCGCGAAGTTCGTGAATGTGCTGATGCGAAAGGGCAAGAAAAGCACAGCCGAGGCCATCTGTTACAAAGCCCTTGACCGGATCGAGGCAAAAACCAACAGTGATCCGGTTGCGGTGTTCAAGAAGGCCATTGAAAATCTGAAGCCCATGCTGGAAGTGAAATCACGCCGGGTCGGTGGTGCGTCCTACCAGGTGCCGATCGAAGTCAAGCAGCCGCGCAGACTGTCACTTGCCTACCGGTGGCTTCGTTTATACGCATCGCAGCGTCCCGAGAAGTCGATGGTGGACAAACTGGCAGGAGAAATTCTTGATGCATCGAACAACACGGGTGCAGCAATCAAGAAAAAGGACGATGTCCACCGCATGGCAGAGGCCAACAAGGCCTTCGCCCATTATCGCTGGTAAGGTTCTTTCAAGGAGCGGAGGTAGCTGTTGTGGCAAGGCAGTACTCATTAGAAAATACCCGGAACATCGGCATCATGGCGCATATCGACGCCGGAAAGACGACGACGACGGAGCGCATCCTGTATTACACCGGTGTTTCCTATAAAATCGGCGAAGTGCACGACGGCACCGCGGTCATGGACTGGATGGTGCAGGAACAGGAGCGCGGCATCACGATTACGTCCGCGGCAACAACCTGCTTCTGGCGCGACAAGCGCGTGAACATCATCGACACGCCCGGCCACGTGGATTTCACCATCGAGGTGGAACGTTCGCTTCGCGTGCTCGACGGCGCAGTTGCGGCATTCGATTCCGTGAGCGGGGTGGAGCCCCAGTCAGAAACGGTCTGGCGCCAGGCTGATAAATACAAGGTCCCCCGCATCGCGTTCATGAACAAGATGGACCGCATTGGCGCAGATTTTTATATGAGCGTCCAGAGCATGATAGACCGCCTCGGCGCAAATCCGGTACCGATCCAGATTCCCGTGGGGGCTGAGGACAAATTCCGCGGATGCGTCGATCTCGTCAAGATGAAATCCGTTCTCTTTGACGATGAGACGCTTGGCGCGAAATACGTTGTGGAAGACATAGCTGCGGACCTTTTGCCGAAGGCAAAGGAATACCGCGACCACATGATCGAGAAACTTGCTGACGTGGACGACACGCTCATGGAAAAGTTCCTGAACGGCGAGGAGCCTACGGAAGCCGAGATCATGGCAGCGATCCGTAAAGGCACGATCGCCATGAAGATCTTCCCGGTCATCTGCGGGTCCGCCTTCAAGAATAAGGGCGTGCAGCTGCTGCTCGATGCTGTTGTGGATTATCTGCCGTCGCCTCTGGACATTCCCTCGGTGACGGGGATCGATCCGAAGACCAATGAAGAAATTACGAGAAAAGCTTCCGACAGCGAACCTTTCGCCGCCATGGCGTTCAAGATCATGACGGACCCCTTCGTGGGACAGCTCACCTTTATCAGGGTGTACTCCGGAACGCTGACTTCCGGGTCCTATGTGTACAACTCCACCAAGGGGCAGCGCGAGCGCATCGGCAGACTGCTCAAGATGCATGCGAACAAGCGTGAGGAAATTCAGGAAATCTACTCCGGCGACATCTGCGCGGCAGTAGGCCTCAAGAACACGCTTACGGGCCATACGCTGTGCGACGAAAACAAACCGGTTATCCTGGAGGCCATGACGTTCCCGGCGCCGGTGATCCATGTCGCCATTGAGCCCAAGACCAAGGCTGACCAGGAAAAACTTGGATTATCGCTCCAGAAGCTCATGCAGGAAGACCCTTCGTTCCGTGTTCATACGGACCAGGAAACGGGTCAGACCATCATCTCCGGCATGGGCGAGCTGCATCTTGAAATCATTGTTGACCGCCTGATGCGCGAGTTCAAGGTTGATGCGAATGTGGGCAAACCGCAGGTCGCCTACCGAGAGACCATTAAGAAGAAGGTGACCGCAGAAGGCAAGTTCGTACGCCAGTCCGGCGGCCGCGGTCAATACGGACATGTCGTTCTTGAACTCGAACCGCAGGAGCCGGGAAAAGGATTTGAGTTCGTCAATAAAGTCGTTGGCGGATCCGTGCCCAAGGAATATGTGACGCCGGCATCGAAGGGCATCGAAGAGGCCATGGAGAACGGCGTGCTCGCCGGGTATCCTATGGTGGATATCAAAGTGACGCTCATCGACGGGTCCTATCACGACGTCGATTCATCGGAAATGGCGTTCAAGATCGCCGGTTCCATGGGCTTCAAGGAAGGCGCGGGAAAGGCGAGCCCGGTGTTGCTCGAGCCGTTCATGGCTGTCGAGGTTGTCTGCGCGGAAGAGTATATGGGTGATATCATCGGCGATCTCAACTCCCGTCGCGGACGGGTGCAGGGCATGAACATGAGGGGTTCCGGCCGCGTCATCACGGCGCAGGTACCCCTTTCCGAAATGTTCGGATACGCCACGGACATTCGGTCGAAGACGCAGGGCAGGGCCACCTACACGATGCAGTTCGCTCACTATGAAGAAGTGCCGAAGACGATCTCGGAGCAGATTATCGCCAAGGTGAAGGGCGAAGCGGTCAAGACGAAATAAAAGTTCAACTGACGGTCAGTAATGTTATTTCCCGACAGGAGGGGAACAGCATGGCAAAGGCGAAATTCGAGAGAACGAAACCGCACGTAAACGTAGGCACGATCGGCCACGTAGACCACGGCAAGACGACGTTGACGGCTGCGATCACG
>Ga0187786_10000302_pt1 | contig 15266 bp, 15 predicted proteins | sample 0815_BV2_10_20_M_FD_132449 | JGI IMG/M metagenome (GOLD analysis project Ga0187786, IMG submission 132449) | Tropical peat soil microbial communities from peatlands in Department of Meta, Colombia - 0815_BV2_10_20_MG | ecosystem: Environmental > Terrestrial > Soil > Wetlands > Peat | place...
CCTCGTATTGCCCGAATTGAAGGGGAAACTCGACGGCATGTCGATTCGCGTACCGACCGCAAACGTTTCGGTGATCGACCTTGTGGCCGAAGTGAGCAAGGATGTGACGGCCGAAGAGGTGAACGCCGCGCTGAAGAAATATGCCGAAGGACCGATGAAAGGCATTCTGGACTACTGCGAGCTTCCACTCGTCTCCGCCGACTTCAACGGCAATCAGCATTCTTCGACCGTAGACTCGCTCTGCACCAAGGTCCTTGAGAAGCGCATGGTCAAGGTCATTTCCTGGTATGACAACGAGTCGGGTTACAGCTCGCGCCTGCGGGATCTCATCCGTTATATCGACAGCCGGAGGTAGCGCATGGCCCGCAGGAACGGCCTCCCCGTCGAGGTCAAGGATATTCTGAACAAGCTTACTATCGAGGAGCTGCCGATCAGCGGCAAGCGCGTTTTCATCAGGGCCGACTTCAATGTGCCGATAGACGCCAACATGATGATTACGGACGATCGCCGCATCCGCTCTACCCTTCCGACGATAAACTATGCGATCGACGAGGGCGCCAAAGTCATCTTGGCGTCGCACCTCGGAAGGCCGAAGGGGAAGCCGGACCCGCGCTTTACGCTCGCCCCTGTCGCGAAACGGCTGCAGCGTCTCTTGAACAAGGAAGTCATTTTTGCGCCTGACTGCATAGGGCCGCAGGTTGAGAATCTCGTCGACAAGATGAAGCCGGGCGACGTGCTGCTGCTCGAAAATCTGCGCTACCATCCGGGCGAAGAAAAAAATGAAGAGCTTTTCGCAAAGGCGCTTGCCAAGCTCGCCGATGTCTATGTCAACGACGCTTTCGGCGCAGCTCACCGCGCGCACGCGTCTACGGACGGCATTACGAGATTCCTTCCTTCTGCCGCAGGACTTCTCCTGAAGAAGGAGATCGAATATCTGAAGGGCGCAGTGGAAAATCCGGTTCGCCCGTTCGTCGCGATACTCGGCGGTTCGAAGGTCTCCGGGAAGATCGGCGTGCTTGAGCATCTTGCGGACAAGGTGGACAAGGTCATTGTGGGCGGCGGCATGGCGTTCACATTCATCAAGGCTATGGGCCACGAGATAGGCGATTCGCTGCTGGAGCCCGACATGCTGGAACTTGCCCAGAATATCATGCTTAAACTCAGGCAGAACAATGTCAAATTCTATCTGCCGGTAGATTGCGTTGTCGCCCAGACAGTTGAGGCGGGCGCGGAGACTAAAATCGTGACGACGCAGGAGATTGCGAAGGGATGGCGAGCGCTCGACATCGGGCCTGCATCAGTCAAGCTCTTTTCCGAGGCGCTGCAGGATGCAAAGACGATTATCTGGAACGGACCGATGGGCGTTTTTGAGATTGATGCCTTTTCACGAGGCACATACGCAATTGCCCATTCGATTGCGGATGCGTATGCCATGACGATCATCGGAGGCGGCGATACTGATTTTGCCGTTCACAAGGCGGGCGTGACCGATGCCATGTCTTTCATCTCGACCGGCGGCGGGGCTTCGCTCCAGCTTCTTGAAGGGAAAGAACTGCCGGGCATTTCGGCGCTGACCGACCGGAAGGGTTAATCCGAACAAGAAGCGTTCATATTCCGAAGACAAAAAAAGAGCGATGAAGCTGAACTTCATCGCTCTTTTCCTTCTCAAAAACCTTCGTCAGGAAACCAGCTGGAGCGTACTGCTGCACACCTTGTGCGGAAGATTTTCATGCAATGAAAGGATTCCGCGCTTCATCTCCATGATGGACGGCTGTTTGCACTCAAATTTTTCAATAAGATAATGCGCCGCGTCTTCCGGCTTGATGATATCACCGCAGGTAAAGATATCGACGGCGGCATAGCTATATTCGGGCCAGGTATGGATGGAGAGGTGCGATTCAGCGATTACAACCATTCCGCTGATGCCAAAGGGGCTGAATTCATGGAACGTTACATCGACGATTGTTGCCTTGGCGTGCTTTGCGGCGGAGACCATAGCCTCTTTGACCTTGCCAAGGTCTTTGAGAATTTCGGGATTGCAGTCCTTCAACTCCACTAAAAGATGGGTACCTAAAGCATACAATTCATTGCCCTCCTTAACGCAGTTTCGAGGGTCAACAACCCCTCCTGAGCTAAATATATTACGGGAAGCCTGCTTTTCTTGTCAAGAAAAGAGCGCACCGGTTCGGCAGGCCCGAACGCTTCGCACAAGCTGCGGGAAAGCTCAGATTTATTAAGGTGTTGCGCGGTCTCGATATGCACCCGGAAATCAAGTTCCACACGCATTGATCAGGTGTCTTGAAAAATAAACAACGCCGATCATTCAGGCCGGGGAAAATGCGGTACACTTTAGATATCGCGATGAAGATCCTGCTTATCAATACGAATAGATACACTTCACCCTTTCCGGTGATTCCTCTCGGGGCATGCATGATAGCTGAAGCAGCTGAAAAGGCCGGCCATAGCGTCCGATTTCTCGATTTCATGTTTCAGTCTTCACCGCTGACCGCCCTCCAGCAGGCACTGAAGGCCGATCGCTTTGATGTTGTCGGACTGTCCTTACGCAATATCGACAATAACGATATGTATAATCCGATATTTTTTCTTGAAGATGTCCCATCCCTGGTCAAAAGCGTACGGAACCATTCTGATGCCGACATTGTCATCGGCGGAGCGGCCGTCGGAGTCATGCCTGAGGAAATACTTCGTTTTTCAGGTGCTGATTATGCAGCGCCGGGCGACGGGGAACTGCTGCTGCCTGAGATTCTTTCCGGCATTGAAAAGGGGGAAAGGACCTGTCCCGGAGCCGGTTCGATTACGGATGATGTCTACCGATATCACGATCGAAGACCGGCGGGTTCGACCCTGTGCACGGTTCCTGATTTCCGGCGATGGATCGATTTACGTTCGTATCAATCGCGTTTTGCGACCGTACCGCTGCAAACGAAGATCGGCTGCCGCTTCAAGTGCGTATATTGCACTTATCGGAAGATCGAGGGGGAGGATTACCGCCTGTGTCCTCCGCAGCATGTCGCAGAGCAGGTGATGAGACTTTCTTCGGAAGGGCTCAATGAGATTGAATTTGTCGACAACGTCTTCAATGCTCCCTATGAGCATGCCCTGGAGATATGCAGTCTGCTGAAGAACGGGCGCCGTTCAACCCGCCTGATCAGCCTCGAACTCAACCCGCACCTTATCGACGACGCCCTTCTGAACGCTATGGAGCAGGCAGGCTTCGCAGGCATGGGTATCACCGCCGAAAGCGCGTCTGAAAACGTGCTGCACAAGCTTCGCAAACCGTTTGACGCCGGGGATGTATTGAAGGCGGCCTCCACGGTCAGGAAACATAACATTCCGTGCGTCTGGATATTTCTCCTCGGCGGGCCAGGGGAGACCGTCGAGTCGGTCGAACAGACGCTGTCTTTTGCCGAACGGCAGATTCGGCCGGCTGATGCAGTTTTTTTCAACGTCGGCGTGCGTATATATCCCGGCACGGAGCTCGAAACAATCGCCCGGGAGCAGGGTATTCTGAATGTGTCTCCGGCCGAGATGCTGAGGCCGGTCTTTTATCTTTCTCCCAATCTCGATCCCGGGTGGCTTTCGGCACGAATGAGGAGTTTTATGCAAACCCATATGAATGTTATCAATTCTGCTTCTCTCGGAGTCCCTTTCTTGCCGTACATACAAAGAATTGCCTATCGTCTCGGCGTGAAGGCTCCGTTATGGCGGCATACTTCCGTTATACGAAGGATTCTGAAATATTCGGGAATATATTCATGAATTCGGGAACGAAGAAGAATCCTGTTTATCTGACATCTGTCGGTACGGCGGTGCCGCCGCTCAGAATAGATCAGAAGACCGGCGGAAGAATCCTGACCGGTCATTATACCGGCACGCTCAAGCGGCGCAGTATCGCGCTTCTCGAAAAGCTCTTCGATCATCCGTCCATTGCCTACCGCCATTTCGCTCTGGACGAGCCGCTCGAACTGTTTTCAGAAGGTCTCGACGATCGAATCGAGAGATTCACGAAATGGTCAATCGAATTGTCATCGCAGGCAATTGTCAAGGCCCTCACGGAAGCGCAATTGAAAACGGAGGATATTGAATGCCTCATCGTGAACACCTGCACAGGCTATATCTGTCCCGGCATATCGACGTATCTGATTGAACGGCTTGGTCTCCGCCGCAATGTGAAGGTCTATGACCTGGTCGGTAGCGGCTGCGGCGGAGCGATCCCGAACCTGCAGCTCTCCGAGGCCATGACTGGTGCTTTGACGCGTGGCGTGGCCGTGAGCGTCTCCTCCGAAATTTGCAGCGCCACATTTCAGGTTTCCGATGACCTGAGCCTTCTGGTATCGAATACGCTTTTTGGCGACGGGGCCGCCGCAGCCGTTCTCTCTCGCGAACCCGGCGGGATGGAGCTGGTAGGCTCTGCCAGCATGTGTATCCCCGAGCAACGAGACTACATACGATATGTCTACAAACAAGGTCAGCTGCATAATCAGCTTTCAATGCAGCTGGACGACTATGTGAGAAAAGCTGCTGCTTCGGTTGTCGAGGCGCTGCTTGCCGCTCACGAATTGGGTATTCACGATATTGCGCATTGGGCCCTGCATACGGGCGGAGAGAAGATAATCAATGCGGTCCGCGATGAACTCGGCCTGGACGAATCCAAGTTGGCCGGTACGAGAGCTGTTCTGCGGGACTATGGGAACATGTCTTCGCCGACCGTCTATTTTGTTCTTCAGCGATTGATGGAGCAGGGAATGCAGCAAGATGATTTGTGCGTGATGCTGGCATTCGGCGCGGGGCTGTCAGCCCATGCCTGCCTGTTGCGCAAGGCATGCCGCCTATAATGTCTGATTAAGAGGGGCCGGGCTTTTTTGCCGCTTTATGGATTCAATCTGCCCCTTCATCCCCAAGAGGGAGTGAAACGGCTTGTCGCAATAGAATGTATAGACGCCGGCATCTGCAAGCACAACTTTGATCATCGCGGTCTGCCGAGCCGGAAGACTTATGCCCTGCAGTATCGCGCCGGCCGGATCTTTCAGGGTGAAATCGTGGTCGGCATCCGAGGAGTTCGTAATTCTGATCGTGATTGTCTCTCCTTGATAAGCCTTTATATTATTCGGCGTAAAGGTGAAGCTCGCGGCTTCCATCTCGATAATCTTCCCGGTTTCGCCCGCACCGATCTCAACCTGCTGTTGGAGCCCCGCGCAGGCGGAGAGCAGAAACGACAATGCCGCTGCAATGAGCGGCAGAACTATCTTGAATTCGGGTTTCATCTTATCCTCCGCACAGTGTCCTTAACCGAAGTATAGCAGAGAAACAGGCATGCAGCGCCGATTCGGTGTGGAATAGCCTGTGAGACCCAGTTCCTCTTCCGCGTCAGTGATGCTTCTCGACATATCTTGTCCAGGTCGAATTCCGGCCGAACAACGAGAAGATTACATATCCTCGCAGGTGGAGCGTATTTTCAGAGACAAGGGTCATCTTTCCACGATAGGTGTATCCGCTCTTCGGATCGTATATGGTGCCGCCAATCCATTCGGTGTCGCCGCGATAGCGGAAGTCATTCATAATCCGAAGCCCGAGAATAGGCCTTGGTCTGAGTTCCGCGTCAGGATTCAGATCATCGAGTCTCGGCTTCCCGCCCCTTTGCTTTGCGTCGGATGAGGGATAATCAGGTTCTTTTATCCAGACGATCTTGCCGCAATAATGATCGGAGCACTTGAATATCTCGATTACGGCGTCGCCTTCCTCGTTGAGCCAGGCTCCCATGATGGTGTCGCCGCCAGCGGCAGCGGCGGAAGATACAACGATCGGCATGAAAACGATGATGAGAAGAAAGCGGACCATAGCCTCTGTTGAGACTTTACTGTAACCAGGACTGTTTTGTCATTATGGGTGCTCCTTTTCTTTGCGAGGCCGTATTGGGCAGGCGATGATTGATTCTTGAATTAATTTTACTGCGCCATTTGCTACTATTGAGAAGAAAGTGATGTCCGCTATTTAAGGAACCAAGAGACTGGATACGTTGTCTAATAAAGCGGAAGGGTGCGATTCTCCTGATCTTGATGAGGACGGGGATCTTGTTGTGCGCAGTCAGCGCGGAGAGATCGATGCCTTTGAATCGCTCGTCATCAAGCACCAGAAGAAAATGCTGAACCTCGCATATCGAATGACGGGTAACTACGACGATGCATGCGATATAGTGCAGGATGCATTTGTCGCCGCCTATAAAGGCATTGGCGGTTTTCAGAGGAAGAGCCGATTTTCGACATGGCTGTCGACCATAACGATGAATCTTGCGCGGAACCGGTTAAGGCAGGTGGCGACTGAACAGCAGCGGCATGGTCTCAGCCTTGATGTACCGTTGCTTACTCAAGACGGCGAGGTGCGGCTCGAGCTGCCGTCGTCGGCCCCCACCGCCCTCGAACAGATCGAAAGGCACGAGCTGCAGCGTGGCGTCCAGGAATGCATCAATGCATTGGAGGAAGAGTTCAGGGCAGTGGTGGTGCTTCGGGACATTCAGGGATACGCATATGAAGAAATCAGCGAGGTGCTCCAGCTGGCGATAGGCACCGTCAAGTCACGTCTGTTCAGGGCCCGTGCGATGCTCAGAGACTGCCTGAAAGGGAAATGGGGAGGGTTGTGATGGATTGCCGCGACGTAAAACAATTGCTTCCCGCATATAGTACCGACGACATCTCGTCAGCCGAGAAGTCCGATATCGAGATGCATCTTGCGGCATGCTCCTCATGTAGCAGTGCGTTAGAAGAGTTGCGGAGGACGATTGCTCATGTGCGGAACCTTGAGCAGGTTGAGCCGCCGCCGTGGCTGACACAAAAAACCATGGAGTGCATTCGCTCGGATGTCCGTGAGCAGCGGCAATCCTTCTTTGAGCGCATCTTTGGTTCATGGGGGGGCAGGGTTCCTGTCGGGGCGATAGCGACGGTGCTCATTGCCGTCTGCTCGTTTTTCGTGTATAGAGCGATACAGCCGGACATTGATTTTGAAGAGAAGAAGGAATCCGCAGCCCCGGCATCCGTTCAGCGGGAAACAGCGGAGCCTGCAGGGAAGTCGAAGGAAGGAATGCCAACGGATGCGCGGGAGCGCATTCAGGAAGCCCCACGGCTGGAACGGCCGAAGACTCTCGTGAAGAAAAATGTCCCGCCAGATAAGCGGGAGAGCGCTCCGGCTGTCCAGGCTCCTTATGCCGCAACGGCTGCAGATAGAGAAAGAACGGTGTCGCAGGCCAGAAGCGGGAAATCCGACGCAGCTGGTCGTTTTGAAGTGAATAGCGCAGCGCAGGCGCAGGGGGCTAACTTTGAACGCAAAGAGAAGAAGGCTGCTGCTCCCGCGCGCGCGGCTCTGGCAGGGCGCGAATCGGTGTTGATAGTTCGGGCGGCCGACACGGCCAACGCTGTTGAAAAAGTGCGCGCGGCGATTGCCCGGACCGGCGGGGTCATGGTCGAGCAGCAACAGAGCGGTGCTGCAACGGTTATAACGGCAGAAATCCCGACTGTGCGGATCAAAGATTTTATCGGCGATTTGCAGCAGATCGGTCTGAGTGAAGATAACGTGCCTGTCTCTGAGGCAGAACGAATCCGGTTAACAATCAGGGTAGAGCGCATCCCCTAGCCCACATTCTCAGGCCCGGCACGATATCCGCCCTCAAGCGAGTTGATTAGCCCCGTGCAGCAAGGGAAGGCATCTTATCCCGCCACCGTTCTGATGTCCTCCTCAATGTGACAAAGTCACAGACGCCAAGATGGTACATATGGTTACCTTTAAATATCACAGGAGAAGGAGGATCGGATGAGAAGAACTGCGTATTATGTTACGGCTGCGGTGCTCACGCTTGCCGTCATTGCAGTGGCGTGGGCCGGGTCGCATGGTTCCATCTCACTCAAAGCTGGAGATGAGGTTTTTGCATGTAATTGCGGCGATGCTTGCCCTTGCAAGACAATGTCGAAGGCTGCCGGTAAATGCACCTGCGGCAAAGAGATGGTAAAAGCGAAGGTCATGGATGTAAAAGACGGGGTAGCGCAACTGAAAGCTGACGGCTGGAGCGAAGCGCGCGCTTTCCCGGTAAAGGGCAAGTTTGCATGCGCATGCGGTGCGTCCTGCCCGTGCGAAACGGTCAGCCAGGCTGCGGGGAAATGTACCTGCGGCACGGAGATGAAGGAAGTTAAATAGCCGCTGAATCTTGCAGCGTGCGGGGCAGTCATGCATCCATGACTGCCCCGTTCTCTTTTAAAAGACTGATGAGCAATATGCTATGATGAGCGGAATAGGCTTCACGGGATCGGCGTGAAAGTTACGCCTCCCTGGAAATGAAAGAAATGGGAAAGGTTCTGAACAAGTTGCGACGGATTTAAGGTGTCTCCGTCGTGCCGAGCAATTCCTTCATTTTTGCCCCGATATCCCTTGATTTCATCAGCGTGGTGCCTACGAGCATGGCGTCGACGCCGGCATTCTGTAAGCGCACGACGTCATCGCGCGTTCCTATACCGCTCTCGCCGACTACCGTTTTGCCCGCCGCTATCTGCCGTTTGAGGTGGAAGGTTGTCTCAAGATCAATGCGTAATGTCGTAAGATCACGGTTGTTGATACCGATGATCGTGGCTTCGACCATAAGCGCCTGTTGCAGCTCCTGTCCGTTATGAACTTCATACAAAACAGCCATGCCGAGTTCGGCGGCCATGTGGAGATATTCCTGCGACTGCTGAACATCAAGGGCGGCGGCAATCAGAAGGATGGCATCGGCATAATTTGCGCGCGCTTCATAAATCTGGTATTCGTCGAAGATGAAATCCTTGCGGAGGACCGGGAGCTTCGTTTCCTTGTGCACAAGCGGCAGAAATGAGAGACTGCCCTGAAAAAAATCCTCTTCGGTAAGACATGAAATCGCGCTTGCGCCGCATGTGTCGTAGATCTTCGCGATGCGGACAGGGTCGAAATCAGGGCGGATAAGCCCCCTCGAAGGCGAAGCCTTCTTCAGCTCCGCGATCATGCGGATTGCGCCGCTGGAGCGGATTGCCGCCGCAAAATCACGCGCAGGCTCGACATCACCGAGCCGCATCTTTAATTCGCGCAACGGGACGGCAAGCTTGGCCTGCGCCAAGCGATTGCTCTTTGTGTCGATGAGTCTCTGCAAAACGTTCATCTCAACTCCATATCCCAAATATCGTTCGCAACAATCAACGCTGCTGAACATCGGCAACAGCAGGTCCTGTCATGCTTTGAAGATTGCGCAGTAGCGCCGGATTGAGCCACTCCTGCTGGCCAAAGAATATCCTCGCGATAACGCCTTGCCTATCAATGAAGATCGTCGTAGGAACCATGAAGACAGCATATAGCTTCTCCGTGACGGCCAGTTCCGGATCGGACAGCACCGGATAGGGAACTGTCGCTTGGCGTACAAACTGCTTGGCATCCGTCTCGTTCTTATCGACCGTGATCCCCAATATAACCAGTTCTTTCATGTCCGGCCTGACGCGCAGCTTTCCCAGAGTAATAACTTCAGCCCGGCTGTTCGGCGCCCATGGCGCCCAAAAGTTCAGGAGAACGGGCTTGCCGTGCAACGATGAGAGCGCAATCGACCGACCGTTCTGATCCTGAAGCGTGAAGTCAGGCGCAGATTTGCCGATGAGGTTGTCGATAAGGAACGGGGAAAGTTCATCGGCATCCGCCGAAGGCAGAAAGAAGAGAGCCAGGAGAAAGGCGACGATAAATTGGGCGCGCATTCTCCCGGCTTCGGTCCTGAACGACCTACACAAGCCCTGCGGACTGCAGGACGGTTCTCAGTTTTTCCTTGTTCACCGCGCCCATTTCGCAGAGCGGCAGCTTGAACTCCTCGGCCACCTTGCCCATCAGATATAGCGCCGTCTTGACCGGAATCGGGTTCGTTTCGATGAACATCGCAGCATTCAGAGGTTCGAGCCGGTAATGCAGCGAGCGCGCGGTCTCGATCTCTCCGCGCTGCCATGCATTGTAAACATCCGCCACCATCTTCGGCGCGATGTTCGCCGTTACCGATATCGCTCCGTGGCCACCAAGGGCGTACAGCGGCAGATTCGTAAAGTCATCGCCGGAAAGCACCGTCAGCCGGTTTCCGACAAGGCGGATAAGTTCGCTCGCCTGCTTCATATCACCCGTCGCTTCTTTAATGCTGACGACGTTCTTGCAGTTATCCGCAATGCGCGCCACTGTCGACGGCAGCATGTTCAATGCCGTGCGTCCCGGTACATTGTAGAGAACCAGCGGCAGCTTGCACGCATCGGCAACGGCCTTGTAATGGCGATAGAGCCCTTCCTGCGTCGGCTTGTTGTAGTAAGGAGTGACCAGCAACGCGCCATCGGCGCCGAGTTTTCTGGCTTTCTTGGTCAGTTCAATCGCTTCGTCGGTCGCGTTGGCGCCGGTGCCGGCAATGACCGGAATCCTCTTTGCTGCGCACTTGATCGCGACTTCAATAACGCGGAAGTGTTCCTTGAAATCGAGGGTCGATGCCTCGCCGGTCGTGCCGCACGGGACGATGCCATGAGTCCCTTGCTTGATATGCCAGTCTATAAGTTTGCAATAGGCCTTTTCATCGAATTTTCCCTTTTTGAACGGGGTGACGATAGCAACGATCGAACCTTTAAACATGATGGCCTCCTTTGCGCCGGTCCAGATGCCGAATGATATTGGCTATATATTACATCAAAACATGATGTGGTATGGAGGGCGCGGAAAAAGTTGGTCTGCATTGTTCGTGAGTGGCGCAGGATCTCCGTTCTCAAGCGGGCTAGACAGTTACGGTTCCCTCAAAGACTTCTTCGGCAGGTCCGGTCATATAGGCGTGTCCGTTCTCCGCCCATTCGATGACAAGGTCGCCGCCGAGCAGATGCACTGTGACACGTTTCCGCGTGAGCCCTTTCACCATCGCGGCTACGCCGGTCGCTGTCGCCCCGGTGCCACATGCGAGCGTGATGCCCGAGCCCCGCTCCCAGACGCGCATGACCACATCGGAATCGCTTGTGAGATTCACGAACTCGACATTGATCCGCTTCGGAAAGAGCGGATGGCGTTCGATAACCGGCCCGTATTTTTCGACCGGAAACTTTGTCACATCGTCATCCAGAACGATGACCGCATGCGGATTTCCCATCGAGACAAACGTGGCGTTAAATGTCCGGTCCAAGGCTTCAATCGGGTGATCGACGACAGGCCCATCGCCCTCAGCATTGACAGGAATAAGATCGGGCTTGAGAATAGGCACACCCATATCGACCTTCACCATCTCGCCGGCACGTTCGGGACGAATGATCCCCGCGAGCGTCTCGACATCGAGTAGCGCCTTGTCGGAAATCTTCCGATCCCATATGTATTTGGCGAAGCAGCGGATCCCGTTTCCGCACATCTCGACCTCGCTCCCGTCGGCATTGAAAATGAGCATCCTGAAATCGGCGACAGCCGAAGGATAGAGCAACAGGAGTTGATCTGCTCCGATCCCGAAGCGGCGCCGGCAGTACCTGACCGCGAAGGATTTCGGATCCGGCAACGGAGCCGTGCGGCAATCGATGACGATGAAGTCGTTGCCGGTGCCATGCATTTTTGTAAATGGAACATTCATTTCAGAAACCCCGGCACTGCTTCGCCCTTCATGATATCGGCGTATGTCTCGCGCCTGCGTATAAGGGCGTATTCGGAGCCCTTCACCATCACCTCCGCGACGCGCGGCCTGCTGTTGTACTGCGACGACATGGTGAATCCGTATGCCCCCGCACTCATGACCGCAAAGAGTTCTCCGCGCTCCACAGCCTGAATCTCGCGATCTTTGGCGAGAAAGTCCCCGGACTCGCAGATAGGTCCGACGATATCAGCAACGATGGTCTTTCGGCGGTTCTTCACGACCGGCTGGATATGATGATACGCACCGTAAATCGACGGCCGGATAAGGTCATTCATCCCGGCATCGACGATAATGAAATTCTTTTCCGGAGCCTTCTTCAGGTACAGCGTCTTTGTGACCAGTATTCCTGCATTCCCGACAATGGAACGGCCCGGCTCCATGACCAGCGTGATTTTGCGGCCCTTCAGGAGCGGCAGAATATTCTTTGCGAGCGCGGAAGGATTCGGCGGCACCTCATCGCTATAGGTGATGCCGAGGCCGCCGCCGATATCGAGATGCGATATCCCGATGCCCTGCCCGGCCAACTCGTCTACCAGCATGAGAATGCGTTTTAGGGCATCGACGAACGGTGACACTTTCGTCAATTGCGAGCCGATATGCTTGTGAATCCCGATAATGATGATATTCCGCAGCCGTGCCGCAAGACGATAGTGCTCAATTGCATCTTCGAACGGAATGCCGAACTTGTTCTTCTTCAAGCCGGTCGAAATATAAGGATGCGTCTGCGGATCGACATCGGGGTTGACGCGAAGCGCAATGGGGGCCTTCTTCTTCATAAGTCCGGCGATACGATCAATCTCGATCAGCTCCTGCTCGGACTCGACATTGAACATGAGAATTCCGCTCTTCAGCGCAAGGCGAATCTCGTCTTCAGTCTTTCCGACTCCTGCATACGCTATCTTTTGCGGAGGGATGCCCGCTTTGAGGGCGCGATACAGCTCTCCGCCCGAGACGACGTCGGCGCCGCCGCCGAGGCCGCCTATCAGCCTTATAACGGCAGCGTTTGAGTTCGCTTTGAGCGCAAAGCAGATTACATGCGTAATGCTCTTGAATGCCATTTCGTACGCCTCTAGATGGCGAGCAATCGTCTTGTGGCTGTAAATGTAAAGCGGGGTTCCGAACTCGTCGGCAAGCCTGCCGACCGGAATATCTTCTGCGTAAAGTTCACCTTTTTTATACTGGAAGAAGTGCATGCAAGCCTCGCGATCTGTTTGATTTTTTATACATTTTTTTACCATAATACCTTGAAAAAGTCAAAAAGTAGATAGTCTGCAGTTCCTTGCGGCTCAACGGGAAACACCGGTTTGCACCGCAGAAAATACAGAAACGGGGAGCTCCGAATGGGAAAAAATATCGTTCAGAAGATTTTCGATGCGCATAAAGTTTACGGGGAGCTCGCGGCCGGTTCTCAGATCGGCCTGAAGGTCGATCAGGTGCTCACCCAGGATGCGACCGGCACGATGACATGGCTCGAATTCGAGGCGATCGGCGTCGACCGGGTAAAGGTCGAAACAGCGGTTTCGTATGTCGATCACAACATGCTTCAATCGAATTTCATGAATGCCGATGACCATCAGTTTCTCCGCACTGCTGCTGCGAAGTTCGGCGCATGGTTTTCGAAGCCCGGCAACGGAATCTGCCATCAGGTTCACCTGGAGCGTTTTGCGGCTCCCGGCAAAACTGGACTTGGCACGGACAGCCATACGCCGACCGGCGGAGGCATGGGGATGATTGCCATCGGCATAGGCGGCCTTGAAGCCGCGACAGTCATGGCAGGCGCGCCGCTCGAGATGACGATGCCGAAGGTCCTGAAGGTCAATCTCACCGGCGCTCTCAGGAAACCGCACATAACAGCCATGGACGTCATCCTTACGCTGCTGAAAAGGCTGACGGTCAAGGGAGGCGTTGGCCGGATCATCGAATACGGCGGTCCCGGCGTCGCCACGCTCAGCGTCACGGAACGTGCGACGATCACGAATATGGGCGCAGAACTCGGCGCGACAACATCCATATTCCCGAGCGATGCAAATACGCTCAAGTACCTGAAGGCGGAAGGCCGCGAGAAGGACTGGATCGAGCTGGTCGCCGATGCCGATGCGACCTATGACGAGGTCATTGATCTCGACCTGGGTTCGGTCGAGTCGATGATTGCACAGCCTCACAGCCCGGACAACGTCGTCGCGATCCGGGAGATTGCCGGCAGGCCGGTCGATCAGGTCTGCATCGGAAGCTGTACGAATTCTTCCTATCCTGCCATGAAGACCATTGCGCTCATGCTCAAGGGCAAATCGCTTCCGGAACACGTAAATCTCCTTATCAACCCCGGCTCGAAGCAGGTCTACGAAATGCTCTCCCGCGAAGGCCTCATCGCCGACATGATTGCCGCGGGTGCGCGCATTCTGGAAACGTCGTGCGGTCCGTGCATCGGTATGGGCGGGTCTCCGGGGTCTGGCCATGTCTCGGTTCGCTCGTATAACCGTAACTTTCTGGGGCGGTCCGGCACGAAAGATGCCTTTGTTTTCCTCACTAATCCTATAGCCTGTACCGTTATGGCACTGACCGGAAAGATTGTCGATCCGCGCGATGCCGGCATCGAAGTGCCGATGATCTCGGAACCCAATTCATTCAGTATCAACGACAATCTGCTCATTCCACCCCAGGCCGACACATCGGATATCGTGATCATCAAAGGGCCGAATATCAAGGACGTGCCGGTGAAAGGCCGGCTCCAGGAAGACATCACGGCGGAAGTGTTGCTCAAAACCGGAAACAACATTACGACCGACGACATCATGCCTGCGGGGTCGAAAGTACTGCCGTTCCGCTCGAATATCCCCGCCATTTCCGCATTCGTATTCGAGAATATCGACAAGACATTCAGCGCCAGGGCCAAAGAGGCCAAGGAGAAGGGCGGGGGCGTCATTGTCGGCGGAGAGAATTACGGTCAGGGGTCGTCGCGCGAGCATGCCGCCATTGCACCGATGTATCTCGGCGTGCAGGCAGTTATCGTCAAGTCGTTTGCACGCATCCATCGCGCGAACCTTGTCAATTTCGGCATTCTGCCGTTGTTCTTTGTCAATGAAGCCGCTTATGATCGCGTTCACCAGGGTGATGTGCTGTCAATCCGGCATATCCCCGTCGGTGTCGCGGGCGAACAGAAATATCAGGTGGAAAACCGGACGCAGGGCTTTGTCTTTGAGGTCGTTTCCAACCTGAATGAACGTGAAAAAACGCTTATTCAGGAGGGCGGGCTCCTCCCGTTTACGAAAGGCAGGGCGTTGACAAAATAGGGTTTTCCCCGGTAAATTAAACACTCACGTCTCACTGCATCAGGCCGGTGCAGTGTGCGGGCCGCTAGCTCAGCTGGTAGAGCAACGCCCTTTTAAGGCGTGGGCCGTTGGTTCGAATCCAACGCGGCTCATAGGCTGTCCCTATCGTCTAGCCCGGCCTAGGACATCGCCCTTTCAAGGCGGTAACGCGGGTTCGAATCCCGCTGGGGACGCTATGTGCTACACTGCCAGTATGCGCCCTGGCAGAACCAAGACTACGAGTTTTTCTCTCGACGAGGCGACACTCAAGAGCTTGA
>Ga0187786_10000303_pt1 | contig 15226 bp, 10 predicted proteins | sample 0815_BV2_10_20_M_FD_132449 | JGI IMG/M metagenome (GOLD analysis project Ga0187786, IMG submission 132449) | Tropical peat soil microbial communities from peatlands in Department of Meta, Colombia - 0815_BV2_10_20_MG | ecosystem: Environmental > Terrestrial > Soil > Wetlands > Peat | place...
AATTTGATAAAATAGCTGTTCATTGACGCCGGGATAGCACAGTGGTAGTGCAGCTGATTCGTAATCAGCAGGTCGTCGGTTCAAATCCGATTCCCGGCTTAGATAAAAAGATCAGGGATATCATGGAGTTAGCAGGCTTGATATCCCTTCTTTTTTATCATAAAATTATTTGTAATGTCTCAGCATGTACGTTGATTGCAAGTTGCGGACTTTTTGGTCGCATTTTTTGACAATTTTCGAACTGGTATGGTATAAAAAAATGCCTTTAATGATGGCCCCGTGAGGCCGAAAAGGTAAGGAGAGCACGTGACATCTAACGCTAATAATATGCCTTCCCCTTCAGCAAGGAGAAGGCTTTTTTTTTGAACTCATGACAAAGGAACTGCTCAGCAAACAGGACATCGACAGGGTCCTCTCCAGGATCGCGCATGAGATCGTTGAAAAGAACAAAGGGCCTGAAAAGTTGTGCCTCGTCGGTATTCAACGTGGCGGGGTTCATTTGGCGCGTCGGATTGCTGCGAGAATCGAATCCATTGAAGATGTCTCGCTGCCTGTAGGTTCGCTTGACATATCGCTGTACCGCGATGATCTTACGCTTAGGAAGAAACGCCCTGTCGTCAGAAAAACCGATATACCGTTCGACATATCCGAACGGATCATAGTGCTTGTGGACGATGTCCTTTTTACAGGAAGGTCTATAAGGGCTGCGCTCGATGCGCTGATGGATTTTGGCCGTCCCGCCCAGATACAACTGGCGGTGCTGATTGACAGAGGTCATCGAGAATTGCCGATAAGGGCCGACTATGTGGGTAAAAACATACCGACAGCCCGCAGCGAGAGCATCGATGTCCTGCTGGAGGAAGAATCCGCTGAAGAAAGAGTCGTACTGGTGAGTGGTGAATAGATGCCTAAAGACCTTGTAAGCATAAAGGACCTGTCGAAAGAAGAGACCGAATTGATAATCGATACTGCTCTTTCGTTCAAGGATGTTCTCAAAAGAGACATCAAGAAGGTCCCGGCGCTGCGAGGCAAGACGGTAGTCAACCTTTTTTTCGAGCCCTCGACCCGGACGAAAACGTCTTTCGAGCTTGCAGAAAAGCGGCTCAGCCTGGATGTCATAAATTTCTCCGTAAGCAGCAGCAGCGTTGTCAAGGGAGAGAGCCTGCTCGACACTGTCCGGACTATCGAATCATACGGAGTCGATTATATCGTTATACGACATTCATCGTCGGGTGTCCCGCATTTCATCGCGAGACGGACACGCGCTTCGGTTGTGAATGCCGGTGACGGCATAAACGAGCACCCGACCCAGGCCTTTCTCGATGCCGTTACCATGAAGGAGAAGAAGGGCGGCATTAAAGGCCTCGAGGTGGCCATTGTCGGTGATATTTTGCACAGCAGGGTAGCGCGCTCCAATGTGGATTGCCTCATTAAGCTTGGAGCTAATGTGCGGCTTGTAGGGCCGCCGACCCTGATACCGCTGAATCCGCCTGCCGGGGTCAGGGTTTTTTATGACATGAACGAAGGCATCAGTGGAGCGGACGTGATTATGATGCTGCGCATCCAGCTTGAGAGGCAGGGAAAGAGTTTTTTCCCGTCAACAAAGGAATTTTTCAGGTATTGGGGTCTCAGCGCGGAAAGACTTCGGCTTGCCGGAAAGGATGCGCTTGTGATGCATCCCGGGCCGATGAATCGAGGCATTGAAATAGCTTCCGATGTGGCAGATTCTCCGCAGTCGGTGATACTGGAGCAGGTTACGAACGGTATTGCCGTGAGGATGGCTGTTATATATTTGCTTCAGGAATAGAGATATGGACAAGAGAATTCTTATAAAGAGCGGGCGCATAGTTGATCCTTCACAGGGAATTGACGGAACGGGCGACATCATTATCGACGGCGGAAGGATCGAGGAAGTGGTGGTTAAGACGCCCGATTCTGCGCGTAAGAAGCAGTCGGCCCCAAAACCGAATTCGAGGGATATTACGGTAATCGATGCGCAGGGAATGATCGTAATCCCGGGGCTGGTGGACATACATACTCATCTCCGGGAACCTGGGTTCGAATATAAGGAAACGATCAAGACTGGCACTATGGCAGGCATCAGGGGCGGATTTACTTCCCTCTGCCCGATGCCGAATACGAATCCGGTGAACGACAATCCGACTGTTGCGGCATTCGTCATAAAAAAGGCAATGGCAGAAGGTTGCTGTTCGGTCTTTCCGATCGGTGCGATAACCAAGGGGCAGCAAGGCCAGGAGCTGGCCGAGATGGGGTTGATGCAGGAGATCGGCTGCGTTGCCTATTCCGACGACGGCAGGCCTGTGATGAACAGCCTTGTTATGAGGCGCGCTCTCGAATATTCAAAGGCATTCGGGTTTCCGATAATCGCGCATAGCGAAGATCTGTCGCTGAGCGATGACGGTGTCATGAACGAGGGACCGCTGTCGACATATCTGGGGCTCAGGGGCGTACCTGCCGCTGCCGAAGAGGTCATGATCGCGCGCGATATCATGCTTGCAAAACTGACCGGTGGAAAGCTGCACGTAGCACATGTTTCAACGCGGGGATCCGTGGAACTTATAAGGCGCGCAAAAAACGAGGGCATATCGGTAACGGCCGAAACATGTCCGCACTATTTTTCAATAACTGAGAAAGCCGTCATGGGCTTTGATACGAGCGCAAAAGTGAATCCCCCATTGCGCACTGACGATGATGTTGCTGCAATCAGGGACGGGCTGAGGGACGGGACGATCGATGTCATAGCTACGGACCATGCCCCTCACCACGCCGATGAGAAATTGCTTGAATTCGACCGCGCGCCGTCCGGAATATCGGGGCTGGAAACTGCTCTGGCACTGAGTCTGGCGCTTGTGGAACAGGGGATGCTATCGCTGAGCGACCTTATAAGGAAAATGGCCCTTAATCCGGCAACTGCTTTAGGGATCGACAGGGGCACGCTGAAGAGCGGCGCTGTTGCTGACGTAGTGGTACTGGACGCCAAGCAAGAATTTGTTGTGGACACCGAGAGGTTTTTTTCAAAGGGCAGGAATACGCCATTCCGGGGCTGGACGTTGAAAGGCGTGCCGGAAGTTGTCATATCAAAGGGTAGAATTTTCGATATCGCGGGGTGGAAAGAGTGAGGGAAAAGGCATTGCTGGTGCTGTCCGACGGTGTAGTATTTGAAGGGACCAGATTCGGCTCGACAGGCGAAACTATAGGTGAGGTTGTCTTTAATACATCCATGGCCGGATACCAGGAAATACTTACCGATCCTTCGTACAGGGGGCAGATAGTCACGATGACCTACACCCAAATGGGCAACTACGGAATCTGCGAAGAGGACGTAGAGTCGTCGGGCGGCCCAAAGGTGAATGGCTTTGTAGTGAAGGAATATCTTGACTTTCCGAGCAACTGGCGCTCGTCGTCTTCATTGGGTGATTATCTTGAAAGCAATAATATCGTAGGAATCGAGGGGCTTGATACCAGGGCGCTTACCAGGCATCTGCGCGACTACGGTGCGCAGATGGGGATAATTTCATCGGTTGACCTCGATCCGGTATCATTGCTGAAAAAGGTGAGGGCGCATCCAGGCATATCTGCAATTGACCTTGTCAGAGAAGTGACCTCTTCAGAGGAATATCTCTGGAGAGAGGGCTGCTGGAAGTGGTGTGTTGTGGAAAGAGATATTACGCCACTCAAGGTGGTTGTGTACGATTTCGGGGTCAAGTTCAACATCCTGAGAAACCTCGTCGAGGCGGGTTTCGACGTATCTGTTGTCCCGGCTGAGACGCCCGCCGAGGCGGTGCTTGACGAAGATCCGGACGGTATAGTTTTTAGCAACGGCCCCGGTGATCCTGAAATTGTTAAATATGCAATAGCTAATGCGAAGAATCTAATCGGAAAGAAGCCGATATTCGGCATATGTCTCGGGCACCAGATACTGGGCTTGGCCATGGGCGGCAGGACTTACAAACTGAAGTTTGGTCATCACGGAGGGAATCATCCTGTGAAAGATGTCCTGACCGGACGGGTTGAAATAACGTCGCAGAACCATAATTACTGTGTGGACATCAACAGCCTGCATGGACAGGTAAGGCTAACCCATCGGAACCTGTACGACGGCACCGAGGAAGGTATGCAGCATGTGGAGCTGCCGGTCTTTTCAGTGCAGCACCATCCTGAAGCAGGACCGGGCCCAAACGATTCTGCCCACCTGTTCAAGAGATTTCGGGAGATGATAGAACAAAGTTAATAGGTCTTATTTGACCTATAAGACCTGTTAAAGGAATAAAGATATATGCCGAAAAGAACGGACATCCATAAGATACTTTTGATCGGGTCGGGCCCCATTGTGATAGGGCAGGCCTGTGAGTTCGACTATTCAGGGGCGCAGGCCTGCAAGGCGCTGAGGGAGGAAGGCTTCAGCGTTGTGCTTGTGAATTCAAACCCGGCCACCATAATGACCGATCCCGATATGGCTGATGCTACCTATATCGAGCCACTATCTGCAGAGATTATCGAGCTCATCATCAGGAAGGAAAGACCTGACGCCATCCTTCCGACGATGGGAGGCCAGACGGCGCTGAATCTTGCGGTCGAGCTTTCGGAAGCCGGGATACTGGAGAAATATAATGTCGAGCTAATCGGTGCGAAGCTGCCTGCTATAAAGAAGGCAGAAGACAGGGAGCTGTTTAAAGAGGCGATGAAAAACATCGGGCTGGATGTCCCGAAAAGCGCGCCTGTCACGACAGTCGAGGAAGGCCTCGATGTCATCGACGATATAGGCTTTCCGGTGATCCTGCGCCCGGCCTTTACGCTCGGCGGAACTGGCGGCGGCACCGCATACAATATTGAGGAATACCGGGCCCTTCTCGAACGTGCGCTTAAACTGAGCCCGGTGCAGCAGGTCCTGATAGAGGAGTCAGTTCTCGGCTGGAAGGAATACGAGCTTGAAGTGATGCGCGACTGCATGGACAATGTCGTGATCATCTGCTCGATCGAAAACTTCGATCCGATGGGGGTGCATACAGGAGATTCGATAACCGTTGCGCCCGCTCAGACCTTGACCGACAAGGAATACCAGAGGATGAGGGATGCCGCTATCGCCGTCATTAGAGAGATCGGAGTTGATACCGGGGGGTCGAATATACAGTTCTCTCTCAATCCGAAAAACGGCAGGATGGCTGTGATCGAAATGAACCCAAGGGTGTCGAGAAGCTCTGCGCTTGCCAGCAAGGCAACAGGGTTTCCGATAGCCAAGATAGCCGCAAAACTTGCCGTCGGCTATTCTCTTGACGAGATCAAGAACGATATAACACGTGAGACGCCTGCGTCTTTTGAGCCCACGATCGACTATGTAGTCACGAAGATTCCGCGCTTCACGTTTGAGAAATTTCCGGAGGCGGACCCGACGCTGACCATTCAGATGAAATCGGTCGGCGAGGTCATGTCCATCGGCAGGACTTTCAAGGAGTCTCTCCAGAAGGCGCTGAGGAGCCTTGAGATAGGGTCGGCTGGGTTTGAGAATATACGGAGGGAGCTGCCTCTAAGCGAAATCAAGGCGAAACTGAAGACCCCAAATGCCGACAGGCTGTGGTTTCTGGCCGGAGCTATGCGACTGGGAATGAGCGTTGACGAGATTTACGAACTCACCTGGATCGATCCGTGGTTTTTGAACAACGTCCGTCAGATCGTCGACGCCGAGCGATCTGTGACTGGTGAAGATGCCGGGAATATTGAGAATCTGAGAAGGCTCAAGGAGACGGGGTTTTCAGATAAAAGGATCGCAGAGCTTGCTGGTAAAAGCGAAGCCGATATCAGGAACTTCAGAAGGCTCAACGGCATCAGGCCTGTTTACAAGCTCGTTGATACGTGCGCCGCTGAGTTTGCCGCATTCACGCCATATCTGTATTCCACTTATGAAAGGCCCTTCTATAGATTGGAAGATAAGGCACCGGGCATTGCTGCCCCGGAGTTCGAATGCGACGCCAATCCTACGGGGCGGAAAAAGATCATAATTCTGGGTTCTGGGCCGAACAGGATAGGGCAGGGCATCGAGTTCGACTACTGCTGCGTGCAGGCGGTCTTTGGCCTGAAGGAGATCGGATACGAGACTATTATGGTGAACTGCAATCCGGAAACGGTCAGTACCGATTATGATACATCCGACAGGTTATACTTCGAACCGCTTACAATCGAAGATGTGATGAATATAATCGATCTTGAAAAGCCTGAAGGTGTGATCGTGCAGTTCGGTGGGCAGACGCCGCTGAAGCTGGCTGTGCCGCTTGAACGTGAAGGGGTCGGAATCCTCGGGACATCACCGGATTCCATCGACAGGGCTGAAGACAGGAAGAGGTTCAAGGAAGTGCTGGATAAATTAGCCCTCAGACAGCCTGAGAGCGATACTGCAATGTCGATTGATGAGGCGGTCGGGATTGCCGGCAAAATCGGTTACCCGGTCATGGTCAGGCCGTCATACGTGCTTGGCGGCAGGGCAATGGAAATAGTATACGATGAGACGGCGCTGGTCGGCTATATGGATCGCGCTGTCAAGGCATCTCCGGAGCATCCTATACTTGTGGACAAATACCTGGAGGACGCAATCGAAATAGATGTCGACGCTATAGCGGACGGTATTGATGTGATAATCGGCGGCGTCATGGAGCATATCGAAGAGGCCGGCATCCATTCCGGAGACTCAGCATGCTCAATCCCGCCATACTCGCTGCCTGCCGATATCGTGGACGGGATCAAGGTTCAGGCTAAAGCTTTGGCAAGGGAGCTTGGTGTAAAGGGTCTCATGAACGTGCAGTTCGCTGTGAAGGAAAACGAGATCTATATCCTGGAGGTGAATCCGAGGGCTTCCAGGACAATCCCTTATGTCAGCAAAGCAACGGGTGTGCCGCTGGCGAGGCTTGCCGCAAAGATCATGGCAGGAAAAACCTTGAAGGAACTGGGGTTGACGTCCGAGAAAAGCATAACTCATGTTGCAGTGAAAGAGGCGGTTTTCCCGTTCGACAGATTTCCGGGCGTCGATACCCTGCTCGGGCCCGAGATGAAATCCACCGGCGAAGTAATGGGTATAGACGACGAATTCGGACTGGCGTACGCCAAGTCCCAGGCGGCTTCAAACAACAAGATCCCGACATCCGGGAAGATTTTCCTGAGTGTGAAGGACAAGGACAAGTCGCACACGGTGGACATAGCGCGTAAGCTCCACGAGCTTGGCTTCGGGCTTGTTGCCACCAGGGGGACGGCGGCCCATCTGCATTCATTCGGAATAGAGGTTGCAGTTATCAATAAGGTCATGGAAGGCCGCCCTCATGTGGTTGATCTGATCAAGAACAAGGAGATCAATTTCATCATCAATACGGTAACCGGGTCGCAGGCACAGAAGGATTCTTTTTCAATACGCAGAAGCGCCCTCCAGTATAGGATTCCATACACTACCACGATTTCTAGCGCAAGGGCCGTAGTCATGGCGATAGAATCTCTGCTTAGACGGGAGCTCAAGATCAAATCGATTCAGGAATATCATTCAACTACTCGATAGCGAAAGGAGAGGAGGATTTATGGCATCCATCAAGCGTATCGGCATTATCACCAGCGGAGGCGATTGCGGCGGACTGAATGCCGTCATAAAGGGGGTCTCGAGAGAGGCTTACGCCATGGGGATAGAGACTGTTGTGATCCCCAATGGCTATGCGGGACTTTACAATCTGGTAAATCTGGAAAAGGTGGTCACTTTAAATGCCGAAAGGGTCAGCAAGATAGAAGCGTCACTGGCCGGCTCGGAGGCCGGACACTCCAGAGTCAAGATCAGCAAGATCAAGGACCCGAAAAAATACGACAGGATAAAAGAGGGCCTCAAGAAATTCAATATCGATGCATTGGTGATCAGCGGCGGAGATGACACGGGTAGCGTCGTAGTGGACCTTTCTTCTCAGGGCATACCGTGCGTGCATGTGCCGAAAACAATGGATCTTGACTTGCAGTCGTATAGTGTTGGCGGTGATTCAGCAATTAACCGCATAGCAATCTTTACGAGGGATCTCAAAACGACAGGCCTGAGCCATAACCGCGTGGTCGTTGTCGAGGTATTCGGACGTTATTCAGGACATACCGCATTGCGCGGCGGCATAGGCGCAGAGGCTGACTGCATACTGATACCGGAGATACCGGTGGATTTCGACGTTGTGTACGAACATATGCGTACTACTTATATAGGCAGGGTGAAGAGAAGTGACGTGAAGGCCGGTACATATATGATAGTTGTTGCTGAAGGCATCACCAATGCCAGCGGAGAGATGCTTTATGACGAATCGGCAGGTGTGGATGCTTTTGGCCACAAAAAGCTTGCCGGAGCCGGCAAATATGTGCGGCAGCAACTCGAGAAACGCATGAAGAAAGATCCCGAGATAACGCAGTTCATGAAGGACACCGGGATGTATGCGCCTGGCGTATATGAAGTGCCAGAGGTCAGGGAAGTAGTGCCGGGACATCTTGTGCGCTGCGGAGACTCGTCTGCCTATGATGTCAATTTCGGCTACAAGACAGGTGCTGCAGCTGTCTGTATTTTGCTGGAGGGAAAGACCGGGCACACCGTTGTCAATGTTGATGGCCGGAAGATTTATTATCAGTCAACATCCGAACTGATCAAAAGAAGAGAAGTGGACGTCAGAGAGATAAGTCTTTTTGAAAGCCTCGGTTTCTGTTTCGGCAGAAAGGTGGAGAAGTTCAGCTGTATTCTGGAAGAGGTTAAGGGGCCGGTCTCACGCCACTTGTAAAACCGGCCCTTTGTGTCTTAGAACCTGGCCTGCTTTGATAACCTGATGCCGGCGGTTACGATGTTATTCCGGTAACTGCCGGTACTATCTGTCTTGTCATTGGAATTGATGTAAGAGTAGGAAAAGAATCCGTTCAGCCAGGGCAGCAGCCTGTAAGTCAGGTCCGCAGTGCCGCCGATATCATCCCTGTCTTCCGCACCGGCAGTAACAGTGCCGCCGATTGCTCTATAGCGGCTATAAAATGCCGAAGCAGACGCATCCAGGCGTTCAACAACCGGTGCAGTGTATCTTAACGTGAGTGTCTGCTGCTTCACCGGGGTCGTGCTTTCTACGCCCGCTATAACGCTTTGCAAATACGAGATGCTGGCTGTTCCGCGTTCGAATGTCTTGGTTGCCGAAACTCCACCCGTAAAACCTGTATTTGTCCTTTTAGGCTCATCTACCTTTGTTATGACAACACCGCCGAATGCATCGATTACAAGTGTGGGAGTAAGCCTGTAGTTAACGCCGGCGATATAACTGCTGCTATTTGAATTGCTGCTGGTCTTGTAATCAAAAAAGGTATAGGTTGCATTGATCCTGAACGTGGTCCTGCTGTTGTACAGATAGGTAGCGCCAAGCCCTCCGGTATAGGAAGAAACATCATCCGTGCCTGTCTGTGTATCCGTATAAGTATAACCGGCATTTGCCAGAAGGCTGATTTTGGCTGTGATCCTGTATGCCAAATCGCCGGCCAGTGTATTGGTCGTAATCCTTTCCCCGGATGTGGAAATCGGTCCTGCGCCCTGTACCGCCCTGATAGCAGCGGCTTCACGCGTACTCACAAACGTATCGGAAAGGCCCAGCGTAAGCTTGTCAGTGGCCCTATAGTGCCCTACTGCGGAGGCCGCATGAGAAGTGCTGTTTTGATCAGAGTTGTCTTTGTAAAAGTTGAATGTCGGAGAGTAATTGACCAGAATATCGGACTGGGCGGTTCTGGTGGAAAGGGACAGCGCCGGTGCAACAAGAGTTATATAGTCGCTGACCTTATCCCTGTTTGTAAGAAAAATATTGTCGTTATATTGTTCGGAAAGAGAAAGGGAGAGATCTGCAGTGTAGTCGAGCGCATAACATGAGGCAGCCATCATCAGGATTACAGCCATTAGAAATACAACGAAGGTAGAAGTTTTCATCGCCCGTTCCTTTCTATGAATTATTTGCATTTCACGATAGTGTATTGGTTCCGAAACAGCAAGTCAAGCAATAAATGCTGTCATCCTTTTACGGATAAATTATGTTTTTTCAATAGGTCATAAAGAGTTGGCCGACTTATGTCCAACACCTGGGATATTTTTGTAAGGTTTGCATCGTACCTGTTTAAAACGGCGACCAAAAGGTCTCTTTCCGCGCGATCGCGCGCTTCTTTTAAGGTTGCTGTATTTTCAGCACCTTGAACGCCGGCGGCATCGGCAAAGCCCAAGTCATGAGGTTCGAGCCAGGCAGATTCGGCCATGATGACCGCCCTTTGTATCTTGTTTTCGAGTTCTCGGACATTTCCCGGCCAGTCATATGATTTCAGCAGTTCAACCGAAGCGGCGCTGAAACCCTTTATCTTCTTTGAAAAGTCATTGCAGAACCTTCTCAGGAATACATTTGACAGCAGTTGGATATCGGTCCCGCGCTCTCTTAGCGGTGGCAGTTCGATTGTTATGACTCCAATCCTGTAATACAGATCTTCCCTGAATCTGCCCTCCTTGATCGCCTTTTTGATGTCGATATTGGTTGCGGCAACAATGCGGGCATTCACCTCTATGTTCTCTCTGCCGCCGACGCGCTGCAGCGTCTTTTCCTGCAGAAATCTAAGGAGCTTAACCTGCAGGGTTGCAGACAGCTCTCCTATCTCATCCAGAAAAAGAGTGCCGTTATGCGCGTATTCTACCTTCCCCAGCACCTTTGCGTTGGCGCCTGTGAAGGCCCCTTTTTCATGACCGAAGAGTTCGGATTCGAGAAGGTTATCAGGGATCGCGCCACAGTTGATCGGGATGAAGGGCCCATCTTTTCTCAGGCTCAGGGAGTGAATAGCACGCGCGACAAGTTCTTTGCCGGTACCGCTCTCACCCGTCACCAAGATCGGCACGTCGGTAGTAGCAACCTTCTCTATAGTAGAGAACACATTTACCATTGACTGGCACTGACCGAAAATACCGCTCAGCTTTGTCATGCTGCGCCCCATCGCAGTATGAAGGCGGCTGTTTTCTTCTTCCAGGTTGTAAAGGTGACAGGCCCGTCGTATTATTACCTTAAGTTCCTTCAGGTCAATGGGTTTCTGCAAAAAGTCATAAGCGCCCAACTGGACCGCAGCCATAGCGATCTCGCGGTCTCCCTGGCCGGTGGCAATAATAACTTTTGTCAAAGGCGCAGCCCTCAGTATCTCCGTCAGACACCTGAATCCCTCATCAGGGCTGTTCTCTGCGGGCGGAAGCCCCAGATCGAGTATTACGGCCTTAGGTTTGTGTTTGCCGAACAGCGCCACGCCCTGGCCTGAATCTGCGGCCAAATGCACCTTATAGTCGTCGCTCAATCCCCATTTGAGCTGGGTGCGAATATCAGGGCTATCATCAATGATCAGTATATCTTCCATTCCGATAAAATCATCTCCATATTCATAGCGTGAAGATAAGACAGATATTAAGCAGGGCTGCTGCCCGCTTCAGTCGAGGTCTCCTGCCAGGGCAGAAGCACGGTAAACGTCGTGCCTTTATCGGGTTCGCTGATAACATCGATATTCCCGCAGTGGGCCTCGATTATCTGCCTGCACTGGTAAAGCCCGATACCGAGTCCTGTTTTTTTTGTCGATTTGAACGGCTTGAATAGGCTGGTGACAATGAAATCATTAGTCATGCCGCATCCACTGTCGGCAATGCGTATGAATGCCCTATTGCCGTTAGCACCCGTAGCCACAGAAACATGGCCTTTTCCGTCCGAAGCATCGACTGCATTAAGAATGATGTTTACTATAACTTTTTTTATCTCTTCCGCGTCAATTATTGCATAAACGGGTTCTCCAGTAAAACAGATATCCGCATCCGGGTTGATTCTGCTTATACCGTCGGCTGTCTCTTTGGCAATCAGGCTCAGATCAACCGAGCGTCTTTCAAGCGTATTCATCTCATGGATTCCCTTCAGCCTATCGATAATATTTTTCATCGCTAAAGTAGTATTTTGTACCGCCAGGATCATGTCTTCCTGGAATTCGGGATTGCCGATATGCTTTTCGGCATTTTCAAGAAGCAACGAAAGCGAATATGCATGATTTTTCAGGTCATGTATGATGAATGAAGATACCTTCGCTACCGCAGCCATTTCCCGCGCCTCGGCCAGTTCTTCAGATAGCCTGAAATTGACTATTGAGAGGGTCGCGTGTCTCGCAAGGATCTTCATAAGATCATAGTCTTCATAATTGAAGATCTCCGGGGCTATCTGGTTGCCGCAGATTAATATCCCCTCAATGACTTCGCTTGCTATAAAAGGAATGGCCAGACCCACCCTGGAAGCCGCCAGAAATCGAGCTTCGTCCTCAGAAGGCGTATATTCACCATCATCGGGGTTAAGGACTCTGTCTTTCCCAACAAAATATGAGGCTAGATCATTTGATATATTCAGTTCCCCTGCAACGCCGGGCATGTCATAATTCAGAAATAATTTGAAGGTGTTCTCATTCTTCTGCCGGAGATAAATAGCTGCCGAATTAAAGCCGAAAGAGTCAATGAAAGTGGTAATTACGACATTATTGACATCATTCAGATTTCGGCACAGGGTCAATCTTTTTGTTAGTTGAAGCCACTGGCCACGGTATTCGTATTTTTGGGCATAAAAATGCTTGTTGATAAAGACCTTGATCCTTCTTCGCAGGCGCTCCGAGAGAAAGACGCAGACCGCAAGCATCCCCGCGAGAAACGATATGACCACCTGCAGAACCCTTCCGAAACGGATATCCATATGCCGGAGCCCTTCCCCGAGAGCTGCAACAAATATGAAGTAGATACCGATAAACAGCAGGGTCAGCGAGCGATAAAGAATGTATCTCGAAACCTTGACATTCAAAGGAGCTGAAGATGCTCCGGCAGAGAACCGGGAATAGCCGATCAGCAGAGCCGCGACTATCAGGATACCCGATCGGGCGGGCAGGAGGTTCAGGTTGATTGTGCGAAAAAGGATTCCCTGGCTGAAGTAGAAAATCAATACAGCAAGAATGCCGCCGATCCCTACGAGCTCTATTTTTGCCTTCTTTCTGTCCGTGCCGTACGTAGAAGCAAAAACAGTCTCGATATTGACCAGTGAGGCAATAATGCAAAGCAGCATGCCGATATAATACCAATAGCCGACCGTGCCGAGGAACAACACTCTTTCAGCAAGCACATCCGGCGGTATGTATAGAAGCTTATCAGGAGGGCAGGCGATTACGACCGCCGGGAATGCAATTGTGCATGCCAGGGCAGTCTTCTTAAGAATACTTAATCCGTGAAACAAATAAGGTCTGGCATATGTAAAAGAAAAAAATAGCAGAAGCATGGGAAGGAATGATTCGGGCAGCAGGATAGCCTTTTCATACCTGGCAAACAGCTGGGGTAGCAGCAGAGGCAAGCAGGCTGTTATCTCGATCAAACCCAGACCAAGGAGTAATACCAGTAAAGAAACATTCGGCGCAAAGCCTCCCCTTACCCATAAATATGCGGCAAGCATCAGCAGCATCGAAGAGGCAACGGCAGATAGCAGTATATCAGGCAATGAAATAGTCTCCAGTCGGATTTAGCGCAGTTATATTTTTGCTGTAAGGGGATTGCTTTTGCAAGGCCGGCAGCTATTTGCTGGGGAGTGTGTCAAAAAAGAAAGGGGACATGAATATTCATATCCCCTATTGAAATTTATAAGTGATCTGTTATCTTGTACCGATTCTTCTTCTGAGGCCAAAGATAGCAATGCCGAAAATTCCCAGACCTAACAAAAGCAGAGTGGACGGTTCAGGAACCGGCTGAGCACCCGAAACAACTACATCCATGCCGGCGGCCTTCAGTTCGTAAAGGTTGGATCCCCAGAGGGGAAGATTAACCTTTTGCAGGTCATAGGAAAAATATTGGGTGCTCCCATTTTGGAACATAAAGGCAAAATCCGGCGTAACGCCTAGCGCCAGGGTTTGAGATCCCAGAGACGTGCCGGCATACCACAGGCTTGTAGTTGCATTTTTGGAGAAATAAATGGTGTTGTATGAAAGAAGCTGGTCTTTCACAATGCCTAATGTCTTGCTTGTGTCCCCGCCAAAATCATACATATAGAGGGCGCTTGCACTGGGCAGTAGGCTTAGCTGAATTGCAAACATGTTACCGGAGATCGGATCCCACGAGCCGCTATAAGTAATAGCTGACGCTGTTGTTGCTCCAACCAGGAACATGAGCATTATTCCTACAACTGCCAATTTACTGATTGCCTTGTTCATATTAACACTCCTTTTTCGGAAATAATAATTTTAGCTTTACTTTGCAATCGACATGCCAGAAACAAACTATCTGATAAGTAAGAATTAATTACTTATCTAATTGTTCCCTGGCCGATAATGTAAAAAAAAGCGACAAGGAATTCTCAATAAAGGCCTGTCAGCTCGTCGAACGGGCCGTGTCCTGATAGAATGCGGCATTATTTTAACGTCTGCGCTCCCAGTCCCATGCAGTTTTGACTATAAATTCAATATCATCGTGCAAAGGCTTCCATCCGATTTCAGCGCGAATTTTCGAGCTGTCCGCCATGAGGGCAGGGGGATCTCCGGCCCTTCGGCCGGCCTCATCGACCCGAAAATCCACACCTGTAACTGATTTTGCCGTCTCGACAATTTCTCTGACAGAATATCCGTGTCCGTAGCCGCAGTTGAATATGCTGCTTTTGCCTGCGTTCGACAGGAAATCCAGTGCGCAGATATGGGCTGAGGCCAAATCGTTCACATGTATATAGTCACGAATACATGTACCGTCAGGCGTCGGGTAGTCTGTGCCGAATATTGGAAGTTTCGTCAATTCGCCCTTTGCGGTCTTAAGGGCCCTGGTTATAAGATGCGTGGCATTTTCGTAAGCCTGACCGATTTTGCCGCCGGGGTCCGCACCCGCAACGTTGAAATATCGCAAAGATACATAATTAAAATTGACGGAAAGTCCGAAATCCTTAAGCATATGTTCGACCATGACCTTGGACATGCCGTATGGATTGATCGGCATGAAGGGGGATTCCTCGCTTACAGGGTTGTGATCAGGAATTCCGTAAACGGCGGCTGTTGATGAGAAAATAAATTTGTTTATGCCGACAGAGCGAACAACTTCCAGCAGATTTAATGCATTGGCAGTATTGTTTCTGTAATACTTCAAAGGCTCCCGGACCGACTCCTCCACTTGTATAAAGGCAGCGAAATGCAT
>Ga0187786_10000304_pt1 | contig 15213 bp, 18 predicted proteins | sample 0815_BV2_10_20_M_FD_132449 | JGI IMG/M metagenome (GOLD analysis project Ga0187786, IMG submission 132449) | Tropical peat soil microbial communities from peatlands in Department of Meta, Colombia - 0815_BV2_10_20_MG | ecosystem: Environmental > Terrestrial > Soil > Wetlands > Peat | place...
ATTGTTTTGCAGTGGATTGCAGAATGCCCATTTTGGAAGGCGCCCTTCCGCCGTCCATCTTTACATATGAGGTCCCTTCGTGTTTCATGACGACCTTCAGGATATTCTTAAAGTCTGTGCCGGCTTGCGTCTTAGTTGAGACTGCCGGTATCGGCTGGTTCCTCTGTGCAGGCGCAGCAGCAGCGGGGCTGAAGGCGTCCTTCCCGAAGAAATCTATGCGCATATGCTCAAGCCTTGCAAGCGCAGGCTGTGCATCGCTCATGTGCTTGAAGGCGGCATTGAACGCATCATCAAAAGAATACTTCTGTTTTTTTGTAGAAGCCGGCCGCGTCTGTTTCTGAGAAGTAGCGCTCTCCGCAGTCTTTTCTACTTTTGGTGTGCGATAAGACATGTATAAACCCTCTCAGTCTTGCAGTTCCTGTTTAATTGTATCACAGAAAACGCCGGTAAATACATGCGGCAGGCTTAAGGGGAGCGGTTTTCAGGCCGCTCCCTTGTGGTTTAAGCTTAAGGGATGGCAGCGGTGATGCGGTATTTAAGTTCACTCATTCTGGTAGCCATCATCTTATGCTTTTTCTCGTCTTCCAGAATGAGCTTCAATAACTGCTTGCTGACGCTGTCTCGCGTTATCTCGATCGCCTTTTCGGCCATGTCTATTGAAGCTTGTTCAATGTCGATATGCTTGTTCAGCAGGGCGGCGACTCCTGCCAGATCGTCGGGAGAAAGTTCGTAAGCTGTTTTGGTCATGCTGTCGATGATCAGTTGGAGTATCTCTGCATGCTTCTGAGAATCGTTCCTGATTGCGGTAGTCAGGGTTTTCATAATCGGATTCTGCGCTTTTTTCAATATAGAATCACAGCTCTTGATGGTTGTAGCTTCAATGCCTTTCCATTTTCTAAGAAGGGACAGAAGCTCCCGGTCCCTTACATGCGCCTTAGGTGCCGCCATGATAAAACCTCCTCGATAAAAGTTATTTAACAAGAGTATAGCAAGAAACTATGGCAATCCTAAATGAGGGAATCCTCAGCTGATTCCTCACAAAGCGGTCAAATGATGAGACCTGTTCAACTGCACTGTCCTATAAAAGACCATCAAGAAACAGGGCCCTACCCGATATCCTCAAAAGAATCCTTTCCTGCCCGACAGACAGGACAAAGCCATTCAGAGGGCAGATCTTCGAATTTAACGGGCTGGTCGTCCTCTTTGTACAACCATTTGCACGCGGCACATCTCCAGAGTCTTCCGTCTTCGCGGTCTGCCATTTGGGAGATGGCCTCCCAGCCCCTATCAGTCCAATCATTCAGCCTCGGCGGGTAGAAACCTGAATAGATCTTCTTGTCCCTCGCATCGTCGAATTTTACTTCGACTGTGATATCTCCTTTTCTTATGGTATATCCCCAGGTGAAATTCTCCGTTGTTTCAGGCGTGGCACTTTTGGCCGTAAAGGAGATCGTATTGCCGCTGCGCTTGACCTTGGACCAGCTGAAACAGCACGGCAACACCGAAGTGCATCCGCATTTTCCTCCCCTGAGTTCAAGGCCATCCACCCTGAATCCGCCCGATATTTTTTCGATGCTTATCTCCATAAGACCTCCAGTTCAGTGAATCATTTTACCTTACAGTTGAAATTCTATTCTTTTTGAATGGCAGGGACAACCCAGTATTAAACCGCCTTACTGACGGCCTCATAAAATTGGAATGCTTTGTTTGCAGAAGCAAATAACTATACTTTAAGAAAATGCGGTGTTTTCATTGCTTGTTTTACTGCATCAGAGATCGCGGTTAAGTGATCTCTATTTTCCTTAGGAGGATACAATGAAGAAGATTTGTGTGTTGGCTGTATTGGCAGTGTTCGGATTGATTTTGATGTCAGGGTGTGCAAGTATGACAGGCAAAACGGCTGGGCAAAATATCGATGACTCAACAATCCATGGCCAGGTGACCGCAATAATAGTCAAAGACCCGGATACCCGTTATCTTAAGATCGATGTTGCCGTCACACAGGGGGACGTCGTTCTAACAGGCTTTGTCAACAGCAAACAGACCGAAGATCGACTCATAGCCAAGATCCGTGAAGTCAGGGGCGTGAAGTCTGTAAAAAGCCTGTTGAGAATCGAAGAAAGAAAATAAGTAAATTGACAGTATTAAGGTGAACTCTATTTTCTACAGCTGCGGCGGAGACAGGATTTACAAAGGAGACAGGAATGAAATATATATTTATAAAACTCATCATAGGTGTGATGTTTCTGGCAATGTTGATATTGCCAGGTCCGACCGGAAGTATTTGGGCCGAAGACGGAAATGCTGCCGATAAAGGTGGATACTCCGAACAGAAAGAGAAATACGAAGAGGCGGCTAAAGAAAAATTGGCTGAATTCGACAAGAAAATGGCCGAGCTTGAGTCGAAGGCTAAAGTGGCCGGCGCAGAGGCTAAAACAGAGTTCAACAAAGGGCTTCGTGAACTCAAAAGAAAACGAGTTGCCCTTGACGCGGATATGAAAAGATTCGAAAAATCGTCGGAGAAAACATGGGAGGCCGCAAAGACAAAGATAAACAGAGCAATGGAGAATATTGAGAAGGAATACGATAAGGTCCGGTCCAAGGTGAAATAATCCAGCCGTAGCTGCAAAAGTCGGAAGGCCGGAAGAGACCGGCCTTCCTTAATCTGTCGGCAAGAGCTATCTGCAATACATGCAGAAATATCCGTCTGATAGTGTCATGAGGAAGGCTACGATGGCATCTTCCTCCCCGGACGTCAACCCAAGATTCCCAAGTTCCGTTTTGTTTACGGTCTCCGGTACCTCAGGTGCGGGCCAGGCCTCCACGTCTCTAGTATTGTAGAAGTGTACGATATCCTTCAGGGTCTTGAAATATCCGTTGTGACCGTAAGGTCCGGTCCTCGCGATATTCCTGAGAGTCGCGACCTTGAACTTTCCGTTCTCCGCAGTATCTCCAACAATCGCACCGAGCCCATAATCGATCGGTACGGCTGTGCCGACCAGTTCTTCTATCTCTGCGTTTTTTGGCACGCCCAGGTTGTCATAGGAGAAGTCTGTAAAGAGGGGCGGGGTGGTTCCGACGGACGTTGATGGATGACAGGCCGAGCAGTTCCCCTTGGCAGGATCATTGAAGAGGGCAAGCCCGTTGAGTTCCTGCTGAGTCAGCATAACCTTGCCCTTGAGATAATAGTCGTACCTGGATGAAAATCTGTTGACCTGCTTTGTACCTTCGAAAGCGGCTATCGCCCTGGCTACGTTGTCGTAAGCTGTCTCGACATTTTGAAGGGAATGGATGCCGTAGACACGCTTGAAAAGCAATGAGTAGTGGGATGTGCGGACGGCTGCAATTACCCCGTCCTTGGTGTTGTTCATCTCGACCGGATTAAGAAATGGGCCTTTTGCCTGATCTGCAAGTGTGGCAGCGCGGCCGTCCCAGAACTGACCTCCGATCCACATCTGGCCGTCGAAGTAGAAAGAAGGGCTGAACGCGGCATAAGCTGCCGAGGGTGCGTTGCGAGTGCCGAATCTCCCGGGAACAGCGCCTTCAGATACAGGCAGAGTTTTGTCGGGGTCAGCGAAACCTGCCTTTGGTGTGTGACAGGACGCGCAGGATTGTCCTGCAGGATTTGAAAGATTCTCGTCAAAGTACAACATCTTCCCGAGCAACTGTTCTGCCGTCATTGCCTCGGCCAAAGCCGAAAGTGTCAGAACCAAAAAAAGAGAGATCAATACCAGTGCTGATCGTTTCATGATCGAGTACCTCCGGATATCGTTGTCGTACCGCAAAGCGGATTCGAACAAGACGGTCTGACGAATCAGGCCTTCGGAGGATGTTCGTGAGGAGAGAAGCAGTGATGCGGGACTGCTATATCTTCGGTCCGGAATGCAAACCTATTTCCGGCTAAAAGAGGTAATGCATAGTGGAACTCGACGGACACCGGCGAATCTCCATCGGTAGAAAAGTAATTTTCATCGCAATTGCAGACATCCAGCGCGATGATGACGGGTTCAAATTCATCGACCGCATCAGCCTCATGGAAGAAAGATAATAAGAGCCATGATCCCGAAAAAAAGACAACCAAGATCAGACTCACAATTTGCATCAAATGATTTCGGGTTCTCATGTCTCGCACCCTGTTTCAGTATATCCATTGAACCGCGCCATAAAAATAGGAAGTTGTCATTTTTTTGTTATGGCATATAGGCCGACATTGATGCAGGATATCTGATGACAGTTTTGTCGGGCGTTGAAATGCTGTAATAGATTTCTACTAATCCACTTGCGTCAGGGCTTGTAATACATAAGGCTGCGGGCATACGGCTCGACGAAGCCGGCCAGGTAATCCATCTCATCCCTGCCCATCTGGGAGAATGACTGGGCGAATCCGACGTTTTGTTCGAGCTGTGATATGTTGTCGCATCCTATAATACCCAGGCTCACGGGGTGCGACAGGGCAAAGCGGTAAAACGGCTCCATATCGACGTAACCCGGTATCCTTGCCGCAAGGCCCCTGAAATATATTTTCATCGCGATTATCCCTAAATCCTTCTTTACTGCATAGGGCATGAGGTCTTCGATGAAGTTCAGATAATGCGGCTCGGCCGGATTCACCGGTATAAGCACCGTATCGAAATCGGCGATGTCGATGCAACGGCGCAGTATCGCCGGGTCGTGGTGTCCCGTGACCCCGATAAAGCGCACCAGACCTTTTTCCTTGGCCTCCCTGAAGGCCTCCAGCGCACCACCCGACCCGCTGGCCTCCGCAATATCATCTTCGGTCCTCATGTCATGCATCTGCCAGAGATCGAGGTGGTCGGTCTTTATTGTTCTGAGAGTATCATGAAGATGATTGAGGGCACCCTTTTTGTCACGGGCGTGGGACTTCCCCGTTAGGAATATTTCCTTGCGTCTTTCGCCCAATGCCTTACCGTGATAGGATTCGCACCCGGCATATGCCTTGGCCGAGTCGAAGTAATTGATGCCGAGGTCAATGGCCCGGTTGATTAGGGCATAAGCCTCGGAGTCGTGGCCGTGGGTGCGCAGCACACCCTCGCCTCCGAGACCCAGGATAGTCACATCCACGCCCGTTTTTCCGAGTCTTCGCCTCTGGATCGGACTTACAGTTTCCATCCGAGCAACCTCCTGAAGAAGGCCTTTATCCTCTCGATCAGAGGCTCTCTGACGATGACCTTGATCAAAAGGCTTCCGTCCTGGCCTCCGTATTTCCCCGGCTCGCCGAGTCCTCTCAGCTTGACGATCTGACCGCTCCTTATCCCCTGCGGGATATTTATGAGTATGTCCCTCTGGTTGCCTGCAAGCCTGTGCAGGTAAGGAAGTTTCCCACCTATGGCCGCGCCTTGAGGCGTGAGGGAGATAACGTCATGCAGGTCTTTACCCGGCTCAGGCAGATCAACGCCCATCCTTCTGGCAATCATCTTCTGGAGCATGCCAAGGACCCAGGACTGAAAGGGATGCTGTCCTGTTCCCTGTCCTGATTGGCGGGGATGTCTCTTCAGTCCCTCCTGGTAGGCGCTTCCGAGAGGACCGTAAAAGAAAAAAGTCCCGGTGGTACGGCCCGGACCCTTGAATTTAAAGGATTGATACCTGGGGCCATAGAACTTCTGTCTTCCGAAGATATCCTCAGGCCCGCTAAAGCCGAAAATCTTGCTGAACTCCTCGAATACCTGCCCGATATCGGAATCCCTGAAGATATCCTGTTCGGAATATGACTGTCTGAATTGATCCCTGGCATAGGCTCCGTAACTTCTCCTCAGGGTGTCGTACTCGTTTCTCTTTACCGGATTTGACAGGACGGCGTAAGCTTCGTTGATCTCCTTCATCATCTCTTCGTTGCCGGCCGCCCTGTCGGGGTGATATTTGAAGGCAAGGTTCCTGTACGATTTCTTAATCTCATCGGCCGAGGCCTCCTCGCTCACCCCGAGGAGCTTGTAATAATCTTTCTGGTCCACTGAATCTCCCTGTTATTTCCTATCCAATTATATATAACTTGCCGGACTAAAAGAAGATATTAATGGATATTTGTCTTTTTACGCACAAATTGATGTTAAATCCGGACCGAGGAACGCCCCGAAATCTGAAATGTTCTCTTGACAACATATAAAAATAAGTTTATATTTAAGGCAAGAGGGCATCGGGATGTTAAAGCAATTTGCGGACTATGTTACCTACACACTTCTAAAGCTGGAGCCTGCCGGTCATATCGGAGATGCCCTTAATTTTTTCATCTACGATACACTGAAGATATTCCTGCTGCTCACCACGATAGTCTTTGCGGTGGCTGTCATTCGGGCTCATTTTCCTCCCGAGAAGACCAGAAAGATACTGTCACATAAAAAAGTATTTATTGGAAATGTGATGGCCTCCCTCCTGGGCATAGTCACCCCATTTTGTTCCTGCTCGGCGGTTCCACTGTTCATAGGGTTCGTGGAGTCCGGGGTGCCCCTCGGTGTAACCTTCTCGTTTCTGATCTCATCTCCCATGGTGAACGAGGTCGCCCTCGTCATGCTCTGGGGCCTCTTCGGCTGGAAGATCGCCCTCATCTATGCCGTAACGGGAGTGGTACTGGCAATATCGTCCGGCATCGTAATAGGCAGGCTCAGGATGGAGAGGTATGTCCAGGATTATGTCTGGGAGATGAAGGTTGCCGATACGGATATTGTGAAGACTGCCTTCCGGGAGAAGATAGCCTATGCCAGGGGCTATACGTCCGAACTGCTCAGGAAGCTCTGGCCTTACGTAGTCGCAGGTATCGGCGTTGGTGCGTTCGTGCATGGCTATGTCCCGACCGACTTTGTTGTCAGGTACGCGGGCCGGGACAATCCCTTCGCGGTCTTTGCGGCCGTCCTGATAGGCATCCCATTGTACAGCAATGCGGCGGGGACTATTCCTATAGTCCAGGCTTTGGTCGGAAAGGGCATGGCAATGGGAACTGTGCTTGCATTTATGATGTCTGTTACGGCGATATCTTTACCCGAAGCGGTCATCCTTAAGAATGTACTCAAGACCCCCTTGCTCGTCACATTCTTCGGCATCGTCGGAATCGGTATTGTAATAGTCGGATATCTGTTTAATGCAATTTTATAGAGATGCTGGAAATTAACGGGGGTGAATTATGGAGATAAAGGTATTGGGTCCGGGCTGCGCCACCTGTCACAAGATGGAAGAGCTTGCGCAGCAGGCGGTTAAAGAATTGAACATCGACGCAAAGATCGAGAAGGTGGGCGACATTCGCGAGATAATGAAGTACACTATGTCTACACCGGGGCTCGTGGTGAACGGCAAACTCAAGCATTCGGGCAAGCCGCTTCCGGGCATCGACAAGTTAAAGGAACTCATAGAATCGGAGGCGTAGCATAATGCAGGAGATATTGAATATCTTTAAGGCCCTCTCGGATGAGACGAGGCTGCGGATTTTGAAGCTCCTCGAACATGGTGAGCTCTGCGTCTGCGATATCTTCTCGGCCCTCGACATGGTCCAGCCCAAGGTCTCCTTTCACCTTTCGGTCCTGAAGGATGCCGGGCTCATAAAGGACAGAAAGGCCGGACGATGGGTCCATTATAGTCTGGATGATTCCGACATGCTCAGGAGGTTTTTGCTGCATACCGTCATAGAGAGGGTCTCCGAAGCTGTAGTCCGGGATGATAGGCAGAGGCTGACGGCGTTCATGGAGAGCAAAAATACCACGAGTGACTTCGAATCAAATACGGTGCAGCTGAAGAAAAACAGATGCTGCGGGAGGCCGGAGAAATGAATATGATCACGAAAAGACTTTCCTTTCTTGACCGGTTTCTCACCCTCTGGATATTTGCGGCTATGGCCTTCGGAGTAGGAATCGGGTATTTCATCCCGGGCGTGGAAGGCCTCATCAACAGCTTCCAGGTCGGCACGACCAACATCCCGATTGCCATCGGCCTTATCCTCATGATGTACCCTCCTCTTGCCAAGGTCAAATACGAGGAGCTCGGAGAGGTCTTCAGAAACCGAAAGGTCCTTGGTTTATCCCTGATCCAGAACTGGATCATAGGTCCGATCCTGATGTTCCTTCTGGCCATCATTTTTCTGCAGGATTATCCCGAATATATGGTCGGGTTGATCATGATCGGCCTGGCCCGATGCATAGCCATGGTTATCGTCTGGAACGACCTTGCATGCGGAGACCCCGAATATGCGGCCGGACTGGTTGCTTTCAACTCGATCTTTCAGGTGCTCTTCTTTTCGGTTTACGCATATGTCTTCATCACCGTCCTTCCGTCATGGTTCGGACTTCAGGGGGCGGTCGTGCATGTAACCATAGGCCAGATCGCAAAGAGCGTCTTTATCTATCTTGGAATACCCTTTCTCGCCGGGATGCTGACCCGCTTCGGCCTTCTGAAGATCAGGGACAGGCAGTGGTTTGAACGGGAATTCATCCCGAGGATAAGCCCGCTGACCCTTATATTTCTTCTCTTTACCATCATCGTCATGTTTTCACTAAAGGGAAATTATATCGTCAAACTGCCTATGGATGTTGTGCACATTGCAATACCGCTGCTTATCTATTTTGTAGTGATGTTCCTTGTTTCGTTCTATCTCGGCAGAAAGATAGGCGCGGATTACCCCAAGACGGCCACCCTCTCGTTCACCGCCGCCAGCAACAACTTCGAGCTCGCCATAGCCGTAGCAGTGGCGGTCTTCGGCATCAATTCGGGTGCGGCCTTTGCGGCGGTCATAGGACCTCTCGTCGAGGTTCCGGCATTGATCGGACTTGTAAATGTAGCCCTCTATTTTCAGAGGAAATACTTTGCGGACCAATATTGCAAGGTTACAGGTGCTCGTCCTCATTAATACTGATTGCAACGCAATGTTGCACCATATTTTACTAAATATTTCCATTCATCATCCGATATGAGTTATTATACGTTCAATCAATCGATTAGATAACTTACTATGAGCATATTCCCGGTCGCAAATACAAAGGATCAGGCGCTGAGGGCAATGATGGATGAACTCGGCATCAGGGAGGCTGATATAGAGGAGTCTTTCGTACGTTCGGGTGGTCATGGGGGACAGAATGTCAACAAGACCTCGACCTGCGTATATCTGAAGCATGCGCCCACCGGCATCGAGGTAAAGTGCCAAAAAGAGCGTTCTCAGGCACTGAATCGCTATCATGCCAGAGTGCTTTTGGTAAAAAAAATCGAGCAGATGATGAAGGGGATCGAAAGCGACGAGGTCCAGAGGATAGAAAAACTGAGGCGTCAGAAACGCAAACGTTCGAAGAGGGCCAAGGAAAAGATGCTTGCCGACAAATCGGCCCTCGGAGAAAAAAAGAAATTAAGGGCCGCAGTGTCACCGGAGGATTATTGATGGGAGGGAATGGTTTTATGCAGTTGTTATGCAAGGATTGCAACAGTAAACTGCGGCTTGTAATCGGCTGAGCGCGCGTAATATTGAGCTGCACGTCGTGCAGCAACATATATAACCCCCTTGACTACAAGGAGGCATTCGATGAGGAAACCTGGAACATGATCCAGCGGAGGAACTGCAGGGTAGGCAGCGCGTGTGAGCGGTAAACCTGCCCGCGGCTTCAGTTGTGCGGATGACGAAAAGGTGCAACCGTGGCTGAGGCTGCTCCTGGATGCCTATGCGGTTATAGATGAAGGAGTAGCTTCCGGCATAGCGGAAGAAGTGAAGAAGCGCGGCTTCAGGCTTGCCTGTTCAAAGGGCTGCGGCAACTGCTGCGCCACCCATCGTGATATACCTGTTTATCCGCTGGAACTCATTGGAATTTACTGGTTTGTTATCGAAAAAATTGGTCGGCCCCTTCGCAGCATCGTAAAAAAACAGCTACTCGAACATCGCAGAGGCGGAATCTGTCCGTTTCTTGTTGATGCCGCGTGCTCTATACACCAGATGCGGCCCGCCGCATGCAGGCAGTTCAATGTCTTCAACAAGCCCTGCGAGTCGGGCGAAGACCCTTTCTATACGAGAAGGGCAGATGTGCTTACGCCGATCAGCCGTTATATTGATAAGGCGTTTTCTATCATGCTGCCATTCTACGGCATAACCGATAAGCGCGAGATCAAACGGGCATCGGCGACGAGGCTCATCAACTCTCTGGCCCGCCCGCTGCAGCTCTGTCCGTGGCACGAGTTGCCGGCCAGAATGGACGAATTCGACATATCCAAAAAATAATACGGCTTAATCCTGATTTCATGAGCAAGCTTACTTAAACCACTCAAGGGCTAATTCAGCGCGCTGCAATCCGGATACCTCTGCCTGACCGCCAAAAGAACGGAATCTTTGTAATGTTTGCCAAATCAAGTAAAATACTGACATCATAGTTTGCCAGGAGGGTTCGGCCATGGACAAAGCCGATGCGGCCTTTGCCAATGACATCAATGTCTGCAAGCTGTGCATGAGCGAGTTGGCGGATATCTATGCTGACTTGCGTCTGTCCTCCGAGGAACTCGAGCTGCTCAGCGTCCCGGACAGGTCGTTCACTGTGCACTTCCCGGTCAGGATGGACTCGGGCCGGTCCAGAATGTTCATCGGATATCGCGTACAATACAACGACGCCAGAGGCCCCGCAAAAGGCGGCATCAGGTTCCATCCCGGCTTGAACCTTTACCACCTTAGAGACCTCTCTTTCCTCATGATGCTCAAGTGCGCCGTGGTGAATATCCCATTCGGCGGGTCCAAGGGCGGGGTAGTCGTCAATCCCAAGGAACTTTCAAGGAATGAACTCGAACAGCTTACCCGCGGATATGTCCGGGCGATAGCCGACTACATCGGCCCGTTCAAAGACATCCCGGCTCCCGATGTATATACCGACGAACAGATCATGGCCTGGATGCTGGACGAATATGAGAGGATCAAAGGGATGCATGTGCCTGCTGCGATCACGGGCAAGCCGGTCGAGCTGGGCGGTTGCGCTGCCAGGGGCTATTCGACTTCTTTGGGTGGCGTCTACATTCTGGAGGAGGCGCTGAGGCGGATTGGCAGAGATAAAACAGCTGTCAGGGTCGCTGTACAGGGATTCGGCCATGTAGGGTTTAATGCAGCTCGTATTCTGCACGAAAAGGGATACAGAATCATAGCGGTCAGTGATTCAAAGGGGAGCATTATGGATGAAAGCGGACTCGACATCTCTGGCGTCATCGAGCACAAGAGGCGTACAGGAGGCGTAGCCGGATTCCCCGGAAGCCGGAATATTTCCGGAGATGAGCTCATAACATGTGATTGCGATGTGCTCATACCGGCTGCACTCTCTGACCAGATAAATGAAGATCACGCCCGTCAATTAAAGGCCGGAATCGTATTGGAACTGGCCAATGCCCCGACTCTCCAGCAGGCTGACAAGATACTCACTGAACGCGGTATGCTCATCATCCCTGATATTGTAGCCAATGCAGGGGGGGTCGTAGTGAGCTACTTTGAGTGGAGCCAGAATCTGGACAACGACTACTGGCAGGATGAGGAGGTGCTCAGAAGACTAAATTCGGTCATGATAAAGGCCTTCAACGACGTCTATTGGGTCTGCTCATCGGAGCCGTGCAGCATGAGAAAGGCTGCGTACGCGCTTGGCGTCAGGAGGGTCCTCAGCGCCGAACGGCTTCGGGGGCGATTATAGGACTTACTTGCTGGGTTGAGCTGCTGCAATCTCAGCCGTCAGAGTCAGCGTAACCTGCGTCCTTGACGGGTCATTGCTGTAAATCCGAACAGATTTGACAAAGCGCCCTCTTTCATTGCTGGAATTGATTTTTACCGTAATGCTACTCGTTTCTCCAGGCTTTATCCGGCTCGAACTGGCCAGAGCTGCCGTGCAGCCTCAGGGCGCCTCAATCCGCCTGATGATAAGGTCTTCGCTCCCGCTGTTGCGGAGTTCGAACACATGCTCCAAAACAGAATTTGCAGCGACAATGCCGAAGTCATACGTCTCGCCGTCAAAAGCTATCTGAGGCTGAGCCAATGCAGTCGCAGGGATAAGCACGACAACTGCAAAAATAAGTATTCTCGTCAGCATGATATCCTCCTGTAAAGATCGTTTCCCTTGTCATCTACAATAATAAACGCCGGAAAATCCGCAACTTCGATCCTCCATACGGCTTCCATGCCGAGTTCCGGATAATCGATGCAATCGACCTTCCTGATGTTCTCCTCAGCGAGTAAGGCCGCCGGTCCGCCGATCGAGCCCAGATAAAAGCCGCCGTATTTCTTGCAGGCCTCGGCAACCTGACTGCTGCGGTTACCTTTTGCTATCATTATCATCGAGCCGCCCATGGACTGCAGCAGATCGACATATGAATCCATACGCCCTGCAGTTGTAGGACCGAAAGACCCCGACGGTTTGCCCGGAGGCGTCTTTGCCGGGCCTGCATAATACACGGGGAAGTCCTTCAGATAGTTAGGGATGCCTTTTCCCTCGTCGATGCGCTCTTTGAATTTCGCATGGGCTATGTCACGGGCGACGATGAGCGTGCCCGTAAGCGACAGCTGTGTTCCAACATCATGCTTTGAGAGATCGGCAAGTACCTCCTTCATCGGCCTGTTGAGATTAATCCTCACCCCCTGATCGTTCCTTGAACGATACTTCTCCGGTATGAAACGTCCAGGGTTGCGCTCAAGCTCCTCCAGCCATATGCCGCCCCTGTCTATCCTGGCCCTTATATTGCGGTCGGCTGCGCATGAGACCCCTATTCCAACAGGACACGAGGCCCCATGTCGCGGCAGGCGTACTACACGTACATCTAGCGCAAAGTACTTGCCGCCGAACTGGGCGCCGAACCCGAGATTATGAGCTGCTGCCAGGAGTTTCTTTTCAAGTTCAATGTCACGAAAGGCCTGGCCGCGCTTATTGCCCGCAGCAGGCAGCTCATCATAATGTTTTGCTGACGCCAGTTTGACGGCTTTCAGGCAAGCTTCACCCGAGGTACCGCCGATAACGAACGCAATATGATAAGGGGGGCAGGCCGCTGTCCCCAGCGACCTCATCTTTTCAACAAGGAACTTCTCCAGCGATTCCGGATTCAAGAGGGCTTTGGTTTCCTGATAGAGCGCTGTCTTGTTAGCCGAGCCTCCGCCTTTCGCCATAAACAAGAATTTATATTCCATACCATCGGCAGCGTACAAATCGATCTGCGAAGGCATATTGTTCCCAGTGTTAATCTCATTATACATGTCCAGTCCAGCGGTTTGCGAATACCGGAGGTTTTCCTCCATATACGTCTTCATGATGCCCCTGGTCAGGTATTCTTCGTCGTTGCCGCCTGTCCAAACCATTTGCCCCTTCGTAGCGAACACTGTTGCAGTGCCCGTATCCTGACAAAGCGGAAGTACAAACTGCGAGGCGACCTCCGCATTGCGTAGCATGGCTACAGCCACTCCGCGGTCATTTAGAGAAGCCTCCGGGTCCGAGAGTATTGCCGCCATCTGCTGAAGATGTTCAGCCCTGAGCAGGAAAGAGACATCTCGCATAGCCTGATTTGCAAGGAACGCGAGCCCCTCGGGATCTATCTTAAGGACATCTGCTCCCTCGAAGCTTGCAGTCGATACATAATCAGCAGTCAGAAGGCGATATTTAGTCTTGTCTGAGCCAGAGTGGTAAGGGGTTTGCTGAGCGTTCCGGTATTCTTTCATCTGACTAAATTAATTATATGCCGCATGAACGCACCAATACAAGCCGGATTTAAGATAACTACTACACGTATGAGGAGGTCATATCTACAAAATCGTCGGAATTTGTTGTGCAAAGAAAAACCGTATGATATAGTTGAATAACATGGACACAGAACAATACCATATCCTTGTAGTAGACGACGATCCTAAAATAAGAGCGCTGGTGCGGGCGGTTCTCGAACGCCGTGGATGGGCTTCAAGGGAGGCCTCTGACGGCCTCAAGGCCATTGAGATGTGTGATGCCGAAAGACCTGCTGTTGTCCTGCTCGACATGCGGATGCCGAAGCTTGACGGCCTTACAACCCTGCGCGAGCTCAGGAAAATTGACAGCGATCTGCCTATAATAATGGTCTCTGCACACGCAGATGTGCAGGACGCCGTAAACGCGATAAAGCTTGGCGCGTATGATTTCATTGTAAAACCTCCGGACTTTGACAGGCTGACAATCGTCATCAGCAGGGCCCTGGAACAGAGCAAACTGTCCCACGGCTTTAAGAAACTCGACGCCACGATCGACCATTCCCTCGAAAGCTTTCTGGGAAGCAGCAGCAGCATGAGAAAGGTGGTCGAGCAGATAAGGCAGGTCGCTGCCACCGATTTCTCGGTAATCATGCAGGGCGAGACAGGCACAGGAAAGACGACCGTGTCCCGGATGATTCACAATATGAGCAGGCGCTCGCTGGGTCCTTTTGTCTCGGTCGATGTTGGAAGCATGCCGGAAACGCTAGTGGAAAGCGAACTTTTCGGCCATGAAAAAGGGGCCTTCACTGGCGCCGAGCACAAGAAGAAAGGGTTCTTCGAGGTGGCCGCCGGAGGGACATTGCTCATAGACGATTTGCAAAACGTTCCGCTCCATGTGCAGAGCAAGCTTTTGCGCGCGGTCGATGACAAAAAGATTTATCCGATCGGGGCGTTGGCGCCGGTCGATATAGATGTCCGCATCATTGTCGCCACTAATGTTGATGCGCGCAAGGCTGTGCACGAAAACAAGCTGAAATCCGACCTCTTCTTCAGGCTGTGCGAATTCATGATCGACATCCCGCCTCTAAGGGAGCGGTCCCATGATATCCCATACCTTGGCCGCAACTTTATGCTGGAAGTTTCAGCGGAACTCAACAAACCCATGCGCGAAATAGCATCGAAAGCGATAGAGCATCTTAAAAGATATGCCTGGCCGGGAAATGTCCGGGAGCTGAAGAATGTCATGCGCCGCGCCGTGCTTATCGCCGAGAGCGATGTAATAACGGACGCGCATCTGGAGTTTCTGATAGGCGGGGGCTACGGCAGCAAGATATACGCGCCGCTGCTCCAGCGCGAGCTGCCCACCATGAACCTGAAAGAGCTTGAACTGATCGCCATAAAAAGGGCCCTTGAACTGTCAGGTGGCAATAAATCCGAGGCAGCGTCCCTTTTGAATATTGACTATTCCACCCTCCACAGAAAGATCAAACAGATGAAGTCATTGCAAGATTAGCAACCGCCCCGCAGACACCCTTCGCTCGATAGTCGTATTGCAAACTGCCTATTTATTGCAA
>Ga0187786_10000305_pt1 | contig 15192 bp, 15 predicted proteins | sample 0815_BV2_10_20_M_FD_132449 | JGI IMG/M metagenome (GOLD analysis project Ga0187786, IMG submission 132449) | Tropical peat soil microbial communities from peatlands in Department of Meta, Colombia - 0815_BV2_10_20_MG | ecosystem: Environmental > Terrestrial > Soil > Wetlands > Peat | place...
CTGAATGAGAGACCCGTGAGCGATTCTGTGAATTCGCGGGGATTTGCAATGGTTGCCGAACAAGCGATGAAAAGCGGCGTGGCGCCCCAATAGTCGCAAATGCGCCGCAGCCTGCGGATGACATGGCTGACATGCGAGCCGAAGACACCGCGGTAGGCATGCACCTCGTCTATCACAACATAGCGCAGGTTGCGGAAAAAGGGTTCCCATTTCTTGTGAAACGGATTGATGGCGAGATGCAGCATGTCCGGATTTGTGAAGATCACATTCGGCATCTCTTTGCGGATTCGTGCACGACGATAGGGTTTGGTGTCGCCGTCATAGACTTCGGCTCGCTGCAGCGGTTCCCGGCGCCCGACTTTTTCGACCGGACCGAGGATTGTATCGAACAGGGAGTTCAGGTTCCGCAGCTGATCCTGTTCGAGCCCTTTCAGGGGGAAGACATAGAGGGCGCGGGTTTCGGAATTATGAAGGATGTTCTCGATAACGGGGATGTTGTAGATAAGGCTTTTACCACTGGCGGTCGGGGTCATGACGACCGTATGCTCGCCGCAGCGGATGCGGTCAATCGCTTCGACCTGATGGCTGTAAAGCCGCTCGATGCCCTGCGCCTTCAGTGCTTCCGCGATGCGCGGATGAAGCACCATATCGGAATATGCGGCTTCACGCGACGGGATGAATTCATGCGCCATAATGGCCGGACCGGTCAGCCGGTCGGTTTTCAGCGATTCGATAAGATTGTGAAGGTTGAGGTAATCCAATGGGTTAAACTCTGATCCCGCGTATGACAAGAATTACTGATACCACTCCGCCCTGTTTTTCGGTACGTACCAATGGATGAAGTCGTGCCAGATGCCGAGCGGCGCCTTTTCGACTCCTTTGAAACGTTTGTGCAGAACAGGCAGGGCGTCCGGAACATATAGGAATGCGTACGGCTGCTCTTCGGCAAGGATTTCATGGAGACGATGATAAATCTTTTTTCGTTTCTCGATGTCGAAGGTGCTCCGGCCTTCCAGAACGAGCCGATCGACCTCGTCATTCTTGTATGAAATAAAATTAAACTCTTTTTCTTTTGTCTTGGAAGAATGCCAGATATCGTAGAGGTCGGGATCGCGCGATAATCCCCAGCCCATCAGAACAGCCTCGAAACGCCGCTTGTCGATGAATTCGTTCAGCATCGCCTGCCACTCCAGCACCTTGATGTTCATCTCGATGCCGACACGCTTGAATTGTTCCTTGAGTATCTGGGCGGTCTTTAACCGGGCGTCATTGCCCTGGTTGGTAATTACCGTGAATGCAAACGGTTTGCCGTCTTTTTCGATCATTCCTTGGACATTCTTCTTCCATCCCAGTTCGGCAAGCATTGCCGACGCCTTGGCAGGGTCATATGGAAAGTCATGAACGTTGGGGTTATATGCCCACGATTCACGCGGAAATGGTCCGGTGCATGGTGTGCCGAGGCCCATGAGCACACCCGCAATCAGTTCGTCTTTATTGATGGCATATGCCAACGCCTGTCTGATGCGAATATCACTGAAGAGGGGATGTTTCAGGTTATACCCGAGATAGGTGTATCCGAACGAAGGGTATCGGTATGTCGCAAATGAGCGGCGGAAAAAATCAGAATCGATCTGGAGCTTGAACTGGGGCGGCGTGACGTTCATGATGTCGATGCCCCCGAATTTGAGTTCGAGAAAGCTTGTAGCCGTATCGGGAATTATCCGTATAACGACGCGATCAATGTTCGGCCTGCCTTCAAAATAGCCATCGAAAGCATCAAGCACGATCTTTTGTCCGGTCACCCATTCAGTGAGACGGTATGGTCCGGTACCGACCGGCTGGCGGTTCAGTTCTGATGTCCCGATATCCTTTCCCTCCAAAAGACGCTTCGGTATGATGCCCATCCCCCACGATTCAAGGGCCGGAGCATAGGGCTCATTGTAGACAACACGGACGGTGTAGCGGTCTGTTGCAATGACGGATTTTACGGGACCGTAATTGCTTCCATACGGTGTGGGTGTCTTCGGGTCGGTTACCGTTTCGTAGGTAAAGAGCACGTCTGCGGAGGTGAATTCCGTCCCGTCATGCCATTGAACACCCCTGCGGAGATGGAATGTAATAATTAATCCGTCAGAACTTATATCCCACGATTCGGCAAGGTCTCCCTGAATGCGGATATTCTTGTCATATTTCGTGAGGCCGTTGTGAATGAACCCGCTTACCTGGCTCGAACCGGAGTCAGAGGCGAGCATCGGCAAAAGACGTTTTGCATCTGCGAGCGCCGCGAGAGTGATCGTGTTGGGGTTCTTGATTTCAGGTTCGCGTGTGCAGGCGGAGAGGAACGAAAAAATAAAAAGCAGGAAGAGGGTCGCCGGATATACGACGCGTTTCCTGCTTCTCACGGACTATTTGCCCTGCGGCTGCTGGGGGGCCTGTTCTGCGGGCTGTTGCTGAATGGGCTGCTGGGGAAGCTGCGGCGCCGCGGTTTCTGCCGGAACGACGGCCTTGTCGATGACCGAACCGCTCTTGCTTGTTACGACCGTCAGCAGCAAAGAAGTGAGCATGAACACCACGGCGGCAACCGTGGTAACCTTGTTCAGAAAGTCGGCCGGGCCGCGGCTGCCGAAGAGCGTCTGGCTTGATCCGCCGAATGCCGCACCCATCTCGGCGCCTTTGCCCCTCTGCAGCAGCACGACACTGATCAGAAAGACCGACGCAAGGACATGAATGATAATAAGCACTGTTTCCATTATTCCTCCTAAGGCAATAAACCCGAATGTCTTATTTCTTGAACCGCACGAGCTGTGCGAAGCTGTCAGGCTTGAGGCTTGCGCCGCCCACGAGGGCGCCGTCAAGGTCGGGCTGCGACATCAGCGCGCCGATGTTCTCCGGAGTGACACTGCCGCCGTACAGAATGCGCAATGTTTGCGCCGCATCGCCGAAGAGACCTGCGAGCAGCTCACGGACAAAGGCGTGGGCTTCCTGCGCCTGCTCAGGCGTTGCGGTCTTGCCGGTGCCAATGGCCCAGACCGGCTCGTAGGCGACGATGATGCCGTCCTGCGCGACTCCGGAGAGTCCCGCCATTACCTGCGTTTTGAGTACATCCATCGTCTTTCCGCTCTCGCGCTCCGCAAGGAGCTCCCCGATGCAGAAGAGGACTTCGAGCCCATGAGCGCGGGCCGCCCGGACCTTCTTATTAATGACCTCATCCGACTCCTTCAGAATATGGCGGCGCTCCGAGTGGCCGATGATAACCGCTTCGCAGCCGGCATCGATAAGCATTGCAGCTGAAACTTCACCGGTAAAGGCCCCTTTTTCTTCGAAGAAGACATCCTGTGCGGCGAGCTTAGCTGCAGAATTCTTCATCTTTTCGGAAGCCGCGGCAAGAGAAGTGAACGGAGGAGCGATAATCACATCGACATCCGTGACGGATGACACCGCAGGGAGAAATGCGTCCAGAAACGCCTGCGTTTCCGAAATCGTTTTGTTCATTTTCCAATTTGCCGCAATCAGGGGCTTTCTCATATGTAAAGTAGTGTAGTAGAAGCGCTTTTATTAGTCAAGCCGCGCGGTTGACTTCGCGAAGAAGGCATCAGTATACTTTTAGCTTATGGAAGAGCTTAACGATCTTATTTTACAGCGCCGCAAGAAGCTTGCCGAGCTTCGCGAAGCGGGCATGGATCCCTTCGAGGCGCGCTTTGATCCGCAGACGACGACAGCTGCCGTGCGCGAGGTCTCTAACTCGATCGGCAAGGACGAACTCGAAGCGGAGCATCGGTTTGCCTCTGTGGCGGGGCGCATCGTTGCCATGCGAGACTTCGGGAAGGCTGCATTTGCCCATCTGCAGGACGGATCAGGCAGACTGCAGCTCTATTTCCGCAAGGATATCCTCGGCGAGCGCTACTCGCAGGTAAAAAAGCTCGACATCGGCGATATCATCGGGGTGAGCGGCCGCGTTTTCCGGACGAAGACCGATGAGTTGACCCTTGAGATCAGCGATTTTACGCTGGTCTGCAAGGCGCTGCTTCCGCTTCCCGAAAAATGGCACGGCTTGAAGGATGTCGAACTGCGGTATCGGCAACGGTACGTCGATCTCATCGTTAATCCGCATGTCAAGGAAACCTTTGCGAAGCGGAGCGCAATCATCAAGGCGGTGCGCGATTTTCTCGAATCAAAGGACTTCATCGAGGTCGAAACGCCGATGATGCATCAGATTCCCGGCGGCGCGGCTGCAAGGCCTTTCGTAACGCATCACAATGCACTCGATACGGACCTCTTCCTCAGAATCGCGCCTGAACTTTACCTCAAACGCCTGCTGGTCGGCGGGTACGAGCGCATCTTCGAACTGAACAAGAATTTCCGCAATGAAGGCATATCGATCAAACACAACCCTGAATTCACGATGCTTGAATTCTACATGGCTTATAAAGATTATCGCTTCCTGATGGATTTTACCGAGGAACTGTTCTCAGCCGTCGCAAACAAGGTGCTCGGTACGCTCAAGGTGCCCTATGGAGAAGATGTTATCGATCTTACTCCCCCTTGGCCGCGGATACCGATGCTTGAATCATTGAGGCAGAAGGGTGTTCCCGATGAGGTGATGCAGGATAGGAACTTTGCGCTGCGGTGGGCCTGGGAAAAGAAGCTGGAGGTGAAGAAAGAAGCCTCTCACGCTAAGATCATCGACGAGATATTCAAGGAATTTGTCGAACAATACCTGGTGCAGCCGACGTTTATTATTGATTATCCGGTTGAACTCTCGCCGCTTGCCAAGCGCAAGCCGGAAGCGCCTGAACTGGTCGAGCGTTTCGAGCTTTTTATCGCAGCGCGCGAGATCGCCAATGCCTTTTCCGAATTGAACGACCCGATTGATCAGCGCCAGCGCTTCGAGAAGCAGGTCTTCGAAAAACAGCAGGGCGATGATGAGGCGCATGAGATGGACGAAGACTTCGTGCGCTCCCTCGAATACGGCATGCCTCCGGCGGCCGGCGAGGGAATCGGCCTCGACCGCCTGGTCATGCTGCTTACGAATTCTCCTTCTATTCGAGATGTAATTCTCTTTCCTCAATTGAAGCCGGAACAATGCTGACAGGGCAAAGCGCAGAGCTTAAACATCGAGGCTGCGGGATGCTGTCTTTGAACCTCTGTCTTTTGGCAAATCCCTTTTCATCTCTATGAAACTTCCGTATCAGCTCTTCATTGCATTCCGCTATCTGAAGTCGAAGAAACGCCACGGCGGCATCTCGTTCAATACGGCCGTCTCGATCGGCGGCGTCGCTGTCGGGGTCATGGCACTGCTCGTCGTGATGTCGGTGATGAGCGGTTTTCATGAAGACCTCCAGCGCAAGATCCTCGGCGCAAATGCCCATGCAGTTGTCCTGAATCACAAAGGTACCATCGAGAACTATGCCGCCGTAATGGATGCCGTGAAGTCGGACCCGCAGATAGTCTCCGCCGCCCCGTTTGCCATGGGTCAGGTGATGGTATCTTCCGGGAAGCGGGCGCACGGAGTCTTCATGCGCGGCATCGATCCCAAGCTTGAATTCGCCACGACCGATATCCTGAAGCGGCTGAAGGTCGGCTCTCTCGACAACCTGACGCCGAAAGACGGCAAACCGTGGATTATCGTCGGTTATGAACTTGCGGGCATGCTGGGCCTCATGCCGGGAGATATACTGAATATCGTCTCCCCGGTCGGTGAAGTCGGCCCGCTCGGTATGCTCCCGAAGGTGAAGCAGTTTGTGGTGGCCGATATTTTTCAGATTGGCATGTTCGAATACGATACGAATCTGGTGCTTACCGATCTGAAGTCAGCACAGGACTTCTTCGGATACGGCAGTGCCGTGACCGGCGTCGAACTGAAACTGAAGGATGTCTACCGCGCGGAGAGCGTGCATACCACCGTAATGGAGAAACTAGGCTTTCCTTTCTATGCCCGCGATTGGATGCAGATGAATCGCAATCTTTTTTCGGCGCTGAAACTCGAAAAGCTCGCGATGTTTGTAATTCTCGTCCTCATCATACTCGTCGCGTCGTTCAATATCGTCAGCACGCTGATGATGAATGTCGTCGAAAAAGAGCGCGAAATAGCGATCCTCAAGTCGATGGGGTCGACAAATCGCGAGATTATGCATATCTTCATGCTGCAAGGGCTGTTGATCGGCGTTGTCGGAACAATCATAGGCGTTGTTCTCGGATCAATCCTCTGTTATGTGCTTAACGAATATAAACTTATTGAGTTGCCGGCTGATATCTATTATCTCAGCAAGCTGCCGGTCAAGGCGAATCCGCTCGATTTCGTACTCGTCTCGTTTTCCGCAATCGCGATCAGCTTTCTTTCCACGATCTATCCGTCGTATCAGGCGGCGAAGTTAAATCCTGTGGAACCGTTGAGGTATGAGTGATGAAGACTATCCGAAACATAGGGTGTCTGGGATTCATTGTCGTGATTGTGTTTCTGATTATGGCGGCGATGAGCGGCGGCGATCAGTTTCGAGAGTGGGGTGCCAAGCTCCCTGTTGCAGCAAAGCAATATTCTGAGCAACTCGCCGAGAAGGCGGACAAGATTCACGAGGACATAGATAAGTGGAAGGAAAATGTCGGCAAGAATACCGGGGCAAAGAAAAAGTATGAATAAGGCGGCCTCCGCATGCTGATTGCGGTGGAAGGGCTTTCGAAGTCTTTTGCGATGCCTGCCGGCGAAGTGCAGGTCCTGCACGAAATCGATCTGACCTTCGAGCAGGGAGAAATGGTGAGTATTGTCGGCGCCTCCGGCGCCGGCAAGAGCACGTTCCTTCATATCCTCGGCACGCTTGATGAGCCGACATCGGGAACCGTTGCCTATCACATACCGTGGGGCGGCAGGCAGGAAGGGGCTGTTCAGCCGTTTCATCTTCCTGCGGAGGAACTGGCCGCGTTCCGCAACAGCGCGATAGGATTCGTCTTCCAGTTTCATCATCTGCTGCCGGAATTTACCGCGCTTGAAAACGTCATGATGCCGGGATTCATCGGCAGAAGGCGAACCGGTGCCGCTTCGGATGCCGATACAAAGGGCAACGCAGAAGAACTCCTAGCGAAGCTCGGGCTTGGAAGCCGGTTGCATCACAAGCCCGGAGAGCTTTCGGGCGGCGAGCAGCAGAGAGTTGCCGTCGCGCGGGCATTGGTGAATAACCCCCGGGTGCTGCTGGCCGACGAACCGACCGGAAATCTCGACACCGGCACCGGCCGGGAACTCTTCGGGCTTCTCGATCGGCTCAATAGAGATCGCGGAGTCACGGTGATATTTGTAACGCACAATGAAGAGCTTGCCCGGCGTTGTCATCGGCGCCTTGAGATGGCCGACGGTAAGTTATTGAATCAATAGCCTGAAATCGGCTATTATAATAGCCTATTGAATTTATGACGGAGGATGACCATTAAACTGATCCTGCCTGACGGTACGGTGACAGACCGTGAGCCGGCAGAGCTCAAAAAGGATATCGACGCATCACGGGCGCTTGCCCTCAAGATCAACGGTGACCTGGCTGACCTCTCCGCTGCAGAAACGATTACACCTGACTCGACCGTAGAACTCATCCCTTTTGCGCATCCCGACGGGAAAGCACTGTACCGCCACAGCACGTCGCATATCATGGCGCATGCGGTCAAGCGGCTCTTTCCCGAGGTGAAAGTGACGATAGGTCCTTCTATCGAAGACGGGTTTTATTATGATTTTGATCGCACCGATCCTTTTACCCCCGAGGATCTCCAGAAGATCGAGGGCGCAATGAAGGATATCATCAAGAAGAACTCGCCGTTTGTCCGCAGGGTGGTTTCCAAGGACGAGGCAATTGCGCTCTTTGACGGGATGGGAGAAACTTACAAGGTCGAGATCATCCGGGAAATCCCCGATGCAACGGTCTCGCTGTACGAGGAGGACGGCTTCATCGATCTCTGCCGCGGCCCGCACCTGCCCCGAACCGGACGCATCAAGTCATTCAAGCTGCTCAGCGTCGCCGGCGCCTACTGGCGCGGAGACGCCGAAAAAAAGATGCTCCAGCGCATTTACGGAACCGCATTCGAAACAAAAGAAGAACTGAAGGCATATCTTGATTTCCTCGAGGAAGTGAAGAAGCGCGATCACCGGCGTATCGGCAAGGAGCTCGATCTCTTCTCGACCGACGACGAGATCGGCGCGGGTCTCATTCTTTGGCACCCCAACGGGGCCATCATGCGCAAAACCATCGAGGACTTCTGGCGCGAAGAGCATATCAAGGCCGATTACCAGATTCTCTATACTCCGCATATCGCGCAGCTCAAGCTCTGGGAGCGGAGCGGTCATTGGCAGTTCTATCGCGAAAACATGTACGACCCCATGGAGATAGATGAGATCTCCTATGAGCTTAAGCCGATGAACTGTCCATTTCATATCAGCATTTATAAAAGCTCCCTCCGCAGTTATCGCGATTTGCCGATCCGGTATGCGGAACTCGGAACGGTCTACCGATATGAAAAATCGGGCGTACTGCATGGGCTCCTTCGGGTGCGCGGCTTCACGCAGGACGATGCCCACATCTTTTGCCGCGAAGACCAGATTGAAGACGAGATCCAGAAGATCCTCAATTTCACGCTCTTCGTGCTGAAGACATTCGGATTCGAACAGTTTGATATTTATCTTTCGACACAGCCTGAAAAATACGTCGGCACCCCTGAAATATGGGAGCGCTCGACGGAAGCGCTGAAACGGGCGCTTGAAGCAAACAGCCTGCCATACCTGATGGATGAGGGAGGCGGGGCTTTTTACGGGCCGAAGATCGACATAAAGATTAAGGATGCATTGAATCGGTCGTGGCAGTGCAGCACTATCCAGGTCGATTTCAACAATCCCGAGCGGTTCGACATGAATTTCCGCGGGAGCGACGGCAAGGAGCATCGTCCGATAATGATCCACAGGGCGCTCATGGGTTCTCTCGAACGTTTCTTCGGAATCCTGGTCGAGCACTATGCAGGGAACTTCCCTCTCTGGCTTCAGCCGACGCAGGTTGCGGTCCTGACGATTGCCGAGCGCCACGAGGCATTCGCACGGGAGGTCTATGATTCTTTACGGGCGCAAGGCATTCGCATGCAGCTTGATGCGGAAAACGAAAAGATCGGTTTCAAGATCCGCCGGGCAACGTTGAAAAAGATTCCGTATCTCATCATCCTCGGCGATCGCGAAGTCGATGAGCGGAAGGTTACGGTGCGCAAGCGGGACGGCGAAAACATAGGACCATATACCATAGAGGAGTTTGCGGGCATCCTGGCGGATGCAGTTCGGAAGAAACAGTAAACACGGACGGGCGGGGTTGCCGTCGGGTCCGTACAGACGGAGGTGACAACATCAGCAAAGACAGTGTCAGAGTTAACGAGCAGATTCGGGTCCGCGAAGTGAGGCTTATCGATGATGAAGGGGCTCAGCTCGGAGTGTTGCCTGTGAACGAGGCGCTCCAGCTTGCGCGGGGAAAAGGATTTGACCTCGTTGAAGTCGCAGCGAACGCAGCGCCGCCTGTCTGCCGCATCATGGATTACGGCAAGTACAAATACCAGATGGGCAAGAAGAGTTCGCAGCGAAAGTCGACCGATGTCAAGGAAATGAAGGTGCGGCCGCAGATCTCCGAGCATGACCTGGATCTGAAGATCCGCAATATCCGCCGTTTCCTCGATGAAGGAGACAAGGCGAAAGTGCTCATGTATTTCAGGGGAAGAGAAATCGTGCGCCCCGAGATCGGCATGCGGGTCTTTGAGAAGATCAAAAATACGCTGCCGGGGAAGTTTACGGTGGAGCAGCAGCCGAAGCTCGAAGGAAATCACATCACGATGGTCGTTGCGCCGAGCGGCAAATAAGCAGCAGCAACCCACCATCGTTTTTGCAGCAGATAAAGGGCTGACGGGATTCAGTCAGCGCGTATTTTTTGTGTAAAGGAGGGAGAAAGATGCCGAAGCTCAAGACGCACCGCGGCGCGGCAAAACGGTTCAGCGTAACCGGCAGCGGTAAGATAAAGCGGTTCAAGGCGTACAAGGGCCATCTGCTGACCGGCAAGAAGCCGGATCGGGTTCGCAGGCTCCGCGCCAGCTCGCTTGTTCCGGAAGTGCTCAAAGACAAGATGAAGAAGTTGCTGCCGTACCAGATTTGACAAGGAATGCCGTTCAGGATGTGTCGTTCTTGCGAACGATTTTTTCCGCGCTGTGCGGAACACAAGATTTAAAGCACCGCGCTTGGCTCCAGGACTGCCAAGCCGGATGAAGGAGGAACAATGCCGAGAGCACGTGGTGGTTTCAAGACGGCTCGCCGTCACAAGAAAGTCCTTGCGAAAGCTAAAGGCTATGTCGGCGGGAAGAGCCGCCTTTATGTGAATGCCAAGGAGCAGGTCAACAAAGCCCTGCTCGCATCTTACAAGGACAGAAAGCTCAAAAAGCGTGAATTCAGGGCGCTCTGGATTACCCGGATCAATGCGGCGGTTCGCACGTTCGGCCTGACGTATAGCCAGTTTATGAACCGGCTCAAGAAGGCCGATATCGAACTCGATCGCCGTTCGCTTGCAGAGCTTGCGTATAGCGACATGAACGCCTTTAAGGCGCTTGTCGATAAAATCAGCGGCTGATACTGATTGACACCTTGTGTCTTTCCGGTCGGATATGACCGGAAAGGCGCTTCTTCTTATCCCTGAACAGGAATTCTAATATGAGTGATGATCTCAAGACAACGTTTCTCGAAGAGCTGAAGGCGATTGCATCGCTGCCCGAACTCGCACAGCTGAAGGCGAAGTATCTCGGAAAGAAGGGGTTCATTACGGTCGAGGTCAAATCGTTGGGAGCGCTGTCCCCCGAAGAGCGTCCTTTGGCAGGGAAGCGTATCAACGACATGAAAGAGGCAATCGAGTCCGCATGCGGCTCAAAGGAAGCCGAGCTGCAGCAAAGGGAGCTCTCGAAACGCCTTGCCTCAGAATCCATTGATATAACGCTTCCCGGATGCAGCGCCGGCATCGGGCACGAACATCCCGTCAATGCCGTACTCAACGAGATAATCGATATATTTGTTCGCATGGGTTTCTCTGTTGAGGAAGGGCCGGAGGTGGAGCTCGACCGGTATAATTTCGAGGCGTTGAATATCCCGAAAGACCACCCGGCGCGCGACATGCAGGACACCTTCTATGTCGGCGACGATGTGGTGCTCCGTACGCATACGTCTCCTGTTCAGGTCAGGGTAATGGAGCAGAGAAAACCGCCGCTCCGATTCATAGCGCCTGGCAAAGTTTACCGGTGCGATGCCGACGTTTCGCATACCCCGATGTTCCATCAGGTCGAAGGACTCATGGTAGACGAGGGGGTCACCTTCAGCAACCTGAAGGGAGTGCTTGAGACATTCGTCCGCCGGATGTTTGGCCCGAACGTGCCGGTGCGTTTCCGGCCGAGTTTCTTTCCGTTTACTGAACCGTCAGCCGAAGTCGATATCGGATGTATTCTGTGCGGCGGCTCCGGATGCAGGGTCTGCAAGGGGTCCGGATTTCTTGAGGTGCTAGGGGCGGGGATGGTGAATCCGAAGGTGCTTGCGTTCGGCGGAATCGACACCGAGCGCTATACTGGCTTCGCATTCGGGATGGGCGTCGAGCGGATAACTATGCTGAGATATCGCATCGATGACATTCGGCTGCTGTTCGAAAATGATCTGAGATTCTTGAGGCAATTCTGATGCGTATCCCATTGTCATGGCTGAAGGAATTCGTTGCAATTCATGATTCACCCGATGCGCTTGCGCACCGGCTCACCATGTCCGGCTTCGAGGTCGAGGCGATCGAACAGATCGGAGACGACACTGTCTTTGAAGTGAACGTAACCCCGAACCGGCCCGACTGTTTGAGTATCATCGGCATTGCGCGGGAAGTCGCCGCTCTGTATGGTTTGCCGCTCAGGTTCCCGGAGCTGACGATTCTTTCGGAGCCGAAGCCGCTCGATTTCAATGTCGACATCCTCGATACCGATCTGTGCAACCGCTATGCCGGCCGTATCGTCCGGAATGTGAAGATCGGCCCCTCACCGGAATGGATGAAGACGCGGCTCGAAAAGTGCGGTATCCGCTCAATCAATAGTGTAGTCGATATCACCAACTATGTGCTGCTGGAGTTTGGCCATCCTCTTCATGCGTTCGATCTCAACCTGCTCAGAGGGAACCGTATCAGGGTCGGCACCCCGAAGAGCGTTGTGGGCAGTGTCGATCCTGTTTCCTTTACGACGCTCGATGGTACAGAGCATGCCGTCGTTCCCGATATGCTGCTAATATGGGATGCAGATGTGCCGGTTGCGATAGCGGGTATCATGGGCGGCCTTGACAGCGAGGTCAAAGAGACGACGACGGATGTCTTTCTTGAAAGTGCGTATTTTGAGCCGACATCAATCCGCAGAACATCAAAACGCCTCGGGCTGAAGACCGAATCGTCATATCGCTTTGAGCGGGGAACCGACATCAAGATACTCAAGAAGGCGCTCGACAGGGCCGCTCTTCTGTTGAAAGAACTTGCGCACGGCGAAATCCACGGCAAGCTCGATATCTATCCGAAAACCTGGCATCCCGCGGGAATCAAGGTCCGGTACAGCCGCGTGAACCATGTGCTCGGCACCGCCCTGACTCATGGTCGAATTCTTGAAAGCCTGAAAGGGCTCGAACTCGATATCGTCGAGGAGGCAGGCGATCACTTTGTCGTAAAGACACCGCCGTATCGGCGCGATATTACGATGGAGGAAGACGTAATCGAAGAAGTCGCCCGCATGTACGGGTTCGACAAGATACCGTCGGAGTTGCCGCGCTCAACCTTCGGCGCTAGCGAAAGCGTAAGCGATGCTTCTCGCGTACTGCCGCTGAAACAGGCGCTGCGCTCCGCGTTTCTGTCATCCGGTTTCACCGAAACGATCAATTACAGCTTTGTCGGGCAGGCGGATCTGGACAGGCTTCGTCTGCCGGCTGACGATGCCCGCCGGGTCTGCGTTAGTGTGCAGAACCCGCTGCGTGAAGAAGATGCCTTCATGCGGACTTGCATGCTCCCGTCGCTTATCCGCAATCTTGTGACAAATGTTGCGCAGGGCAACCGTGAGTTCCGGCTATTCGAGCAGGCACGGGTATTTCTGGGGCGTCCCGGCAAGGCATTGCCGGAAGAGCGTGAGCATCTTGCCACCGTTGTCTATCGGGAAAAGGCGAAAGGGCTTTATCGCGATGAGGTTCCTGACTTCTTCCGCGTGAAGGGTTTACTGGAGGCACTTTTCCGCGATATGCGCATTCTGGCGGTCACCTGGCGTCGTTCGGATGAGCCGTTCCTGCATCCGGGCCAGTCTGCAGATATCCTGATAGACGGTGAACGCGTTGGGTTCGTCGGTGTGCTCTCGCCGCTTGTTTCGGCAACGCTTGACATTAAGGCCCAGAAACCGTCGATAGTCGTTAGCGAACTGGATCTCACCACCTTACTGCCTCATCTCGGCACGCGTGCGGTTTTTCATCCCATTGCGCGATTTCCTTCCGTTGAGCGCGACACCGCGATGGTAGTGGATGCCGCTCTGGATGCTGCCGCCATAATCGGGCATATCCATGCCTTCAAAACAGATGTTGTTGAGGAAGCCTCGATTTTCGACGTGTATCAAGGGGCAGCCCTCGGAGAGGGCAAGAAGAGCATTGCGTTTAATGTGCGTTATCGCGCTGTCGACCGGACGATGACGGATAAGGAAGTCGATACGCTGCACGCTGGGCTGGTGCGATACGTCACGGATAGAACCGGCGGTCACGTGCGCCAATAAATAGTATTCAGGAAATATAAGAATAAAAGCCCCGCCATCGTGATACCGGCGGGGCTTTTTCTTTGGAATATCCTTAGCCCATATTTTTCATGGCATATGCAGGATCCATGCACCTCGCTTTGAAACAGACACCCACACCTGCCCTGCGAAGAAGTCCATGAATAACGGGATCAGGAAATGCCGGTAACCTGGTATCCTGCGTCTTCGATCGACTTCTTGATAGCGGCTATGGCGATCTTTGTGTCGTCATAGGAAACCGAAGCAGTCCCGATCGTCACGTCCGATGATGTAACACCGAGCGCGTCGATAGCCTTTTTCACCCTGCTGACACAGTGCTGACAACTCATTCCTGATATCATTATCGTGGCGGTCATGATGTTCCTCCTTGTCTGGCTGTTCTATTGCGTCAAGCAGCTGAATTCGGGTCTTGCATTGCACCGGCAAGAGCGCAGCCGGCGCATATGTTTATTGATATATGACAACGTCCTTGCCGATGACGTAATCGATAATCTCCCGCGCCGTCTCTTCTACAGACTTGTTGGTCGTATTCACGACCTTCCACTGGCGATGCGTTCGCAGCAGTTCTTCGACATATTCAACTTCTTCGAAGATGCGTTTCAGGTTAGTGTACGTATTGTCGGCAGTCGGCGCATGCTGGAGGCGCGCAAGCCTGACTTTCTGTAGTACCTCCGGCAGCATCTGAAGGCAGACGACCTTTTCCTGATCGGTTTCAAAAAGGGTGTCGGGCAGCGTAAGGGGCGGCGTAATCGGAATATTGATCACTTTATATCCTTGCTGCGCCAAGAAAAACGACGTCGGCGTCTTGGATGTACGCGAGAGTCCGATGATGATGATATCCGCCGCCTCCATGCGCTCAAGGCTTTTGCCGTCGTCGTGCACAATCGAGAACTCGATGGCTTCGATTCTTCGGAAATACCGTTCATCGACCTTTCGCAACAGCGTCGGCTGTTCGAGCGGAGCACCGCCGAGATAGGTAGTGAGTGTTCCGATAAGGGGGCCAAGAACATCGAAGTGGCGTATCTGATGGCGCTGACAGTATTGATGAACATAATCGCGCATGACTTTTTTTACAAATGTAAAGGCAACGAAGGCATTTTTTTTATGCGCATCGCTCAGGATTTCGCGCACCTTGTCGCGTGACTCCAGGCGGGAAAAAACCGAAAAGGTAACCGTGGCGTCCGAGAACTGCACCAGTGCAGCCCGCAGGACGTCGGTTGCGCTTTGGCCGGTTCCGTCGGAAAGGATAAATATTTTCTGCATGGTTTTTGGGGGCGCGGCGGATGACGCTTGCATGACTTAGTTTACCAGCCAGAGCGCTGAATTGCCATGGTGCAATTCTTTCAATTGCCGATTCGCATGGTTTAAAATAGTCGA
>Ga0187786_10000306_pt1 | contig 15169 bp, 16 predicted proteins | sample 0815_BV2_10_20_M_FD_132449 | JGI IMG/M metagenome (GOLD analysis project Ga0187786, IMG submission 132449) | Tropical peat soil microbial communities from peatlands in Department of Meta, Colombia - 0815_BV2_10_20_MG | ecosystem: Environmental > Terrestrial > Soil > Wetlands > Peat | place...
CAAGAGTCATCCGAGAAATCGCAAGCGTCTCCGCCCCTGTTAGGGGCAGGAATGGCGTAAGGGTGGGTACATTTTTTGTAAAAAACCTCTTCAGAGCCGGTCAAAAAAAACGATTGAAAGACCGATTCATTTTTTGGCTTGTACATGAAATAGTGTTAAGCGCGAGGGTAGGAAAGCCCGGCCAACTCCGACGGACTTAAGATCCGTTCCTGCAGAGGTTCATGCGTTCGAATCGCATCCCTCGCATCTTTTTTTTACGGAACAGCGTAATTTTGTCATGGTGCCTCCATCCGGTAACGCAACTATTTCTCCAAATTACCCTTATATCCCGGTAATACAGAGGATGTAGTATAATGCCGGAGGACGCCCGATCCAGTTATGAAGACGGCATATCCCTTTTTCATGACCAGTCCTTTGACCAGGCAATTTTCAAATTCAAAGAAGCGCTCAACGAGCAGGCCGGACCCCCGGATGCCCACACCTGGCTGGGACGCTCATTCCTTGAAAAAGGGCACCCGGAAGCGGCGATACCGGAATTTTGTGAAGCCATACGGAAGAACCCCCATGACGGATATTCCCGTTACTGGCTTGCAATTACCCTGCTCGACAGGGGCCAGGCAAAGGATGCAATCCCGCTCCTGTACGAAGCAGTCGGGCTGGACCCCGCAAGATTTCATCTGTTCGCCGGAAGAATCCTTAACGGCCTCGAACGGGGCTGCCCGTTCCCCCGGGTCGAAGAGTTCTTCAAGAAGTGCCAGGAGATCCTCGGCAGCAGGGACAACCAGGACTCTGACGGCGAGGACCTTGCCCTTTCCTCCGCCCACGTCCACGGGGCTCTCGGCCACCTCTATTTCCAGAAAGGCCTCCTGAACGGGGCGATGCTGCAGTACCGCGAAGCGATCCGTACCTCCCCGAAAGAACCTTCTTTTCACGAAAATCTCGCGGACATCTATTTCATGACGAACCTGAACGAAGAGGCTGTTGCAGAATATCAGTTATCCCTGAGCCACCATCCCGCCGATGCCGCAGCTCACAAAAAACTGGGCGATGCGCTGGTGAAGACCCGGCAGTTCATCGACGCCTTTAACGAATACCGCGAGGCTCTCCGGCTTGAACCTCACAACGAATATTACCACAGGGTCTATACGCAGTTCCGCACGCTTTTTACCGATGGCGACGGAAACACCAGGACGCCTTCCATCGGCCACCCGCCTCTCCCGGATACGGCAGCTCCGGCGGTTTCGGAGGAATTTCGCAGGATCCTGAACGGAGGGGAAAACGCCGTTGTTGAGTTTAAATCGAGTGCCCTCTGGAGCAAGGCCTTTTCGAAAGCGGAGATTGCAGCCAGCGATTCCAAGGATGTCCACAAATACGGCAGGGACACGTCGAAGGTTATCATAGCCAAGACTATCGCAGGGTTCCTGAACACCAGCGGGGGTAACCTTGTGATCGGTGTCCGAGAGAATAAGAGGGGGCATCAGGATGAGCTTATTGGCATCGAAAACGAATACCCGAAGATCCGGGACCCGTGCCCCGACGGGTACCGCAGGATGATCCTGGACGAGATCATCCGGAAATATTTTCCGCCGGAGATCTTTCATCACCTGACACGCTATATCCGCATCCAGTTCCCGAAGGTTGGGGATAAAACCCTGTGCTGGCTTGAGATCGGTAAAACAGATGAGGGGGTCTTCATCAGGGTCCAGGACGAAGAGATCTTCTTTATCCGGATTGATGCAGAGACCCGCCAGCTCTCGGACAAGGCGCTGGTGGATTACTGCCGGAAGCAGTTCGGGTGATGTTTGAAGGGCTCGCATTCCCGTCCGGCAGAACATCTCTTTTCCTTTCCTGTTCGGACCTTTTCGCAAGCCCTGCCCACGGGAGTGTCCTAACCATACATCCAAAATTGAACACGATTCCGGCAAACCGTGGCTCCGTGGTGAAACGCTTTTTATAAAAGGGACCGATTTCTGCAGGGCCGGAATTCATAAAATAGTCCTGAATATCAGGACATGGTTCGAACTGGTATCCTAATATACCCGAACGTTCGATACAAGAAGGTTAATGCCCATGACAGAAGATGAACCCGGGTCACCAGGGACAGGAAATCAACTCTCTGGTACGAAAGGACAAAAGACATTACTGATCATCGCGGGCATCGTGGCCCTTGTTGTCATCATTGTCGCTGCAGGCATCCTGATCTTTTTTGGGAACGCCGGGAGCTCCGCATCGCCGGTGGTCCCCCCCATGACACCGATCCCGACCGCAACAGGGGTTCCGGTAGCAGAAAGCACCGCAGAAACGCCAATCCCCACCATTGAGACCACCCAACCCCTGCAACCAGTGGACTTTTCTCTCGTTCCCTCCGATATGACGAACTGCGGGCTGACCTGTCGCCAGCTAGATGCCACCATTACCAACACAGGCTCCGAGACCGCCCATGGTGTCTGCATCACCCTCGCGATCCATAATAGCAAAAATGCGGTCATTGCCGTCAACGGGAACCCCGAATTCAGGCAGTGCATTGGCGACCTGCCCGGTGGCGAATCAAAGACCGAGCCGATCACCATCAACGCGGACTGCGGGGCATTCGGTTCCCTGTGTATCGGCGAGACTCTCACGCTCGAGACCACGGCGACCTCTGATGAGAAGACCGTAAAGTTCCCCGACCAGCAGGTTGCCGTCTGACGTGCGGGGCAACGTAGTTGTTAAAACAGCGTTAGTTTATTTTCTTTTTTCTTCGGTTTCGTCTGTCCCGATGATGGCAACGACCCTCCCGACATTCCCGTCAGCGAGCCGTACTTTGATCCCGTGGGGGTGGGAGAAGGAGTTCGTAAGAATCTCCTTCACGGTACCCCGCGTTGCATTCCCGCTCCCCTGGTCCTCTTTCCGGATAACATCAACGGTCAGCCCGATCCGTATTTCGCACCGGCGGGGCAGGGTTCCCTCTTTTTTCATGGTCTCTCAGGTACAGATGGTTCCGCTTATCTGGAAAGTTTTATTCCTGACAGGCAGGAACTCCCCATGATCAGGCACCCGGAAACGGGTATTCCCCGCTTCCGGTGATGAGCGTTCCTTCGGCGGTCGCCCAGCCGTGGTGTTCTCCGTTGAGGATCAGGTGGATCTCAGTCTGGTATTCATTGGATCCCGGCCCGAATATCTGCCAGGTGTTCTTTCCCCTGAGCGTTGAGGTGAAGGTCACGGTCGCGTTGGGCAGGGTGCGGTAATCTGCATAAACTGCCGTCTGATACGTAAAGCATGCAGATCCACCGGGCGCGCTGCCGGGGCAGCTGGTCTTTGCCAGGTCCTGGACCGGACGGTATATTACGCTGTTCGCGATGGGGTCCATGGTATCGATAGCTGACTTATCGGCGGTATCAGAGGTCAGGGTGACTGTCAGCGGCTGTGCCGGGCCGGATCCCTGCGGGGGAGTTATCGATGCCGCTGCAACTTTCAGGAGGGTGGCTTTTCCCGTATCGAACAGAGCCGTATTCCAGTCATTGGGAACGCCCGGCATGGTATGTGCACTGAACCGGCTGACCATCGGGGAATTGCCGGCACGGTCTGATGGTACCGGGATGAAGAGAGTCACATTGGTAAGCGGTGAGTCCGTGGTGAAGGTGCAGGTATACGAATACGAACCGGACAGGGAATCCCGGTATGCTTTCTCAATGAACCCGTTATACGAGATCATCGCGATAAAACCGACGAGAACGATCAGGAAAATACTGACGGTGATTTTTATGATCCTATCCATGGTAGCCCACTCCCCGGCAGGAACCTGCTCCGGCAGGGAGGATACCGGACCGGTCGATGCTGCCGGATTGATAACGAAGAGATATTATCCGATGGTGATTGAATACCTTCCGGTTATCCGCCAGGGAGTGGACGGGATTCAGAGCAGGAGCTTACCCCCATTCCTTTATGGTGCAGCAGAAAAAGTGAGTACTATGCGATCCCGGCCGTCATGCCTCCTGAAGAACGTCACCGTTCCCGGGGGGCGGGTCACGGATATCTCGATCACGGATGGCCAGGTCAGTCACGCCGGGGCGGGGAAGCTGGCTGACACGGTTATTGATTGTGCTTCCCTCATCGTACTTCCTGCTGCCATCGATATGCACGTTCATATGCGAGGCGGTTCCCAGTCCCTGAAAGAGGACTGGGAGAGCGGCACCAGGAGTGCCCTTGCCGGGGGAGTAACGGTAGTCGTTGACCAGCCGAACACGGTTCCGCCGGTGACAACTCCCGAAGCATTCCAGGCCCGTCTCACCGATGCCCGGGCCCGGTCACTCTGCCATTTTGCCATCAACAGCGGGGTTACCACGGACACCCCCCTGCAGGCCATGTGGGAAGCGGGCGCGATGGCGTTTGGGGAAGTGTTCTACGCACCTTCCAGTTATGGCGAGGCAGTCACACGAGAGGAACTTAGAGACGCTCTTGACAAACTCGGGCATCTCGATGCCCTGGCAACGATCCATGCTGAGGAAGTCGGGCCCGGTCCAGACACCACGCTCGCATCCCACCAGCAGATCCGGTCGGCAGCGGGGGAACTGCGTGCGGTCAATGACGTTGCCCGGGCAAACACTGCCGGGTGCCGCCTCCACTTCTGCCACCTGAGCACTGCTTCTTCAGTTGACGCTGCACGAGGGACCGTCGAAGTGACCCCCCACCACCTGTTTCTGTCACGGGAGATCTTCCGTGATGATGATGCGTTTGGGAAAGTGAACCCACCCCTCCGGAGCGAACGCGAACGGCGCGAGCTCTTCTCCCGCTGGCAGCGGATTGATGTCATTGCCTCGGATCACGCACCCCACACGGTACAGGAAAAGGAACAGGAGTTCTCCGGAGCTCCCTCCGGGCTCCCCGGGGTCGAGACCATGGTGCCTCTCCTGCTGGCCGCAGCACTGGAGAAGAAGATCACCCTCCCTGATATCATCGCAAAGACGAGCAGCACGCCGGCAGCGATCCTTAGCATCCCGCCTGCCGGGTTTACCCCCGGGTCCCGTGGGGATTTCGCGCTCTATCCTAAAGAAGCGGTCCCCATCGAACCCGACTCTCTGCACAGCAGGTGCGGGTGGACACCGTTCACGGGGCAGAAAGGAGTTTTTCCTTCCTGCGTGATCCTGGGAGGGGCTGTGGTCTTTGACGAAGGGGAATTTACCCGTGCATGCCCCACCTGGATTCCCGGGAAAGGTTTCCGGCAATAACTGGCGTTGTAGCTCTTCCGACCACAACACCCTTATCACGAAGGGATAAATATCCCGGGAAGCGAAGGAATAGTGCCGATACAGCGCATCCATAGGTCCCCGGGTGATCGAGTGACAAGCGTCTGGAAGTGATCCATGGGACAACCCGGTTGCGCGACAGGCAGTGCCCGGCAGGGTTTAAACACAGGTGAAGGACGGCAGCAGCCACTGGTGATCCATGTGCGTTAATGCCGGGCTACATTTCTTTAAGGCGATAATCCATGCCGGATCTTTCGGAAGCACTTGTGGAAAGGCGGGATGGTGTCCTGATATCCCTTGAGGTCTCGGCAGCCGCCCGGTCCGATGCTTTTCCTGCAGGCTACAACGAATGGCGCAGGTCGATCGGGTGCCGTGTCTCTGCCCCGGCAGTGGGAGGCAGAGCGAACAAGGCAGTTCTTCACCTCGTGGCAGCAACCCTGGGCATCCCTTCTTCATCGGTAAGCCTCCATGCCGGTGCAACATCCTCACAGAAACTGGTGCATGTCACGGGCGTCACCCGGCAGGAGATCCTTGAAGTCCTTACTGCCTGCCTGAAGTAGCGTCTTTGTTCACGAACCGTTCAACCGATTCCGGGCGCCTTTCCTGACGAGTGACCGGATACTATCCTTTAAGTAATTCAACGGGTTATATATATTTTGTACCTATGATCAGGCATTTCATTCACCGCATGATACATGGGGGTGCGTTTACGTGTATTCACCAGATACTACCAAGTACCTTATTCACATCAGCCTCACCGCAGAGGGGGTGGTCGAGAAACCCGATGTAGTCGGCGCCATATTCGGGCAGACGGAAGGGTTACTCGGCGAAGACCTTGACCTCCGGGATCTCCAGAGGACAGGACGTGTCGGACGAATCGATGTCCAGATAACCAGCAAGAAAGGGGAGACGAAGGGAGAGATCCTCATCTCCACATCCCTTGACCGGGCAGAGACGGCGATACTTGCGGCCTCCCTCGAAACCATCGATCGGGTGGGCCCCTGCGTAGCCCGAGTCATTGTCGACTCCATTGAGGATATCCGGGTCAGCAAACGGAAGAAGATCGTTGAACGGGCAAAAGAGATCCTGATCGACCGCTTCGATGACGGGACGATCGACAGCGATGAGCTCCTGGACGATGTCCGGCAGAGCCTGCGGATCGAAAAGATCGGCTCTATCGGTGAGGAAAAAGCCCCGGCCGGCCCGAATGTGCTCGAGTCAGACGCTATTATCGTTGTCGAAGGGCGGGCCGATGTACTTAACCTCCTTCGATATGGCATTAAAAACGCCGTGGCGGTCGAAGGGACGAATATCCCAAGGACGGTTATTGACCTCTGTGAGAAGAAGACCACCACCGCATTCTTCGACGGGGATCGCGGTGGCGAACTGATCCTCCGTGAGCTCCTGCAGGTCGCAGATATCGACTTTGTTGCATTCTCCCCCCGGGGGAAGAGCGTAGAGGACATGACCCGTAAAGAGGTGATCAAGACCCTGCGCAACAAAGTCCCGGTCGAATATGTCAGAGACCAGTACCTTGAAGATTCCGCAGAAGTCCAGCCGGAGCTGCGACCGGTGAAGGCAGCATTGGAAGACCAGGAAAGTCCTGAGAAAAAAGCGAGGAACGTGCCGGCAACAAAGCGGGCACGCGATGTATCAAAAGGACCCGTTACCCTGAGGGACCATGTGGATGACATCAGGGGAAGAAACATCGCCCGTTTCCTCGCAGAGGATTTGAGTATCATACGCGAGATGCCATCGGACGAGGTTGAGAAGGCTATTGAAACACTGGACAGCGGGGTTAACGGCATTGTAGTCGACCGCCCGGTGGACCAGAAGATGCTTGACCGCCTTGTCCAGAAAGGGATCTCGTATATTGCCGCGAGGGATTTTAAGAGTATCATCAAGCGTCCGCTATCAATCCAGCTGATGAAGATGGGGTCGTGATCCCCGGCAAAAGATCCCCTTTTTCACCAGTGGATCGATCCCTTTGGGCTGTCCTGCACGGCGTGATCGGGTTCCTTTGCGACTCCACAATTCTTATCTCCCGCAAAACCGCGGAAGATTTTCAGGAGCGGCTCCTGCCATGCAGAGGCTGGTGACATAGCCCCCAATGAGACAGTGCCGGCAAAAAGCTTCCGGTAGTGTTTTGCCGGGGAGATTTTTTTGCAAGGCCAATTTATTTATCCCGGTCAGAACCAAATTACTGCCGGAGGGAAGTGTATTCACAAAGAGGAACTGATCAACCTTCACCAGATGCTCTCTGAGGTCAAGGACTATTTTGAAGAGATCAATCCGGAGCTCAAATTCTCCCAGTACCGGGCCCTGAAGATTACCCCGTCCCAGCAGCACAAGAGCAAAATGGAGCACAAATATGCTATCTTCGTTCTGGGAACCGAGATAGCCAATGCGATGAAGGAAGTGGACTATTCCTCATCGAGCAGGATCTCGGCACGCATGAAAGAGCTGGCCGACAAGACCCTCAAAGAGATGGATTACTCCTGAACTGAAAAGCTGCCGTACTGGAACGTCAGCCGCCCATTCTTTTCGTACTACCGGATCCTCATCTCCCGTCAGATACAATAAAATGGGATCAGGGATGATTGTCGCTCATGCACTATTTTACGGATACCGACATGGGTCTCGATCTCGGCATGGTCAATATGAGCGTGGAATCAGCATTCGCGGATCATGGGAGAGGACTCGTGCAGATGCCCCCCAAGGTCTACGTGACATTGCCGGTGGGGGATTTCCGTACAATGCCCGCGTACCTCCCCTCCCTTTCTATTGCCGGTGTCAAGATTGTCAATGTCCATCCTGATAATCCGCAAAAAGGGCTCCCGACCGTCATGGCGCTGACCATCATTCTCGACATTGCAACGGGTATGCCTGTTGCGATCCTGAACGCCACCCGCCTCACCGATATGCGTACGGGTGCGGCCGGTGCCGTTGCCGCAAAGTACCTGTCGCCCAAAAAAGAGATAGTCCTCGGGGTGGTGGGGACCGGCCGACAGGCCGAGGCACAGGTCGCCGCCATCTCACGTGAACTCAGGATCCGCCAGATAAAGATATGGGGGAGGACGCCGGCCCATGTCAGGAAATTCGCGGACCGTTTCATGGAGTATCAATGCATGGAAGCATCGCTGGAAAAGGCGTGTGACTGCGACGTCCTGGTGACCACAACGCCGTCCACGAAACCGATCGTGCGCAGCGAATGGATCCATGAGGGCACCCACATCAATGCCATCGGGGCGGATGCTCCCGGCAAAGAGGAACTTGACCCCGTCCTCCTCCGTCGTGCCCAGGTCTTCGTCGACGATCCTGCACAAGCGATCCATTCCGGCGAGATCAATGTCCCTATCAGCCACGGTGCGTACCGTTCTGAAGAGATTGCCGGAACCCTCGGCGAGGTCGTGATCGGGAAAAAACACCGGGCCTCTCCCGACATGATCACGATCTTCGACTCCACGGGCCTTGCGATCCAGGACCTGGCCATTGCGAAGATCGCGATGCAGCATGGGAAAAAGATCGAGCTGCCGTTTCCGTAAGTATCTCAGGCTGTCTATCGATTAGAACTTTTTACGAATATTTTCGTGGTTAACCAGATGGTGATTCTGATCCCATGAAACCGTAACGGCCAAAGATCAATTCTTGGGATTGATACACCATGCCTCCCCTCTTTTGGGATAAACGCCCGTTGTCCCGAGGGGCGCCCTGCAGCAGGGATCATATCGGTTAAAAAGCGATACCTGATTTTCAAGGATTGGGTGCGGACTTTATTGCTTATGCAACAGATCCCGGAATTAAAGAAAACAATCATTCTCGCCGTGCCTGGTTGAGGCCCTGAGGCGGGGAACCCGTGTTAAGCGCATGAATGTAACCCGGCTTTTACCAAGAGCTTTTTGAACCCTGATTGTTCCTGAATTCGAAAATTGAAAAAAAAAAGAAATTCCTTACTCTTCCGGTTTCTTCGCGAACTTCTTCCAGACCTGCTCACGGTAGACCGGCCCGGAGTTATAGGTACAGAACGGGATCAGTTTTCCTTCCGGCGTTGCGTAGTGGATGCAGCACCGGCTGACACGGTCGAGATCGTAATTGTACCGGTCCATGAAATGCATGGTCCCGATGAACAGGGCGTTCCAGTGGAACTCCCGCAGGGCTTCGAAGTTCTGCCCGATCAGTGTCTTCCCGATGATCTTCCAGAATTCAGTCGTGTTCCCCTGTTCACCTTCCCTGACCGAGTCATGCATATGCTTGACACCCTCAAGCAGGGCCTTGTACTTGTTGATCGTGCCGCCTTTCTTGAGGGTCTCGGCCATCTTCTCGATGGATTCAAAGAAGCGGTCGACGTTGACCATCCGGTTCACCGGCACGATCCCCTCGTCCTGTACGAAGACATAGGTCGCCGCCCCGCAGTGCTGGTGGGCGGTGAACCTGACCTGGGGTTTACCGGTGTATGCCTCGACAAGGTCGGAGAAGGGCAGGACACAGGGGACCGGGTAGAAATCTTCTTTCTTGAGGATCCCCGTCATCTGGGCCTCGATCTTGTCGAGGACCTCAGGAATGGTGATCCGTGATTTTCTCAGATCATCGTCACTGGCAGCACCGGTGAAGGCCAGAGGCTGGAAGTTGACCCCGCGGATCACGGAAATATTGTTGGCAGCAAACCGGATAATCTCCCCGAGTTCGTGATCATTCCGCCCCCTGATGACCGTGGGCACGAGAACGATGCCGAGGCGTACCTCCTTGAGGTTCTCGATGGCCCTGAGGTGCATCTTTAAAAATGGGTTCGTCTCGTGGGATATGCCATCAAAGTGGAGGTAGACTGTGTTGAGGCCTGCGTCCTTGAGGACCTGGGCATACCCGGCTTCCTTTGCCAGTTTTATCCCGTTGGATGCTATCTGGACCTGTGGGAACCCGAGCTCTTTTGCTGCCCTGATGATCGCCGGAAGGTCCTCCCTCATGGTAGGCTCGCCACCGGAGAACTGGACTGCCGGTGTCGGGATCGGTTTTTCCGATCGCAAAAGTTTCAGCATTCCGATGATCTCGTCGAACGAGGGTTCATAAATGAACCCGCAGGCCCGGGCATTGGCAAAACAGAAGTCGCAGTTCAGGTTGCACCGGTTGGTGAGATCGATATTTGCCAGAAGTGTCTGGGAATGGTGGTTGCTGCACAGGCCGCATGCAGTGGGGCAGTTCCCCGGCGGGGAAGCATCATTCTGGGGGTTTGCAATCCCGTCGCCGACAGCATTATACTTGTCGAAGCGGTGATAGAGTTCAGGATCCGCCCAGTAGAGGTGCCGGAAATCCCCGTGCAGGCTGCACGTCCGTTTCAGCCAGATCTTTCCCTCTTCCTCGACAACGTCCGCATCAATGACGGAATTACAGGTTGGGCAAAGACTGCGGGTTTTTTTGATCAGCATTGGTTTCCACCCATTCGAGAGTAAAAAAAAATTACAATCGGAGTAACCTTAATCTTTGTATCTGCTCTTTATTACAGGTATTGGAGTGCTACATTATTAGTATTGAGTTCTTCATAATACCATTGCTTTCAGCGCTCTGGATTATGCTCCCTGCCTATATTCCGAACCCGGTTGCAGCACTGTGCGGGGGAGGGACACCGGTGGACCTCGGGAAGACATGGTCTGACGGCAGGCGCATCTTTGGCGATGGAAAGACCTACCGCGGCCTCCTCGCCGGTATCCTTGCAGGGATTGCGTCCGGGCTGTTCCTCATCTGGCTCTCTGCTTCCTGGCATCTTACGGTCATGCCGGAGCAGACGGTTCTTTCCGTAGTACTGCTTGCCTGCGGAGCTCTGCTTGGCGACCTGGCGAAGAGTTTTTTCAAGCGCAGGTTCGGGAGGGAACGGGGAGCGAAATGGCCGGTGGCGGACCAGTACGATCTTGTCGTCGGGGCGTTTCTCCTCCTGCTGGTCTTCGACCCGTCCTGGATCTTTTCCCGGGTCACCCTTGCGGTCCTCGCCTTCATCCTCGTCCTGACGCCGCTCCTTCACCGGAGTGTTAACATCATCGGCTACCTGTTAAAAGTCAAGGAGGTTCCATGGTAACAACTGCCCTTCGTGAACTGCTCATCCGTTACAAAGCCATCGAATTCGGGAATTTCACCCTCGCATCCGGCGCGAAAAGCACGTTCTATATCGACGTAAAATCTGCCGTTACGCATCCGGATCTCCTTGAGGCCATTGCGGTGGAGGTCTCCCGATCATTCGAATTCGAGGTTGTCGCTGGCGTCGCTGTTGGCGGGGTCCCCCTCGCAGTCGCAACGGCTCTTGCCAGCCGGAAACCCTACGCCATCATCCGGTCATCGGAGAAAGGTCACGGGAAGAAAGACCTCATCATCGGGACCGTGCGGGATAAACAGGTCCTCCTTATCGAGGACGTGACCACTTCCGGGGGATCAGCCCTGTACGGAATCGAAACCCTCCGGGCTGCGGGAGCCCGGGTTGACGTTGTCGTAACCGTAGTTGACCGTGAACAGGGTGCCGGCACGCTGCTCATGAGCCACGGTGTCCGTATCCATCCGCTGGTGAATGTGAGCGAGCTGGTGCAAAAGTAAGGAATTTTTATTTTTGGGCGTGTAATGCATGGACATGAAGATACTTGTTGTGGGTGGCGGAGGAAGGGAACACGCCATTGCCTCCACCCTTGCCCGCAACCGGAACACGGAGATCATCTCCGCAATGGGCAGGCAGAACCCCGGTATCGCAGCACTCGCAAAAAACATTCTGCTCTGCCGGGAGACCGACGTATCCCGGATCGTCGCTTTTGCAAAGGAGAACAAGGCAGACTACGCATTCATCGGCCCTGAAGCCCCCCTCGAAGCTGGAATCGTCGATGCCCTTGAACCGGCGGGGATCGCCTGTGTGGGACCGACTCAGGCCGCTGCCCGTCTCGAGACCGACAAGGCATTCTGCCGGCAGCTGATGGACCAGCACGATCTTGCAGGCCGCCCGATGTACCGCGTGTTCCATTCGACCGGAGACGCTGTTGCTTTCATCCGGGAGTACGAAGGCGATCTTGTCGTGAAGCCGATCGGGCTTACCGGCGGGAAAGGCGTCCGTATTATGGGCGAGCAGGTCGACCGTGAAGGAGCGATCGCCTATGTCAAATCCCTGAAGGGCGAGGCGGTGCTCGAGGAAAGACTGCTCGGCGAGGAGTTTACCCTCCAGGCTTTTGTCGATGGCTCGAACCTCGTCCCCATGCCACTCGTACAGGACCACAAGAGGGCGTTCGAAGGGGATGTCGGTCCCAATACCGGGGGGATGGGATCCTATTCAATGCCGGATCACATGCTCCCGTTCGTTTCACGCCGGGATTATATTGCGGCACTCGATATCATGAAGTCCGTGGTCGCAGTCATGGAACGGACAGGCAGTCCCTACAAAGGAATCCTGTACGGCCAGTTCATGAATACGGCGGACGGTCCCAAAGTGATCGAGTTCAACGCCCGCTTTGGCGATCCCGAGGCCATGAACGTCCTCTCGCTGCTCATGTCCGATCTCTCCGAGGTCGTCTGCCGCATAGCAGACGGGTCCCTCGGGTCATGCCCGGTGCAGTTCGACAGCCAGGCATCGGTCTGCAAATACCTCGTACCCACAGGATACCCGGACTCCCCGCATGCCGGCGATCCGATTACCCTTCAGAAGAACCCCCGGGCGCTCCTCTACTATGCCAATGTTGAAGAGCGGGAGGGGACACTGGTGACCCTGTCCTCGCGGTCCCTCGCGTACGTGGGGATCGGCCCGACCCTGGAAGACGCAGAGCGCGATGCAGAAGAAGCTGCCTCTTCGGTAAAAGGGGCCGTTCGTCACCGTCCGGATGTCGGGACCCGGGAGCTCCTCGCACGGAGGATAGCGCACATGGAGGCTTTACGATGAAGAAGGATTTTATCTCCATTCTCGATATCTCCCAGAACGAGCTCGATGGGATCATTGCTGAGGCCGTCGAGCTGAAACGGCAGAAGAAGTCGGGGATCCCCCACCCGCTCCTTGCAGGCAAGACCCTTGCCATGATCTTTGAGAAGGCCTCCACGCGGACCCATATCTCGTTCGAGGTCGGCATGAACGAGCTCGGGGGCCATGCCCTCTTCCTGAATGCCCGCGACATGCAGATCTGGCGCGGGGAGGAGATCCGGGATACTGCCCGGGCTGCGTCACGCTACGTGTCTGCCATCATGATCCGGGCCTATAAGCACAGCACCATTGAAGAATTTGCGAAGTACGCCACGATTCCGGTCATCAACGGGCTCTCGGATCTCGAACACCCGTGCCAGCTGCTCGCAGATATCATGACGATAAAGGAGCATTTCGGCTCCACGCAGGGGCTGAAAGTTGCCTGGGTCGGCGATGGCAACAATGTCTGCAACTCCCTCATCCTGTCGACGGTCCTTACCGGGTTCGACGTCACGGTTGCAACACCGGAGGGGTACGAGCCGGAAAACGCCATCGTCAAAAAGGCCCGTTCGCTGGGCGGCACCGTGACGCTTGTCCGGAAACCTGAGGCAGCGGTGAAGGACGCGGACGTCATCGTCACCGATACCTGGATCTCCATGGGGGATGATCAGGAAAAGGATCTCCGCCTGAAAGTTTTTAAGGACTACACGGTGGATGCTGCCCTGATGCGGCAGGCACCGCCGGAAGCACGCGTGCTGCACTGCCTCCCCGCCCACCGGGGCCAGGAGATTGCGGACGAAGTCATGGAAGGCGGCCAGAGCCTCGTCTGGGACGAAGCGGAGAACCGCCTCCATGCGCAGAAGGCGCTGCTGGTAAGGTTACTGAAGGGGAAGTGATTGAATCAGACAATCACTTTGTTCTCCCGTGATTTTCACTAGATCTTAAAAAATTTGAGTGCTCCCCGCCTCAGGGCCTCTCCGCAAGCACGGCGGGGTAAGTTGGTTTTTTTCAATCCGGATTGTTATCTTCTGATCTGCCGCGGGGGCGTTCCCGAGGGAGCGGCGGTATTAATCGCATTAGTGGTTCATGCGTTCTTCGGGACAGGGTTTTTCAGTAAGGCACAAAACCTGATAATGTATTAAGTAAGACATATCTTACTGATTGGTATGGATGTTGCGATAACCAGAATGAGTTCCAAGGGGCAGGTCGTCATCCCCGCTTCGATGCGGGCCGATCTTCCCGAGGGAGAAAAGATCCTGATCATCAGGGAAGGGGAACGGATTATTCTCAAACCGCTATCCGATATCGAGCCGGCTCTCCGGGACGATATTGTCTTCGCGGAAAAGACCGAAAAGGCATTTGAGGAATATAAGAAGGGGACATTCACGAAGAAAAAAGCGGGTGAGTTCATCAGCGAGATGGACTCATGGTAACGGTCGCTTACCATCCGCATTTTGAAAAGACCATCCGGAAGATCAGTGATGCCCGTCTCAGGGAACATGTGAAGCAGCAGATCAGGAAGATCATCAACGATCCCTCTGTCGGCAAACCTATGAGATATTGCCGGAAACAGACCCGGGAAGTCTACATCCCCCCGTTCCGGTTATCCTACTGGTTTGATAAACGAAACGACACTCTTGTTTTCCTCGCACTCTACCATAAGGATGAACAGTAGTCTCTGATATTTCCCCGATGTGCCGGTCCCGGTTTTTATAACCGGACCTGCCGGAAATATTCCGGCCGGTAACCGGTAATTGATCCGCCGCGGGGGCGTCCCTTCGGGGGCGGCGGCGTTTATTCTGGTTGAGGGGATGGAGGTATCAACCCCGGTAATGATCCCAGAGTTTTCCGATTATTATTTAGGGGTACTGCACAGGAGTAAGTACCCCCCATCTTTCAAAGGAATAATGTTTCCAACAGTACTCACCCGGACTCCATGAATTACTTTTTCCCACTCAGGAGTTTGCATAGAATTCAATTTAACAATGTGTAACTTGCTGTCAGTAACATTTTTGAAAATATTTCCATAATATTG
>Ga0187786_10000307_pt1 | contig 15103 bp, 10 predicted proteins | sample 0815_BV2_10_20_M_FD_132449 | JGI IMG/M metagenome (GOLD analysis project Ga0187786, IMG submission 132449) | Tropical peat soil microbial communities from peatlands in Department of Meta, Colombia - 0815_BV2_10_20_MG | ecosystem: Environmental > Terrestrial > Soil > Wetlands > Peat | place...
GGCACTGATGGTGAGTCCATGTGACGATGATTCAACGGTAGCCGGTCCAATGCCAAGATAAACGGCGTCGAATTCATCAAGCACCGAGTCGAGCGTTTGTCCTCCTTGATTGCTTACCGGGCTGTCAAGATGAAGGGAGATGTCAAGAACGTTGAGCAATGAAAGGTCTTTTTCAATTGCATCTGATAGTAGTGTCTCAGCTCCGAATTCGCGGAGACGTCCGCCGGGGCGATCGGCTGCCTCGAAAATGGAAACGCGATATCCTTTTGCCGCAAGATCGGCGGCTGCAGTCAGACCGCTCAATCCGGAACCAACGACTGCTACCCTCTTTTCTTTTTTCGGCAACATGAAGGGTTTCTTTGCGTCGCTGTCGCTGTGGTCAGCACAGGCCTTCTCGATAGCGTTGATCATAATGGCTTCGTCAATTTCTGCGCGCTTGCATGCTGTCTGACATGGATGGTCACAGACCCTGGCTATGATGCCGGGGAACGGGACTGTCTTATTGAAAATAGCTAATCCGGCCCGGTAATCCCCTCGCCTTACGCAGTCTATCATGGCGCGGGCATCTACATGCACCGGGCATGCTGCCATGCATTTGGGCGGTTGTTCCTGGATGCACTGATTTTCCCGTTCCTTGGCCCTCTGATGGTCCATGATTGCGCTCCTGCCTTTATGAATTATATAACGAATTGCAATGCCGTTGAAAAAAAGCAGACCTGAAACGGACTGTTGATCAGTCCGTTTCAGGCGTTATCGTGCCGCTTGATTTATATTACTGCTTATTTCTTGCCTTTTGCATCAAGTGCTGCCTTGATTACTTCGGGCCTTGCAGGAACCCTTGTTATCCTGACACCGCAGGCATTATAGACGGCGTTAAGGATTGCTGCATGCGGTGATGTAAGCGGGGCTTCGCCTACTCCTGCTGCGCCGTAAGGACCGAGAGGCCTCGGCGTTACATTGTAGATGATCTGAAAATCATCGGGGATATCCTTTGTGTAAGGCAGGCCGCAGCTCATCAGGTTGGTATGCTTCTTCAGGTCTTCAAAGTCCTCACTGAGCGCCAACCCTATGCCCTGTGCGATACCGCCGTATATCTGGCCGTCAACTGTGCCCTTGTTGATGATCGTGCCAAGGTCTGCAACAGTCGTAAACTTGACCACTGTTGCCTTGCCGGTCTTCATATCGACTTCCACTTCGGGCATGAAGAGCTCATACATATAGATCGGGAACGGATTTCCCTGACCGGTTTCGCTGCTGCAGGCGGTGCATGCAGCTGCAGCCCATTTGCCGTTGTAACGAAGGGGGACCTTCCCGGCTACCATTTCATCGTATGTACGGTATGTACCGTCGGGTTTGCGCATAGCGTTCAGAAGCATCTCGCACGACACCTTGATCGAGTTGCCTGTCATGACGTTATTGCGGCTTCCACCCGAAGGGCCGCTGTTGGGGCATGTGGCAGTGTCGTTCATGTGCAGCTTGATCTGATCGGGTCTCAGGCCGAGCGGTTTCAATGTCTCGTGCGCAAATGTAAGCGTTCCGAGGTCGGCTCCCTGGCCGTGGTCTTCCCAGGAATTGAAGACGACCACCCCGTCTTTGGTCAGCTCAACTGCCGACTCGGAACCATCGGGTCCGTCAAGTCCGCATCCGTAAATGCCCAGGGAGATACCGACTCCACGCTTGACGTCCGGCGTTGAAAGCTGCTTGCATCTCTTTTTCGCCTCGTCGTAAAGCGGACGAAGCTTGTCGAACAGAGCTTCAAGGCAATATACGTCGGGCTCACAACCGGTGGGTGTGGTTGCTCCGGGGCGGTATATGTTCTTGTAGCGAAGATCGAATGGGTCCATGCCGATCTTTTCTGCAAGCTCGTCCATAAGGCTTTCGGACGCCAGGAAGGATTGCGGAGAACCGTATGCACGGAACGCGGAACCCCATGCGTGGTTGGTGCAGACCGTCCTGCCCTTGCCGCGAATGTTAGGAATATTGTAGCCTGCGCCGATGAACTGAGCCTGGCGAACGGTCAGCAGATCACCGAACTCCGAATACGGACCGTGATCGATCGTCCAGTCGCTTTCCATGGCTATCAGTTTTCCATCCTTGTCGGCTCCGAGTTTGAGCTTGACGAATCCCGGGGAACGCTTACCGGTATAAGTGATATGCTGGTACATTGAATATGTCAGCGAAACCGGTTTGCCGGTTGCCATACACGCCACCCCAAGAAGGGCTTCCATTGTAGGGCTGAACTTGTAGCCGAATGTCCCGCCCGTCGGGTTTTGGATGATACGGAGTTTTTCGGGTTCGATGCCGAGTCCGGGGCATATCATGGCGTGATGCAGGTGGATACCGATGCTCTTCGACTGGATGGTAAGGCGTCCTTCTTCATCGAAATAGGCACACCCGCAATCCGGTTCCATTGTGAGATGCGGCTGGCGGCTGCAGTAATAAGCGTTTTCGACAACATGAGCGGCTTTGGCCATCAGAGGTCCCGTGTCTCCGCCCTTAACTATCCCCTGCTCGTAGTAAACGTTCGGAACCCCGGGGTGGATTTCCATGGCATCTGGGGCCATTGCGGCAGGCGCGCTCATGTATGCCGGCAGCACCTCAAGGTCAACCTTTACCTTTGCAGCGGCAGCCTTGGCATTTTCGACCGTGTCAGCGCAGACTATTGCAATTGCGTCCCCATACTGGAAGACCTTGTCTTTGCATAGAATGGGGCGGTCCCATCCGTCGCCCTTGTTGGTTGGGAAGGTTATAAGGCCTGTTATAGCATTTTTGCCCTTCACATCTTTGTGCGTAACAATCTTGTACACGCCGGTCATTTTTTCAGCTTCGGAGGTATCGATTCCCTTAATATTGGCATGTGAAACCTCAGCCTGTACTAACGCCAACCTGAGGGTATCAGCCGGCATCTGAAGGGCCACATCATTCCCGTAATCCCATGTGCCCGTGACCTTGGCAACTGCGGAAGGCCGCTGATAAGTTGAGCCTATAATGCTTCCGTCTTTGCCCGGCTCGAACAGCAGAGCATCTTTTTTCATTTCGCCGCGCATTACCTTGGCAGCATCCATTACCGCATCGACAAGTGGCTTGTAGCCTGTGCAGCGGCATGCATTCCTGTTTTTCTGGAACCAGTCTCTGACATCATCGCGTGTGGGTTGCAGATTTGAATCAAGCAGCGCCTTGGCCGACATTATGAATCCTGGGGTACAATAACCGCACTGTGCCCCGCCATGGGCCATCCACGACACCTGCAACGGATGGAGATTATCTTCGGTTCCGAGCCCTTCGATTGTTTGTATTTCCGCAAAGTCCTGCACCGTTTTCATCTTTACGACACATGACCGCACCAGCTTGCCGTTGAGGATTAACGAACATGAACCACACTGGCCCTGACCGCAACCAATCTTGCATCCGGTCAATAGCATCTGCTGCCGAAGCACGTCGGCCAACGATTTCTCGGGATCTACAACCAGAGATCTGGCAACGCCGTTGACCTTCAGGATCTTTCTCAGCATTTTTCTCTCCTTCTATTCAGAATAGGAACGGCTCAGCCGCTCTAAATACCCTTGCCGAAGGCGCAATTGGGGAACCTGCACGGATCGCAAACTGTGCAGAGTCCCCCATGCGCCAGGCGCGTAATGTCTTTGCGCGTAATCTCTTCTCCCGCAAAGATACGCGGTGCTACAAGATCGAAAATGGTGGTTCTGTGATACATAACGCAACCCGGCAGGCCCATTATCGGAATGTCTCCCATATATGCCAGCATGAACATGGACCCGGGAAGAACGGGGGCTCCGTAAGTCACGATACGCCCGCCGGCAGCTCTTATTCCTGCGGGAGTCACATCATCAGGATCGACCGACATGCCTCCGGTCGTGATGACCATTTCTGCTCCTTCACGGATCAGTTTCGTAATGGCCTCTGATATCATCAGGACATTATCATCTGAATATATGCGGCGGAGGACGACGCTTCCCAGCTCGGCTATCTTCCTGTCCAGCACAGGGCCGAACTGGTCCTGGATACGGCCATGATAAACTTCGCTTCCGGTTGTAACTACGCTGACCTTCCATGCCCGTAACTGTTTTATCTCGAACACCGGCGTGTATTTGTGCCCGATCCCTTCGACGGCGCGTATTTTATCGGCGGCGATCACAAGCGGCACGACCCGGCATCCGGCAACGGTCTTTCCTGCAGGCACCAGCTGATTTGTATGGACAGACGCCAGCACGATTTCATCAACATCGTTGATTTCTTCGAGAGCGTCCACATTGATCTTGAGCAGGCCCGCTGTTGATGCCTTCAGTTCGACCTTGCCTTCAACAGGCTCGGTTAGGAAGATTCCGGGCCCTGATGCGGCTTTGGCCAGTCGTATGGCCGCCTCGTTTTCATGCAGCGTGTTTTCGTCCAGTTCCCATACATACAGATGCTCCTTGCCAAGATCAAGCAGCCTGGGAATATCCTCTTTTCTTACGATGTGCCCTTTTTTGAAGGCACGGCCCTTGAATTTGTCGCGGACGATCTCTGTAATATCGTGACAGAGAATCATCCCTTCAGCGTCATGCACGGATATTGTTTTCATCCACTCAGTCCTTTCGTTCGGAATCTAATATATATGCAATAATACGCCTCTAAGGCCGGTCTCGCAAGTTCGATGCCAGAGAGACAAAAAGCCAGCCGAAAACGAAGCTATTTAACCTGATCCATGCTGTTGTTTGCGTTTGAGCGTTCGAAAAACTGTAGATGCACCTTGGTAATTATCAGCACTGATTATCAATACTTGTAACCCTTTTGGCACTAAAGGTTACAGAAGGTAAACACCAGGGTAACAACCGCTAGTTCTGGATAGCATATGAACGCATCTTGCTATATAGAGTCTTCCGTGAAAAGCCCATCTCTCTGGCGACACGGCTGACATTGCCTGCATGCCTGTTTAATAGGTTGATGATCTTATTTTTCTCAGAGTCTTTGACGAGCTTCTGCCGCTGCTCTCGGTTTTCAAACACCTGGTGGGCCGGGGTCGAGTGGGCCTGAAGAAATGGCGAATAAAATTCCGCAGGAAGCTGCCTCAGGGAAATTACGCCGTTTTCGGCAAGACTCGCGGCGCGCTCAACTACATTTTGAAGCTCGCGGACGTTACCCGGCCAACTGTACTGTGTAACATAATCGAACACATCAAGCTCTACATCGAATCTGCAGCTACGGTCCCGCCCCATTTTTTCAAGAAAATGCACGAATAGCATCGGTATGTCCCTGACCCTGTTACGCAGCGGCGGGATAGTGATGGAGATGACATTCAATCTGTAAAAGAGATCCTGCCTGAACGTGCCTCTTTCCACTTCTTGCAGCAGGTTCCTATTGGTAGCGCATATCAGCCGTACATTTACCGGAATCATCTTGTCGCTGCCGATTCTGGCAACCTTCTTATCCTGGATCACCCTGAGCAAAGAGATTTGCTGCTCAAGAGGCATATCTCCTATTTCATCGAGGAAGAGGGTCCCGCCTGAAGCCAGCTCAAATTTTCCGGGTTTCCCGCCCCTTTTCGCGCCAGTAAAGGCCCCTTCCTCATACCCGAACAGTTCGCTGCCGATGAGCTCGCGCGGGATAGCGCCGCAGTTGAGCGCGATGAACGGGCCGCTGCTTTGATTACTGCGGTTATGGATGGCCTGGGCGAATATTTCCTTGCCCGTGCCGCTTTCTCCCTGAAGAAGTATGCTTGACGATGTAGTAGCTGTTAGGGTGGCAAGGCGTATCGCTTCGTGGATCTCGTCGCTTTCGCCTATAATGTCGCTGAACTGCAGGGTCGCATAATAACCGCTGAAACGATTCACGAGGTTCTGTACCTGCTTGATCGGTCGCAGTACAATGAAGCTTCCGGTTACGTCTCCCATTTCATTGATCACAGGTTCACCCGATGCAAGGCAGTGACATATTCCATCCTTGGTGTCAATCATTATCTCGACATCCGAATACCGTTCGACAGCGGAAGGCAGCCTGCCGCCCGGCGCACGGCAGTCGAGAAGACGGCCTATCGGCATCCCGATGATATTCTGTTCGGACCGCCCGATCATAAACTTCGCCGCGGGATTGAGCTCGGTTATAACTTCATTCTTATCCACCATAAGCACCCCGTCGGAAACGGTGTTGAAGAAATTGCTCAGCCTGCTGTTTACAAGTGCAAGTTCGCAGTTCTTCTGGCGTATCCTGAGCTGCGCCATAATTGCTTCGGCAGCAGCAACGACCATTCCGAGGGTATGCAGGTGTGAAGCATGAGAGGCTCCGGACATATCCAGAATCCCGATTACCCGCCCGTTGGGGTCGAAAATGGGTGCAGCAGAACAGGTCAGGCAATGGTGTTTCTGGCAGTAATGTTCTGCGCCTGAAACCTGAATCGGACCCTGGATCATCAATGCTGTCCCGATTGCATTTGTCCCTGCTTCGTCTTCGTGCCAGCTTGATCCGCTGAAGAAGTTCCTCGTCATCGGATTCTTCAGGGTGTCATCGTCGCATAGCATATCCATTATGAAACCGTTCTCATCAGTAAGGACGACGACAAAGCCGGACCCCTTGACGAACTTGTAGAGGTTTGACATGAAAGGCTTGGCAATCTTTATAAGCGTGTCTTTCTTCTGCAACAGATCGGCCAGTTGGACTTCTTCGAGTGACTTATGAAAATGGGTATCATACGGGCTCACGCCCGCCTGACTGCATCTGATCCAGGACTCGACTATTTGCGATCGTATGCCCGCAATGTCGCGATTGCCGGCGGATACGAAATTTTCCCATTCCCCATGGATTCTGTCAAGAATGCTTAATATGTTGCCTTGCATGTCGGCACCTCATTTCTAAATAAATATGATATTCGGCCCTCAGCCAAGTCAAATTTAATATTTTCATCAGGGGGATTACTGATTTTCATGTGTTTGACCGGTTACTACCCATGGAGTAAACTAAAGGCATTGAAGATAGGCACATTGAAATTGTCATCTCCACTCGTATTGTCTCCAATGGCCGGCATTACCGATCTGCCTTTTCGCATGCTCAACAGGCGGTTCGGGTGCGAGCTTGCGTTTTCAGAGATGATCAGCGCCAGGGCGTTGACATATAAAAATGGTAATACGATGAAGATGCTCGCCGGGCACCCTGAGGACAGACCGCTTGGCATTCAACTGCTGGGAAACGATCAGGGAGTCATGCTTAAGGCCTTGAAGATACTGGGTGATTACAGCTTCGATGTCATCGATTTCAATGCAGCCTGCCCTGTCGGCAAAGTCACTAAAAAGGGTGAAGGTGCTGCGCTTATGAAAGAGCCAGAAAAGGTGAGCGAGATCGTTAAGACATTGGTCCGGTATTCCGGCAAGCCTGTAACGGTGAAGATCCGCGCCGGTTGGAGCGAGTCGCGCATCAACGCGCTGGAAGTTGCTTTATGCGCTCAGGATGCCGGGGCAAGTGCCATATTCTTTCACGGAAGGACTCAGGAGCAGGGCTATAGCGGCGCCGTCGACTATGCCGAGATAAGGAGGGTTAAAGAAGCATTGTCAATACCGGTTGTGGCAAGTGGCGATGCGTTTTCGGCGGAATTGATCAGGAAGATATTGGATGAAACCACCTGCGACGGGGTTGCCGTAGCCAGGGGGGCGCTTGGAAATCCGTGGATATTCGAGCAGGCCGCTCAATACCTGCAGTACGGAACGCTGCCGCCGCGTCCGCAGGTGGAGGAACTTTTGGGCACTATGATAACTCACCTGAAGATGATGGTTGATGCGTACGGAGACGAAGCCGGCACTGCAAAATTCAGGAAATTCTTCGCCTGGTATGTACGGGGGCTTCACGAAACCAGGACTGTCAGGACAGAGGCATTCAGGGCCGAGAACTCTGCTCAGATGATAGAATTTATCGAACAGCTGCGCTCAAGACATTACAGACCGGGTTTTGCGGCGTACATGAGATAATTGTAGGGGGACAGCCGTTTGCCCCTACATCTTCCCGCAGCCGTCTCTTTTCAGATCCACGATTTCTATCTTGTTGTTCATGTCCGGGAACTTCGATGACGGCCCCTCTGTAAAAAGGGCGAGGGTCCCTTCAATCTCATGTGTCGAGAGCCACTCCCTTATGTACTTGTTCCAATTGTCCGGGTGGTTCGGCTCATGCACGGCGCGCACTCCGTATGAGAACTGCAGGCTCTGGCATGTGGACTCCTGAGCGCTGACGGCTACAATCCAGACGGGCAGGCGAAAGCGGGATATGCTTCTTGCCGTGCCGCCGCCGTGGGTCGGCACGAATATGGCGGCAGGTGTGATGTATTTCAGGGTGGACTCCACGCTCATCGCGACTATGTCAGAGAGCTTCGGACACTCGCTATTGGGCAGCGCGTGGAGAATGTCGCGTGCAGAATGGCTGCTGCGCATGCGCTCTATGGATGCCGCGATCCGGGCGAGCATGTTTACTGCTGCAATGGGGTACATGCCCATGGCTGATTCTCCCGACAGCATGACGCAGTCTGTGCCGTCAAGGATCGCATTGGCCACATCAGTCGATTCGGCCCTCGTCGGCCTCGGATTTCCGGTCATTGATTCGAGCATCTGAGTTGCGGTTATGACTGGTTTCCCTGCCAGGTTCGCCTTCTTCATGAGAGATTTCTGGACAAGCGCGATGTCCTCAATAGGGATTTCAACCCCCAGATCGCCCCTTGCGATCATGATGCCGTCAGCCGCCGATATGATGGGGTCTATGTTCTTGAGAGCCGTACGCCGCTCTATCTTTGCGATAATGAACGGATCGTAGTCCATCGCATGCGCCGCCGCTCTTACCGCATCTATGTCTGCCGCCGAGTCGACAAATGACTGGCTCACCGCGTCAAGTTCAAGGCGCTTTGCAATCCCCAGCCACTGCCTGTCCGTCTCCGTAAAGGCACTTATACCGAGGTCTATGCCCGGCAGATTTAGCCCCTTGCGTGAACGAAGCTCTCCGCCCACAACGACCTCGCACTTAACATTGTTTCCCGAGACATTAATCACTTCAAGCTGGATCAAACCGTCGTTGAGATAGAGCGTATCTCTCGGCTTGACGACCAGAGGCAGCCTTTCAAATGTGACCGATACCCTGGAGACCGAACCCGTGATGTCTTCGGTAGTGAGAAAGATCGTATCGCCCGGCCTAAGTTCGACCGGGTCATCAGCAATGCGGCCTATACGCATCTTCGGCCCGGGAAGGTCAGCCATGAGCGCCACGCGCCTGCCTTCCTTTGAAGCCGCATTTCTGATGCGTTCTGCAATGCGGGAATGGCTGTCGTAATCACCATGGGAAAAATTCAGCCTTGCGATGTTCATGCCGGCACGGATCATGTGCTGCAGTATGTCCTGCGATTCGGAAGCAGGCCCTATTGTGCAGACTATCTTGGTTTTATTTGCGGGAAGTCTCATCGTTTCTGCCTTTCACCATCAGATTTTGAAACAGACATGCAAACATGCCGCGATGGCTTAGAATTGCAAAACAACTTCATAGTACAGTTATACCAAATTTGACCAGGCTTTGCACAAGAGAATGTAGAGGGAGGCCCATAACATTAAAGAAATCCCCTTCAATCCTTTTAACTATTACAGCGCCGAGTCCCTGCACACCGTAAGCTCCGGCCTTGTCGAGAGGCTCTCCGGATTTGACATATGTAGCGATTTCGCCGTCACTCAGCTTCTTGAAAAACACTCTTGATTCTACCATCCTGGACAATGTCCTGCCAGTGGCAGTTTCGAGTATGGTATACGCGGTGATGACTGTATGGGCCTTTCCGCTTAAAGCCCTCAGCATGTCCTTCGCCTCTTTCTTGTTGCGCGGCTTTCCGAAAATCCTGCCGTTCAGCACGACTAATGTATCAGCGGAAATAATCAGCGCATCCTTATGGCGCAACGCTACGGCCCTTGCCTTGCCGGCAGAATGTTTCAACGCCAGACTGCGCGGCTCCGCTTGGCTGTTCATATCTTCATCGTAACCACTTTCGTCGACCATGAACGGCAGACCTGTCTTTTTGAGGATTTCTCTTCTTCTGGGAGATGAAGATGCAAGAATTATCTTTTTCATAATCAAACGTATTGACCGGCCGCGTATCCGGACGACCATGCCCACTGCAGATTGTGTCCGCCCAGCTGTCCCGATACGTCAACCACCTCGCCGACAAAATAGAGGCCGGGTACCTTTTTAGTCTCCATTGTTTTGGAGGATAGCTCGTCTGTATCTACTCCTCCGGCAGTGATTTCGGCCCTCCCATAACCTTCGGTACCTCTCGGGGTGAGTCTCCAGCTGTGCAGCCGCAACGAGATGTCTCTCAGCTCCTTCTCAGAATATGTGCATAATGGCCTTGATGAAGCGTTCCTATCAGTCCATTTGTGGGCCAGGCGGCGTGGGATATATTCAGCCAGAAGATTGGCCATTTCGATCCGGCTGCTCCGTTTTGCCGTCAAAATACCGAATATATCCATATCAGGGAAAAGATCGATTTCAAGATCTTCACCGGGAACCCAGTACGACGAGATCTGAAGCGCTGCCGGGCCGCTCAGTCCCTTGTGAGTAAAGAGGACCTCGTCGTTAAAGCGCCTTTTGCCGCAGCTCAATGCAGCGCTGAACGACAGGCCGCTCAGTTCTCTGTAGCTCTCCAAATCCCGGCGCGCAAATACGAGCGGAACGAGCGCAGGCCTCGGTTCCTGTATTTTGAGACTAAATCTTTTCGCCGTGCTGAAACCAAAATCGGTGGCTCCGAGATCAGGATAAGACAGCCCGCCCGTTGCAATCACAAGCGAGGACGACTGTATGACGGCATCGTTCAATGACACTCGAAATCCGTCCGATCTGGATATTTTGCCGACCCTGCAATTTAACATAATTTCCACTCCTGCGCGCCTACATTCATCATGCAGCATCCTGACGATTTCTTCAGCGGTCTTGCTGCAGAAAAGCCGGCCTTTCTCCTTTTCGTAGTAATCTATCCTGTGTTTTTCGATGATGTCGATGAAGTTGCGCGGAGCGAACCTGGCAATGGCAGATTTGCAGAAATGCGGATTGGCAGAGATATAGTTTGAGGGACTCGAGTAAATGTTTGTAAAATTACAGCGCCCGCCGCCTGACACCCGGATCTTGCTGCCGATTCTGCCCATATGGTCGACAATGGCTACTGAGCGTCCTCTTTTTCCAGCCTCGATCGCGCACATAAGACCGGATGCCCCGGCGCCGACAATGACCACGTCCTTTCGTGCGGTACAAGAGGTGTTCATCCGACATGCATTTCTTCGAAGCGCATCTCGAAGAGATCGATGAAAAGCAGCCTGCCTTTCATAGGGCTGGTCTTATCGATGATAATTTTGCAGACTTCGGCGCTCTGAAGCGACGCCACAAAAGCGGGTGCGAAAGATGGGTTGCCGGTCTCCTTCTCGATCCCCTGCCTTTCTCCGCACCTCTCCAGAATATTCAGAACAGTATGCTCCCCGGGCAGCTGCACCGCAATCTGTCCGAACCACCCGGCAATCGCGCCATGCACTAGCGGCATTTTCAGTTCAGCACATACTTTCGCCAATTCGATCCTTACAGAGATCGTGTCGAGCGCATCCACAGCGAGGTCGCATCCGTTCAGCATGGAAGACGCATTGCCGCACTTGAAAGCCTCTGTTATTGGGGTTACGCTTATCGCAGGATTGATCTTCAGGACCCTTTCAGCAGCAACGACAGCCTTTTGCCGGTCGAGGGTTTCGAGTGTGCACAATAGTTGCCTGTTCATATTATGCTCCTCGAAACGATCAGGGTCGACAGCTACGATGTTGCCGATTCCGAGCCTGGCTAGTTCTTCTATAACATATCCGCCGAGGCCGCCACAGCCTATGACCGCGATACGTGCGTTAAAAAGGGCGAGCTGTTGCCTGATAGAGAGGGTATTGAGGTTTCTCTGGTACCTGGCAGGCAGCAGGCCGGCAGACAGGGCGTATCCTTCGGCATCACGCGGGCTTATGCCGAATTGCCTCGATGTTTCATCGAGCAAGTCCTGATGCGCGATAGCGCCTGCGGCGCGCGCAGACAGAAAGGCCTTGATCTCGTCCATGCAACACCCCTTTATCCACCTCCAATCGGAGGGAAGATCGAAACAGAATCACCATCGAGCATAACATGATCACGTTCGACATGTCTGCCGTTTACGAAGATGATAGCAGCCTCTTTTTCTGAGATGGAGAGGTTGTTCAGGACATCAAGCACCGTCGTACCTGCAGAGTATTCCATTTTGGAAGAATCGAAGCGGTTGTTCCTGAGAGTTGCGAAGAGTTTGATCGTGATTTGCATGGGAAGGTAGGGGAGAGGAAAGGTCCTCTCCCCGTTTCTATTACCAGTTGAAGACTTTATCGAGATCCTCGTCCTTTACGTCGAACTTTACGTTGTGGGGAGCGAAGGCCTCTGTCGAGAAATACCTTGGCAGGCGGTCCTGCTGAGCGGTGAATCCGGCCCTGGTGTTGAAATCACGCTCCATGGACAATACCTTCTTACCGAGTTCCACTACGCCGTCGCCAGTGAGCTGCCCACCGTAAAACCCGTTGATTAGGTCGATCAGCGCCTGGAAAGTATCGGCCTGGTCCAGTACGGCAAAGGCAATGAAGAGGCACATGCCGGTCGAGTCCACGGCTGCGGTTGCTATTTGCAGGTTGCGGGAGAGCTCGATCTGGCCCTCGGATGTAAGCGGGTCAACAAAACCTCCGACCTTGAGTATGTTGGTTGCAACGGCATAGCCTGCGGTGTGGTCTGCACCCATCGTGGATGTGGCATATGTAACTCCGATGCCCTTGACAGCACGCGGATCATAGGCCGGCATCGCTTGCCCTTTGACGACCGGTACCCTCTCCACTCCGAATGCCTTGCCGGTCATGGCTGCCCCGCCGCCAAGTATGCGGCCAAGGTGTGATCCTTTGCCGACCTCCTTGACAAGATCGATCGCCGCCTTCGCGTCACCGAACTTTGCGATACCTGCGTCCATGGCTACGGCTATGGTTGCGCCCATTTCAATGGTGTCAATGCCATAATTATCATCCAGAAAATCGAGCATTGCAATGGAATCCAGATCGTCGATGCCGCAGTTTCCGCCGTGGGCCCATACGGTTTCATATTCCGGCTGTTTGCTGAGAAAGTGGCCGTCCTTGTCGTTGTAAATACCCGAACATCTTATAACGCAGCCGCGGTGACAGCCATGTGTCGGCACTCCGCCGCGTTTTGTTTCGGTTTCGGCCTGTGTTTCGCCACTGATCTTCGATGCCCCGGTGAAATTGCCCTGTTTAAAGTTGTAAGTGGGATAACCCCCGGCCTCGTTCAGGATATTTGTGAGAACGTTGGTTCCGTATGCAGGCAGGGCCTGGCCGGTGACCGGATGCTGTTTAAGGCCATCTACAAACCGTTTGTTGGCGTCCCTGAATTTTTCGGGGTCTTTCGGGGCGCGCATGGTCATTCCACTATCATCCAGTACTATAACCTTCACACCCTTCGAGCCCATCACCGCGCCGACTCCACCGCGCCCTGCATGCCTTGTGGGGCGCAACTCCATATCAGTGCAGGCGATGGATGCAACATTCATCTTCATCTCGCCGGCAGGCCCGATGGATATGCACGAAATCTTGTCGCCGAACTCAGCCTTCATCTTCTCAACAAGGTCGTAATTAGGCAGCATTTTAAGGCTGTTATCTATCGATATCTTTATGCCATCCTTGTTGATTACGATCTTATAGAGATCGTCGGTGGCAGGTTTTCCCTCCAGCACGATAGCGGCAAATCCCAACCTTGCCAAAACCTGTGCTGCCTGTCCTCCTGAATTTGCCTCTTTGATGCCGCCGGTCAGAGGGCTTTTGCACCCTACGGATAGCCTGCCCGACATCGCGGCAACTGTGCCGCTCAGCATGCCCGGGGCTATGACCAGCTTGTTTTCAGCACCGAGCGGGTGGCAAAGCGGCGGAACTTCCTTTGATATAATTGCGGACGTCATAGCGCGTCCCCCGAATCCGGCATACTCCCCTAACTCCTTTGCGGCAGCTTTCGGTCCCCCCACAGATCCCATGTCGATTCTTAAGATTTTGTCCATATGTCCCTCCGTTCCTTTGTTCGAATTATTAGTAAAAATACTATTAACCATTAAAATCAATCATGACTCTGATTAGATTGTATCATACAATAAATCGGGAAAAAAGGAAAATAATTATCGGAGTCTACGTTACAATATATGAATGCACGGATATACGGGCAAGTGCCTTAAAATAGACCTTTCGACAGGCAAAATTTGCGTGACGAATACGCCTGAGGGCCTTTGCGCAGACTATCTCGGCGGCAGGGGGCTTGGAGTTGGGCTCATGGGCGACAGGATTACGCATACTTGCGAATCTCCCGAGATGCCCCTCATCTTCTCAACCGGCCCGCTGGTCGGAACCGATGTGCCCACATCAGGCCGGATGTCGGTTGTCTCCAGATCGCCGCTGACTGGAACGGTTACTGACAGTTCTGTCGGAGGCCGTTTCGGGACTGAGCTGAAACGGGCAGGCTTCGACCTTATCGAGATCACCGGTTCAGCTGATGAATGGGTCATGCTGGAAATCGACGGCAGTGGAGCAATTGTCGCAAGTGCTGCGGGACTTGCCGGGATGAATATCGCAGAGCTCGGTGGTCAAATATCCTCAGAAGGCTCCGTCGCCGCAATCGGCAGGGCAGGGGAGAATGGAGTTCTCTATTCTTCGATTATGATCGACGGGCGCTATGCGGCCGGGAGAGGCGGATTGGGTGCTGTCATGGGAGCCAAAAAGTTGAAGGCTATCAGGGTGAGGGGAGACAGGCCAATTCCTGTCGCCGATCCGGATGGCCTTGCACAGGCACGCGAGGATATCATGCGACTTCTGCGAGCATCGCCTGCCGTCTTTGGAGAGTTCGGCATTGCCGAATTCGGCACTGCGGCGCTAGTTGATCTCATACATGCAAGACGAATGGAGCCTACCGATAATTTCAGGAGGACATATTTCCCAGAGGCGACGCGTTATTCCGGGTATCAGATACAAATGCGCTACAGGACAGAAAAGACAGGCTGCGCGGGTTGTCCCATACTCTGCAA
>Ga0187786_10000308_pt1 | contig 15060 bp, 17 predicted proteins | sample 0815_BV2_10_20_M_FD_132449 | JGI IMG/M metagenome (GOLD analysis project Ga0187786, IMG submission 132449) | Tropical peat soil microbial communities from peatlands in Department of Meta, Colombia - 0815_BV2_10_20_MG | ecosystem: Environmental > Terrestrial > Soil > Wetlands > Peat | place...
CGAACTCTCTTTTTTCGACGCGTTCTTTGACGGGATCGCTGCTGCCTGCGAACGTTATGGCATTGCGTTACTGGGGGGCGATATGTCTGGTGTGCGCCACGACCTTTTCGTCTCGGCGACGGTAATCGGCGAGGGGACGCGTTTTGTGGCGCGCAAAGGCGCGCATCCCGGAGATAATATTTATGTAACAGGATGCCTTGGGGATTCCGCATGCGGGCTGGCCGTGCTGCAGAAATTGAACAGTGCGGGACAGAGAGCGGTCCTCGAAAACACGAGTTGCATCAAGCCTGCACAAGGCGACGTATTTCTTGCGATTGGAATGGAAAACGTCCCATGGGGCGACGTTGAACCGCTGCTTATGCGCCACTTGATGCCGACGGCACGTTCCTCGGCGGCTATCGCTCCATATGCTTCGGCGATGATTGACATCAGCGACGGCCTCTTCATCGACGTGTCTCGACTCTGCGACGAAAGCGGTGTCGGGGCCGAAGTTTGGGCTGCGTCGCTCCCGCTGTCGTCGTCGTTATGCCGAATCGCGCCACTTCTGGGCAAAGATGCGCTGACTTTTGCCGTGGCCGGCGGTGAGGATTATGAGCTGCTTTTCACATCCTCGGCACCGCCGGCTGAACTGCATCGCGCATCATCGGATGTGCCGATTACCTGCATCGGTGTTGTTACCGATGCCGAACGTGCTTTTGTTGTCGTCGACGGTATGCGGCAGCCCCTTGTTCCGCAGGGGTATGACCACTTTCGCGCGGAACAACAATCCTGAGTTAGGCAAGGTCTGACTATGACGAAGATTGCACTGATTACTCTTGGCTGTCCGAAGAATGTGACGGACTCGCGCCATCTTGCCGAGCGCCTCATGGCGGAAGGTATGCGGATTGAAGATGCGGCAGAAAACGCTGACGTCATCCTTGTGAATACATGCGGCTTTATCAAAGATGCCAAGGAAGAATCCATTGAGGAAATCCTGAAACTCGCCAAGGGAAAGGCATCCCATCAGAAGTTGATCGCGTTCGGCTGTCTGATGAAGCGTTATCGTGATGAAATAGCCGAGGCAATCCCGGAACTCGATGGAATATTCGGCGTCGGTGAAACGGAGGAACTGGTCAAGTATTGCGGAGCTGTTGTTGCGAACAAGCTTTGCAGGACAGTAAAGCCCGTTTCCAATATTGCCGGGCGCCTTCAGGATAATGCGCTCTGGCAGCGATCGTATACCTATTTGAAGATATCGGAGGGCTGTAATAAGAGGTGCACATTTTGCGTAATTCCTGCCATCCGAGGACCGTTCAGAAGCATCCCGTCGGAAACGGTTCTGCGGGAAGCGCAGCAGTTTGTGAAACAGAGGGTACGCGAACTGATCCTTGTTGCCCAGGATATCTCTCGCTACGGTCGTGAGATAGAAGGCCATTCGCTTTTGAGGCTTCTGAAAGAGCTGGTAGCCATTCCCGGCGATTTCCGTATTCGACTGTTGTATCTCTATCCGACCGAGATATCGAAGGAACTGCTCTCTTTCGTCGCGTCCGAGGAAAAGATCCTGAAGTATTTCGATATCCCTCTGCAGCATTCGGAGGATCGCATTCTTCGTCTCATGGGGCGGCAGGGAACGCGTTCCGAGTATCTGAAGCTCATCCGTACCATTCGGAAGGCCATCCCAGGGGTAACCCTCAGGACGAGTTTCATTGTCGGCTTTCCCGGCGAAACAGAGAAGGACTTCGAAGGCCTGGTCGATTTTATTGAAGAGGTGCGCTTCGAACGTCTCGGCGTTTTCAAATATTCCCGCGAGGAAGGCACACCGGCCGCTCGGTTGCCGGGGCAGGTCCCGGCAAAGATTAAGGAGCGACGCTATGATGAGATCATGCGGCGTCAGGCGGCAATATCTTTAGAGAAAAATGAGGCGCTGGTGGGTAAGACGCTTCGTGCCGTTATAGATGAGGTTGATGAAGACCTGATCCTTGCGCGTCTTGATTCACAGGCTCCGGAGATCGACGGAGTTGTTTTGGTCGAACGTCCTGAAGGCGGCCGTCTTTCCCGTCACATCCGCAACGGAAGCATTATCAACGTTACGGTGGTCAAGGCCTTCGATTATGATCTCAGGGGCGTTCTTGCGCCGGACGGAATGCAGGCGGGGCTGTAGTGCCGAAAGTTCCCGTGCTGCACATAATTCTTTTTCTTTGTACCTGTATCTCGACATTGGCGGCAGGAGCTCTGCAGGCGGGGGCAAATCTTATTGAAGATCCGATGAGCATATGGACAGGACTCCCTTTTGCTGCAACGCTGATGATTATTCTGCTGGTTCACGAGTTCGCACATTTCTTCGCATCGAAAAAGCACCATACGCTCACGACGTTGCCGTATTTCATTCCGGCGCCGTCCTTTATCGGGACATTCGGCGCATTTATCAAAATGAAATCTCCCATCGTCACCCGTGCCGCCCTTGTCGACATCGGTGCTTCGGGTCCGGTTGCCGGGTTCCTCATTTCCGTTGCTGCCTGTATCGTCGGCCTCAGTCAATCGCAGGTCATCCCGCTCCAGCAGGCTCAGGACATGATTAATCTGGGCGATTCTCTTCTCTTTTCGCTCCTCTCCTGGCTGGTTCTGGGGGCCCTCCCTTCGAATGCCGACATTTTATTGCATCCGGTTGCTTTTGCTGGATGGATCGGCCTTTTTGTCACCGCGATGAATCTTTTTCCGATCGGACAACTTGACGGTGGCCATATTGTTTATGCCCTGTTCGGACGATGGCATGCTTACGTTTCATATGTGCTCGTTGGTGTTCTTGCAGCGCCCGGCACGGCAGCGTTTATCTGGGGGGTAGGGTGGGAGGGATGGCTGATGTGGTCGGTGCTGATGCTCATCCTCGGACTGGAGCATCCGCCGGTGGTTTATTGGGAAGAGCGGCTTGACCCTGCGCGCCGCATGCTCGGCATCTTTGCGCTCGTCGTTTTCATCATCACCTTTATTCCCGCGCCGTTTCAGATACCCTGGGACTAATCTATGGAACCGAAGAGGATAAAAAGCACAACGAATCCACTCGTGAAGGCGGCAATCCGCGTGCGGAAGGGGCATAGTACCTTCAAAGGCTTGGAGTTTTTCATCGAGGGGGCGCATCTCCTCGAAACGGCGCTGGCGTCACGACGTTTTAAGTTGACGCAGGCTTTTGTTGCCGATGCTTTTGCCGCCCGGCATGAGAATGATGACCTGATGCATCAGCTTTTCCGTCATTTGGGAGAATCACGGGTTTGCACGGTGTCGGACGATGTTATGGCAAAACTGAGCGACACAGCCTCTCCCCAGGGCATCGTCGCACTAGCCACCGGCGATTCTCTGTCTCTTGCCGACCTGCAGGTAGGACATCCGCCGCTGTTCGTTGTCAGCGACGGCATACAAGACCCGGGCAACATGGGAGCGCTGCTCAGATTGGCTGATGCCGTGGGCGCGGATGCGCTGATCGTGCTCCCGGGCAGTTGCAATCCGTTCATGCCCAAAGCGATACGGAGCAGTGTCGGGAGCATTTTCCATATCCCCGTGGTCCACGCCGAGGTAGTCGACTTTCTCGGGTACGTTGCTGCGAGGAGCATTCCGCTGGTTGGCGCAGACGCCCGTGCCGAAACGAGTTGTTTTGATGCCGATTTGAGAGGGCCCTTGGCAGTTGTTTTCGGAAACGAAGCTTGCGGTCTCGGCGAACGGATAAGTCAGAAAGCCTCGTTCATGGTCCGGGTTCCGATCATAGGAAAGACTGAAAGCCTGAATGTTGCAACCTCCGCAGCGGTCATTCTCTATGAAGCGTTGCGCCAAAGGGCTGTCGCGGCGCGGTGCTGAGAGGCGCGATATGGAGTTCCAATCGAGCTGATGAGCCCTTGTGATGTGGCAAAAAGGTTGATTATGGTGCCGACCTTGTATCTTAACGGTTTCATCGACTTGTCCGCTCGCGGGTTTTAAGAACCCGGGCGCCTCGCCTGGAACCGTATATCCCGCAGCTGCAGAGAGATGAAGGGTTCCGCTGCTGGATTCTTTCCGGGCCTTTGGGGTAGACTATAGCCTCTATAATTCCTCGGGATGTGAAAGGAGCAGACTATTCATGCAGGTCATTTTAAAAGATGCGGTCAAGAACCTCGGGAAAATGGGTGATGTCGTTTCGGTCAAGGACGGCTATGCCAGGAATTTTCTCTTTCCCCAGGGGCTTGCGGTAGAAGCCAACGAAAAAAACGTAAAGGCGTTTGAGCATACAAAACGTCAGATACTTGATAAAGCCGGCAAAATCAAATCGGAAGCCGAAACGCTTGTGGCAAAATTTGCGGGGCGAACGATTGTCATCGCCGCAAAAGCGGGGGAGGAAGAGAAGTTGTTCGGCTCTGTTACGGTGGCTGACATTGCCGAGGCACTGAAAAAGGACGGCATCGATGTCGACAAGAAGAAAATCCATCTTGACGATGCGATTCGCCGACTCGGCACCTACACGGCAACCGTAAAGGTTCATTCCGAAGTATCTGCTGAACTGAACGTTCAGGTAGTCGCGGAGTAATTATCAGACTGAGGCAGGTCGGCTCATGCGCCGGCCTGCCTTTTGCATTTCTGAGCGGAGGAATCTCCCATGCAGCCAGAGGTAGCAATCGACAAACTCCCGCCGCAGAACCTCGAAGCCGAGGAATCGGTGCTCGGCGCCATCATTTTCGATAACGAAGCTTTTCCGAAGGCCGTCGAACTCGTCAGTGCAGAGGATTTTTACAAAGAGTCTCACCGACGCATTTACCGCGCAATGATCGATCTTTTCGAGCGGAATGAGCCGATAGACATCGTAACCTTGCCCGACGCCCTGAGGCGCAACGGGGATCTCGAAGCCATCGGCGGGGTTCCTTACCTTTCTCGGCTCGCCAACAGCGTGCCGACGTCGGCGAATGTCCACTATCATGCGAAACTCGTGCGCGAAAAGGCCCTGCTGCGCTCTCTCATTCAGACGTCGACCGATATCATTATGCGGATTTACGAGGACACTTCGGACGCCGAAGAGATGGTCGATGAGGCCGAGAAGATGATCTTCGATATTGCTGAAAGACGCACGAAGGTCTCTTTCTTCTCGCTCAAGGAAGTCATCAAGGACACGTTTAAGACAATCGAGCATTTGTATAGCAAAAAAGAGGCCATAACCGGCATGCCTTCGGGCTACAAGGACCTTGATGAGCTGACTTCCGGATTTCAGGCCAGCGATTTGATAATCGTCGGCGGTCGGCCCGGTATGGGAAAGACCGCATTTGCGCTGAATGTGGCGCAACATGTCGCCATCGAAGGGAAAGAGCCTGTTGCAATTTTTAGCCTTGAAATGGCGAAGGAGCAGCTTGCCATGCGTATGCTCTGCGCCGAAAGCGAAGTCGATTCATCCCGCGTCCGGAAAGGCTTCATCGGCAGGCAGGATTGGCCGCGCCTCACGAGCGCTGCCGGACGTCTTGCCGATGCGGCGATCCATATCGATGACTCTTCGGCGATCAGCGTCCTTGAAGTCCGGGCAAAGTCGCGACGGCTCAAGATGGAGCGCGGAGGCCTCGGACTGATCGTGGTCGACTATCTCCAGTTGATGCGGGGGCGCGGCAATCACGAGCGACGCGAACAGGAGATTTCGGAAATTTCCCGCGGCCTCAAGGCCCTTGCGAAAGAACTTCGGGTTCCGGTAATCGCCCTGAGCCAGCTGAATCGCGCTGTCGAGGGGAGGACGGATAAACGCCCGACGCTGGCCGATCTGCGGGAATCGGGAGCGATTGAGCAGGATGCCGACGTCATTATTTTTCTGTACCGCGATGAAGTCTATAACAAGAACTCACCGCACAAAGGCCGTGCGGAGGTAATCATTGCAAAACAGAGAAACGGTCCGACTGCCACGGTGCACCTGGCTTTCATGGCACATTGCACCAAATATGCAGACTTCTCGGATGTTTCTTACGCGCCGGAGGAAAGTTACGTCGAATGAATCGTGAACCCGCAGTTGCAGGACAGTTCTATTCCGGCTCTCCGCTCGGCCTGAAACAGCAGGTGCGGTCCTATCTCATCGCCGATGTCAGGAAGCAGCATGCCATCGGAATGGTTTGTCCGCATGCAGGTTTCATCTATTCGGGAGGAGTTGCCGGAGCAGTATATTCTGCGGTAGTTCCGCCGAACACGTTTGTTTTGCTCGGTCCGAACCATACCGGTATCGGTGCTGCGGCAGCCATGTATGGAAGCGGCCAATGGCAAATACCTACAGCGCTTTTTTCGATTGATGCTCAACTCGGGGAGTTAATACGGGCAAAGGATCCCCTTCTGGAAATCGACGCTTCGGCGCATGCGATGGAGCATTCACTCGAGGTCCAGCTTCCTTTCATTGCTGAAACATCGCCGTCGGCCCGGATCCTGCCGATCGCTTTGCGGCGCCAATCCCTTGATGAATGCCGCCTGCTGGGAGAAGCGGTAGCCGCGGCAATCCGCGAGTGCGGATATCCCGTGACTATCGTGTCAAGCACTGACATGAGCCACTATGTGAATGTGGACACCGCCCGTCGCCTTGACCACCTTGCCTTGGAACATATTATCGCCCTTGATCCCGAAGGACTGTATGAGACGGTCCATTCCCGGCAGATATCGATGTGCGGCATCTATCCGACTACGACGATGCTCTTTGCCGCGCGCTCGCTGGGAGCCAAACAGGCTCAACTGCTCCAATATGCAACTTCGGGCGAGGTCAGCGGAGACTATGCACAAGTGGTGGGATATGCCGGACTCATTATTGCGTGAATAATCGCGTTACCACCGGGGTTATCTTGGCGGGCGGGCTGAATACTCGCTATCCTGTGTTAAAGGCGTTTGTCGAGATCAACGGTCTGCCGCTGATAGTCAGGACCCTTCGGATCCTCAAAAATATTTTTCCGAACGTGCTGATCAGCACAAATGCGCCCGAACACTATTTTCATCTCGGCGTCCCGATGATCGGCGACATTATCGCCGGCGGCGGTCCGATGAGCGGTTTTCATGCTGGACTTATGCATGCACAGGACGGGTCCGCTTTTTTCGTCGCCTGCGACATGCCGTTTCTTGCGCCTGAAGTCGTTGAGGCGATCTGCCGGTGTCATACTGTCCATCACGGACCTGTCAGCGCCACGATTGCCTGCTATCATGGACGGCCGCAGCCTTTATGCGGAGTATACTCGTCGATGCTTGTCCCTGCGATGGAAGCGGCCCTGCTGAGCGATCGCGTCAAGATCTGGCCTTTTCTTGAGGAGCACGGAGCGATATTTATGTCGGAAGAGACACTGAAAAATATCGATCCCGAGGGAAGGAGTTTTGTTAATATAAATACAGTTGAAGACTACGCTGCCGCCCGTGAACTCGCTGTGCGGACCGTCTGTCAGCGGCATGCCGGTCACCGTGTTCCGAACGAGGAGGAATTGACATGTTAGGTCTCGGTATGCAGGAACTGATGGTTATTCTCATCATTGTGCTCGTCCTTTTCGGTGCGAGTCGCTTGCCTCAAATCGGCAAGGGGATGGGGGAAGCTATTCGCAATTTCAAGAAGGCGACCAATGACCCTGATTCGATTGATGTGACGCCGAAAAAAGAAGCTGCCGATAAAAAAGAGAACCCGGAATCAGAAAAGAAAGCATGACAAGGTGAGCAGCGGATTTCGCCGCGAGATCGATCTTGCGGCGCTCTCGCATAATTTTGCAGTAGTCAAGCGTTTTTCCTCGAAGCGTCCTGTCATTGCCGTTGTCAAGGCCGATGCATACGGTCATGGGGCCCCCGGCGTAGCCGGATTATTTTCATCGCTCGGTGCCTCGTATCTCGGCGTGGCAAATACCGATGAGGCAGCCGTTTTGCGTGACGCCGGGATTCGGACGCCGATTCTCGTCTTTTTTGATCCCGATGTTGCCGAGGTTTTCCGTCTTGCGTTGACCCCCGTTGTCTTTGACGTGCAGTCGGCTCGCGCGCTCTCTCGCGAGGCGGAGCGCAGGAACACGCCACTTCGGATCCATGTGAAGATAGATAGTGGAATGGGGCGGCTCGGACTGCCTGCAGAAAATGCCGCTCTTCAGATAAGAGAGATCGCAAATCTGCCCGGCATCGAAGTCGAAGGCATCATGAGCCATTTCGCCGATGCAGACTTGCGGGAGCCTGCTTTTGCGGAAGAGCAGCTGATGCGCTTTCGGCGCGTTCGCGATGACCTGGCATCGATGCGAATCAGCCCGCGCTGTTTCCACATGGCGAACAGCGCGGCGGTCCTCAGCAAACCTGAAGCCCATTTTGACGCGGTTCGTCCCGGATTGATGCTCTACGGGTATTCTCCGCTCGAACACGATGAAACCGCATTTGAACCGTTCAGCCTTCTGCCGGCCATGCGGTGCACCACCAGGTTCGTTTCGATCAGGAGCGTGCCTGCCGGGGTTCCGATCAGCTACGGCCGTACATTTTATACGAAACGACAGAGCATAATCGGCGTTCTCGCTCTCGGTTATGCTGACGGTTTCTTCCGCGGTTATTCGAATAACGGAGAGGTGCTGGTGCGCGGCGGCCGGGCACCTGTTGTCGGACGTGTCTGCATGGACCTTACCATGGTTGATGTAACGGACATCTCCGGCGTTGATGAGGATGATGAGGTGGTACTGATTGGAACCCAGGGCAGCGAGTCAATAACGGCAGCCGACTGGGCGCGGCGACTCGATACGATTCCGTATGAGGTCCTGCTTGCCTTGGGGCGGCAAAGCGTGCGATCAGTGGCCTCTTAATACGAGCAATCCGGGCATAACTGCAGGCCGGTAAAAAGATATTCAATACATTTGGTATAGGGAACGACGAAAAGAACAAGAGGAGGATTCATATGCTGTCTGAAAGAGCGCGTGCCATAAAACCCTCGCCTACGCTTGCGATGGACGCAAAGGCAAAAGGCATGAAGGCGCAGGGCGTCGACGTTGTGAACTTCGGCGTGGGAGAGCCCGATTTCGATACGCCTGACCACATCAAGGAAGCGGCAATTAAAGCCATCCGCGAGGGTTTTACGAAATATACGCCGGTCGGCGGCATTGATGAATTGAAGGACGCCATAATCGCCAAACTTTCCGCAGATAATGGTTTGCACTATGAGCGTGACGAGGTGGTCGTTTCATGCGGTGCCAAACATAGCCTGTATAATATTGCGCAGGCGCTCTACGGGCCGGGAGATGAAGTGCTTATCCCCGCTCCTTATTGGGTTTCTTATCCGGATCAGGTCCAACTGAATGATGCCTCCCCGGTTATCGTGGAAACCAGCGAGGACGATCAGTTCATGCTCCGTCCGGAACAGCTTGCAAAGAAAATAACATCGAAGACCCGGGCTCTTATTCTCAACTCTCCGTCAAACCCGACAGGTTTCGCTTATAATCGTTCGGCGCTGGCGGAAGTCGCAGCCCTGGCGGTGAAGCATGACTTTTACGTCATTTCCGACGAAATATACGAAAAGCTTGTATACGACGGAGCCGAACACTGCAGCATTGCATCGCTTGGCGCAGAGATCAAGGAGCGGACGATTGTCGTCAACGGTCTTTCGAAGTCGCATGCCATGACCGGATGGCGCATCGGATATGCGGCAGGACCAAAGGACGTTATCAAGGCGATGACGAATATTCAGAGCCAGTCGACATCGAATCCGAACTCGATTGCCCAGAAGGCGGCAGTCGTCGCTTTGAAAGGACCTCAGGATTTCGTGGAGATGATGCGGTCTGAGTTCGACAAGAGAAGAACATTTCTGGTCGATGCCCTGAATGCGATTCCCGGGGTGCGCTGCCGCAAACCGAACGGCGCCTTCTATGCATTTCCCGATGTCTCGGCATTCTATGGAAAGAAGGCGGGTGATCGCGTCATCAACAATTCTCGTGATGCCGCACTCTACTTGCTTGAGGTTGCTAATGTAGCCTTGGTACACGGAGAGGCGTTCGGCGCAGACCGGTATATCAGGCTTTCCTATGCGACGTCGATGGATAATCTGAAAAAAGGCGTCGAGCGCATAGCCGCCGCTTTTTCAAAGCTGTCTTGACAGAAGGCATGACCGAAACCCGCTGCGGTTACATTTCGCTCATCGGCCGTCCGAACGTCGGCAAATCAACGCTGCTGAATGCCCTGCTCGGCGAGAAGGTGGCCATTGTGAGCCCGAAGCCGCAGACGACGAGGAATCGCGTTACCGGTATCAGGACGATGCCTTCTGCTCAGCTTATTTTTGTCGATACGCCTGGTATTCACAAGCCGCGCCATAAGCTCGGCGAAAAAATGGTGCGGCAGGCCACCGAAACGCTGCGGGATGTTGATGTCGTGCTGTTCATTGTTGAACCGGCTGAACCGACGGCAGGAGACCGGGCTGTTATCGAGACGCTTTCCGGGCTCAACAGGCCGGTTTGCCTGGTCATCAACAAAATAGATACCGTGAAAAAACCGGCGATCCTTCCGCTCATTGAGACTTACAGAAAACTCCATCCGTTCCGTGCGATTATTCCAGTCTCCGCCCTCGAAGGCGACGGCGTCGCGAAAATAATCGATATCCTGCTCCCCATGCTTCCGGCAGGTCCGAAAATGTTCCCGGACGATATCATGACCGACCAGATTGAACGCTTTATGGTTGCCGAAGCGGTCCGGGAGAAGATTATGCAGCAGACGTCTGATGAGATACCTCATGCAGTGGCCGTGGAAGTCCTTACATGGAAAGAACAAAAGGACGGCCTCATCGTTATCCAGGCGAATATATATGTTGAAAGAGACAGCCAAAAGGGTATTATAATAGGAAAAAATGGTGCCAAGCTGAAGGCAATCGGAAGCGCCGCGCGGGCCGACATTGAACATTTTCTCGGCACGAAAGTATTTCTTGAGTTATGGGTCAAGGTACGCAGGGGCTGGCGGGACGATGAGCAAGCGTTGAAGGACTTGGGATTCGAATAATGCAATTGCAAATGAAAGTTGACGGTCTTCTCTTTGATCCGCGCAGCGGCATGTACATCCTGCTGCTGCAGCAGATTGACGGGGCTCAGACACTCCCTATCTGGATTGGCAAGCCCGAGGCCGATGCAATTGCGCTCGCGCTCGGCAAGGTGATTACGCCGAGACCGCTGACGCATGACCTTGTCAAGAACGTCTTTGAAGGACTCAATGTCACCGTTACCAAGATTGTCATTACCGAAATCATAGACAACACTTATTATGCGCTCATTCAGGGAAGCGACGGTCGACGCGACATCTCGATAGATTCCCGCCCTTCCGATGCCGTGGCGGTTGCACTGCGCGTGCAGGCGCCGATTTTTGTGGAGGAAGCAGTGCTTGAAGTGCGCAAGACGGACGAACTGGAAGAGTGGCTCAAGAACCTCAAACCCGAAGATTTCGGCACGATGATGTAAGCGGGGTTCCCGCCTCTGTCCCGCAAGCCTGCCGTGCGGGACATTCCGAATAAAGTTTTTCTATGCTGACACGCACGGAAGGAGTTGTTTTGAAGTCGACGGTGTTCGGCGAAGCCGACCTCATCGTCACCTATCTGACCCGAGACTTCGGAATCCTCAAAGCATTTGCGAAGAGCCCTCGCAAGACGAAAAGCCGCTTCGGAAGCTCTCTCGAGCCCCTCACATACGCCCGCATCGCAGTGATGGGCAGGGAGAATGCCAACTTGCCGCGGCTGACGCAATCGGACATCGTGAGGCCGTTTCAACGTCTTCGCGAAGATTACGGAATCTTTGTGCGGACGGCGGGACTGATAGAACTGAATTTGCGCTTCTTGCCGGAGCGCGAGCCGAATCCTGAGGCCTTTCGTCTGCTTGTGCAGACGTTGAGCAGACTGGAAAGCGGAGTGCAGAGCCTTTATTTTCTGTACGCTAAAACACGATTCCTCCAGATCTGCGGGTATCTGCCTGAGCTGGCCATGTGCGGCCGATGCGGGCATGAGACCGTGTCGCACGGTACGCATGATTTCTATCTTGCGCATGGCGCGATTCTCTGTGTTCATTGCTCGTCTGTTCAGGAGGAGGCGAGGCAGGTTTCGGCCGGGGCGGTTCGTGTCTTTCGGTCGATGCTGAACTGGCGTTTTGCGACCCTCGACCGTTTTTCTGTTGCGGATGGCCTCATCAATGAGTTGGACAATCTTCTGGAAGCGCATATCGCATACGTGCTGGCCCGTCCTCTGAGGGCGCGGGCGGCGGTGGTTTGACCCGCTGCAGGCGGTTCCGAGATTCTGACAAGCCCTTCCGCAGCAGTGTTCGGAGCGTCGTGTTCAGCAGGAAACGGGATGACATTGCTTGACAGAACTGTAGTCTGTAATTTATAAAAATCTGTTTAGCTTGTCATCTCCATATAAGGCGCGTAAGTGCTTTCATGGCTGTTTGAGACCCGAGAAAAGAGACAGGAGACATAGATCGTATGGGGAAAGTTCGTATCGCGCTTGTCGGTGTCGGTAACTGCGCAAGTTCGCTGATTCAGGGCATAGAGTATTATAAGTCGCTTCCCGCAGGCAGTCCGGATCGTTCGCTTGGTCTAATGCATCATGACCTGGGCGGCTATTCGCCCGGTGATATCGAAGTGGTTGCCGCTTTCGACATTGATGTGCGCAAGGTCGGCCGTCCATTGAAGGAAGCGGTTTTTGCGAAACCGAACTGCACGAAAGTGTATTATCCGAATCTGCCTGACTTTCCGGTTACCGTCATGATGGGGCCGGTATTGGATGGCGTCTCGGCTCATTTCGCGGGCTATTCGGACGATCGGCGCTTTATTGCCGCCGAAATCCCGCCGTGTGATGTCGTTCGGGTGCTCCAGGACAGCAGGGCTGATCTCGTCGTCAGCTATTTGCCGGTCGGCTCAGAAGAAGCGACGCGCTTTTACGCCGAAGCCTGCCTTACGGCAGGGGTCGGTCTTGTCAATTGCATTCCCGTGTTTATTGCTTCTGATGACGCGTGGATCAAGAAGTTTGAGGAAAAGAACCTGCCGATTGTCGGCGATGACGTCAAGTCTCAGATCGGCGCTACGATTATCCACCGTATGCTTACCAAGCTTTTCATGGATCGGGGAGTCAAAGTCAGCCATACGTATCAGTTGAACGTGGGCGGCAATACCGACTTCCTGAATATGCTGAATCATGAGCGGCTGAAGAGCAAAAAGATATCCAAGACAGAAGCTGTATCGTCGCAGGTCAACCATACGTTAGCGAATGATGATATACACATCGGGCCTTCGGATTATGTGCCGTGGATGAATGACAACAAGGTCTGTTTCCTCCGCATGGAAGGCTATGAGTTCGGCAACATTCCCATGCATCTTGAGCTTCGTCTTTCGGTTGAGGATTCGCCGAACAGCAGCGGTGTCGTCATCGATGCGATTCGTTGCTGCAAACTTGCCAGGGATCGCGGGATAGGCGGTCTGTTGCTGTCGCCGTCAGCCTACTTTATGAAGCATCCCCGCCATCAGTTTGCCGATGAGGAGGCGCGCGAGATGGTAGAGGCGTTCATCGCAGGCAAGCGGGAACGGTAGCGTTTTTGATAAGCGCCAAACTCGGACATTTTCTTGATAAGCCGCTTGAGCCGTATGCCAGACGTGTCTCCATAAGCCCGAATGTTATTACCGTCGCGGGTTTCCTGATTACCGTCGTGGCTGCTCTCGTGATGCCGGGAAATCTTATTGCAGGCGGCCTCCTGATCCTTCTCGGCGGTCTTCTTGATATGCTTGACGGTGTCGTGGCGCGCTCCAACGGAAAAGTCTCGCGGTTCGGAGCGCTTCTTGACTCGACGCTTGACCGGTATTCCGATGCATGTCTTTTTATTGCAGCTGCGTGGTATTTCTTTACGACAGACCATATTGCGGGTGCCGTGCTTTCGATCGGCTCGCTCGTCGGAGCGGTGCTGGTGAGCTATGTCAGGGCACGCGCCGAGGGACTGAAGATAGCCTGCCATGTCGGTATCATGGAACGGCCGGAACGGATCGTGTTGCTGGCTTTCGGCTGTTTAACAGGCTGGCTTTTTCCGGTCATGATCGTTCTTTTCGTCCTCAGCCACGTCACCGTCATACAGCGCATCCTCCACGTTTCGCGCCACGCGTAGTATCCTCGGAGTCTTTCAAATGTGCTATACTTTTCCCGTAAGGAGGGGATCATGGAGAGCAATTCCTGGCTGATTATTATGAGCATATGCTTTTTCATTATGACGCTCACATTCGTAGCGGTAATCGTTTTTATTCTTTTTGCCGCTATCGAACTTCGCAAGGCATCGATAGCCCTCCGGGAATTTCTCGGTCGGACCGAGGAAAAGATGCAACCGCTTTTGCAGCAGTCCGAGTCAACGCTTGCAAGCCTCCGCAAGGTAAGTGAAGATGTACGGGGAGTCAGCGGCAACGTGCGGCTGGTGTCCGATTCGGTGGCGGAATTCGGCGCCAATATTCGTGCTGCCAATGCGCTGCTCGGTGAAGTGCAGAATGCGGTGACCTGTCGCGCCTCGGGCCTGCGGGCCGGGCTCAGCACGGCACTTTCGGTGTTTATGGGACAATTACGGTCTGGGAGGTAATGCATATGAGAGATGATTACGGGTACGGTGCAGGTTCGGTTTTTCTGGCGTTTCTGCTCGGTGGCGCGGTCGGTGTTGGGATTTCGTTGCTGCTGGCTCCTCAATCGGGGGTCGAAACGCGCCGTAAGATCCGCGAGTTTTCTGATGACATGAGAGAAAGGGCAACGGATTATGCCGAGCAGGCCAAGACGTCGGCTACAGGTTATTATGGACAAGCCTGCGAGACGATGAATACGACGCTCGACAAGGCGAAAACAGTTGTTGAAGAGCAGAAATCAGCTCTCTCGAACGCATTTGAGGCCGGCAAGGAGGCCTACACCAAAGAAGTCAAAAAAGAAAATGCATGAGGTTTCGATAGCGCAGAGTCTGCTTGACGTCGCCGTCGAAAACTGCAGGACGAACGGATTCTCGACAATCAAGCATGTCAGAGTTCTTATCGGAAAGGCCTCCGGCGTGATGCCGGAGGCCCTTCTGTTTGCGTTTGATTCCCTGAAGGAAGATACCATCGCCCGCAAGGCTGACCTCGAGATTGTGGAGGTACCGC
>Ga0187786_10000309_pt1 | contig 14973 bp, 13 predicted proteins | sample 0815_BV2_10_20_M_FD_132449 | JGI IMG/M metagenome (GOLD analysis project Ga0187786, IMG submission 132449) | Tropical peat soil microbial communities from peatlands in Department of Meta, Colombia - 0815_BV2_10_20_MG | ecosystem: Environmental > Terrestrial > Soil > Wetlands > Peat | place...
CCATTGACGCACCATAGTGCTTTTCGAATGAGTTAAATGCTCTCCTTACGGCAAGCTCATCCTGCAAGTTCTCAATGACTTCGATTCTAGCATCTTTAATCGCATGAGAATTGAATGCCATGGCGACAACGGAATTATCCAGCATCATTCCTGACACGATCTCCCCGGAGGTCGAACAGCCTAACACTGAAGAGAACGGGAAGGTCTCCTGCATCTTCAGGCTGATATCATCGGGCGCAAACTTCGAAGATGAGAAAAACAGAAGAAGTTTTGAATCAAAGAAACCGACTTGTTGACTGATATCCCTAACAATTTCGTCAATAGAATCTTTTGTTGAATATGCTGTTATGATATCTTTCGTATCGCTCTTCTTGACAGGAGCGGCGCTTGGAACTTCTTTCGCAGGTGCTGCGGCAGGTGCCGGTGCCTGACTTACAGGGCCGAGTTCCGTCATCATTTTCTCAATTTTTTCCAGAATCAGCGGGTCGTCATCTGATTCCAGCGTGTACTTGTTTGGATTGACACCCTTTAGAATGAGTTTAGTCTTTATGATTTTTTCCAACATCGGGTTACCCATTCCTCTTTGGGCAAGGACAGTATCTATCATTTGTTTAATTTTTCCCGCCATAACATAACCTCCTTACTAATTAATATTAGTCAAATTCCCTTTTCTGTTTTCCCGGTTTCAAACGAACAAAAACATGCGTATAAAGGTTGATCTTTTGCCAATCAATTCTCTGACTAGTACCTTATAAATTTTGATCCATGAAGCTGGAAACTATTGAGCTGTAGCATCCCCATTGATGCCAGAAATTGGGGTTGGGTCAATAATGTTACGGTAAGAATGACTAATAATATGAAAGCACTCATAAAGTAATTTAATTAAACCATAATCGCAAAAATTGTCAAAATGACAAAAACTAGACCGATAACCATGCGTCATATTCTGGTTAAGTTCGCATAAATTTAGTTTTTTTGTTAAAAGCAAAAAACATACCTCCTTGGGTCTCGAAGCAAAAAATTACTTATTTAATGTTTTAATATCACATTATAATATTCTTTATCGGGAAATGTTGAATCTCCACTGAATATCCATAACATGCTGATTTCAGGTATTTATGAAGGATGCAATGTGAGAAAAGAGATCGGGACGAAAGAGTTTTCTATCGCTGATATTAATTATCAATTATATACTGCTATCAGACGAGAAAAGATGATTTATAAAATAACGATGCAGAATTTGCGAGGATTAAGCCAATTTATGGACGAATTTTGACACTTTTGCCGTAACTAGAAAAAATTACTCGTATATATCTCTTGAAAATACCAATGACAGAACCTCCTTTAACTCATGCAATTTGTAGGGCTTGTTCAAGGCGCCCTTGAACCCGTAATGCATATAATCCGCCATGACAGGATCGTTTATGTATCCTGTTGAAACAACGGCATTAACATTACTGTCTATTTCTAATAGCCTGTTGATCGTCTCCCTTCCTCCCATCCCACCAGAAACTGTAAGATCCAGTATAACAACATCAAAAGGCCGTCCCTCCTCACCGGCCTTCAGGTACAACTCCAGCGCCTCTTCACCATCTTTGGCCTGGGTAGTCTCACAACCAATGATTTTGAGTATCCCTTCCGCAACTTCCCGGACTTCTTTCTCATCGTCCATGACAAGTACTCTCTTGCATTCCTCCAATGTCTTCCGTTCAATCTGTCTTGGACGGATTCCCATTTCGTCTACCGGCAAATAAATGCTGAATACAGCTCCCTCCCCATCTAGGGATTCACCAGTCAATTGACCGCCATGTTTACTTATGATTGAGTAAGACGTCGCCAAGCCAAGTCCGCTTTTCCCTTCTTTTGTTGAAAAATAGGGATCAAATATTTTCCCCCTGATTTCTGGTGGTATCCCTTTCCCATGGTCAGTTATGGAAATCTTGATGCATCTTATATCTTTCATGGTCTTCATTTCAGGAGGAGAGGTCTCCAAATTCTCACAGTTCACTGTAATCGCACCACCGTTCGGCATTGCCTGGTCGGCATTGATCACAAGGTTTTCTATAACCTGTCGGATTTGCCCTTCATCGATTTGAATCGACCAAAGGTCTTGGGGAATAGAAAAAATACATTTCGATTTGGAGCCGCTCAGGGCAAAATTTGCGGCATCCCTTACCAACTCACTGATCTCCACGGTTTTTACTGAAAGCTCCCCTACTTTGGAGAATGTGAGAAGGTTTCTAGTTAATTCCATCGCCCTATTGACGGCGTTTTCAGCCTTGTCTAGACGAATAAATACATCATCATCCCTATTCAGTTTCATCTTCGAAAGAACTATGTTACCAAGAATAACTGTAAGCATATTATTGAAGTCGTGGGCGATACCACCCGCGAGAACACCCAGTGACTCAATCTTCTGCGCCTTAAGAAGCTCTTCCTCCATTTTTCTGCGTTCTGTAATATCAAAAACACTAACAAGCAGATTTTCAAATTCGGAATCATTTCCCGGAATGGTTATTCTTATCCAAACATTAAGATATTTACCCTTTAATGTCCTGTTAATCATCTCACCTTCAAAAAATTCCCTTTCTTCCATTATCGCTAAAAGTATTTCTTTCATGAAAGGGGTTGAGTCGAGAAGATATATGTTTTCCACGGAAGAAAGCAATTCTTCTTTTCTTTCCGCTTCATATAATTTTAGAGCTGCTTCATTCACATCCAGAATCTTAATCTTCTTAAGAGCGTCCTGTTCAAATTCAGGATGAGCGTCCATATACTGGTGTAAGTCTGTTATTCCTTGAGATTTTAATGAATTAAGTGCCTTTTTTACTTCCGAGAAATCTTCAACGCAGATCGGAACAGATGCGGTATTAAAAATCGTCAGATATCTCGCCTCACTTGCCCTCAGGGCCTCAGCGGCCCGCTCAATATCGGTAATATCGCGCCATGCGACAACCAGTCCGTCCTCCAGCTTTATCGCTCTTATATTGTATACTCTTGTTTCTCCAGACATTTTTGAATTTATTAGCGGATTGACGGTCCACTTGTTGATTATGAGGGGGAGTCCGGTTTCCACAACTTTACAGTATTCACAAAAAAGTCCTGTATCTTTGTCGTCGGGAAGCATCTCCTTGAGATGACCCTGAACAAGTTCGCCGGACTCCATCCCGAAAATCCCGCATGCTGCCGCATTGACATAGTCGATAAAGAAATCCCTGATGACCCCAGTTTCATCCCGAACCGCGGAATAGATACTAAACGCATCTGGCATATTCTCAATTGACGCCCTGACCCTCTCTTTACTCCTTGCCAGTTCCTCCTCAATGCGTTTGTGCTCTTCCCTTGCTCGGAGTGACTTGATCCCGTAGACAAGATCATCCGTCATTTCCTGAAGTAATTTTACTTCCGAGATTGTGAATGAATCGTGTTTATCAGAACAAAGGTTCAGTACACCGAAACCATGATTGTTCAATACTAGTGGTATGAAAATCATCGAGCGAATCCCGAATTCTTCCGCCTCTTTGCGCCATGGTTCAAAGGCCGGGTCTTCCATCGTATTGTTGCAAATAGCTGGTTTACAGGTCCTGAGTGCTGTATCGACCGGACTAATACCATACACAGTATCGGAGACACTGAATATCGAAACCTTGTGGCCGCTTTCGTTAAACCCGGACTGCGCAACCGTTCGCACTGTCCCTCTTCCGCTTTTTTCCCTGTATTCAATCCAAGCGAATCGGTACTTGCCGACCTCGTGAATGACCCTGCAAATGTACTGCAAAAGGGTCAATTCATCCGTAGCGGTAATTATCGCCTCATTGGAAAGGGTGAACATTCTCAGTGAGCGATTTATATCAATTTGCAGTTCTTCCGAACGTTTGATCGACTGAATTAGAGGGACAATCAAAGCCATTCCCGCAGCCATGAACATAGAGGAAAACATACCTATCAATTCCCCTGTAAGGTTCATGCCGCCTGTTTGTCCAACTTTCGAAAGGGAATAAAGGATATATATATGTCGTCCCGACATAACGGCCAATGCAGCCGCAAGGAGTACCCAAGCCCTTTTATTTCCTGTTACCTTTATCAACCAAACGGCAATAATCAGGGCAGTAAATTGAAACAGAACGGAAATTTCAAGAATAAGATAAATATTCATGTCACCCTCCGGAATCCGCTAAATTACTTTGTTAGATTCACTCAGGAAAACTGTAAGAATTCCTCCTGCGTAATTAGACATACCGATGTAAGAGTTTTGAATGAATATTGCATTTTTTCGAATTCAATGCAATCATGTAATCCTGTCCCATAGGTGATTTAAATGCTTGAAAATTAACCTTCATAATTTCGTTGGTAACAAAAAAGTAGCTTCGGCGAAGAAGGTCTGCAAAATTGGTTTACTATAAACCAGAGGACCGGATATAGTTTTCCTTGAAACCATTTCTGTTCTGATCCAATCCCTTATAGATGAAACCCACTTACGACTGCTTTGCTCCTTTTGGCTCAATAAGTAAAACCGGCACAGATAACTATTTATCCGTTTTTCGGTTTTAAAAGCAGACATATGAAGAAAAAAGTCCTTTTCCTTTGTACCCACAACTCCTGCCGTTCTCAGATGGCGGAGGGAAACGTCAATCACTTCCTGGGGGACCTCTTCATGGCTTTTTCCGCAGGGACTGAGGCAACCAGGGTCGACCTCCGGGCGATACGGGTTTTGGCCGAGATCGGCATCGATATCTCCGGTTATCGCTCTAAGAACATGGTTGAATTCGCTGAGGAGAGGTTCGATCTTGTCATCACCCTCTGCGGTTCCGCTAACGAACAGTGCCCCCTGTTTGTCGGCGGGGTCAGACGCACTCACCTCGGCTTCGACGACCTATCCCGTACCGTCGGAGATGAGAAGGAAACACTTGCCGAATTCCGCAGGGTGCGCGATGATATGAAAGAAAAGCTAATTAAATATCTGTGTAAATCCGCATAATCAAAATAAAAGGAACAGACCATGATTAGAAAAATATGCAAGAAGTGCGGTTCCTTAACCATTAGGAATTCAACTCCGGAAGGAGAAGAAAAACGCTTCTGCGAAAAGTGTGATGACTTTACCGATTATGTTGAAGCGGAAATGGACCCCTACTGCCCCGACTGTGGAAGAAAAATTACCGTTCATGCCGCCTGTTGCAGCCTGGGATATACTTGCGATGGATGTAACGAAATGAAATCGAGCAGAAAACTGATCTGGAAGAAAAGGTGAATTCTGAGAGAGTAAATCCGAAAAAATAGTACAACAAAGGGGAGCTTTGGAGAACCGATGAGATAAGAGGGAATTACTTTCTCCTTAAAAACTTTGTTCGTTCTTCTATGCCATGAAAATTATCTTGCTAAATGAGGGCAGCAACAAAAATTGAGATCCCTTGCTTCGGCGGAACGCACTAGTTTTTCGAGGAATGAATTTGTATCCGCCGATTTCCTTTCAGTATGTTCACAGTTCCTATGAACAACAAACTTTATCCCGTTGTCGCGGTAATTCTTCATCATCAGCACCGCGAATTCTTCGGGCCATGTAATAAATTGTCCGTTAATTTCCAAGGTCAACATAGCTTTCACCTCCCGTAAATCAGGAAGTGTTTCTTTCAAATTTCCTAAAGGGGTTTGTTAAATGCTTTACAAATTACGTGCCAAGTACCGTTTATATCTTAATATGCTGTATTACAAGATTTTTTTGCCTCTTGCGCAGTGCTGAATGTAAAATTTATTGACAGGTTTCAGGTACAAAAATCAACAAATTAACATAGAGGCCTAAGTAACTTGACGTTTTGGACTATGCAATAAATGTTACACAAGTGTCAATATTCCCTTACACCACCACAGACAAACATAATAGGCAACAAACGCGATTCTAAATTCCATGGTTTCTGCGGTAGAAATTACAAATATCCCATGATTTCAAATGGATTGTTTTACAATGCAATGGATGATAATATTTTAGTCCAAGGGATGTTGTTTTAAGTATGAAAACCCTTTGCATCTGATTATCGTCTCTATTATCCCTGAAAACCGGATGGAGCAATCTCGATGAACGATAACCCGAACCAGACTATTGAACAATCCCGACTGGATGAGCTCTGCATCAACACTATCCGCTTCCTCGCTGCAGACGCCATACAAGAAGCCAATAGCGGCCATCCGGGAATGCCGATGGGCGCAGCGCCAATGGCATTCATCCTCTGGACCCGTTTTCTCAAATATAATCCATCAAATCCTACATGGTTCGACCGTGACCGTTTTGTTCTCTCTGCGGGTCACGGATCCATGCTCTTGTATGCGCTGCTTCATTTAACCGGTTACGACCTTTCTCTTGACGAAATCAAGAGATTCCGGCAATGGGGGAGCAAGACTCCGGGACATCCGGAAAGAGGAGTCACTCCCGGTGTGGAAGCTACCACAGGGCCGCTCGGCCAAGGTTTCTCAAACGCCGTGGGTATGGCAATCGCGGAGGCGCATCTCGCCGCACGATTTAACCGACCCGGACTGGATATAATAAACCATTTCACCTATGTGATTGCAGGTGACGGGGACCTGATGGAGGGTGTAGCCGCTGAAGCAGCTTCTCTTGCGGGACATCTGAGACTTGGTAAACTGATCTGCCTCTATGACGATAATCGGATTTCTCTCGCCGGTTCGACCGATCTGACTTTCACAGAGGACCGGGCCAAAAGATTCGGAGGGTACGGTTGGCATGTACAGAGCGTGGAGGACGGGAATGATACTGAAGCATTGGAGTCGGCTATAGAAAATGCCAGAAGCGAAACCTGGCGGCCTTCGCTTATTATAGTCCGAACACACATCGGTTTCGGCTCACCCAACAGACAGGACACCTTCGAGGCTCATGGCGCTCCGTTGGGGAAAGATGAACTGCAACTCAGTAAAAAGAAACTTGGATGGCCGGCGGAGCCTCCCTTCCTGATCCCTGAAGAGGCGCTTGATATATTTCGTTCGGCACTTAAAAAAGGATGGGACGCTGAAGCCGCATGGGAAGTGGTGCTATTCGATTTTGAAAGGGAATCCACGGAACTTGCCAAAGAATTTAGACTAATGATGAAAGGTGAACTCCCACAAAAATGGGATTCGATGATACCCCGGTTCCCGAGCGACCCTAAAGGGATGGCGACACGCTCCGCCTCGGGTAAAGCCTTGAACGCGTTAGCGAGCACCCTCCCGTTTCTTTTAGGGGGATCGGCGGACCTTAACCCCTCAACCAATACGGCCCTGCATGGTATGGGTGACTTTGAAAGCCCGGGGCTCCACCCCTTTGACCCGCAGGGTTCGGTGGGGGGTGAGTGGGGTTATGTCGGGCGCAATATCCATTTCGGCGTACGAGAACATGCCATGGGAGGGATCCTAAACGGCATTGCGGCCCATGGGGGGATTATCCCCTTTGGCGCGACCTTCCTCGTCTTTTCCGATTACCTGCGACCTGCAATTCGACTTTCATCCCTGATGAAGCTGCAAGTTATTTATATATTCACCCATGACAGCATAGCCGTCGGCGAAGACGGCCCTACCCATCAGCCGGTGGAACATCTGGCTTCACTCCGGGCCATACCCGGTCTTGTTGTAATCCGTCCATGTGATGCCAACGAGACTTCCGTTGCCTGGCGGGTCGCCTTGGAGATGGGTGCCCGCCCCACTGCCCTCATCCTCTCACGTCAACCTGTTCCGACCCTTGACAGGGACAATTATTCATCAGCCGATGGATTGGTGCATGGTGGCTATGTTCTGGCCGATGTTGAGGGAGGGCTGCCTGAATTGATCCTTATCGCCAGCGGTTCGGAAGTTTCCATTGCGCTTGAAGCAAGAAAACTTCTATTGTCAAAGAATGTTCGGGCTAGAGTCGTATCCATGCCAAGCTGGGAGCTCTTCGACGAACAATCGACGGAGTACCGCGATTTCGTTCTCCCTCCGCGTATAACAGCACGTCTTTCCATCGAGGCTGGTTCAACGATAGGATGGACACGCTATATCGGAGATAAAGGTTACAGTATTGGTGTGGACGGCTTTGGAGCATCGGCGTCGGGGGAGAAAGTGCTCCTGGAATACGGTTTCAAAGTGGAAAATGTTGTCTCGTTGGCTCAAACGCTTTTGAATAAATAGAAAAAAGACGACCGAGAGATTTTATGAAAAGAACTTTCCTATGCATAACTGGATTGCTTTTTATCATAATAACTATTACAGAAGCTTTCGGAGTTAATGTGCCTTTAGGGAAAGGAGGGAAGATGTCTTTCGATAATACCATTGTAGCCCTGGGTGACAGCCTTACCGAAGGCTTTGGAGTCAAGAAAAATGAGGCATATCCCGCCCGACTTGAGAAAAAAATCCAAGAAGCAGGCTACCAATGGAAGGTTGTAAATGCAGGTATCAGCGGCGAAACAAGTAACGAGACTCTGAAAAGGTTGCAGCAGATTCTTGGCCTGCACCCTTCAATTGTAATCCTTGAAATAGGGGTCAACGACGGTTTCATGGGAGTGGATCCTCAAATCATCCGAGGAAATATTGAAAAAATAGTACATATCTTAAAGGATCACAATATCACTGTGGTTTTGGCGGGGATGCGGATGTTCGACAACATAAGAATGGATTACAATAATTCATTTGCCGGTATCTATCCGGAAGTGGCGCAAAAACACGGCCTTATTCTTATCCCGTACTTTCTCGAAGGAGTCGCAGGCAACCCAACCCTGAACAGATTGGACGGCATCCATCCCAATCCTAATGGTTATCGGATAGTTGTGGATACGATTTTTCCATATGTAAAAAAAGCAATTGAATCGAAAAAAATGGAGCGTAACTAACCAATGATATTGGGATAATTGGCTTGTTGGTATCGATTCATTAGTTGATTATAACGTTTCATTTTTGAATACTTGATTTTTCGACGCCGCAATGAGATACTCAACAAAAATTTGTTGGAGGTAATTTAGATGTTTGGTTTCGGCATGCCTGAATTAATAATCATCCTCGTTATTGTATTGGTGGTCTTCGGGGCTGGACGGCTCCCTGAGATCGGAAGCGCTTTGGGGAAAAGCATCAAAAATTTCAAACGGGCTTCAGATGGTAAGGACGAGATTGAGATAAAGGCAAACAAGGTTGATGATGAAAAGAAGAACAACTAACTATCAATTAACTGTTTTCTTTTTCGATCTCTTGAGTTTTTTGAAAGATCTGCTCAGATCATCCGCCGGTAAAGGTCTGCTGAATAAATATCCCTGCATCACAGTGCATTCAAGCGATTCGAGTATTTTCCGCTGATCCTCCGTTTCCACCCCCTCCGCAACGATATCCAGTTTCAGGCACTTCGCAAGGCCGATCAATGCTGTAACCACTGCCTCGTCATCAAGACTGGAACAGATATTTTGAATAAGAGATTGATCAATTTTCAGCGCATTAACAGGGCATTTTCTAAAATTGCAAAATGATAAACCTCTGATTCCGAAGTTATCAAGGGTTATCTGGACACCCAGTCTGCTAAGCTTTCCAAGAGTCTGCACGGTGGCGACATTGTTTTGCAACAGGATATTCTCCGGAACCTCCAATTCAAGCCAACATGGTTCCAACCCGCTTTCCGCCAGAACTCTTTCAGCCATCTCCGCCACATCCACAAGCTGAAACTGTTTCAGTGAGATGTTTACCGCAATGCGCATAGGGAAAAAACCGGAGTCCTGCCATGCCTTGTTCTGAATGCATGCCGTCCGCAGAATCCATTCTCCCAGGAAACCGATCAATCCAGTTTGTTCAGCCATAGGTATGAACTGGGCAGGGGGAATGTCTCCGAATTCCGGGTGAGACCACCTGGCCAATGCCTCAACTGCGCTGATCGTGCCGGAAACGGTGTTTATCTTAGGCTGGTAATAGAGATGTATCTCTCCTCTTTCAAGCGCCTTGTGCAGGCTCGATTCCATTGGTTCTCGTTTGAAGGTCTTGGAATCCATCTCCGGCTTGAAGAAGTGATACCTGTTCCTTCCTCCCTCCTTGGCGCAATACATGGCCATATCCGCCTTTTTGATCAATGTCTCCGGATCGCTTCCGTCCTGGGGAAAAAGGCTTATGCCGATACTGGTGCTAATGGTGAGTTCATGCTCAGGGAGAAGAAAGCTGCTGTTAAAGGCATCTATTATCCGTTCGGTAACTTTTATCACTCCGTCAACGCTTTTTAATTCCGGAAGGAGGACGATAAATTCATCACCTCCCCGACGCGCTACTATATCACCCTCACGGATGCAACATTCCTTGAGCCTTTGGGCCGTCGCCTGGAGGAGTTGATCTCCGATCGGATGACCCAGAGAGTCGTTTATATGTTTGAACCGGTCCAGATCGAGGAAAAGCACCGCCAGCATCCTTTCGTGCCGTTGCGCTTGTATTAATGCATTCTGCACAAGTTCCTGGAAAAGATAACGATTGGGCAGCCCGGTTAGGGAGTCATAATAGGCCATATAGAGGATGGTTTCCATCTTCTGTTTACGTTCGGTGATATCCTCCATCCTGGAGAGGAAATTGGTGACTTTCCCGGTTGCGTCTGTTATTGGGGATACGGAAACAGAGGCCCAGAAAAGCTCGCCGTTCTTTTTCCGGTTGAGGATCTCCCCCCACCATTCTTCTCCGGAAGTTACAGCATTCCAAAGTCTCCGATATTCTTCAGTTGGTGTGACTCCCGATTTCAGTATCCGCATATTCATCCCTACCGCTTCGGAATAGCTGTAACCGGTCAGTCTGGTGAAGCCGGAATTAACGAATTCAATATTTCCCTTGGCGTCGGTTACAATGTTGGCGACCGGTCCCTGATCGACTGCTCGGGAGAGTTTGCGGAAAAAATCCAACTGCTCGTTTATGTTTCTTTCCCTATCAATGCTGTTGAGGCAAGACCTGATCGCGGATATCAGCTTCAAGTTATTGATCGGCTTAAGGACATAATGGCTGATTCCGATGTCGATCGCCTCAAGTATCCGGTTAATGTCACTGTCCGCAGTTGTGACTATTAACCTTGTTCCCTTATTGACCTCTCTGACCTTTCTTGCCATAACGATGCCGTCCATTATCGGCATCTTCACATCGGTAATTATCAGATCAGGGGAATACTTCCTAAATGCATCAAGTCCCTCCAAACCGTTTTCCGCAAGAACAAGGAATACCTTAGGGAACTCCTTGCTCACCAAGTGCGATGTTACCTTCCTGGCAACCTCGTCGTCCTCTACGTAAAGGATCGTTGGTCTATAACTGTCCTTAGTAAGAATCTGCATGTGCCGCATCTCTCCAACGCATATATAACACCCGGCGGTTCTCTTCTTTACAGGTAGGTTTCATGCCGATTTAACTCTTTGGATATCCAGTTCTAATTATATTACATATCATAACTATCTCCAATCATAAAAAGTCATAAAATTCAGTAATTAGTCGGATAATTAAAGCCTGACTAGCTGATATCTCCTGTTTCCAAGCCCCATCTTTTCCCCATGCTCCAGTTGGACTTCCCATTCCGCTCCCGGATGAGCCCCGCGGAATTTATCGCCTCCAGGATTGACTCCGCTTTGAAGAGCCGATTCCCTATTGCCTTCTGCGGAGTTCACCAGATCTACGCAAGCCTGATCAATGGCTACTGGATCCGTCGCCGCACAGATGCCTATATCCGGTACTATAGGTGCATCACTGTGGCCGTAACAATCGCAGTCAGGTGAAACCTGGGTAATAAAATTCATGAATACCGTCTTCTTCTCCTTACCCTTTAATACCCCTGCTGCATACTCACACATCTTTCTCATGACTGAAGGGCCCGCCTCGTTCCATTGGATGTTGATAGCATTGCGCGGGCAAATAGTTATGCAGCGGCCGCATCCGACGCATTTCCGAACGTCGATTGAGGAATTTTCCTCACCTACCATTATTGCTCCATGGGCACATGCCTTGAGGCATTGACCGCAGGCATCGCAGTATCTTACAGCGATACGAGGAGCGATGGTCGAGTGTTGCTCCATCTTCCCCTCCCTGCTGGCGCACCCCATCCCTGTGTTTTTCAGGGCACCTCCGAAACCGGTCAGCTCATGACACTTAAAATGGGAAAGCACCACCAAAGCATCTGCCTCCACTATTTCAGCGCCAACGCTCACTTTATTAAGCTTCTCACCGTTGATATCCACTTCAACAGAAGTATGCCCACGAAGACCGTCGCTCATGATAAGTGGCGCTCCGACAACGGCATAGGCAAAACCGTTCTCAATTGCACAGGTAAGAGCTGATATGGCTTCCTTCCTCTCGCCGGGATAAAGTGTGGACGAATCGGTCAGAAATGGCCGACCTCCGCACGCTTTTATCACCTCCACAACACGCCTTACAAATACCGGGCGTATGAAGGAATGGTTTCCCTTTTCACCGAAGTGGACCTTGACTGCCACCAGATCATCCCTCGATATCCTTTCATCTATTGAGCAACAGAACATGATCCTCTCTATTTTGGCAAACATATTTTCTTTCTGACTCGCCCTCATGTCAGCAAAATATACTTTAGAATTCAAATTAGCTCCTCCTTTCAAAGAGTGTTTCAATTAATCCAACCGGTTGGTCGTTTGAAAAACGCTAACACATAACTTGCTGATTATCAAGACGTTACGGTTTAACATCCAAATATTTTTCTTGCAGAAGCAACGAAATGTGGTATTTGAGTAGTAACTTTTATAAAACCAAGGAGAGGGATAGAAATGGCCGTTTCCGAATATAATCGGGAGCTTTGGTTGGTTGGGCTGGGAGAAAGAAAAGAGAGGGGCGCTCTTATCTGCAGCTACTTGGCTGAAGCAGGGTATCGGGCGCGCACCGCCCATATTTCGGAACTGGATAAAGGACGGCCGGTCGGCATAATACTTGACCTCTCCATCTTTTCCAAAGATGGGTGGGGTTCTTTGCAGGAGTTAAAGATAAATCCGTTAACCCGCGACATACCGGTACTTCCTCTCTATCTCAGTGAGGAGGGAAGAATCGGCGGGGTTTTCTCCGTCGCTGGTTTTTTTTCTCTTCCGATCGACACCGAATACCTCACGGAACGTCTTGCCGTTCTGGGATTGACGGAGGAGGTGGAAGTGTACGATTTACAGGCCCTTGTTATCAGCCGTAGAGGAGAAGAAAAAGTAGCGATGTGTCTGAAATCTATTGGATTTGATGTGATCAATGCCTACACAGGCAAAGAGGCGATCGCTCTTGCGACAACCATACGTCCCTACCTGGCCTTTTGTAGTCTCATGCTTCCCGATATCTCGGCCTTTGAATTGATGGAGAGGTTTCGCCTATATCCTCAGACTAGAAACATCCCTTTCTTTGTGATGTTGAAGGATCAGATGAAGGATGGGGAGAGAAAGGCCATAAGCCGACAGATCGAGACCCTGGTCCGTAAAAAAGAACTGAACAAGGATGAATTCCTTTCCTTCTTCCGCAAACGCAGTTAAGAATTACAGAATATATAGATATTCAAAACCCCGTCGAATTTATTTTGACGGGGTTTTTTGTTTTATGTCATGGAAAAGGTTCTCGAAAAATACTTACTTAAGACTTTTTCAAATATGAAAAATTAAGCCGGGGCTAAAGTTTTGCAGCGGAATGTCGAATGTACTTTATATGTGAAAAGATATATTACGCGGAGAAATGCACTTTGGGAAAGGTCGTCATAAATAACCTGACCTCTGGAATGGTTCTTGGAGCGGATGTACGCGACCGGAGCGGTCGGCTTCTTTTGGGAGCAGGAACCGAGTTTAATGATAAGAATATTTATATCCTACGCACCTGGGGCGTTATTGAGGTAGATATCGCTGGTGCGGAAAACGACAGTGTAAATTCAAAATCCTCGTGTCATATAGATCCTGTACGATTTGCCGCAATTGAAAAGAAGGTTGCCCCGCTTTTCCGTCATACTAACTTAAATCATCCGGCAATAAAAGAGCTGCTGCAGATGCGAATTATGCGCGAGGCGGAATATGTCGATCACTGACATCCCGCAGGTTTACAATTTGGAACGACTCATTAGCCAAACGGAAAGCGTTTACTCCCTACCGCTGATATATGAACGTCTCACCGAAGTCATAAACCATCCCAGAAGTTCCATTGAAGACATCACCAGAGTCATTTCCAATGACCAGGGACTTGCTGCGCGCCTTCTAAAACTGGCCAACAGCCCCCTTTTCGGCTATTTCTCAAAAATAGACTCTATCGACAAAGCCGCTACAATAATAGGAACTCAACAACTCCAATCCCTTGCGCTGGCGGTTTCGGTTATTGAGATTTTCCATGAAGTCCCTGAAGACCTAGTAAATATGAGGACCTTCTGGCAACACAGCATTGCCTGCGGAATAACCGCCAGGGCACTGGCGATATACCGGAGGGAAGCCAACGTGGAGCGTATTTTCGCTGCCGGCATTCTCCATGACATCGGAAGGTTAGTCATTTGCACGGCAATGCCCGATATTTTTACAAGAATGCTTATGGCTTCCAGGGAAAAATTCTCTCTCCTTTTTAATTTAGAAAGTGAATTCCTGGGATACACACATGCCGCCGTTGGGGGGAAACTTCTTGAAAAATGGCGTATACCCGCAAGCATAGCCGAGCCGGTCGCATGCCATCATTCCCCTGACAAAGCAAGAGTTTTCCCTCTGGAAACAGCCTTTGTACATTTGGCGGATATAATGTGTAAATCCTTGGGAATCGGCTCAAACGGAGAAGGTTATGTCCCACCTCTTGAAGAGTCATCCTGGGAACGTATCGATATTCCTCCCGCTGCGCTCCCTGAGATAGTCAAACATGTTGAGCCTCAGTTGGCGGAAACCATCTCAATCCTTGGAGGCAAAGCTTAATGGGCTCGATCGGGGAAAATATCGACCGACTTGCTTTCCTTGAAGAGAGGGTCAGTTACCTGGAGGAGGCCAACCGCAATTACATTGTACTCCTCGA
>Ga0187786_10000310_pt1 | contig 14932 bp, 13 predicted proteins | sample 0815_BV2_10_20_M_FD_132449 | JGI IMG/M metagenome (GOLD analysis project Ga0187786, IMG submission 132449) | Tropical peat soil microbial communities from peatlands in Department of Meta, Colombia - 0815_BV2_10_20_MG | ecosystem: Environmental > Terrestrial > Soil > Wetlands > Peat | place...
CCTCGGCAGCGGCGCCTCGCACCTGATCACCGGACACAGCCGCGCACACCACGCGCTGAGGAAGCACTCGCCTCCTATGTCGGACGTGAGCGGGCGCTGCTGTTTTCGACCGGCTACATGGCCAACCTCGGCATCGTACCGGCGCTGGCCGGACGCGGCGACGTCATCTTCGCCGACAAACTCAACCACGCCTCACTGATCGACGCCGTGCGCCTCGCGCTGGCCTTCAGCCACCGCTATCCGCATCTCGACCTCGCCGTGCTGGAAGGGCAGCTGACCGCCAATCGCGCCAAACAACGCCTGATCCTCACCGACGCCGTCTTCAGCATGGACGGCGACATCGCGCCGCTGCCGGAGCTGTTGGCACTGGCCGAGCGCTACGACGCCTGGCTGCTGGTAGACGATGCCCACGGCTTCGGCGTGCTCGGCCCGCAGGGACGCGGCACGGCGGCGCAATTCGGCCTGACGCCGACGAAGCGATTGCTGGTCATGGGCACGCTGGGCAAGGCCGCTGGCGTGGCGGGCGCCTTCGTCGCCGGCGATGCCGAGGTGATCGACTGGCTGGAGCAGAAGGCGCGCACGGCCATCTACACCACCGCCGCACCGCCACTGCTGACTTTCGCCCTGCTGGAGAGCCTCAAGCTGATCGAGGCCGGCGACGAGCGGCGCGAGCACTTGCAAGCCCTGATCGCCCGCCTGCGCGCGGGACTTCAGCCCATCTGCGCTCGCCACGGCTGGCGGCTGCCACCATCGACGACCGCGATTCAGCCGCTGGTCATCGGCGGCAATCCGGAAGCCTTGGGCGTAGCCGACGCCCTGATGGCGCGTGGCATCTGGGCGCCGGCGATCCGGCCGCCGACCGTGCCCGCCGGCCAGGCGCGGCTGCGCATTTCGCTCTCGGCTGCCCACAGCGAAGCGCATGTCGATCGGCTGGTCGATGCGCTTGTGGAGATCGCGGCTTGAAGGATCTCGTCCTATTGTCCGGCTGGGGTTTCGACCACCGTGTATGGCAGCCGATCGCCGACCGGCTGGCGAACGACTTCCGCATCGGCTACGAGCTTGCATCGGTGCCAGCCGGTGCCATCGTCTGCGGCTGGTCGCTGGGCGCCATGCGGGCGCTAAAGTCAGTCGTGGCGGCACGCCTGGCCAAACTTGTACTGGTCGGCGCGACAGCGCGCTTCGTCCAGGCGCCCGACTGGCCCGCTGGCCAACCACCCGCATTGCTGGAGAGCTTCACCACCGCCGTTGCCGCCGATCCGCTTGCGGCTTTGCGCCGCTTCGCCGCACTGCTGAACCAGGGTGACGACCGGGCGCGCGAACTGACCCGGCAGCTGACCGCCCTGACCGCGCCGGATACCGCGACACTCACGGCTGGCCTGGCCGAATTGCGTGACACCGATCTGCGAAAGTCAGTCACGGCAGTACGCCTGCCGACGCTGGTGGTACACGGCGAGCATGACGCCCTGATGCCGTTGGCTGCCGGCCGCTGGCTGGCTGAGCATCTACCGGCGGCACGATTGGAAATATTCGCCGGCGCCGCCCATGCGCCCTTCCTGTCGCAGCCCGATCGCTTCGTGGCACTGCTGAGAGAATTCGCCGATGCATAGGCAGGCCATCCGCCGCTCCTTCGATCGCGCCGCCGAAAGTTACGACACTGCGTCGGCATTGCAGCGGCAGGTATGCAAGCTGCTGCTGGCGGAGCTGCCGGAGACGAATCCCGCCGCCATTCTCGACGCCGGCTGCGGCACCGGCTATGCCCTCGGCCTGCTCGCCGACCACTGGCCGGACGCCGACGTGCTGGCAGCCGACTTCGCGCCGGCGATGCTGATGGCGGCCGGCGGCGGCATCTGCGCCGACGTCGAGGCCCTGCCCTTCGCCGTTGGCAGCTTCGATATCTACTGGTCGAGCCTGACCTTGCAGTGGTGCGATGCCGGCCGGGCCCTGGCCGAGGCGGCGCGGGTGCTGGTGCCCGGCGGCCGGCTGGCCATCAGCAGCCTGGGGCCGGGCACGCTGGCCGAACTGGACGCTGCTTTCGCCGGTGTGGACGACCATCGGCATGTGCTGGAGTTTTCGCCGGCGGCAAACCTGGCCGCGGCCTGCGCCGCCGCCGGCCTTGTCGACCTGCGCATCGAGCAGCGGCCCCTGCAATTGCACTACCGGAATCTGGCGACGCTATTGCGCGGGCTGAAGGCGCTCGGCGCCAACCAGATCGGCAGCCGGCGTCGGCCCGGACTGATGGGCCGCCAGACTTGGGGCACCATTGAAGATCGCTACGAAGCCCGGCGCGAAGCCGCCGGCCTGCCGGCCACCTTCGAGGTCATTCTATGCACCGCCCGCAAGCCTACTTCGTAACCGGCACCGACACGGAAGTCGGCAAAACCTTCGCCACCTGCGCCCTGCTCCACCTCGCGCGCAGCCGGAATCTTCGAGCCATCGGCATGAAGCCGGTCGCCGCTGGCGCCGATGCCGAGGGGCGCAACGAGGACGTGGACAGCTTGATCGCAGCGAGCACGCTCAAGGCGTCGCGCGAGCTCGTCAATCCATACTGTTTCGCCGCAGCCGTTGCACCCCATATCGCGGCGACGTTGGAGGCTCGTCACATCGACCGCGCCACCATCATCGCGGCGGCTCGGCAGTTGGCGGCGCAAGCCGACCTGCTGCTGGTCGAGGGCGTCGGCGGTTTCCGTGTGCCTCTCGGGCCGGACTTCGACACGGCCGATCTCGCCCGCGACCTCGGACTGCCGGTCATTCTGGTCGTCGGCCTGCGTCTCGGCTGTCTCAACCACGCACTGCTCACGGCCGAGGCGATCCACGCCCGTAGCCTGACGCTGGCCGGCTGGATCGCCAACCGCATCGACCCGGACATGCCGCACTGGCAAGAGAACGTCGCTGCCTTGCGGCAACGCCTGCCGGCACCCTTGCTCGGCGTGATACCCTGGCTGGATTCCGCCGATTCGGCGGCCGCGACTCCCTTTCTGTCGCTGCCAACTCAACCAGGATGCACGCCGGACGGCCCCATGCGCTAAACTGCCGGCACGAATCGGGTGCTGTTGTGACGCGCACGGGAGGGTGGGGAATCGATGGCCAAGATCGCAGATCTGAGAATTTGGGTGAAATTGACAGCCGCCATCTGGCTGATGCTCGTAGTCTTCTGGACTCTGCTGATCTTCTGGGAAAGCCACGTCAATAGGCAAACCGCCATCGAGCAGGCCAAGAGCTTCTCGCTTTCGATGCACGAATCCACCCTGGCCGGCCTGACGGGCATGATGCTCACCGGCACCATTGCCCAGCGCGACATCTTCCTCGACCAGATCAAGCAGCTTTCGATCATCCGCGACCTTTCCGTCATCCGGGGGCAGGCAGTCACCAAGCTGTTCGGCCCCGGCACGGCCAAGGACCAGCGGCCCAGCGATGCGGTCGAGGAAAAGGCGCTCGCCACGGGGGAGGAGTTCAGCGAAGTGCAGTCGGATGCCTCGGGCGAGTTTCTGCGCGTCGTCCGTCCGGCCAAGGCTTCGAAGAACTATCTGGGCAAGGACTGCATCCTCTGCCACCAGGTGCCGGAAGGCACGGTGCTGGGCGTGGTCAGCATGAAGATCTCTCTCGACAAGGTGAACGAAGCCGTCGCCGCCCAGCGGCTCAAGTCGCTCCTTGCCGCCATCATCCTCAGCGTGCCCCTGCTGGCCTTCATTTACCTGTTCATCCGCAAGGTCGTCACCGAACCGATTGAGCAGATGGTGTCCGGCCTGCGCAACATCGCCAAGGGCGAAGGCGACCTGACCCAGCGGCTGGAAGTGCGTGGCGAAGACGAAATCGGTGCCGCAGGCTCGGCATTCAACGACATGATGGCCAAAATGGCGGCACTGGTACGCCAGGTCAGCCAATCCGCGACGGAGGTTTCCGTCGCCGCGCGCGACCTCGTTGCCAACGCCGACCAGGTCGCCGCCAGTTCCCATCGCCAGAACGACACTTCGGTGCAGGCGGCCGGATCGGTGGATCAGATGGTTTCGGCCATCACCTCGATCGCCCAAAGCACGGAAGAAGTGCATGGGCAGTCGCAGGACAGCCTGCGCCGCTCGGAGGAAGGCAACGTCAGCCTCTCTCGACTGATCGGCGAGATCAGCGTGGTCGAAGCCACGGTTCGGGATATCGCGGATTCCGTGCGCGAGTTCGTCGACAGCACCGTCGCCATTACCAGCATCACCCGGGAAGTGAAGGACATCGCCGACCAGACCAACCTGCTGGCGCTCAACGCCGCCATCGAGGCGGCCCGTGCCGGCGAGCAGGGGCGCGGTTTCGCCGTCGTCGCCGACGAAGTGCGCAAGCTGGCCGAAAAGTCGGCCGGTTCAGCCAGCGAAATCGACGCCATCACCCGCGCCCTATCGCAAAGATCCGATGCCGTTCAGCGCTCGATCCAGAACGGCCTCGACCATCTGGCCTCGAGTCAGGACTCGCTGGAAGCCGTGGCCGAAGTGCTGGGCGAAGCCAGCGGATCGGTCAGCCGCGTCGGCCAGGGCCTCGACGCCATCGCCGGCGCCACCGAGGAACAGCGCCGGGTCAGTGGCGAAGTGGCAGCCAATATCGAGTCGATCGCCGGCATGGCCCGGGAAAACAACGATGCCATCGAGCAAACCGCCGCGGCCGCTCAAAAGCTGGAACGACTGGCGGTCAACCTTCAGGATACCGTGGGCCGCTTCAGGACCTGACGAAATTGTGCCAATGAGGGACTTGAAATCCTTCCGGCCACCCCCATTGTCTGCATGGTTTATCGTCGAAGGACGCTTTTCCCATGCAGGATACCGACAATCAGACTAACCCTCCCGCCCTCCCGGATGCGGAGGCAGGCGCCGACACCTTGATCGACAACACCGTCGAAGTTGCGTCGGGCGACACCATGCCCAGCCTTGAGGAATCGCTCAAAGCGGCCGAACTCAAGGCCCAGGAGCATCACGACGCATGGCTAAGGGCCAAGGCAGAAACGGAAAACGTTCGCCGCCGCGCCCAGGACGACATCACCAAGGCCGGCAAGTTCGCCTCTGAAAAGTTCGCCGGCGAACTCCTGGCCGTGAAAGACAGCCTGGAAGCCGCCCTGGCCAATCAGAACCAGGATGCCGCAGCCCTGCGTTCCGGCGTCGAATTGACGCTGAAACAGCTGAGCGCAGCCTTCGAGAAGTCGAGCGTCACGGAAATCAGTCCGCTGGAAGAGAAGTTCGACCCGCACCGGCATCAGGCCATCAGCCAGGTCGAGGCCGATGGGGAGCCGAACCGGGTCATCAACGTGCTGCAAAAGGGCTATGCCCTGCACGAACGCATCCTGCGTCCGGCCCTCGTCGTGGTTTCCAAAGCGAAATCACCTTGAAGCCGGCAGGCAATACCCCCATATGCCGGGCAGGTTAGTCATTCACGAATTCTCTTAAGGACACGAACATGGGCAAGATCATCGGCATCGACCTCGGCACCACCAACAGCTGCGTCGCCATCATGGAAGGCGGCAAGCCCAAGGTAATCGAAAACTCCGAAGGCGCACGCACCACGCCCTCCATCGTCGCCTACACCGAAGACGGCGAGGTGCTGTGCGGTGCTTCCGCCAAGCGCCAGGCCGTCACCAACGCCAAGAACACACTGTACGCGGTGAAGCGCCTGATCGGCCGCCGCTTCGAGGAAAAGGAAGTGCAAAAGGACATCGACCTGATGCCTTTCTCCATCGTCAAGGCCGACAACGGTGACGCCTGGGTTGCCGTGCGCGACAAGAAAATGGCGCCGCCGCAAGTCTCGGCCGAAGTGCTGCGCAAGATGAAGAAGACCGCCGAGGATTACCTCGGCGAGGAAGTCACGGAAGCCGTCATCACCGTGCCGGCCTACTTCAACGACAGCCAGCGCCAGGCCACCAAGGACGCCGGCCGCATCGCCGGCCTCGAAGTCAAGCGCATCATCAACGAGCCGACTGCGGCCGCGATCTCCTTCGGCCTCGACAAGCAGGAAGGCGACCGCAAGATCGCGGTATTCGACCTCGGCGGCGGCACCTTCGACATCTCCATCATCGACATCGCCGAGATCGAGGGTGAACACCAGTTCGAAGTGCTGTCCACCAACGGCGACACCTTCCTCGGTGGCGAGGACTTCGATCAGCGCATCATCGACTACATCGTCACCGAGTTCAAGAAGGACCAGGGCGTCGACCTCAAGGCCGACGTGCTGGCGCTGCAGCGCCTCAAGGAAGCGGCCGAGAAGGCCAAGATAGAGCTGTCCTCGAACCAGCAGACCGAGATCAATTTGCCCTACATCACGGCCGATGCCTCGGGGCCGAAGCACCTGACCATGAAGATCACCCGCGCGAAATTCGAGTCGCTGGTGGACGAACTGATCGAACGCACCGTCGCCCCTTGCCGCATGGCCATCAAGGATGCCGGCGTCAAGATCGAGGATATCGGCGACGTCATCCTGGTCGGCGGCATGACGCGCATGCCCAAGGTGCAGGACAAGGTCAAGGAACTGTTCGGCAAGGAACCGCGCCGCGACGTCAATCCAGACGAAGCCGTTGCCATTGGCGCCTCCATCCAGGGCGGCGTGCTCCAGGGCGAAGTCAAGGACGTGCTGCTGCTCGACGTCACGCCGCTCAGCTTGGGCATCGAGACGCTGGGCGGTGTCATGACCAAGTTGATCACCAAGAACACCACTATCCCGACCAAGACCAGCCAGGTGTTCTCCACCGCCGACGACAACCAGTCGGCCGTCACCATCCACGTGTTGCAGGGCGAACGCGAGATGTCCGCCGGCAACAAGAGTCTGGGCCAGTTCAATCTGTCCGACATCGCGCCGGCGCCGCGCGGCATGCCGCAGATCGAGGTCACCTTCGATATCGACGCCAACGGCATCCTGCACGTCTCGGCCAAGGACAAGGGCACCGGCAAGGAAAACAAGATCACCATCAAGGCCAACTCGGGTCTGTCGGAAGCCGAGATCCAGGCCATGGTGCGCGACGCCGAAACCCATGCCGACGAAGACAAGAAGGCCCATGAACTGGTCGACGCGCGCAACCAGTGCGACGCCATGGTGCACTCGGTGAAGAAGGCGCTGGCGGAGCACGGCGACAAGATCGAGGCCGGCGAGAAGGCGAGCATCGAAGCTGCGGTCAAGGAAGCCGAAGAAGCAATCAAGGGCAGCGACAAGGCGGCGATGGAAGCCAAGACCCAGGCGCTGGCGCAAGCCTCCCAGAAATTGGGTGAGAAGGTCTACGCTCAGCAGCAGGCTGCCGGCGGTGGTGCCGAGCAAACTGCATCAGCCGGCGGCGAGGCGAAGAAAGACGACAGTGACGTTGTCGATGCGGAATTTACGGAAGTGAAAGACAAGAAGTAAGCAGCCGGCAACACGCATGGAACGGGCCGCCGGCTAGTTTTCTGGCCGCGGCCCTCGTGCTTTTATCGAGACAGTCATGGCCAAACGCGACTACTACGAAATCCTCGGCGTCAATCGGGATGCTGCCGACGACGAGATCAAGAAGGCCTACCGCAAGCTGGCCATGAAGTTCCATCCGGACCGCAATCCGGACAATCCGAAAGCCGAGGAGCAGTTCAAGGAGGCGAAGGAAGCCTACGAGATCCTTTCGGACAAGCAGAAGCGCGGCGCCTACGACCAGTTCGGCCATGCCGGCGTCGATCCCTCCGCTGGCGGCGGGTCGGGCATGGGCGGCGCAGGCATGGGCGGTTTCGCCGATGCCTTCTCCGACATCTTCGGCGATATTTTCGGCGGCCGGGGCGGTGGCGGTGGCCGCTCCAATGTCTACCGCGGCGCCGACCTGCGCTACAACCTGGAAGTCGGGCTGGAGGAAGCCGCCCGCGGCACCGAAACCCGCATCCGCATTCCGACCATGGCCGAATGCGAAAGCTGCCACGGCAGCGGCGCCAAGAAGGGCTCGGAACCCAAGGTCTGCCCGACCTGCGGCGGCCACGGCCAGGTACGCATGCAGCAGGGATTCTTCTCCATCCAGCAGACCTGCCCCAAGTGCCACGGCACGGGCCGCTACATCGCCGACCCGTGCACGAGCTGCCACGGTGCCGGCCGGGTGAAGCAGCACAAGACGCTGTCGGTGAAGATTCCCGCCGGCATCGACGAGGGCGATCGCATCCGTCTTTCCGGCGAGGGCGAACCCGGTGTCAATGGCGGCCCGCCCGGCGATCTCTACGTACAGGTCCATCTCAAGCCGCATGCCGTCTTCCAGCGCGACCATGACGACCTGCATTGCGAGATGCCGGTCAGCTTCACCGCAGCGGCGCTCGGCGGCGAAATCGAGATTCCGACGCTCGATGGCGTCGCCAAACTGAAGGTGCCGGCGGAAACACAGACCGGCAAGGTATTCAGGCTGCGCGGCAAGGGTATCAAGGGCGTGCGGTCGATCGGCCACGGCGACCTGCTTTGCCACGTCGTCATCGAGACGCCAGTGAGTCTCACCGACCGTCAGAAGGAATTGCTGCGGGAATTCGACGAAATCAGCCGCAGCAACTCGGCCAAGCACAACCCCAAAGCCCAAGGCTGGATGGACAGAGTGAAGGACTTCTTCGCCGGCTGAAAGTCAGCCGTCGTGGCGCGCCATGTTCCGCTTCCTCAAGGCAGTCGCCATCGCGATTGCCACCGTCGTCATCCTCTTCGAGGAAAGGCTGGCTCCACAGACAGCCCCTCCATCAGGCGATACGAACTCTTCTGGAAAAGATGCGCTCGTTGATTAGCCGCCGCGCTCGAAGCGATTCGTGACTTTTCTTATGATCAACCCCTGAATTTTCGGGCGCTTAGTTGTTCCGTCCATTCTCGATCGCTTTCCTGCGCCAGACCCAGACGTAATGTGCGCCGGAGACCAGTACCGAGGCGAAGAGCAGGATAAAGAGGAACATGAGCCAGGCTTCGGCGTTCACGAGTTGCCCGGCCTGCGCCATCACCAGCGCCAGCACACCGAATTCGAGGAAAGTGTTGGCCTTGGAGAGTCGCGTCGGCGCCATCTCGATATGGCCGACGACGAATCGGTAGGTGATGGCGCCGGCGACGATGACGGCGTCGCGCAGCACGATCACAACCGCCAGCCAGATCGGCAGCAAGCCCTGCGCCGACATCAGGATGGCGACGATCATCATGGTCATCTTGTCGGCGACGGGATCGAGCACGGCGCCCAGCTGCGACATCTGGTTCAGCCGCCGCGCCAGGAAGCCGTCCACCCAGTCCCCCACCGCAGCGGCAAGGAAGACTGCGAACGCCAGCTTGTAATCGTGGTCGAGCAGCAGGAAGGCCACCACCGGAATGAGCAGCACTCGGGCAATGGTGATGAGGTTGGGCAGGGTGAACATGGCGCGGAAAATAATGCAGCGAAAAGCGCCGCCGGGCAAGGGCACGCTTACATCACCACCCGCTCCGCGCCCCCCGGGCATCTTCGCACAGCCTGTTGTCTGTGCGATCGGGATTGACAAGCCTGCACACGGCGGTCAGTTTCACGCGCGGATCAACATGACGCCATATGGCTGCTATCTGGCATCATTCCGTCTGCGTACTAGCGGCCAGGAGCGGTCATGCGGCAGGTGACAATGACGATCGCTTGAATCGCCGTTTTTAGGAGCTAGACTGAGCTGTATCCTATCTCTCAAGGAGAAGATAATGGACGCCGCCCAACCCACAAAGTCTGCATGGCCTTTGCAGTTAATTTTGATTGCCCAGATTTGTTTTTTCCCAGCGTTGTCGGTTGCCGGCCCGGCGGAGGACGCGAACACGGAAATAGACCGCTGGTCGGCTGCGTATACATCTAATGACCCCGATGCTGTCGTAAATAGCTATTGGCCTGATGCGATACTTCTCGGAACCTCAAGTCCCGTCATTTCAATGGGTGGCGATGCGATCCGAAAGTACTTTACGGACCTCAAGCTGGCGGGTAGCGGAAACAAGAACGCGATCCAAGAGAGGCATACGATCGTGGTCGACGACAATGCTGTAGTCGTCACCGGCTATTACGAGTTCGTCCGCATGAGGGACGGCCAGCCGATGCCGGCTCCTTCGCGTTTCACTATGCTCGTGACGAAGCGTGGCGGTGAATGGCGGATCGCACATCATCACTCCTCCCCACACGTCCTCCCGAAATAGCCAGCCGGACGCTGTCGGCATCTCTTGTATCAATTGCCGCAGTTTGGTTAGGTGCGTCAGGATTCGTTATGCCCAATCCACGGGCTGCTACGGGTCGCGAGTTCTTTTTCGTCAGATCGGGAATCTGCCGTTCAAAGGCTTGACGGCGCCAAGGTCCGTTGACCTTCGAATATCTGCCCCTCGGTCAGTGATGGTCGAATGGCTGGCCAGCCGAGAGCCGGTCTCTGTGGCCTGTCAAGACTTCGGCTACCGGCCGCAACTCGCCAGTTGAAAGTCAGCCGTGGCTGTTCGCCGAGTCGAGGCTGATCAGGCGCGCCGCCAGGTCGTGCCGGCAGGTCCGTCTTCCAGCACTATGCCGGCAGCCTTCAGCTCGTCGCGAATGCGATCCGCCTCGGCAAAGTCTTTCGCTTTCTTCGCTGCGACACGGGCAGCGATCTTCGCGTCGATCTCGTCGTTCGACGAACCTGCCATCGGCGCCCCCTGAAGGAACTCGACTGCCGGCCGCTGGAGCAGACCCAGCACGCCGCCCAGCGTCTTCAGTTGCGCAGCAAGCGTTGCATCGCCGCTACGGTTCACTTCGCCCGCCAGGTCGAACAGAACGGCCATCGCCTCCGGCGTGCCGAAATCGTTGTCCATGGCAGCGCGGAAACGCTGGGCGTGGGTCTCGTTCCAGTCCACCGCAGCCTCGCCGTCGAAACCCTTCAGGGCCGTGTAGAGTCGGCTGAGCGCCTGACGGGCATCGTCGAGGTGGGCATCCGAATAGTTGAGCGGACTGCGGTAATGGGCACGCAGGATGAAGAAGCGCACCACTTCGGGATCGTATTGCTTCAACACCTCGCGGATGGTGAAGAAGTTGCCCAGTGACTTCGACATCTTCTCGTCATCGACGCGCACGAAACCATTGTGCAGCCAGTAATTGACGAAGGTCTTGCCATGCGCGCCCTCGGACTGGGCAATCTCGTTCTCGTGGTGCGGGAACTGCAGGTCCTGCCCGCCACCATGAATGTCGAAGTGCGGGCCGAGCAACTGGGAGCTCATGGCCGAGCACTCGATGTGCCAGCCGGGGCGACCGCTGCCCCAGGGCGATTGCCATTTCGCCTCGTCCGGCTCGGCCGCCTTGGCGCTTTTCCAGAGCACGAAGTCGAGCGGATCCTGCTTGCCGGCCGCGACGTCGACGCGCTCGCCGGCCCGCAGGTCTTCGATCGACTTGCCGGAGAGCCTGCCGTAGCCAGCAAACTTGCGTACCGAATAACAGACATCGTGATTGGCCGCCGCGTAGGCGTAACCGTTGGCCTCCAGCTTGCCGATCATGTCGAGCATCTGCGGCACGAATTCAGTGGCGCGCGGTTCGAAGTCGGGTTTGAGGACGCCCAGCGCCGCGGCATCCTCGTGCATGAAGGCGATGAAGCGGTCGGTCAGGTCGCGGATCGACTCGCCGTTCTCGCTGGCACGCTTGATGATCTTGTCGTCGATGTCGGTGATGTTGCGGACGTAGGTCACCTGGTAGCCGGCGGCCCGCAACCAGCGCGCGACCATATCGAAGACCACCATGACGCGGGCGTGGCCGAGGTGGCAATAGTCGTATACAGTCATGCCACAGACATACATGCGGACACGGCCCGGCTCGATAGGCACGAAATCCTGCTGCGTGCGGACCAGGGAGTTGTAGAGCTTGAGCATGGAAGACGATGGAAAAGGGGGCGAATTGCGTGTTTTTCCGCCCTTCGCGCATACTGGCCGTTATTGTCTAAGCCGATGGCTTCTTGCTAGAATTGGCAGTCAAATTCGACACTGTCCGGGTCAGTATAACATGACGTTATCCCGCATCTTCTCCGCCTGTACGCTTGCCTTGATGCTGTCTTTCTTGCTGGCCGGGGGCGCTCGCGCCGATGCTTTGCAGGATATCAACAAGCTGATGAAGCAAGGCCAGCTTGCCCAGGCGCTGGATCAGGTTGACAAGCATCTGGCCGGCAAGCCGAAGGATGCCCAGGGGCGTTTTCTCAAGGGCCTGATCCTCACCGAAATGAACAAGCCCAATGAGGCCGCGGCCGTCTTCCAGAAGCTGACCGAAGACTATCCGGAACTGCCCGAGCCCTACAACAACCTGGCGGTCATCTACGCCCAGCAGAAGCAATTCGAAAAGGCCAAGCAGTCGCTGGAGATGGCGATTCGCACCCATCCGTCCTATGCCACGGCCCACGAGAATCTCGGCGACATCTACACCCGCATGGCCAGTCAGGCCTACGACAAGGCGCTGCAGATCGACTCGTCGAACACCAGCGCACAGACCAAGCTGTCCATGATCCGCGACCTCATGGGCGGCAATGCCCGCCAGGGAGCGGCAGCAACCACCAAGCCGGCGATCGTGGTGGCCGCGGCCGAACCGAAAGCGGCTGAGCCGAAACCGGCCGAGCCTGTAAAGCCCGTCGAAGCCAAACCTGCCGAACCAGTCAAACCTGCCGAACCAGCCAAGCCCGCCGCCGCCAAGCCGGTGGAAGCGAAGCCGGTGGCGGCACCCGCGAAAACCGGCAACGGCGACGTTACCGCCGACGTCACCAAGGCCGTCGAGGGCTGGGCAGCGGCGTGGTCGAAGAAGGACGTCAAGGGCTATCTTGCCCATTACGCCCGCGACTTCAAGACACCGGGCGGCGAGGCCCGCGCCAAATGGGAAACCGAACGAAGCCAGCGCGTCAACAAGCCCGGCTCTATCAATGTCGGCGTCGACGGATTGCGAGTAACCGCCGAAGGAAACGACAAGGCGACCGTCCACTTCCGCCAGCACTACAAATCGGCATCACTCAAGACCTCCAGCAACAAGGTTCTGGTTTTTGTCCGGCAAGACGGCAAGTGGCTCATCCAGCAGGAGCGGGTCGGCAATTGATGATACGCCTGATACTTAGGATGCTCATCGCGGCCCTGGCCGCCCTGAGCATCGTATTTTCTGCCACCGCCCAGCCGCGCTTTTCCGACTCGGGCCCGGAACCGCTGTTGGCACGCGTCTTCGAGCATATCGAGCAGAACCGCTGGGGACAGGCCCTGCAGCAGACCGATGCGATGATCCGGGCGTATCCGAATTTCCGGCTTGCCCACCTGATCAAGGGCGACTTGCTGCTGGCCCGGACACAGGCCCTGACCGTGTTCGGCCAGGGCGGTGTGCAAGAGGCCGGTGACAAGGTGGCCGACCTGCGCGAAGAAGCCATCGCCCGACTGCGCGCCTACAAGAGCAAACCGCCGGCAAACTATGTGCCGCGCTATCTGCTGCAATTGCGCGCCGATCAGAAATACGCCGTCGTGGTCGACACCCAGAAGTCGCGTCTCTACCTCTATCAGAACAACAAGGGCACGCCCCAGTTCGTCGCCGACTACTACATCACCCAGGGCAAGCTGGGCGCCGAGAAAGTCAAGGAAGGCGACCAGCGCACGCCCGTCGGCGTCTATCACGTCACCGCCAGCCTGCCGCGCCAGAAACTGACCGATTTCTACGGCTCGGGTGCCTTCCCCATCAGCTACCCGAACGACTGGGATCGCCGCATGGGCCGCAACGGCCACGGCATCTGGCTGCACGGCACACCCTCGAACACGTTTTCCCGGCCCCCAAAGGCCTCCGACGGCTGCGTCGTGCTGGCCAATCAGGACCTCGACGAACTGGCCGGAAATCTTCAGATCGGTCTGACGCCGGTCATCATCAGCAACAGCATCGAGTGGCTGTCGCTCGACGACTGGCAGGCGGAACGCAAGTCGCTGCTGGCGATGATCGAGGAATGGCGCAAGGACTGGGAAAGCCGCGATGTCGACCGCTACGCCGGTCACTACTCGCACAAGTTCGCCTCCGACAGCTTCAACTACCGAAGCTGGGTCGAGCAGAAGCGCAAGGTCAATGCCGGCAAGAGTTGGATCAAGGTCAGCATCGACAATGTCAGCATGTTCCGCAATCCCGGCAAGGAAGACTACGTCGTCGTCACCTTCGAGCAGGATTACCGGAGCAACAATCTCGACAACGCAATGAAGAAGCGGCAATACTGGATCAAGGAAGACGGCCGCTGGAAGATCATTCACGAGGGTGCCGCCTGAGCACGCTCGGACCAGTCGCACCTGTACCTCGGAGAATCGCAAATGAAGAAACTGCTTGCCCTCGTGGCTGCACTGGCCATTTCCATGTCCGCCTGGGCCGCCAACCCGACGGTCGAGATGAAGACCAGTCACGGCACCGTCGTCATCGAACTTTATCAGGACAAGGCGCCGAAGACCGTCGCCAACTTCCTGCAGTACGTCAAGGACGGCTTCTACAACGGCACCATCTTCCACCGCGTCATCGACGGCTTCATGATCCAGGGCGGCGGCTTCGAGCCCGGCATGAAGGAAAAGACGCCCCGCGCGCCGATCGAGAACGAGGCCAAGAACGGTCTCAAGAATGAAGTCGGTACCTTGGCCATGGCCCGCAGGGGCGATCCGCACTCGGCCAGTGCACAATTTTTCATCAACGTCGCCAACAACACGCCGCTTGACTACCCGAGCCGAGACGGCTGGGGCTACGCCGTCTTCGGCAAGGTCACGCAGGGCATGGAGATCGTGAACAGGATCGCCAAGGTGACGACGGGCAACGCCGGTTTCCATCAGGACGTGCCAACCACGCCGGTGGTCATCGAATCCGTCAAACTGCTTCCCGAGAAGAAATAGGACCCCGGACATGATCAAGCTGCACACCAACCACGGCATCATCACCCTCCAACTCGACGCCGAGAAGGCGCCGAAGACGGTCGAGAACTTCATCGCCTACGTCGAGGCCGGTCATTACGACAACACCATCTTCCATCGCGTC
>Ga0187786_10000311_pt1 | contig 14869 bp, 17 predicted proteins | sample 0815_BV2_10_20_M_FD_132449 | JGI IMG/M metagenome (GOLD analysis project Ga0187786, IMG submission 132449) | Tropical peat soil microbial communities from peatlands in Department of Meta, Colombia - 0815_BV2_10_20_MG | ecosystem: Environmental > Terrestrial > Soil > Wetlands > Peat | place...
TGACGAAACAAGCTTCCATGCCCACCGAACCGGGGCCGGAAACAGCGAAGGTGAGGGCATTGTCGGTTTGGAACGCATAACGAAGGAGTACCTTGATCTCCTCCATCATTTGCACGAAGGCCGGGTCGAGGTGACCGATGGCCGGCTGGCCGAGCGCCTTGACCACTCGTGATGGCATGTCCGAGGGGCCGGGGCCCATCAGCACTCGGTTGGGAACTGGACAGCTGGCAATGCCCTGGGGCGGGAGAATGTGGGTGGTCATCGGGAAATAGTGCGGCGCAATAAATGACGGGCGATCATAGCATTCACACAGGCCACGACACTACCGAGACGGGTGCAAACTCTTCCGCATCGAAAGCCGTATCACCTTCCGGATCTGGCTTGCCCGTGGCCTTGAGGTTCCCGAAGTCGTGCAGGCGAGTATCCATCAAATGCGAGGGCACGACGTTGGCCAGGCTGCGGAACAGGGTCTCGACGCGGCCGGTAAAGCGCTTGTCCCATTCCCGCAGCATCTGTTTGACCTGCGTGCGCTGCAGGTTGGGCTGGCTGCCACAAAGATTACAGGGGATGATCGGGAACTCCCGAACTTTGGCCCACACCTCCAGATCGCGCTCGCGCACGTAGGCAAGGGGTCGGATCACAATATGGCGGCCGTCGTCGGTGACCAGCTTGGGCGACATCGCCTTCATCTTGCCGCCGAAGAACATGTTGAGGAACAGCGTCTCCAGGATGTCGTCGCGGTGGTGCCCGAGGGCGATCTTGGTTGCGCCCAGTTCCGACGCCACACGATAGAGGATGCCGCGGCGCAGGCGCGAGCATAGCGAGCAGGTGGTCTTGCCCTCGGGTATCAACCGCTTGACGATGGCGTAGGTGTCCTGCTCCTCTATGTGGAAGGGAATGCCCAAGCCGGCAAGATAATTTGGCAGCACGTCGGCCGGGAAGCCTGGCTGCTTCTGGTCCAGATTGACTGCCACCACGTCGAACCGGACCGGCGCATGCTCGCGCAGGTACAGCAGCACATCGAGCAGGCCGAACGAATCCTTGCCGCCGGAGAGGCAGACCATCACCTTGTCGCCGTCCTCGATCATATTGAAATCAGCAATGGCCTGGCCGGTGGCGCGGCGCAGCCATTTGGCCAGCTTGTTGGCCTCGAAGGCGGCCTTGTTGGCCTCGCGGGCGGTACGTGCTGTCGGTACGTTCATGGTATCCGGGCATCCAGTTCGATGGTCTTGGCCACTTGCGCACCCTGGGCGATAGCGCTGACGACGCATGGAAATGCGGGATTACAGACGTCGCCGATCGCGTAAATACCCGCTGCACCTGTCCGACCGGCGGCATCGACGACAAGGTAGCCATGATCATCGAAGCGCATCGCGGCACGCAGTTCGCCGGGGATTGTTTCGCCAATGAAAGCCGTGTTCGGCTCGTAGCCAACCAACACATGGATGCGATCAACAGTGATTCGCTCTGTGTCCCCCGCCACGGCAAGTGTTGCATAGATGCCGGCCGGGCTCACACGTAATGCCAGCAGCCGCGCGGATTCAAGCAGCCGACAACGGCCAACGGCCGTCTCGGCAGCCAATGCGGAGGTAAGGCCCTGCTGCGCGCGGGAGTGGGAACGCACCGCCAGGTGCACCATCGCCGCACGCGGCGCCAGCAGGCGCGCGTTCTCGAAGGCGTTGTCGCCGCCGCCAATGATCAGGATGCGTTTGCCAGCAAGCGCCTCCAGGTCGACAAAGGCATAGGGGCCATAGGCAATGCGATCGGCAGCCATGCCAGCGATTCCCTCGACGCCGGCCAGAACTTCCTCGGCGCGATAGCGGGTACCAGTGGCAACCACAACAGCAGTGCAGGCGAACTCGTTGCCGTCGTCCAGGCGCAGACTGAAATCACCCGACCGACCGGTCAGGCCGATTGGCCGAATGCCCGTCAGTACCGACACGCCCGCGGCAACCGCATGATCGACGAAACGCGCCGCCAGCACAGGACCGCTCTGACCGGGCTGGCCAAGCACCCAGTCATTGACAAGAAAGTTAAGGTTCTGCAGTCCGCCGGCACGCGCAGCAGCCTCGATGACGCGCGGCTCGAAGCCGAGATTGCGCAGCCAAAGGGCGGCCGAAAGACCAGCCGGGCCGGCGCCGAGAACAGCGATGCATTTCCTGTCAGGCATGATGCGAAGTATACTGGCTAGATGCCGGCGAACCGCACCAATACCCGACTCGCCGCGGCAAAGCCAAAAGCCGCAGTGACGCACACCGACGAACCATAGCCGGCGCAACTGAGGCCATGCAGGCCTGGCTCATCGATGTCGCAGGCGGCAGCCTCGGGCCGCCGGATGGGTTCGAGCGAATAAACGCACTCGATGCCGAAGTTCTTTCCCGGCTCGCGCGGGAAACCGTATTCCTTGCGCAATGCCGACCGCAGCTTCGCCGCCAGCGGGTCATGGCTGGTACGGGCAAGATCATCGATACGGATCAGTGCCGGGTCCGCCTTGCCGCCGGCACCGCCGGTAGTGACTACCGGGATTCCGGTAGCGCGACAATGTGCGATCAGAGCCGCCTTGGGGCGGACCTGGTCGATGGCGTCCACCACCATGTCGCAGTCGGGAATGAGTGACGCCGCATTCTCGACGGTAACGAATTCCTCGATAGTCGCCACTCTGCACGCGGGGTTGATCGATGCGATACGCTCCCGCATGGCCTGCACCTTGGCCTGGCCCAGCGTACCTTCCAGTGCATGGATCTGCCGGTTGAGGTTGGACTCGGCAACATGGTCGAGATCGATCAGCGTCAGCCGGCCGATGGCCGAGCGGGCCAGGGCTTCCGCCGCCCAAGACCCGACGCCGCCGATGCCGATGACGCAGACATGCTTCGTCTCCAGCAGCAGCGGCGCGCCCTCACCGTAAAGCCGGGCGATACCGCCGAAGCGACGCGCACTGGAATCCATCATCGACATGGGGTCAATCATACCGCCGGTTCACGACAAATCCGGGCCGTTGCAGTCCGATGCCTGGCGCGTATGATGATCGCCTAGTCTGGAATCGATGTCGGGGAACGTCATGGGAGTTCAAGCCTGGTTTGATGGAATGGGCCAACTGATCGCCGGCTGGTGGCAGTCCCTTGGCATCAAGGGCCAGAATGACCTGTGGCTTACTGTGGGATGGGTAATGCTGGTGCTCTGGGCATGGACGTCTCACCGCGTATTGCGACATCTGGCCGGGCATCGAAAGTTCGGTGGCCGCTGGTACAACGAAGCCGAGTACGAGCAGCTGATCCAGGGCCTTGCTGAAGACAAGCAGGCGGGGCGACGGGATATGAACGACGCTGAACTCCAGGCATTGCGCGAATACAAGTTACGCAAGGCAGGGAAGCCAATCCTCTCACGCAAGGACGGCAGTTAGTCTGCGTACAAGTCCCGGGCAGAATCACGCGATGCCGTGGCACAATTCCGGCCCTGATGGATAGCTCTCTCCCCGAACCATCGTCCGAAGCAAAGGCAAGCAGTCAGGCCCTGTCCCGCCGCATCGTCGAAGAAATCGAGGCCGCCGGCGGCTGGATTCCTTTCGCCCGCTACATGGAACTGGCGCTGCACTGCCCCGGCCTGGGCTATTACGGCGGTGGCTCGCGCAAGTTCGGCGCCAGCGACGAAGGGGGAGATTTCGTCACCGCTCCCGAGCTGACGCCGCTATTCGGCCAGACGCTGGCGACACAGGTCGGGCAGATCATGGCGGCGTCAAAACCCGTGGTGCTGGAAGTGGGCGCCGGCAGTGGCCGCCTAGCCGCAGATATGCTGCCGGCCCTAGCGGCGACGGGCCAGTTGCCAGAACGTTACCTGATCCTGGAGCTATCCGGGGAACTGCGCGCTCGTCAGTGCGACACCTTGCTGGCGGCTATACCCGGACTCACTGATCGCGTCGAATGGCTCGATTGTCTGCCGGAGCAGTTTTCCGGCTGCGTACTGGCTAACGAACTGCTGGACGCCATGCCGGTTCATACAGTGGCATGGCGGGAAAGCGGCCTGATGGAACGCGGTGTGGTGCTACAGGGCGGACGCTTCGCCTGGGCCGACCGACCGGCGCCGGCCATCCTGGCCAGTGCGGCGGCAGCGTTGCCGGTATCGGCCCCTTTCGAGAGCGAAATTGGCATGGCGGCAAGCAGCTGGGTCGCTGAATGGGGCCGACGCCTGACCACCGGGGCGCTGCTGCTGATCGATTATGGCCTGCCGCGCCACGAGTACTACCATCCCGGCCGCGACCGCGGCACCCTGCGCTGCCATTACCGACATCGTGCCCACGACGATCCATTCTGGTGGCCGGGCCTTTCCGACATCACGACCCACGTCGATTTCACAGTCATCGCCGAAGCAGGCCACAGCGCAGGCCTGGAGATACTTGGATATACGAATCAAGCGAGTTTTTTGATCAATTGCGGCTTGGGCGAGCACCTGGCCTTGCGCCGCGAACAGGACGAAACATCGGCGTTACGCGCCGCCGGCGCCGTTCAGATGCTGATCTCGCCCAACGAGATGGGCGAACTGTTCAAAGTGATCGCGCTGGGTCGAGGCATGGCGACGCCTCTGTCGGGCTTCGCCCGCGGCGATCGCATACACTCGTTATAAAAATAGGAATAAGGCCGCGCCGGAATGGCGCGGCTCGCGCAGCTGGAAATTATTCCTGGCTGCGGTAAACGTTGTTCAGGAAAGACTCGGCCTCGGTTTCGGCCGGCGCGGGATCGTGGTGCACCACCGGCTGCAAACCAAGTTGCAGTGCGGGCTGTAGCCACTCGGCGTTCAGCACCTCATCCTCGAAGGAGCCGAACTCCGGCTCGATCCTTTCCTCGATTTTTCCTGTCGTCATGTCCATCACCACTATCATGTCCGGCCTCCATTGGGAAAAGTGAGCCGACGTACCAACTATAACGGTGAACCGGTTCGGTTGTTGACTGATTAAGTGGGTCCGAATGGACTAATTCAAGTGTCTCTCCGCCACCACGGCGCCACTTTGACCAGTAACAGCATGCCGGGAATTGCCAGGACAACGCAGAGGAGGAAGAAGGCAAACCAGCCCATGTGCTCGACCAGAAAGCCAGCACCGGAATTGATCACGGTGCGCGGCAGGGCAGCAAGGCTGGTGAAGAGCGCCAGCTGGGTCGCTGTATAGAGTGGGTTGGTGGCACGGGCTATGAAGGCGACGAAGGCGGCTGTGCCGAGGCCGACACCCAGCGCCTCGAAGCCGATCACCAAGGCCAGTTGCGTCAGTTGCGCCGCGCCGACAGTCTGATTCGGGCCGAGCCAGGCCAGCCAGGCGAAGCCGAAAATCGATACCAATTGGACGACGCCGAACAGCCAGAGCGCACGGTTGATGCCGAGCTTGACCATCCAGAGACCGCCGAGCAGGCCGCCGATGACGGCCGGCCACAGCCCGGCATGTTTCGCCACCAGGCCGATCTCCGACTTGGCGAAGCCCATGCTGAGGTAGAAGGGTGTAGCCAGCGCCGTGCACAAAGAATCGCCCAGCTTGTAGAAGAAAATGAATGCAAGTACCAGCGCTGCCTGGCGCCAGCCGGCGCGGTTGAGGAATTCGCGGAACGGCTCGACAACCGCCTCGCGCAACGTCTTCGGCGTGCCGCCACCACTGACTTTCTCCGTCACCAGCAGCGTCATGAACAACCCCGGCAGCATGAACAGCGCGGTCACCGCGAATACATCGCCCCAAGGCAGATGGTCGGCCAGGATCAGCGACAGTGACCCCGGTACCAGGCCGGCGATGCGGTAGGCATTCACGTGCACGGAGTTGCCCAAGCCGAGTTCGCGGTCGGGCAGCAGTTCGCGCCGGTAGGCGTCGAGGGCAATATCCTGTGTCGCCGAAATGAAGGCCAGCAGCGCGGCAAGTACGACGATCAGTTGGAGATCGACCTTCGGCGAGAACAACCCTAGCGCAGCGATGGTCGCCAGCAGCAGGATCTGCGTCACCGCCATCCAGCCTCGCCGCCGGCCCAGCCAGGGCAGCGCGTAGCGGTCGAGCAGCGGCGACCATAGGAACTTCCAGGTGTAGGGAAGTTGGATCAGGGTAAACAGGCCGATGGCCTTCAGACTGATGCCCTCGGTGTAAAGCCACGCGGGCAGCAGGTTGAGCAACAGGTACAGCGGCAGCCCGGAAGAAAAACCCGTGAAAATGCAGATCAGCATCCGCCGGTTGAACAGCGCCTCCCGCCAGGCCGATTGCGGCATCAGGAGAACAGCCCGTGCAGCATCTTGGCCAGCAGCAGCAGCAGCAGGCCCGCAAAGATCTTCTTCACCGTCGCCACCGGCAGGCTGTGGGCGACCTTGGCGCCGAAAGGCGCCACCAGCATCGAGACAATTACCGTCGCCGCCAGCGCCGGCAGGAATATGAAGCCGAAGCTGCCCTCCGGCAAGTTCGTGGCGCCGTAGCCGGAAATCATGTAGCCGATGGTGCCGGCCAGCGCGATCGGAAAACCGATCGCTGCCGAAGTGCCAATGGCATGATGCACCTTGACGTTGCACCAAGTCATGAAGGGTACCGATAGCGAACCGCCGCCAATGGCCACCAGCGCCGAAGTTCCGCCGATGAAGGCTCCGACCCCGAACATGCCGCCCGGACCGGGCAACTGTCGCGAGGGTTTGGGCTTGATGTTGAGAATCATCTGCACAGCGACGTAGCCGATGAAGATGGCGAAGAAGATGGCCAGTGGTTTGGTCGGCACGCGACCGGCAATCTGCGCGCCAAGCAGCGTACCGACGACGATGCCGGGGGCGATGCTCCGCACGATCGGCCAGATCACGGCGCCGTGCCGGTGATGCGCCCGCAAGCTGGAAATCGAGGTGAAGACGATGGTCGCCATCGACGTGCCGAGGGCGAGATGCATGAGGTGCGCGTCAGGGAAACCCTGCGCCGCGAACATTAGCGCCAGCACCGGCACCATGATGGCGCCACCGCCAACGCCGAGCAGGCCGGCGAAGAAGCCTGCCACCGCGCCAAGTACCAGGTAGCCGACGAACCACTCATTCATTTCAGCAACCTCTTGGTGATGAATTCCCACTCTGCCGGATCGACGGGCGTGATCGACAGCCGGTTGCCGCGCTGGAGCACGCGCATGTGGGCAAGTTCCGGATGGGCACGCAGTTCGGTCAGGCCGATCAGGCGCGTCTTCTTCGTCACCCGCACATCGACATTGACCCAGCGAGGGTTTGCTGGCGTCGACTTGGGATCGAAATAGGGACCCTTCGGGTCGAACTGGGTGCGGTCGGGATAGGCAAGCTTCGCCACTTCAGCCAGTCCGGCGACACCCGGCTCGGCGCAGCTCGAATGGTAGAACAGCACCTTGTCGCCGACTTTCATCTGGTCGCGCATGAAATTGCGCGCCTGGTAGTTGCGTACCCCCCACCAGTCGACCGTCCGGTTCGGCATCGCCAGCACGTCGTCGATACCGACAACGCCGGGTTCGGTCTTCATCAGCCAGTAGCGCATGTTCCCTTCCGCCAAGAAAAAAGAGCACGGATCACTCCGTGCTCTCGATCAAGTTCCCCGCGAATGCCGCTAGGCTGGCATCCCGAACCTGGGTTCAGGAGGGTCACGTCCCTGCCGCATCAGGTGCGTTCAACGAGGAACGCTCACAACAGCGGCGTCTATGGTCGGCAACCGTGTCGAGCAGACATTGGTTCAAGGAATTTACAGCCTTGGCGAGCACCGCAGGGAAACTCGCGGGCGCGGCCTTAGAACAGCTTTTCCTGAGGAGCCAGGGCAGCATCCAGACGCGCCTCCATGGCGGCGATTCTACGCTTGGCTTCTTTCGCGTCAATCGAGCTCGCCGGTTCTTTGAGATTGATCAACTCGTGGGCGAGATTGAGCGCCGTCATGACAGCGAGGCGCTCGCCGGTGCTCTTCGTCTGCTTGGCGATCTCGCCCATTTTCCATTCAAGGAAAGCCACCACGGCGAGGAGATCATCCTTCTCCTCCGGCCTGCAGGCAACGCGGAATTCCTTGCCGCGCAGGGTGATGTCGAGGGTGTTGGCGGCACTCATTCGGCGGGCAGCCTCTCCATCATCACCTCCAGCCGCTCACGCGCCGTCGTCATGCGTTCGGCGAGGTTCTGCTTGTCGTGCTCCAGGTCGGCAAGGCGCTCACGCAGGGCATGGTTCTCGTCGCGCAACTGCTGGCAGAAGGCGGTGACCTGCTCAATCTTGGCTTCGAGGGAAGAGAGGTTGATGTCCATCGCCGGCAAGTTTCGTTGAAAAATCCTGCTTGGTCAAGTAATAAGCGTTGATATTGAAGGTTATGCCACACGTGTAGTAGGCGTACTCACGGAGACTGTCCTGACCCGAATGCTAGAATGGCCTTTGTTCGCGGTGCCCGTGTGCCTTTCGGCGTGCGGGTGAAACGGGAAACAGGTGAGCTGCAAAGCAATGCCTGTGCTGCCCCCGCAACGGTAAGGAAGTGCGAGCGCGTCACGACGCCACTGGGAGAATCCCGGGAAGGCGATGCGTTAAGACTCCCGAGCCCGGAGACCGGCCACGGACAAAAGAACGGAATCGTCGCGGGGAGCGATGGCCGGCAGCCCATGCCCGCCCGATCGCCCATCCCTCCCGGTTCCACAGTCCAACCAGCCGGCCAGCGGGGACGCGAGCCGGCTCTCGGGAGTCATCCATGCAGCGCCGTTTCGTCGCCCCGGCCGTCCTTGCGGCCGCCCTCGTTCACCCGTTTTCCACCAACGCCCAAAGCACCGATGAGGCAACCATTGTCGTCACCGGCAGCCGCTTCCTCGACGTCGACCGGAACGCGCCGGCCAACGTCACTACCCTGACCCGAGAGGACATCGCCAGAACGCCGGCCGGCAATCTGCCCGACCTGCTGGCGACGCGCGCCGGCATCGACGTCCGCTCGCTCTACGGCGGCCTGGGCGCCGACGCCTCGGCCAACCTGCGCGGCTTCGGCGAAAACGGCGGCCTGCGAACGCTGATTTTGGTCGACGGCCGCCGGCTCGACAGCCTGGAATTCATCTCCGCCAACTGGCTCAGCATTCCGCTCGAAAGCATCGAGCGCATCGAAATCGTCCGCGGCAGCGGCGCCGTCCTCTACGGCGACCAGGCCGTGGCCGGCGTCATCAACATCATCACCAGCCGTGGCCGCGAGGACTCGGCCCAAGTGTCCGCCACGGCCGGCAGTTTCGGCTACGGCAAGCTGGCCGGCAGCATCTCCAGGACCGTCGGCGCTCATCATGTTGCCCTCGATATCGAGCACGTCGAGAGCGACGAATACCGGCGCAACAATGCCCATCGATCCACCGCGGCATCCGGCAGAGTCTCCCACGACATCGCCGGCGGCGAAGTCTTTGCCGAAGCTGGCGCCAGTTCGCTCCTCTATGGCCTGCCCGGCACGGTCACCGCCAGCCAGTTCGACAACGACCCGCGCGCATCCGAAACCACCGACAGCTGGTTCAAGCGCGAGAACCAGTTCCTGCGTCCCGGTGTCCGCCTGCAACTGGCCCCTGGCATGGAAGCCGCTGCCGAGCTCTCCCTCGACGAATCTCACAACCAGTCCTGGATTTCCAACTGGTTCCCCCCATCCTATCGGGACGTGACAGTCCGCAATGTTTCGCTCGCGCCGCGACTGCGCTGGGCGCATGGCTTGAGCGGCATGAGCAGCACGACCGTGGTCGGCTTCGACTGGTCCGACGCCCGCCTCGAACAGGATCACTACACCAGCCTGAACGGCGCCAGGACCAACACCGTCGCACTTGATCGCAGCGGCGGCGGCTTCTATGTCCGCAACACGACACGGCCGATGGAGCTCGTCACCGTAACGATCGGCGCTCGCGAACAGCGCTACTCGAGCCGCGCCACCGACACCTTGCTGACGTCGGTGTCGGACAGCACGAGCGCCAAGACGGCGACTGAACTCGGCCTAATCTGGCAGGCGGCGCCGGCCTGGAAGCTGTTCGCCAAGGCCAGCTCAACCTTCCGCTACCCGGTGCTCGACGAGCTGACCACCTTCGGCGGCTTCGCCCTTCCTGCACCCAAGCCGGAAAGCGGCAAGGGCACGGATGTCGGCGCTGAATGGCGCGCCGGTGGCCACAGCATCCAGGCGACTTTCTACGAACTGAAGATGACCGACGAAATCGCCTGGAACAACTCCACCTTCCAGAACGAGAACCTGCAGAAGACGCACCATCGCGGCGTCGAGATCGACAGCCGCTGGCGCCTTACCCGCGACTGGCGCTTTAACCTGTCGTGGAACGGCAAGACAGCGGAATTCAGCGAAGGTGCCAACAGCGGCAAGACCATTCCGCTGGTTCCCACGCAGCGCTGGACGGCCATGCTGAGCTGGGACGGCGGCAAGGTTGGGACTCATTCCCTGCTCACCAATCACGTCGGTAGCCGCTACTTCGGCGGCGACGAGGCCAACGCCCTGGCGCAACTGCCAGCCTACACAACGCTCGACTGGCAGTCGAACTGGAAGGTGGCAACGTGGGATGTCGGCCTGCGCATCGCCAACCTCACCAATCGCAAGTACGCCAGCCTTGGCTTCGATTATGGCTTCGGTGCCTCCTACTATCCGGCCAACCCGCGTGCCGGCTACGTGACGGCGCGCCACCAGTTCTGACTTTCATGCCCTCCCGCCGCCGCGCCCTGCTCGTCCTGCTCGCCCTGATGGCGCTGGCGGCGGCGAGCCTCGGACTGGCACTGGCGGTGGGCAGCGTAGCGCTGGATTTCTCGGACGAACTCTCCCGCCAGGTGCTGTTCGACCTGCGCCTGCCGCGCGCACTGGCGGCCTTCGCCTGCGGCGGCCTGCTGGCGCTGGCCGGCGCGCTGATGCAGGTACTGCTGCGCAATCCGCTCGCCGACCCCTATGTGCTGGGCGTTTCCGGCGGTGCCTCGGTCGGCGCGCTGCTGGCCATGCTGTTGGGGCTGCCGCTGCTGCTCGTGAACAGCGGCGCCTTCGCCGGCGCGCTGGCCGCCATGCTGCTGGTGTTCGGCCTCGCCCACGGCGACGGCAGCTGGACGCAGACGCGCCTGCTGCTCACCGGCGTGGTGGTGGCGGCCGGCTGCGGCGCCGTGGTGGCACTGATCCTGACGCTGGCGCCCGAGCAGAAGATCCAGGGCATGCTGTTCTGGCTGATGGGCGACCTTTCGCAGGCCGGGCAAGCGATCAATCCGTTCATGTTGCTCGGCGTACTGGCTGCGGCGCTGGTGGTGGCGTTGCCCTTTGCGCGCGAACTCAATCTGCTGGCACGCGGCTTCGATGCGGCGCTGGCGCTGGGCGTCGCCGTGCCGCTCCTGCGCCGTGTGATCTACATCGTCGCCTCGCTGGCCACCGCCGTCGCCGTCACCACGGCCGGCTCGATCGGCTTCGTCGGCCTGATCGTGCCGCATCTGGTACGACTCGCCGTCGGCAACGACCAGCGCCTGCTGCTGCCCGCCTCGGTGCTGGCCGGTGGCAGCCTGCTGGTACTGGCCGACACGCTGGCGCGCACCGTCGCCGCACCGGTCCAGTTGCCCGTCGGCGTACTCACCGCATTGATCGGCGTGCCGGTCTTCCTATATTTACTGGGCCGCCGATGATTCTCGAAGCCCGCCATCTCGCCGTCAGCATCGGCCCGCACCAGGTTTGCCATGAGCTCGACCTCGCGCTCTCGGCCGGCGAGCGGCTAGCGATCCTCGGCAAGAACGGTGCGGGCAAGTCGACGCTGCTCGCCACACTCGCGGGGCTGCGGCCTGCCGACAGCGGCGAGGTGCGCGTCGACGGCCAGACCTACACCGATCTTGGCCTGCGCGCCGCGGCGCGAACTCGGGGCTGGCTCAGCCAGGACCGCAACGACCCCTTCGCCAGCACCGTGCTCGAAGCCGTGCTCACCGGCCGCCATCCACACCTGTCGCGCTGGTCGTGGGAGTCGCCGTCCGACGCCCGCATCGCCCGCGCCGCGCTGGCCGACATGGACCTCGCCGACCTGGAACAGCGCGAAGTGCAGACGCTCTCGGGCGGCGAGCGCCAGCGCGTCGCCATCGCCGCCCTGCTCGCCCAGCAGACGCGCCTGTGCCTGCTCGACGAACCGCTGGCGCACCTCGACCTCAACCACCAGATCGCCACGCTCGAATTGCTTTCGCAACGCGCCCGGCACGACGGGGTCGCCTGCGCCATGGTGCTGCACGATCCCAACTTCGCACTGCGCTTCTGCGACCGCGCACTGCTATTGTTCGGTGACGGCACGCATCTCGCCGGCCCGGTCGCCGACGTGCTAGACGAAGCCAGCCTGACGCGCCTTTACGGCCACCCGATGCGGCGTGTCGCCACGACTGACTTTGTGCTTCCCGTCTTTGTCGCAGAATAGGACCGGATCGTTCCGCGTTCATGAAAGGAAACAGCATGGCCCTCACCCGTTCGCTCCCGCTCCTTGCCACCGGGGTCGTCGCCTGCTCTACCGCATTGGCCGAGGGCTACACCGGCGACCTCGGCCTGGGTGTCTTCAGCCGCCAGGGAATCTACCGGGGCGAATCGACCCGGACCGACGTGCTGCCCTACGTCTACGGCCAGTGGGGCCGACTGTTCGGCCGGATCGACACCTTCGGCGTCCAGGCGCTGCCGGTCGGTCACGGTTTCCTGGAAGTCAGCACGCGCATCGTTCAGGACGGGATGAACGGCGACAGCCTGAAGAATGCCGGCGTGCGCAACCGGAAGAATTCGCAGCTTCTCGGACTCAGCACCTTCCAAACCACACCCATCGGCGCGGTGTCGCTTTCGCTGATGCAGGACGTCGGCAACTCGAAGGGCCAGTTCGCCGATGCCAGCTGGATCGGCGTGTTCAAACCAACGTCCTGGCTCTCGATCTATCCCGAACTGGGCGTCGAGGTGTTGTCCGGTAAGTACACTGATTACCACTACGGGGTGAATGCCGGCGAGGGCGGCTACATGGCCTACAGAGCACATGCGGCGGTGAACCCCTACGCCGCCATCCATACTAGCTCGCGGCTCGCCCCGAAATGGAACCTCGCCTTCACGCTGCGCCACAAGTGGCTGAGCAAGGAAATCAGCGACAGCCCCATCGTCGTCGACGCATCGAGCCGCTGGAATGGCTACGTAGCGGTGAGCTACCAGTTCGAGTGAGCACATCGTGAGCGACGCCGAGCACGTCATCGCCGACGCCATCGCCGCCCACGGCGGCGAAGCGCTCTGGCGCGGCCTCGCGTCCATCGAGGCCGTACTGTCGGTCGATGGCTTCCTGTTCGCCACCAAGCACGTCAAGCCATTGCGGCATCAGCGCGTTTCGGCCTCGACCACCGAGCCGCGCTTCACGTTCTTTGACTGGCCGCAGCCCGGCCGGCGCGGCGAATGGCTCGGCGAGGAGGAAGTGCGCATCGTCGCCGACGACGGCACCGTCGTCGCGCAGCGCCGGCAGCCGCGCGCCGCCTTTCGCGGCCTGCGCCGCGAACTGTGGTGGGACGACCTCGACTTCCTGTTCTTCGCGGGCTACGCCACCTGGAATTACCTGACCACGCCCTTCCTCTTCCTGTGGCCCGGCTTCCGGTTCGAGATACTGCCGTCCGCGCGAGGCGGCGCCGTCCGCCTCGCTGCCACCTTCCCGCCGAACGTGCCGAGCCATTGCCATGAGCAGGTCTTCCACTTCGCACCGAGGGGCGAACTGCTGCGCCTCGATTACACCGCCGAAGTCGTCGGCGGCTGGGCGCATGCCGCGCATCTATGCACCGATTACCGCGACTTCGACGGCCTGCGCGCGCCAACCACCCGGCGAGTCCGCCCACTCTTCCATCTCACGAACCCGCTGCCCTTCCCCACCCTCGTCGCCATCGACGTGCATGAGCTGAGGCCGGTCGCGACGGCAAGCTGCCGCCGCTGATAAAGTCAGCCGTGGCGACACGCCAGTGACCTGACCGCAAACCCGCATTGCGACTGGCCTGAATGATTTTGTTGCACTGCAACATAACTCCTACTATACTGGGTACCGTCCGTCCCTTGCTAACCCACATAAAGGAGCACGCCATGTCCATCAATCTCGAGCAATTCGCCGCCTCCAACAAGGCTACCGTCGATTCCCTGCTGGCCGTGGCGAACACCGCCCTGGCCACCGCCGAGCGCATCGCCGCCCTGAACCTGGGCGCTGCGCGTACCGCGCTGGAAGACTCCGCCTCCGCCACCAAAGCAGCGCTCGCGGTGAAGAACCCCAACGAAGCCGCTGCCCTGCAATCCTCGATGGTGCAGCCGGCGGTCGAGAAGGCTGTCAGCTACTCCCGTTCGCTGTACGAGATCTCCAGCGAATCGCAGCAGCAACTGGCCAAGATGGTCGAAGCGCAGTTTGCCGATTTCCAAAAGCAGATCGCCGGCATGGTCGATCAGGCCGCCAAGGCCGCTCCCGCCGGCTCGGAAGGCATCGTCGCCGCCATGCAGAGCGCGGTTGCCGCGGCAAATTCCGCCTTCAGCAACATGGCGACAATGACCAAGCAGTTCACCGACACCGCCCAGGCCAACATGGTCGCCGCGACCAAGGCCGCCACGAAGAAGTAATCGACACCACGAGTCGTTCGGAGCACCCGGCCGGGAGCACTGCGCTTCCGGCCGTTTTCATTGGTAGACCGACAACCAATCCGACCTAGCGCCGACGCTTGCTCCGCGCGGTTTCGAGATGCGCGCATAGCCGTGCGGCGCCGTCGGCGAGGCGGGGGGTGTGGCGCTGGATGAGGTCGGGCGGGACGAAGAAGAGGTTGTCGCGCTTGACCGCCGTCATGCCGCGCCAGCGGCGCCAGTCGTCGAGCCATTCGGGACGCGCTGCGTCCATGCCGCTGGCAACGATGGCCTCGGGGTCGGCGGCCAGCACGGCCTCGACGCTGACCGTGGGCGCCA
>Ga0187786_10000312_pt1 | contig 14819 bp, 9 predicted proteins | sample 0815_BV2_10_20_M_FD_132449 | JGI IMG/M metagenome (GOLD analysis project Ga0187786, IMG submission 132449) | Tropical peat soil microbial communities from peatlands in Department of Meta, Colombia - 0815_BV2_10_20_MG | ecosystem: Environmental > Terrestrial > Soil > Wetlands > Peat | place...
GAAGATATCGTCAATCGACGCGGGCTTGGTGCGGTGCTTGCCAAAGGTATGCGCGAAGCATCGGAGGAACTCGGGATGGCGGACGATGCCGTTCATGTCAAAGGAATGGAGCCGGCCGGTTACGACCCGCGCTTTCTGAAAGGCATGGGGCTCGCGTATGCCACTTCCGACAGAGGGGCCTGCCATCTGCGCTCTACGTTTTACAAGGCCGAGTTGTCGGGGATGGTGAAGCCCGATGTAATCGAGGGGAAAGTGCCGCTCTTCCTCGATTTTGAAGACCGTCTGACCATTGCCGATACGCTAGTGAGCTGTCGCTTCTATCGGGATTTCTATGGATGGGATGAATTGCGGGAGATTATACGATGCACGACGGGGCAGGATTTGACGATAGCCGACCTGAGGAAGATTGCCGCACAGGTGATAAGTCTTGTCAGGCACTATAATGTCCGGGAAGGCATTACCGACAAGGATGATGTGCTGCCGAAACGATTTTTCGCAGAAGCGCTGCCTGAAGGCGGATACCGTGTGGCGGAAGATGAAGTAATGGCGCTCCGCGCTGAATACTACCGCCTGCGCGGTTGGGACGATCACGGCGTTCCGGTGCAGGGGTGAATTTATCCCAATAGTTCCCATTTCCTCCCCGCAGTAAAATCTTGACTCAAATCAAGGACACCCCCGCGTCGAAGCGGTAAACTTGAATCATGCAGTGTGAGAAGCGCTCCTGTTCGGAGCTGAACAATATGAAATCGGAACTATGCGAGGAGACCATTCCATGAAGGTAAAAAGAAACATTATCGAGATTAACGAGGACCTCTGCACCGGCTGCGGGCAGTGCATCCTGGATTGTGCGGAAGGGGCACTGAAGATCGAGAACGGCAAGGCAAAGCTGGTCGGCGAGATATTCTGCGACGGTCTTGGTGCATGCCTGAAGGGCTGCCCCACCGATGCACTTAAGGTAATACAGCGCGAGGCGGACGAGTTCAGTGAAGAAGCCGTTCATGAATTGCTGAAAAAACAGGAGCCGGAAACGAAGGCAACTGCCGGCGCTCCGAAATCCATGGGCTGCGGATGCCCCTCCGCCAATATCCGTTCGTTTGCGCCCGTCTCACCCTGCCAGCAGGCGAATCAGCCGAAGGTACATGCCGGAGGGGCATCGGCACTCACGCACTGGCCGATTCAGATCAAGCTAGTTCCGCCTACGGCGCCGTTTCTCAGGGGCGCGGATCTGCTGGTGGCGGCAGACTGCACCGCTTTTTCGTACGGCAGTTTCCATAGCGACATGCTGGCGGGCAAGGTACTTATGATCGGGTGTCCGAAGTTCGACAATGCGGATGAGTATCTGGCGAAATTTGTCGACATCTTCCGCCACGCGGGGCTGAAGCGGGTTACGGTCGTGCATATGGAAGTTCCATGTTGCTCCAAGCTGCCGATGATAGTCCTCAAGGCAAGGGAGCTGGCGGGCGTCAGAACGCCGGTTGAGGAAATTGTTGTAGGCGTGCAGGGTGGAGTTCTCCGACAAGGATCCCTGGCAGCGTAAGAATATTCTTTTCGGGTATATCGAGGAGGAAGCCATGCAGTTGAGCGGAGAGACGAAGATAGATGACCTGCTGAATGAATATCCATTTCTCGTAGAAGCGATGATCGAATATCAGCCGAAATTCGCGATGCTGAAAAACCCGGTGATGCGGAAGACCATCGGAAGTGTCGCAACGCTCCGGCAGGCGGCATCAATAGGCGGCATTCCGCTCGACAGTCTGATAAACCGGATCGCGCAAGAGATCAGCAAACGGACCGGGCAGCGCGTTGATGCCCCAGAATCGGCAGACACGGGGCCAATACGGCTGCAGGACGCTGATGCCAGGCATGAAGTGTTGAAAGACATCATCAGGGATCTGCATGCTGGACAGGACATAGCGACGTTGAAGCAGCGTTTTGCGGAACTCATCAAAGATGTTGCACCGGGTGAGATTGCGGCAATGGAGCAACGGCTTATTGCCGAAGGGATGCCCGAGACGGAGGTCAAGCGGCTCTGCGACGTGCATGTCCAGGTCTTTCAGGATGCACTCCAGCAGCAGGACACCTGTATCAATGTCCAGCCGGGCCATCCGGTTCATACCTTTCTGCGCGAAAACAGGCATCTGGGAAAGCTGCTGCAGGATGTCGAGCTGGTGCTTGCCCGTATCGGAACGCCGCCTGACGACACGATGTTCCGCTTCACCCAATACGAACTTGCCGGGCTGATAGAGGATATCGGGGCCGTCAATCTCCATTATCTGCGCAAGGAAAATCAGCTCTTCCCTTTGCTTGAGGCCCACGGGATCACCGCCCCGCCGAAGGTCATGTGGGCGGTGCATGATGATATCCGCACCCTGCTGAAAGAGACGTCATCTTTTGTCGTCGGCGGGAACGCTGCAGAGACTGTCTCGAAAGCAGCTGAGCTGGTGAAGGCGCTGCGGGACATGATCTACAAGGAGGAAAAGATACTGATCCCGATGGCCCTGGCGCAGCTTTCTGAGAGCGATTGGATACGAGTGAGAACGGGAGAAGAAGAGATCGGCTATGCGTGGGAGCAGCCCGAGGCTGAGTGGCCTGTTGAAGCCTCTGCATCTGAAGTGCGGGGGGCCGGAACATCGGCGCTCCAGCTTGACACGGGCGCGCTTTCTCCGGAGCAGGTGAACCTGATGCTCAAGGCGCTGCCGGTGGACGTATCGTTTGTTGATGAAAACGACGAGGTGCGATATTATTCGGCAACGAACCATCGCATCTTTCCGCGGAGTCCAGCTGTCATAGGAAGGAAGGTTCAGAATTGTCATCCGCAGAAGAGTATGCACATGGTGCAGAGGATTTTGGACGAATTCCGAGCGAGCAACAAGGATGAGGCCGAATTCTGGATTGAAATGGGCGGCAAATTCATTCACATCCGGTACTTTGCGATGAGAGACGGCTCAGGCGTTTATAGGGGATGTCTGGAAGTGAGCCAGGACGTGACCGGCATTCGCTCGCTCAAAGGACAAAAACGCCTGCTTGATTGGGACTGAGTCGGATTTGCGCGGCAGACGGGCGCACTGAAAGCGCTCGTCTGCGAAATACATACAGGGAAGGTTACGCGTCGCCGTATCGGCGTCTGGGGGTTTTGGGCATTTGCTTGGAGCGGAGTAGATCAACTCCTGGGATGATCCATCGCTGCTCCGAATTGCGATAAAACGCAGAAATGTTTCCTTCGGAGAGTTTGTAGTCGAACAATTCGGGGTGGATCACATCGTAGCTCCCGTCCTGATACCGAACTCTCACCAGCATTGCTCGCTCACCTCACACGCATGAAATAAAACGGCCCGTTGCACGATTGTTTCAGTGCAAATTCTATGCCGAATGTACTGCGTCAGTTGAATAACGTAATAAATAGAGACAGATGCTACTGCTTCAGCGCAACGGGAACCACTGAAAATTGACGCTGCCGTCAGCAGCTTTACACCGGACTCTGTCAAGGATTTTACTGCATAAACGGGGTGAAGTGCAATAATATGCTGCAAAAAGGCGAAAAATTGCGTGAAGTCCAGATTCGCATGAAGTCCGTTGTCGAGACCCAAATGTTCGCGGCTGTGGACAGATCATGGAAATCCGGTGCTCGGCATGATGCCTTTCTTGCGTATAGGCCTCACATGATTGCGCGCTATTGCGTCCGATTTTGCGTTATTGCAGCCAGCAAATCCTGCTTGCGAATACGCCCGTGCAGCGCCGTGCCGTCTGCGAACTCCAGGACCGGGATATCGAAGCGATATAGTTGATAGAGCTCCTCATCTGCGGCTATGTCGACCTTTGTTACCGCGAGCCCGTACTTTTCCCGGTAGCCGTTGAGCATTTCTTCGGCCATGTCGCAAAACCAGCAGCCTTCTTTTGCGTAGAACGTGATTGAGACCATCGGCACCCTTCCCGTTTGAAAATAAACAAAAATCTATCATAGCTGAGAGGTTGTGGGTATTCCAATACCGACATTTCGGGCTTGCGCTATAATCAAGCTGACCTTCTCTGTCGCTTGTAGCTGACGCGGGGTAGCATATGAATAACGTGAGTTCAGTCGGTCTTTATCGGAGGGTTCAATGAAAGTCTTGCAACGTGCTGAAGAATTGAGAAAGATATGGAGCGCATTCTGCGCACCGCGCGTGCTTATGACGGCAAACGAGTTCGGTATTTTCGACCTGCTCACTGAACCGCTCACTGCCGACCGGATTGCCGCACACAGAAAAACTGATCTACGTGCCACGACGATATTGCTCGATGCCCTCACGGGTCTCGGCCTTCTGCGGAAGAAGGCGCGAACCTACCGGAACTCACCGCTTGTCGAAGAGTTCCTTGTGCGTGGCAAACCATCCTATCAGGGCGACATTATTAGACATGCGGCGGTCCTCTGGAATAATTGGTCGGGGCTGGACGAAGTGCTCAGGAGCGGTACGCCGAGCCGCGGTACGCATAACCACGAAGCTTTCATTCGCGGCATGCATAATATCGCCGTTTTGAAGGCGAAGCAGGTTATGGCAATTGTCGGATTGCGCGACGTCAGATCGGCAATCGACATTGGCGGCGGACCGGGAACGTACGCAATCGAGATGGCGCGGTGCGGCATAGACGCCACACTTTTCGACTTTCCGGAAACATTGCGTATCGCCAAAAAGATCATAAGACAGAGCGGAGTCAAAGGGATACGGCATCAGAAAGGCGATTTCCTGCGCGATCCGGTCAGAGGCTCATTTGATCTCGCACTGGTCAGTCAGGTGCTCCATGCATATTCCGAGACAGACAATCTGACACTGTTGAAAAAGGTGAGACGCATTATGAATCCGGGGGGGAGGATAGCTATCCAGGAATTCTTCATCAAACCGAATCTCGCTTCCCCGTCTTACAATGCGCTCTTTGCGGTCAACATGCTTGTCAATACCGAAGGCGGACGGTGCTATTCAGTTCCGGAAATGAAGAAATGGCTGAAGATGGCCGACTTCGTGAAGGTTAAGGTGAATATTATAGGCGATTCTGTCATGCTTCTTGCCAATGCGGCGGATCGCATCGGCGAAAAATAAACCGGTGCGCAGTTTGTAGCGGAAAGGCTGTTGACCGAATAATGCCGGCGATTTTGGCGCTTTTTTTATGTCTGGTGCTTTTTTGCTGCGCTTCCTCTGAAAACGGGGCTGCAATGGAAGAAGAGCCTGCAAATACATTCGTTCCGGCAGTCAATCAGCCGGTCTTGCATATTCCTCTTCGCATCCATCTTGGGGAGAGCAACTGGCGGCCAGCCGAGTTCATTCCTGTTGCCCGGGAGATGAGCGATATCTGGCTGCGACAGGCTGGTATTTGTTTCGAAACTGAAATCGTTCTGCATGACAAAGCGGCGGTGCGCGGATTCGATTTATGGATTGAACCGAAGTTGCAAGAGAACCAGTCATACAACGGCCTTTACAATAATGACCACGACATTCGTGTGCGTGATGTGCCTATTCTAGGCGACGCCGCACACTCTGCGAAGTCGCCGACTGCGCGCACCGCCGCTCATGAAATAGGCCATGCGCTCAGATTGCACCACCGGCAGGATTCGGACGACAACCTGATGAGATCGAAAACCTTTGGTTGGCAGCTTAATGCAGAGGAGATTCGAAAGGCCCGCAAAGCCGCACTAGCCAAAGCTTTACTGGACAAAAAATCCGATCGATGTCGGATCAGCGATAAAGTCGATGAGGACCGCCGGTGAAGAAATGTTTGCTTCTTCTTGCTGAAGTGGTGCGAGAGAGGGGAGTCGAACCCCTACGGTTGCCCACTGGATCCTAAGTCCAGCGCGTCTGCCAGTTCCGCCACTCTCGCGCGTTGATTGTTAAAGAGAATTTACAGCCTTTTCCAATGTTGCGCGTTCCACTGTCGGGCTATCGTCGGACTTTTTGTAAAAATCGTCCAAAATGCGCGTCGTCGAATGCATGAAAGCCATTGCAACTCTATTGTAGCTTTTTCCCGGCTCATTGATCGCCTCCATCGGGTTTCGGTATTCAGATTGACATGGCACGGACGGCCAGGAGGGACGCTGCGCGGATATTTACAAAATAGCGGAATTTTAGCGGTCAACAGCAGAGGCGTATCAGCAATCAACAACGAGACACTGCCGTACATGCAGGAATCTGTAATTTCAAAAAAACTTCTTTATTTTCCCCAACAAACTGTCGGGCTGCTTGCCAGCCCTGTCTTGGAAAATCGTCATGGCAATCTTTTCTCTCTCTGAAGACAAGGCATGCTCTATTTCTAGGCTGTCCCTGAGTAATGCTTGCACCGTGAGGCTTTTTCTCATGATGTCTTCTTCCGAAACGGATTCATTAAGATAGCCTTTCTTTTCTAGTATCGCCATTGGTATCGCCGTGTCCATCTCAATGCTGTCACGGACCGTCATGACAAGCTTCGAACGATTTTCGCATGTCTTTTTAGCCAAGGACAGCCAGGTTGCATATGACGGCACGCCGACAGCTTCATGAAGAAAGTGGTGGGAGCATGCAGTTATCTGTTCCGAAATAGTTTGTTGATATGTGACGAGCGGATGCAAAATTTTCTCCCGGTATGTCACATTTATACCGATTATGCTTCGAGCTGCTTCGAAACGTTCTTCAGCCGATACGTGAGGATTCAGCATTCTATTTGCTAGTACTCGTTCGGCTTCTTTATATTTGTTGTCGGAGTAATGTACATCCATGAATGCTTTTTGATCGCGAAATAAGCCTTCAATTTTTTGGGTGAGAGCAGTCAGCATGAGCAATCTCCCTGAGCTTCCTGACTTACCGTGGTTGTCCCGGGCAGTTTGGCGTCGACAATATTATACTACACTGTGGCGGCAGAGGAAAAGGCTCGAAAGATATCAGCTTCCACCACGAAACGTCCGCTCTACAGAATCGATCAGTTTCATGTGAATAAAGACGGTATCATCGCTCGGACGGTAATTGATATCGAGCACGTCGTTAGTGCCGAATGCAATACGCTGATACAGCGGACGCATTTCAAAGCCGATTGTTTCGCCGGTCCTGTTCTTGATACGGCTGAGCTGTGTTCTCTGGAATTGCGGAGTCATGTTGAGGTATGCCTCTGCACGCCGGAGGGCTTCAGGGCCGCTCAATCCGGGAAGTTTCTTGAATTCGCGCTCCGGGGCATACGGTTCAAAGGTTATTTTATCGCGTTCCCCGTCGAGAACAGCTATGCGCTGAATGCCGTTGCCGAGGCCGCTGTCGAACAGGATAAGCGTGTAAGTTCCCGTTACTTCCGACGGCTCCGCAAACTCCAATTTCAACGGCGGTTCGGAAGTGCACCCGAACAGCGTCATGAAAAGAAGGCCAACAAACGGAATGGTCGCCAGTGTATTGATCTGCATTGTTTTGCTCCCCCTAATAATATTCAGGCATTTCAAGAATTTTTTCATTGTACCACTGCGTGGCTGTGACTGCAACGCATTTCCCGATCTGTAGAGCGGCACGTGTGATGCGGTGAATCGCGATTATGTATAATCACCCATGAATATTCCGGTTGTACATCTGAGGCCGCGATTATATTTCCTACGGAGGCGACATTATGATTACCCTTGTGCTTGAGCCCGGCGTTGTGATGTCGTGGGCCGACTTCCTCGGTTCGAAGCCGCCGTACTCCATTGCCCTTGACGGATATGTATCGGGTCCGCCGCTCGTGGACCTGAAGGGGCCATATGCCAACTTCAATCATCATGAAGGCGTAACCCGCCTCGGCACCCGCAGCACCTGCGCGCAGGTCTTTTTTTCGCTTCGCCTCGGCCTGTATGACCTGTTCAGTCAGGACGGGAAGCCGCGTGCCCAAGTGTTCATAAACGACATCGACCAGGATGTCTGCCTCAGTTGGTGGCTGCTGCAGCATCCGGAAAAGCTGACAGGCCTTGGGTTTGAAAGCCACCTTTTGAGGCTCATTCTGTTTGAAGATATATTGGACACAACTGCAGGCGCCTATCCGAGCCATCCGGACAGTTCTGCGATGCGCAAGCAGGCGTGGATATTTCAGCCGTATACCGACGCACGGTGCAGCCGGAAATTATATTTATGCCAGCCTGCTGAACGACTGGAAATCGTAGCGGAAGTGGGGCGGAGGCTCGACAGTGTCGCAGCCGGTAGCGAAGAGGAGCTTTCCCTTGACTCCGAATATGAAATCATCGGCGGCGGCGCCGGATGGAAATTGATCAAAGAAACCGGCTCCTATGCGAGAACACGGCTGTTTGCCGAGGGCACGAAGGCCTTTGTGTCGCTGGTCATTGAAGAGCACGGTGTTTATACCTATTCCATCGGCAAGATGTCGCCGTTCGTCAGGTTCCCCCTTGAACGTATGTACGATCGTCTGAACCTGGCTGAGGGGAAGGGCGGTGCCGACCGCTGGGGCGGCAGTGATACTATCGGCGGTTCTCCCCGAATGTCGGGCAGCCGCCTTCGGCCTCAAGATGTCGAACGTATCGTCAACGAATGTATCGCGGAAATTACACAATAAAAATAATGCATGTTTTCTGCTATGAAGCGACTAAAGAAAGCAATTGTTACTTTTTGTAGTAGTACTCCTGCCTGGGCGTCTTAAGTCTCATTGCCTATCGCCGACAATATTAGTATCATGTCCGACAGCGTATCGGTATTAATACGCCCTGATGCGCTGACAACGACGGCAAAGAATCTATTCTGCAAGAGGGGAATCCCCTCGACCACTTCTGGAACCGGCAGTGCAACAGCTTCGGTAGTTTGATCCGGTCTCATGGTCCGGAGCCATGCCTTGCCGGCTGATTTGATTCTGATTGCTTATTAAAGAACCTGACACGATATTACTGAGAGCGGGAGGCATCAATGGTTGTGAGAAAAGGCGCGGAAGGATTGCGAACATCTGAGGGAGAGCCGGACATTTCGAGTCCGGAACCGTATGTTTTACAAAGTAACAGCTCTCCTCTTCCGGCATATCGCACCCCAAAGCACATAAAAAAATCTCTCGCATGCCTCCGTTGGTCTTCGATATTTTCCCTGGTCTTTATGATGATTCTTATGGCGGCAGGTCCGGTTCTTGCGGATTTGGGCGCATCGGTCACGCTGGCGAGCGGACAACCGGGCACGATTTATCCGGGGCAGACGACGCAGCTTCAGATAACGCTTTCAAACAGCAACGCTTCGGCACAGATTACCGGCGCGGCGTTCAGCAACAGCCTGCCGGGAACATGGCCGGACGCCCTGAGAATATCAGGGGCCGCGACCTATACATGTGCCGATGCCAACGGCCCTATCGGCACAACCGGGACTCTGACTGCCGCGGTCGGCACGCAGACTGTCAGCCTGGCGGGCGGTACGATTCCGGCCCGCGTGGGCTCGACCGACGGAACCTGCACCTTAATAATTCCGGTTACCGCGGGCACATCAAACGGCGGCAATGCGACTTACACCTATACGATACTCACCGGATCGGTGACGGGCACCGACGGCGCGGCTGTTCAAAATATCGGCAATGTAAACCAGAGCATCAATGTCCTTGCGCTGTCTCCGCCGACAATTTCCAAGAACTTTAGCTCGTCCACAGTCTATCTCGGCGGCAATCCAACAACGCTAACGATAACGATAACAAATCCTAACTCTTCTACTTCGATCCCCAATTTCAGCGTTACCGACGCATTCCCGCAGTTGAGCGGATCCGGCATTATCAGGGTTGCTCCGTCTCCCAACGCGACGTCTACCTGCACCGCCGGAGGCGTGGCGCCTTCTTTTACTCCCACTGCAAGCGCCACCACCATTTCAGCGGCAGGAGGCACGATTGCCCCAAGCGGAACCTGCACCATTACGGTAAGCGTCGAGGCCGCACATACCAATAGCGCCTATACCACGGGTGCTCAAGCGAACACCATCAACGCTTCTTCGCAGTTCACCAATGATCTCGGGATTCCGGCTGCCGCAAACGCGTCGCGAAATATTACCGTGACATCTCCACTGAGCGTCAACAAGGCATTTGCCCACGGTTCATTGTCCAGCGGACAAGCGGATACTTTTATCATTACGTTGACAAACAGCAGCACCAGTCCAATAACCATTACGACATTCGACGATAATCCCATTGACGGCATAGCGGGAACGGGATACGGTCTAGTGGCAACCGGCGGCTCCACAACATGCGCCGGTGGATCAGTTTCCGTCATCGACGGCGGAGACGGCATACGTCTGACAAACGGCATTATCCCCCCCTCTGGCACATGTACTGTGACTGTCAATTTCACCGGCACGGTCCAGACGAACGGCGTTCCGATTTCGTATACCAATACGATAGCCCAAGGTGCGATTATCACGCCGTCCCCAGGCGTCGTGAGCCAAAGCCGCAGCGCCTCTATCCTGGTGGCCGACGACTTGCGGGTCCTCAAAAGCGCAACTCCGGCGAACCCGGCGCCCGGCAATCCAGTACGGTTCAGCGTAACTGTTCAGAACTATGCGGTGGTCGGCATCAGCACTCTTACGATCAGAGACAACTTCAGCAACGGAATGACATTCCTCACCGGCACCATCAACGGCAACAATTATACGCCGTCGCTGTCTGGCGCCAGCTGTTCCGGCCTCTCGGTAAGCGGGGCAGTAGGCGCGGCTGCGCCGGTCTTTACTATTGCGACCGTTCCGGCACGTACCGATATCAACAATCCCGGCACATGCACGGTGACCTTCTGGGCCATGACGTCGACTTCAGCGGCCAATGGTTCGTCAATCGCTAATGTCTTTGCGGCCAGCGATGTCTGCTACAACGGCGGAGCCACATGCAATGGAGGCTCATCGAATACTACCGGAGGCAACGTCACAACGGCGATACTCAGCGCAGCCAAGAGCTTCAGCCCTGTCGGGCCGTTGCCCGAGGGGTCTATTTCGACCATGACGATTGCGCTTACCAATCTGTCGGCAAATGTGTTGACGAATGTGAGCATATCCGATACCCTTCCGACGGCTGCGGGCGGTGGGCAGATGCGCATTGCTACGCCTGCCAATGCCGCCAGCACATGCGGCAGTCCGACGATCACCGCCGTCGCCGGATCAACCTCCCTGTCGATGAACGGCGGCACCGTACCGGCACGGGCAGCCAACGGCACCGGCGCCGCAGGCGCGTGCCTTATCCGGGTTGACGTCATAGGCCCCGCAGGAATCTATTCCAATACGGCAACGGCCGGAGGCACGGAGACATATGCAAACAGCACCACACATACTGTCGGCCCGGTGAACGCCAACGCTTCGCTGACATATAACTCCTCGCTTTCGGCGACCAAGGGATTCTCGCCGTCGAGTGTTTCATCGGGCGGCAGGTCGACCGTCACGATTCGGCTGGCAAATGCCGGTGCAACTGCGCTGACCAATGTGAGCGTGACAGATCCGCTGCCCGCCGGGATGGTTGTGGCACCGACGCCGAATGCGTACACGACATGTGCAGGAAGCACGGCGATTGCTGCCGCAGCGGGAGCCGGCACTGTAACCATGACGGGTGCAGCTATCGCGGGACTCGGCAACTGCGACCTTCTGTTTGATGTGGTCGCGACCGGCGGCGCCAACTGGACCAACACGATACCGGTCGGGAACATCACCGCCGACGGCGGCGTGCGCAACCAGTCCGCAGTGGCCGGAACGCTTGCGTTCAATGCGCCGACGAATCTGACTGTCTCGAAGGCGACGTATCCGAGCACGCTCACCTTCCCCGGACAGGTCAGCCAGCTCACCATAACTATTACGAACGGAACCCTGGCCGTCACAAACTTGCGCCTGACCGACTACTTTACGGCAAACGGAACATCCGGTGCCGCACCGAATGGAATGGTCATAGCAGCCACCCCCGCCGTCTCCACGACATGCCCCGGCGGTATCGTGTCGGCAGCGCCGGGAGGCACTACGGTCGGTCTTTCCGGAGTGTCGCTGGCAGCAAGTGCGGCGTGTACGGTGAGCGTCAACGTCACCTCGACGACCGTCGGCGGCATTACGAACTATATCCCGGCCGGTTCGATACTTACTGATCAGGGGCTGACAAACAGCGGACAGGCGACCACCAGCCTTACGACACAGAGCAATCTCGGCGTGGCAAAAAGGTTTACGCCGAATGTCGTCAAACCCGGACAGCGTTCGCGTCTGCGCATCACGTTCTATAATCCGACGAATCTCCCCATGGCGAACCTCGCGGTGACCGATACACTGCCTGCGGGGGTAACGGTCCCGAGCGGTCCGAATCCGGTTACGACATGCACCGGAGCAACGGTATCGTCTCCTGCTTCAAATCAGGTGCGAGTAGCCGGTGGAACCATTGCGGCAGCATCGGGAGGCGTTGCGGCATCGTGCTATGCGGAAATCGATGTGCTTGTTGCGGCATCGGGCGATTACCTGAATACGATTCCGGCAGGCGGGGTGACCGCCACATCCGGAGGCTCTCCGGTAAGCAATTCCCAGCCGACAAGCGACACGTTGCGGGCAAAGGCCCCGCTCACAATTCACAAGGCGATTGCGAATCTGACGCTTGATGCGGGCAATCCTGCGTCCTTCACGACCGGGACGGCTTCGCGCGCGGCCGGGGCTGCGGCGACAATGACCATCCGGCTCGAAAACGCCAACACAACCAACCTTACGGGTGCGGCATTTACCGACGCGCTGCCGAACGGTCTCGTCGTGGCTACAACGCCGAATGCCTCGACAACCTGCGCGGGCGGCGGTGTCATCGCTCCTGCCTCCGCGACAAGCATCAGGCTCAGTGGCGCGACTGTCCCGGCGAGCGGATCCTGTGCGATTACCGTCGATGTGCTGAGCAATATCTCAGGGGTCTATACCAATACGATCCCAGCCGGCTCGGTGACGACCGTCGAGGGCGTGAGCAACGAGGAACCGACTAGCGCCCAGCTGATCGTTTCAACGCCTCCGACTGTGAGCAAGCAATTTTCTCCTGCGGTAATTCCGCCCGGTGGAATATCAACACTTACGATATTCTTGAATAACGACAATACATCCGCAATAACGCTTGCATCTATATTTACTGATACGCTCCCGACGGCGCCCGGGCCTATTACCGTTGCATCCCCCCCGAGTGTCGCAAAGACCTGCCCCGGTGCCGTAACGGCGAATGCGAGCAGCGGAACGGTCAGTTACGCGAATGGTGCGACGATACCGGCTGGCGGCTGTACTATCGCCGTCAATGTCACCGGCTCGACGGCCGGTGTTCATACCAACAACATCCCTGCGGGGGCGTTGCAGACGAACCTCGGCAACAATCAGCAGCCTGCGAATTCAACACTGACCGTCAGCACGCTCGGATATATTTCGGGCAGGGTCCTCAGGGATAACAACGTTACTCCGAACGGAACTTTTGAACCCGGCACGGATACCCCGATAGCCGGAGTCAGTATAGAACTGCATACCGGTGCCTCATGTGCCGGTGCCTTGGTAAGCGTGGCGGGGCTTGTAAATCCGTCCGTTACGGACGCGGCAGGCAACTATCTGTTTGCCGGACTGCCCGCAGGAACGTATTCGGTCTGTGAACCGGTGCAGCCGACCGGTACGGTAAACGGCATCACCACCGCGGGGACGATCACTTCGGTCAACGGCAGCACCGGCACTGCTGGCGCCGCTTCCAACCCAACGGCAGCAACAAGCCAGATAGTCGGGATAGTCCTGAACCAGACCGGCGCAGGCGGAGAAATCAGCGGTTCGCCCAACAACAATTTTGCTGAAGTAGTCTTATCGAGTATTTCCGGAACGGTATTCTTTGATGAGAATAACAACGGCGTCCAGAACGGCGCGGACGCAGGCATTGCAGGCGTCGTGGTTGAGCTGCTGAACGGCAGCGGCACGGTCATTGCCACGATAACGACCGACGCGAACGGTAATTACAGCTTCACGAACCTTCAGCCGGGGACCTACTCACTCCGCGAGCCGAATCAGCCTGCAAATACCTCAAATGGCATTACGACACCCGGAGCGGTTGCAAACGGCGGTACACTCGGCACGGCGACAAATCCGGCGACCCTGCCGAGCCGCATCGGCAACATCACTCTTCCGCCGAATACGGCATCGAGCGGCAATAATTTCGCAGAGGTCCCGAACGGACGCCGCATTTCGGGCGTGGTGTTTCTCGACTTCAACAACAACGGTGCGCTCGACGGCTCTGATCACGGAATCGGCGGCCAGACGCTGAATCTTGCGGGGAATGATGTCAACGGTAATCCGGTCAGCCGCACAACGACGACCAATGCCGACGGAACCTACGATTTTCTCAATCTTCCCGAAGGCACCTATACCGTCACCGAGCCGAATCAGCCGGCCGGGACGACGAACGGACAGACTCTTGCCGGGACTACGGGCGGCGCTGCTACAGCGGTCGGCGTTTCTCCGAGTGTGATCAGTGCAATCCCGCTCACCGGAAGCAACACGGTGTCTGCCGCTAACAACTTCGCCGAGATCCCGGGTGCGTCTCCTGACCTCGCGATTGCAAAGACTCACGCGCCTGCAAGCCTCGGAGCGTCGAGCAGCACGGGCTACTTTACGCTCACGCCGAGCAATGTGGGAGCAGTCGCAAGCAGCGGCACGATTACCATAACGGATACGCTTCCCGCCGGACTCACGCCGATATCTGCTGCCGGCACGGGATGGACCTGCACGATTGCAGGACAATTGGTAACCTGTACATCGACGACCGTCATCGGGGCGGGTGCAACCGGCAATGCCATTATTCTTCGGATATCCGTCGGCGCCGGCCTTGCCGGACAGGTGCTCACGAATACCGCGTTGATATCGGGCGGCGGAGAACCCGCCGGATTTGAGGGC
>Ga0187786_10000313_pt1 | contig 14817 bp, 14 predicted proteins | sample 0815_BV2_10_20_M_FD_132449 | JGI IMG/M metagenome (GOLD analysis project Ga0187786, IMG submission 132449) | Tropical peat soil microbial communities from peatlands in Department of Meta, Colombia - 0815_BV2_10_20_MG | ecosystem: Environmental > Terrestrial > Soil > Wetlands > Peat | place...
ATCCAGCCCGTATGTGCAGCGATGGTGTTGCCTCCAGGGTATCTGAATCCACCGCACTGACGGCTGTACACGCGTTGAGAACTCCGGGAATCAGGTTCGTGGTTGTGAGCTCGTTCTTTCTCCTTTGACGACTGCCCACGCAGTGTGATCATCAGCCGTGCATCCACGTAATGATTCTCATTTGTATCTTCTCGTGATCCCGCAGTGCGGGCTTTTACTTAATCTCCTCTATTTTCACAACATTCTCATACATTGAGAATATGGGTATTCTCCATCCGTATTTATGTATTTTTACGTTCTTCCCTTTCAGCCGTATTGCATCGTTCTGAATGGTACCCGAATCGAACTTGAATCGATATTTAGCGTCGAAATTCACGAACGGTCTGTATTCAGTCGCAAGCATGAATCTGCCGTCAACTTTTGTCATTTGTGCATCGGTAATTTTTGTGACCACGGAGTCAGCTATGAAATAACTGTACAATAAAGCAATAATCAACAAAAGAAGTACAAAAAGTATCGCTTTCACCTTAAAATGTTTCATACGCGTCCTTATTTTTATAAAATGTCAATCGCTCACCGATGCATCACTGGTTCATGCGGTTCCTGATCGTTTGTCGTCAATGGGAATGGCGCTGCCGGGTACGTCCATGTTGATGTTCTGAAGCGTGCATTCCACATATTCACGAATCATTGCCCGGTCGTTTTCGTTGAGTTTTTCGAATGACAGCCCCATGCCCGCATTCTGCACAGAGTAGCATACACGTGCGCTGGTGTTAATCACGCCGCCGAGCAGAGGAAACGAAACGGTAAGCTGCGCTCCGGTTGAAAACAGCGACGGCGTCAGCAGGAAGATGCCATGTTCGCTGATATCCACGCACTTGGCACGTATTCGTTCGTTGATCTGGACCTTGCCTGAAAAAGAAACACGTGGGCAGCGCCTGATCATGTCCAATTTTGTCATGTCTGCGCCCATATCCTGCGCACGTACGGCAAGGGCCGCGAGATGACTCCGAAAACCCTGGCCGAGCACTTCAAACAGTTCGCGGATTTCGCCGTTCTTCGTTTTCAACGATGTCACGGCATACTGTTCGGCAAGGGTCAATTCTATCACGTAGCATTGCACCATGATTTCGCTGACCCGGTCACGCGGCATCCCCCGGACAACAGCAACCTGATCGAGGACGGGTTTGAAATCGGCAGCGCTGATATCACAGTGTGCATAGTGATCCGGCCGGGCCTGCACTTTGCGCCTGATATTGCTGACCATCGCGACATGCTTGGATTCTTCCAAATACAAGCGGTAGAAAAAGATCTCCAGATCCTTGCTGTCACCCCCGCTAAACAGACCTTGCAGATATGCATACATGTCGCAAATGTCTGTTTCCATCTGTTCGATCATATCCAGCGACTTGAGAGCATCCATGTCCGGTCCTCCGACTACCCCGAAATTACGGGTGACTCTCCCTTCATACTCCGCATCCTAATAGTATCGAAACCCCCGGGTTATGTCAACTTATTTGCCGCGGTTATCCGACCGAGACCCTGTTGCGGCCTTTGTGCTTCGCATCATAGAGGGCCAGATCCACCCGCCTGAGAAGGTCCGATGATGCTGCATCACGGACGGGCAGCGCCGTTGCCACGCCGACGCTGATCGTAACAATTCCCTCATTCGATGATTGCTCATGAGGAATACTCAGCAGTTCAACATCTCGTCTCAGTTTTTCAGCCATGTCCTCAGCTCCCTGAATATCGGTGTCAGGCAGCACGATGACAAATTCCTCGCCGCCATATCGCGCGGCCAGGTCAGCAGGACGTTTTACCGCTTCTGCGATGGACGAAGCGACCTTCCTGAGGCAATCGTCCCCGGCCTGATGGCCATAGGTGTCATTATACGCCTTGAAATGATCTATATCGAGCATAATGAGCGACAGGGGTTTCTGATCGCGTATCGCACGTCGCCATTCACGCGCTATGATTTCATCGAAGGTATAGCGATTTGCCAGCTTCGTAAGCGAATCAATCGTTGATGCCTGGCGCAGGACTTCGTTTGTTCTTCGCACCTCTTCCAGCAAATCCAGATTTTCAAATTTCAGCGCTATGGATGACGTAAGAGACCTGTGGTGCTTGTTCGAGTAATACAGGATGATCACGAGGTACAGCACAACAAGAAAACCGATCGTGGTGGCCGTCTCGCCACCTTCGAGGAAATATCTGATTGCGTAAAGAATCATAGCCGGGACGGACCAAGCAGCCGCGCCCCACTTGAACGCGACGTGTGATATAGAGGTAGTCGACGCCATGTTTGCGATCACCAGTGCGAAAAAGAGCATGCGTCCGTAATCATGCCGGGGGAATATGAGAAAAGCCGACGTTCCCCAGATCACCCCTGAAAATAACGCCAGGAGAAGATAAGCATTTTTCCAGAGTTCTCCGTCAAACGCTTCCTGACGCACTTTGCGGAACTCCACAAAGAGGACAACCCGACCTGCGACAACCGACAGCACCAGAATGAGCCACGTAATGATGTTTGAAAAAGGAATGATCGTCCTCACCGACCAGCAGAGAATGAGGGCAGCGATGAACGTAGTGATCTGCATCATCGGCAGCTGCTGCACCGACAGGCGCATTTGTTCCCTCAAGATATTCGCGTTCAGCTCTTGTTTCAATATGGGGTGATCATCCATGATATGATTTGCGGTCGCCTGCAGGTCGGTGGCCTGAAACAGGCGTCACGAAAATTCATTGCGGTTGTCTGCATTATTTAAGATAGGCGGAATAATTCGGGGTAATGTCCTTGAGGACCTTTTCTGCCTCGAGCGGCACCATGACGGCAAACACGTTCAATTTTACCAGCGCGCGTATGTTCGCGTCGCTGTGCGATGCGGCGATCATCCTCTGTCCGAAGTCCTTGTTCAGTTTCTTCACCTCGTTGTAGATTTTCGCAAGACCCTCGAGGCTCCATTCGGGCTGTTTGCCTGCCTGTGCCCTGAGGAACTGTGCCATGAAATACATCGCGGTCATGCGAAACACGGTTTCATCGAGGCTCGCAAATGGCAGATGGTAGCGCACCATGGGCTTGAGCGGCTCCATCACCGGGCATCCGCTTGCAGTCATGATAATCCCGAGCAGCGGGCTGAGACCTTCCTGCATGGATGTATTTTTCGTGTACAGGCGCTCTTTGACGGTTACGGTCACGGTCACGCGGTCGGCTGCTATAGTGTCGTGAAATTCGCGCGTGAGCATCGTCATGTTTTGCGCAATGGGACAGAACGGCAGCAGTGTAATGTTGAGCGGGCAGTTGCTGCACTGATGAAAATCGAGTCGGGCCCAATCGGGTCGTTCCTTATCCTGCTCCCCGACGAGCGACAGGGAGTCCCTGTCCAGGAGCATCTCGAAGCTTTTTCCGACGGCATTGGGGAATTTGAAATCGTATATGATTTTCAGAGGTTCTTTCACGGGGGCCTTTCACGTACGGTTGAATGCGGCATAATATCCTGCTGCTGTTGTATTGTCAAGACAGGACGGGCAAAACAGGCCCTCCACAAGGGGTCAGGCAGACTACGCCTGGCTGCGCGGAGTCCCGTCAGCGTTCAGGCGGAGGTGAATATCCCTTCAATTTCGGAACGCGAATCGATCAATTCATCGTATGCCGCTTCGAGAATGTTCTCTGAAAGATTTAGCTGTTTCACAAGTGCGTCGTGTTCGTTTGACCAGCCACCGTCCTCCTCAGGCCGGGATTTTCTGAGCCCAAGGAGCGCCTCTGCCAGTGCCACGGCCGCCACAAGATTCGGAGATTCGGGAGAAGCCAGCGGTGTGTGATGATAACGGATGGGGGCAATCAACTCATGTGGCATGCCGATCTTGTCCAAAAGCATCATGCCCGATACCATGTGCTCGCATCCGAATGCTGCGCGCTCCTGCTCCAGAATCCCGTCGGAGGCCGAAAGCTGCCGGAACTTTTCGGGATTCATTCCGAAAAAAACAATTCTTCCCACATCGTGCAAAAGCCCGCACAGGAAACAGTCCCCGGTCAAGAGCCGGGGAATATATTTCGCAAGCGACGACGCAACATAGGCCACCTCGTAACTGTGCACCCAGAGGTTTGTTGCCGTCGTCGTCCCTTTTGTCGGCAATGCATTCAGCACCGTCATGCCGAGGGCCAGGGACTTGATCCGCTCGATACCCAGGAACATGATCGCCTGATACAGATTCTTGATCTCGCCTGAATGTCCGAAAAATACGGAATTGGCGATCCGCATGATGCGCTCGGCAAGCGCCGGGTCATAGGTGATCAGGTTGAAGATGTCCTGCGGCCCGGAATTCGGATCGTTGCAGGTCCTGATAATCTTTGCCAAAAGAATAGGGATCGTGGAAAGATCATTCATGCCGGCTATATAACTTTTCACGTCGCTCTCGCGCATGCGTTCAAGTTTAGCGAAAAGATTGTGCGCCGTCAACTGCAGCTGCGTCTTCAGCAGGACGGGAGCAGCCGCATCGCAGAACGTTACGTGATTGTCCGTTAGCGTGCAGGGCCTGTCTTGACAAGATTCTTCCGGGCGATATACTCGAAATAGAGTAGAAAAAAGTACAGCAGCTGCACGGGAACAGAGTGAACCGGAATTGAGGCGATTCCAATGAAGCGGATAGTACTTATGGTGGCGGGAATGATCGTATTCCTCGTTTCCAGTCTTGTCTACGGTGGAGGCCGCAGTACTGACAGCGTGGACTCGAACAGGAAGATGGTCCGCGATGACGACCGCCAGCCCGGACACCTGGCTTCAGATAAAACCGCACTGAACCTTGTAACGGATCAACGCGGACGGAACAGGGCTTAGCACCTGACAATACAGGAAACGGATCCCGTTGACTTACCGGAACGACGTATTATCCCTCTCGGGTTATGCTCGTCAGCACGGTACTAAAAGCCACGGGAGGGAATACTCTCTGCGAGCAATAAAAGCAGCTGTGGCACAGAGTCTTGAGAGCATTCATTTTTTGAGCATTTCCCACATGCGTCGTTGCCCGCTCGCCACTAAGAAAAGAGCGCAACCAGTGCAAACCCTGAGAACATCAGGAGAGCCCCGAAAAGGCGCTCTCGCACATGCCGCTCTCCGAACAGTACAAAACCATAGAAAACGCCGAGAAGCAGGCTCGTTCGCTTTACTGCTATCATATAAGCAACATTAGCCATGCTGATTGCATAAAAGTGGGATATGGTTGCTGCAGCATCAAAAAACGACGGGATAATCGCGACCCGGAAGGATTTTCTCAGCATGCCCAGCAGTTGCCCCTTCCCGCTTCTTCGCACCATTATCGGCAGCAGACATAAACCAAGTGCCAGAAAATAGGTCGCCCCGAAAAACGCCGCTGAAGAATGTGCCACGCCGATCTTGCCGAGCGCCGACGTCACTGCATAGATACCCGCAATAATCAGCATGTAGAGTGACCCCCGCTCCCGTCCGATTGCCCGTATCGGTTCCAGGATCCCGGAACGCAGTGCAGACAAGTTGAGCGTGTAGCCGCCCAGCCCGATGAGGGCGATTCCTGCCCCGCCGAGAATCGAAACCCCCTGCCCTGTAAGAAAAAAAGAAATAGCAATCAGGAAAATCGGTGTCGCCGACAGAAAGGGCAGCGTCAGGCTCAGGGGAGAAACGCGGATTGCTCTGTAGTAAAGCAGAATCGCAAGGATTTCGAGCGGGAGGGCTGTAAAAAAAGCAGCCAGAAAAGGTCTGTCGATCTTCGGCAGGGGACCGGAAAGCGCCACGGCCAGGAAAAGGACCGGCAACGCAAAAACAACCCGGTACCAGGCAATGGCATATTCATTTTCAGACGTTATGACCCGCTTCGTCAGAGCGTCGCTCGTGGCGAGACAAAAGGCGCTGGTCAGCGAAAGAATGACCCATAGTGGCATGATGAAATAGGTTAGCCCGCTTGGAGGCTCCCTTCCCGAATGGGCAAGAGCTGTCCCAGAACGTCGGCTGAGTCGAGCCTCACGAAAAGGAGTTCCTCACATATCGTTTCACGATGCTCCATACTAAGCAAAGTGACTGGGGCAGGTATCAGTTTTTCCTGCCTATGATAAGATAATCGGAATTCAATTGGATTTCCTTCAGTATGGCTGTGTGAAAATACGTGAGTATTGCTCGCAATACCGCCAAGTCAAATACATGATGATGAAAACATCTGTTCTCGTGATTTTTCAGACTTCTGTCGACAAACTGTGCGAACGTCCCGGCAGGCGGATCCATTTTCAGATCGTGCAGCAACAGTATTTCCCGTAAATGCGTGCTGTCGTCTTCTGAAACGTTGGTGTTGTAGTCGTTCAACACATGATCGAAAGCGACGATGCTGCGATAATGATCGAAGTTGGATTCCTTCCTCGGCGCTACAATGAGGAGGATGCCGTCATCTTTGAGTACAGACAACCACTGCTCGACAGCTTTCATAGGGTTGGCGATATGTTCGATGTTATTGCAGGACAGCAAGAAATCATATTTGTCTTTGATGGAAGACAGATCAACAGCATCGGCGATGAACTGCCTGCCAAATCTTCTGCCATCGATGACAAACCCCTCGTCCTGCCGGATGACGCCGGTCCACACCGTTGATGTCGAATAATTCACGCCATCAAGGGTCTTCGCAATGCTGTATATGGGCAAGTAACCATCCGCTTTAAAAAAATTACTCGGTCCCCCGATTTCTATTCCGTTTTTATCAAAGAACAACTGCCTGACATCGTCGAATTCCTTTAAATTGCTGTTTTGGGGGATCCTGAATATTTTCTTCTTCAGCATGCGGATGAATCTTGCCATTTAACCACGCTCCCTACGTTTTCCTTCCTGTCTTTATTGCCACAACTTGCAACAGGAAATGATCACCGGTTCACTTCAGCCGTGGTCACGCAGCTTTCGGTCGCGGTACCGGCCGTAACTCATGGACATCGATGGCGACCAGCGCGGGCCCGGGCATCGGGCCTTTGCCGAAGAAAAGCGGCAGCACAATTCTCTTCGTCGGCGCCTTGATGCCGTCAAAGGTCTGGTAAGCATCACAAAGATGCGCTGCATGCGCCCATCCTCCGACTACCTCGGCGGTGTAGTCCAGTCTTCTGAGCAGATACTGTTCGTCGAAATAAAAGACCTGGTCCCTGTTGTGAGAGGGGATGGTATCCGGAAAGGTCGCTTCCAGGCGATGCAACGAGGACAACGCGCCTGGCCCCGGAGCTGTTTCCCTGATGATGAAGCCGGGGTAGTCCAGCAGGAATGGTGTGACTATATAGTTCCATGTTGCGTAGCCAGCGAAGTATGTGAAGTCGAGGTCGTCCCAGGAAAAAAGATGACGGAACGTTCTGAATGCGTCACGCGGGTTCTTTCTGCGACTGAGCACTGTTCCCCTTTCATCGCTGATTCGGACCTCATTCGTTCCGATCAGTTCAGCTCTCTGTCCTGACCTGGGAAAATCATAGAAGGCGAACCGCGGCTCATGCGCCCAGGCCCGCATGCGTACGTGGTCGAGCTTCGGCCGCTGTTTTGCCGTAAACAGAAAGCCTGACGCTGAGATGACCGCATCGACTGCTTCGAGGCTGTTCCAATAATCTCTGCCGCCGTGAACATCAAGGATGTTGTCAAGGAGGGGAAGTTTTGAGATCATATGACACCACCTTTCACACGGCCGCAGAATATGAACGAGAATCCTCAACGGAAGGTGGATTTTATAGAATGAAAAAGCCCTTCATCTTATTCCAGATGAAGGGCTGTTCATCACAGAGAATGAGGTCTCCCCTCACCCTTCCCGCTCCTCCCTCAAGGTGCAAGGGATTTTATTTACACATTCTCCACCATCTCCCACACCCCGCACGGGCATATTCCCGCGCAGAACCCGCAGCCGATGCATTTGCTTTCATCAACGACATATTCGAAAGACTTGTTCGGGAGTACTTTGCGGCTGATCGCGCCGTAGTAGCACGATTGCTCGCACATGCCGCAGTCCCTGCAGGAGCCGCAGGACATGCAGCGGTCGGCTTCCTTCTTGGGCGAGAACTTGATCTCGTCGAGCCGGCAGACTTCGTAGTACTCGGTTTTGATCCGCTCATACGGAATCACACGCCGCTCTTCAGGCACATAGTCCGTGTTCATGAGAAGCGTGTGTATCTTGTCTGCTGCAATCTTGCCCTGCCCGATGGCGTGGGTCACGAGGCCGGGCTTGGTCGCGTCGCCAATGGCGAAGACCTTCACGTCCGACGTCTGTCCCAGATCGTTCACCGTGATGTAGCCCCGATCCGTGTTGACGGACTGCGGGAGGAAATCCAGCACAGGTTTGTCGCCGACGGAAATGATTACTTCGTCGGCATCAAGCGAAGAACCGTCTTTGAAATAGAGTTTCTTTGCCTTGGCGTCATACTTTTCCGTGAGCTTGGGATAAAGGATCTTCGTGCCTTTGGATGCGGCAAGCTCCATCTCTTTTCCGAACGCTGCCGGCTTCTGCACGTCGATCGCCGTCACCGATTCCGCGCCATGGTCCCACGCCTGACACGCGATGTCCATGCCCACGTTGCCGGCTCCGATCACCACGATGTTCTTCCCCTTTACGCTGCGGGGCTTGCCGAAGTTGATTTCCTTGAGATAATCGATACCTTTAATAACGTGCTCGTGTCCCGCGAACGGAATTACCCGGCCCTCCTGCGCGCCCACAGCGATCACGACAAGATCGTGGTCCTTGTAGATGTTCTCGAACTTCTTCTTGTCCACGGTGACGCGGGTCTGGACATTCACGCCGATCTCGGCAAACCGTGCAAGCTCCTTGTCGAGGATTTTCTTGGGAAGACGCTCGCGGGGAATGCACATCTCGATCTTGCCGCCGATCTTGGGAGAGGCTTCGTAGAGATCCACGGCATGGCCTTTGAGCCCAAGCTGCCATGCTGCCGAAAGTCCGCCCGGGCCACCGCCGATGATTGCAACAGTGCATCCGGTTGCCTTTGCCTTTTTCGGCGCTTTCAGGTTCAACGCCGCTGATCCGTATTCTTTGATATTGAGCGGCTCATCCACCCGGCCGCGTGTGCAGTCTGTCATGCAGAGATTGGGGCAGATCGTGCCGCAGACCGTTGCGGGAAGCGGGCTGTACTGAAGCACGAGTGATAAAGCTTCGGCGGTTCTTCCCTGCCGGATCAGGGTCGCGCGCTTGTGCGACGGGATGCGGGACGGGCAGGCGTAGGCGCAGGGCGGAAGATACTTGTCATTTTTCCACTGAGGTTTCCAGCGCCGGTCTTCACCCGTCGTAATGTACGGAAGCACGGAGCGGTCATGCGTGAGATAGGCGCCGAACATGCCGCCCCTGCCCACTTCTTTTTCCCATACGGTTGTACGGAACTCCGTGAGCCCCATCTTGAGCTTGCCCTTGCTTTTTGCTTTCTCTGCAGGCGTGAAGGCGATCAGTTTCTTCCACGCAGTCACATCCTTCGTAAGCTCGCCGTACGAGGACAAGCGGTCGATCGCCGCGAGATACGGTTTTATGTTCTCCCTGAGCCATTCCCAGTCCTGCTCGGTCAGCTCGACCAGCTTCACATCTGCCTTGCTGTATTCCTTGATCGGTCCGCGGAAGTAGATCGTGCCGCCCACCATGCCCACGCAGGGGCGGTAGCCGAGGATGTTCTCGGGATCGCGGGGATCGACGCCGCATACGACCGCGATGCCTCCTGCCTTGAACTCGGCGAAGGAATCTCCCACGCCCCGGAAATACCATGATTCGAGGTCAGGGAAGCGCGGATTCTTCTTGGTCATGGTGTCGCACCGTGCCCCCCCGCCGCCCTGGACGTAGAGTTTGCCCTGAGCGCCCGCGTTGTGCGCGCCGTTGGCCACGTCGCCCAGCACCGTGATGGTGGCACCGCAGTTGAGCCAGCCCGCATCGTCGGAGGATGAGCCCTTGATCACGATTTCCGTGCCGTCCATGCCCATGCTGCCAACGCGCTGGCCGCAGGTGCCTTCGATGGTGAGCTTGACACTGCCGTACTTCGGCCAGATGCGGCCGCCGAGGCCGTGCTGGCCGTCAGCCTGAACAGTGATCTCCCGATTGCCGTCTTTCACGGCCTTCTGGATCTGCTCTTCGAGATTCTTGGATGAGACCCGCTTCCCGTCTACGTTACCTTTGATTATCATAGCTATCAACCCTTTTTAACCACAGAGGTCACAAGGGACATCGAGATTCATATCGCAACCTCTCTCAAGATTTACTCTGCGTCCTCTGTGGTAAAGTTATGCACTTTAACAAACGTAACTGATCTGCAACCGATCCGCGATCTCCTTGTCGTTTACTCCCAGCGCATCTGACATACCGATCGGGAGTTCCGTGGAGCGGCCGAGGGGCGCGAAGATCTTCCTGAGCTCCACGTCAGCTGCCTTGAACACTTCCACCACGCGTTCGGCGACCTTGTCCGGATCAAGCCTGCGGTAAAGCTTCGAATCCTGCGTCGTTATGCCGCGCGGGCATTTGCCGAGGTTGCATACGTTGCAGCGGTTGTACTCGTCGCCGAAGCAGCCTGCCGCTGCCTGCATGATGTACTTGCCGATATCCACCGCCGATGCGCCGAGCATGATGAGCGCTGCGGCGTTCGCAGCCAGGTTTCCGCCCTTCCCCACGCCGCCGGCCGCAATGAGCGGCAGCTCGTTCTGCTTGCCTTGTTTCACGAGGTCCAGATAGCAGTCGCGGATGTTCGATGCAATAGGATGGCCCATCTTGTCCATGGATACGTTGTACGCCGCGCCCGTCCCTCCGTCCTCGCCGTCGATACAGAGCGCTGCAGCATAGGGATTTCGCGCAAGGTTGTTCAGGACAGCCCGCGCCGTCTTGGTTCCGGAAATCTTGGGATACACGGGTACGCGGAAGCCCCATGCCATGGACATGGACTGGATCATCTTCGCAACCGCTTCCTCGATGGAGTACTTGGTCTGATGCGTGGGCGGCGATGCGAGGTCCACGAACTGCGGCACGCCGCGTATCTTTGCGATCAGGCCCAGCACCTTGTAGGCCTGGAGGAGCCCCCCGTCTCCGGGCTTCGCGCCCTGGCCGTATTTGATCTCGATAGCGCAGGGATCCTCGATCATGTCCGGAAGCGCGTGGATAATCTCGTCCCACCCAAAGTAGCCGGAAGCAATCTGGAGGATGAAGTACTTAATATACCGCGATTTGAGAATCGAAGGCGGCATACCGCCCTCACCCGAGCACATGACCACGGGGATGCCTTCCACTTCATTCAGGTAGGTGACACCCATGGCAAGCCCTTCCCACATGTGCGGAGACAAAGCGCCGATGGACATGGAACCGATCCTGATCGGGAAAATCTCGCGCACGGGCGGGATAAACGTGTGGTCGCTTATCGCGAGCCTGTCCCCTTCCACCTTGAGCGGAAGCTGTTCAGCAGGGAGATTCCTCCCGAGGAGCGTCCTTACACGGAACTCGTGACGGCCAGCGTCGAGCGCGGGGTCGGTCAGCATCGAAATGCGCGTAAACTTGAGCTTGTCCAGCGTGGATACGGCCGGATCGTTCCGTCGGCCTCCGCGCATGTACGGGATGCCGCCCTTGTTCTTAAAATGGTAGAACTTGTGCTGGAAATTGTACTCCGGGAAAATCGCATCCGTAGGGCATACGAGCGTACAGGTGCCGCAGCCGATGCAGTATCGCTCCATGTCGGTGACCTGCCGGACGACCTGCGTGAGTCTGCGCGAGACCTTGGGTTCAGGATTCGCCCCGGTGGATGAGACGACGCGCTGCGTATACACCGTGGCCTCGATGGCCTTCACCGGGCAGACTGCCGTGCACCGGCCGCACCGGGTGCAGCGGTCTTCTCTCCATTGGATAATATAAGGGAGCTCTTTTAACGAGAGCTTATGATTTTTATCTAGCCGTGCAGCTGATTCCATACCTTTACCTCCCGCGCACCGGGCGCGATGATCACCATATCGTACTTCATGGGGAAGATGTCCCTGGTCCTGTCCCTGTCCGGGATTGCGCTGTCAACGCCGCATACTTCGGACATGAGCGCGTACTTGCCCGCCTTGCCCCCGACAACACCGGGACGCAGCTTCTTCGAATCCTGCACCATGAAGACCGTGCCGTCGGGCGTGAACCCGATTACGCAGTTGGGGCCGTCGATGCAGAGAGGCCGGAGCGATTTCTTCATGAGCCGGAGCGCGGCGGCATCGGACCGTTTTTCGATCTCCGCGTCTTTCATGGGCGTAATCACGTCCTTGTAATAGTGGAGCGGATACCCGAGGGTCCGGTTGGTGTAGTGCATGATATGGGTGAACACCTCGGAGTCGGAATTGTAACCCATGTACCCCGGGTTCCCGCGTCCGGTGAGGAACTCGCGGATGGGCACGAACGCCGTGTTCTCGCCGTTCGTCATCGTGGCATATCCCTGGATAAAGAAGGGATGGCACGCATAGAGATAGATGGCGTAGTTTGTATTCTGTCTGCCCTGGGCCAGCACGATCCTGGACTTGAGACCCGACTTTTCGAGGCCGAAAAACTCGCCCAGCTGGAGCGGGTCCCCCACTTCCTTGAGCGTGAGCACATCGGGGAAGAATGAGAACACGAAGAGCGATCCGTCCGGCTCGCCCATGAGGCGGAGAGCCAGGCGCGTTTTCATGAGCAGGTCTTCCTGCTCCTTTTTCGGCTTGCCTTTATAGGTCGCGGGGTAATCGTAAACCTTGGCAACGTAGTGATCGCGCCGCTCCACGCCCGCAACGTTCTTGATCGGGGGTTCCCAGGAGAATTTCTCGATAAAACCACGGGCTTTCATGTACTCCTCGAGCATCGTAAGCCCCTTGTTCGAGCAAATGGCTGACAGGGTGGGATACTGCTTGAAATCGGCAAAAGGACCAGCCATATCCTTCAGCATCAGCCCGAGACCGGAACCGTCATGGCCTTCCTTCATGGTTTCGAGCGAATGAATGTTCTCCATAGGCGAGATGTACTCGGCCGACGTAATGGCGCTCAAACGACACATGCTTTTACTCCTGTCCTTGGATCGCTGATTTCTTGCGGGATCGGGGTATGAATCGCGGCAGGAAGTTCATCAACCTTTCGTCGACGGGCGACCCTGCATATTTTTTCAGCAAAGGTAAAAAAAAGCCCCTCCCGGGGGCTTTTGAACTCAAATCTGGCGCTCAAGTCCGAGTACAATACACCTGATTGCGCGGCAGTGTCAAGCCGAAATTTGATGGGTAGTGGCTGGAAAACCGCAGAAAAAAAGGAGCGCTCTGTTCGAGCGCTCCCTTCAAAGGTTTCTGGTTGGTTTCTGATTTTTTTAAGACGGTCTTGTTACTTGCTGTTTTTGCAGGTCGAAAAACCGAACAGCGCATACGGAGGGCACCAGCCCACCAGCCCTGTCGCAAGCGGGATGATTCCCAGATAGGCCCAGGGAGACCGAGGTCCTACGAAAGCCAGTGATAAAATCCCGAGGCCAGCAATGATCCTGATAACCCGCTCCACACCGCCGATATTCTTTTTCATGACTCCATCCTCCTTGAATTGTATGGTGATAAGCATCTCAGTCGTTGTTATTGATAAAGAGATTACCAGAAACAAAAGAGGATGTCGGTGACTTTGTCACAAAGGATGATGCCGGGGGGAACGGTCAGCTCATGAGCAGGGCTATGGAATTTCGCGAAAGCTTTACCTGGCCTTTGCGCTCGAAATCCTTAAGGAGTCGGCTGACGACTTCCCGCGAGGTGCCGAGATCGTTCGCGATCTTCTGATGTGTCGCTTCCAGCACATCGTTCTCCGACTTCTCCACAAGATAATCCATGAGCCGCTGGTCCATCCTGCCGAAAGCGACTTCCTCGACAAGTTCCATCACTGTCGAAAGGCGCCGGCTCAGAAGCGAGAACACGAAATCGCGCATCTCCGGCCGTTCCACAACGAGTCTCCGGAACACGTCCGCCGGCACGAGCAGGAGCGTCACATCCGAGGCGGCAACGGCATTGGCGGGATAGGACGTGTGCGCCAGAATGCATGATGCATTCAGGATGCAGGTTTCGCCCGGCCCGATCTCATACAGGGTGATTTCGCGCCCTGTTTCGCCGACTTTAAACACCCTGATCTCGCCGTCAAGCACGAACGCTATGGCCTGGCACGCGTCTCCTTCATGGTAGATGCGGCTGTCATGGGGAATCGTATGCTCCACGCCTGTTTCCAGTAGTTCCGGTACAACCGTCTTGAGGCCGCTCCGGAAGTGTGGGAAGGCTTTCAGGAAATCGTCCTTATTCATGGAAGACCCCTTCGTGAATGCTGCGCTTATTACAACAGGGAATCAAGATCCGACAAATAAAACAACCGAGATGAGAGGGCTTTTTCGGCACGTGCGTGATACGTCAGTCATGCTCGAATGGCGCGTCACCCCATTATCCTCAAGATTGATTTTTCCAGCAGGCCACTGTCCTTCACCGGTTCCATACAGATCATTTGCCTGCATGGAATGATCTGGCCATGATCATCGCCGTACACTATCACTGTATGCACCTTGCCTGCCATTCTTCGGGCGGCGCGGGCGAGTTCGCTTCCGGGATCAGCTTCCACCGTCAGTTTGATCATGTTAAACCAAGTATCGAGCGCACAAAAATAAGAGCCGGCATGCACGTTGATTTCACGCGCCAGGTCAGCAAAAAGTTTCAGGGAGTGCTCAGCACGATCACGATATACTTGCCTTCCGGTGATGAATGCAAGTTTGAGCAGCACCTTGACAGCCACGGCATTTGCCGAGGGATGAGGGACGTCCTCGATCTTTTTGAAACGGGCACCCAGTACCTCGGCTTCGGTATCGAAAAA